>WNGE01006921.1_pt1 | contig 12483 bp, 10 predicted proteins | sample 5400651 | NCBI WGS metagenome assembly WNGE01 (sample SAMN13153370, study PRJNA577476) | soil metagenome | isolation source: 60 cm soil or saprolite under grassland replicate 2 | place: USA:California | collected 2016-06-15 | reverse complement strand
TGAACGCGGTCGCGCCGGGCTACGTCGCCACGGAGATGACCGAGGACGTGCCCAGGGAGATGCTCGACGGGTTCATCGGTTCGCGCAGCCCGTTGAACCGGATGGGGGAGCAGGAGGAACTGGACGCGGCGGTGGTCTTCCTGGCCAGCCCGGCCTCGAGCTACATCACCGGCAGCACGCTCGCGGTCGACGGCGGCATGTCCGGTCATTGACAGAGAACGAGCGGACGAGAGCAGGCTGAACGAATGAGCATCGCCAACGAAGACCAGAGGACCGCGAGCCGCGTTGCCGAGGTGACCGCGCTCGTGGCGCAGACCCGCGACTTCGTGCGCGAGGTGGTGTTGCCGATCGAGGACCGTTACGACGGGGACGTCGCACTGGCAGGAGGAGACGCGGTACGACGTGAGCTCCAGGCGGCCGCCCGTGAGCGCGGATTGCTCGCCCCGCACGCCCCCACGGAGTACGGCGGCGGGGCCCTGTCGATGTCGGAGCGCGCCCGGGTCTTCGAGGAAGCCGGCTATGGCCTGTTCGGTGCGTTGGCGATCAATGCTGCGGCGCCGGACGAGGGCAACATGCACCTGCTTGACCACGTCGCGACGGCCGAGCAGCGCGACCAGTACCTGGCGCCGCTGGCCCGTGCCGAGGTGCGCTCAGCGTTCGCCATGACCGAGCCTGCGCCCGGTGCCGGATCCGATCCGTCGGCACTGCAGACGAGAGCGACGCGGATGGCCGGTGGCTGGCGGATCGACGGTCACAAGCTGTTCATCACGGGCGCCGACGGCGCCGACTTCTTCATCATCATGGTCCGCACCTCAGGCGAGCCCGGAGAGCGCAGCGGCGGGACGATGTTCCTGGCGCCTGGGTCGACCGCCGGCCTGCGCGTGGCGCGGCACCTGCCCACGATGGACCGTTCCATGGTTGGTGGTCACTGTGAGGTGTACTTCGACTCCCTCGAAGTCCCGGACTCGGCCGTCCTCGGCGAGGTCGACGAAGGCTTCCGCTACGTCCAGGTCCGGCTCGGACCGGCACGAATGACGCATGTGATGCGCTGGCTCGGGGCCGCCGTACGAGCGCACGAGACGGCGCTGGACTACGCCACGTCGCGCCAGGCGTTCGGCAGCGCGCTGAGCGACCAGGGATTGGCCCAGCACCTGATCGCCGAGAACGAGATCGACCTGGCGGCCACGCGGGCCCTGCTCGACGTCGCCTGCGCGGCGCTCGATGCGGGGTCCTCCGCGGCTCAGGAGACCTCGATCGCCAAGACCTTCGGAGCTGAGGCGATTGGACGCGTCGCCGACCGGGCGATGCAGTTGTGTGGCGGTGCAGGGATGTCCGCGGACCTCCCCGTGGCGCGGATCGCGCGGGAAGTGCGTCCGTTCCGGGTGTACGACGGCCCGTCCGAGGTCCATCGCTTCGCCATCGCCAAGCGTGCGGCGCGGGCCGCACGCGAGCGGGCAGGCCGCTGACCGCGATGACTGCGCTCGACAGTGATGCCCTCGCCCGCTACCTCGACCACCTTGGAGTGCCACTCGCCGGCCCGCTCGAGGCCGAGTTGATCGCCGGTGGCCGGTCGAACCTGTCGTATCGGGTGACCGACGGGGTGACCCAGTGGGTGGTTCGGCGACCACCGGTGGCCGGGCAGACCGCTTCCGCGCATGACATGGCCCGCGAAGCGCGAGTGACCGGTGCACTCGAGGGTTCCGGCGTGCCCGTCCCGCCGGTGGTCGCCCTGTGTGAGGACCTCGCGGTAATGGGTGCTCCCTTCACGGTCACCGGATGGATCGACGGCCGGGTCCTGAGGGAGCGCAGCGAACTCGACGCGCTCAGCGACGACGAGGTGTCGGGGACCTGCGCCGCCCTCGTGGACGTGCTGGTCGCCCTGCACCAGGTCGACCCCCACGCGGTCGGCCTGGGGGATTTCGGACGTCCCGACGGCTTCGTGGCGCGGCAGGTCGCGCTGTGGCGGCGCCAGTGGGGCCAGGTCCGGACCCGAGACCTCCCCGATCTCGAGCGCCTCCATGAGCGGTTGGACGCACGGACGCCCGAGGTCTCGGCGACGGCTGTGGTGCATGGTGACTACCGCATCGACAACGCGATGCTCGACGTCGACGATCCGGCTCGGGTCCGGGCCGTTCTGGACTGGGAGCTCTCGACGCTGGGCGATCCCCGCACCGATGTGGCACTGATGTGTACCTATCGGCACCCCGCGCTCGACGTCATCCTGGGCATCCCCGCAGCCTGGGCGAGTCCGCGACTACCCGGCGTCGACGAGCTGGCCTCCTGGTACGTCGAGCGGTCCGGCCGGGATCTGGGGGACTGGCCTTTCTATCTGGGCCTCGCCCACTTGAAGCTGGCCGTCATCGCCGAGGGCATCGCCTACCGTGCGAGCGCCGGCGCCGATGCCGGCCGGAACGCTCGGCGGGCGGCTGACGCCGTACCCGAGCTGGTGGCGGCGGGACTGGCCCACCTCAGGGCGTGACGGCGCCGGCGCGGGCCACCGGCCTGCGTCAACCACCGACAAGCTCGGCCATGATCCGCATCGTGGATGGCTGATCGTTCACAAGCATGGTTGTCAGCAGAGACTCCCGCCAGGCAGCCAGCTCGTCCGAGATCTTTGCCTTGGGCCCGACGAGCGCGACCTTCTCCACGAGCGACAGGGGGACGCTCGCGATCGCCTCGTCCTTGCGGCCGTCGAGGTAAAGATCTTGGATCGTGGCGCACTCCGCCTCATAGCCCATCCGTGCAAAGACTTCGTAGTGGAAGTTGGCGCCCTTGGCGCCCATACCGCCGATGTACAGCGCAAGGAACGGCCGTACGCGGTCGGCAGCGGCCTCGACGTCGTCGTCCACTTCGACCTTGACGATGCAGGGGACCTCGAAGGACTCCGCGGTGGTGCGGGCCATGGGCCGCGACCACCCTTCGGCCAGCGCGGCACGGTAGTGCGCGTCGTCGTACGGTGAGTAGAACAGCGGGATCCAGCCGTCAGCGATCTCAGCGGCAAGGGCGACGTTCTTGGGTCCTTCGGCTGCGAGCAGAATCGGGATATCCGCACGCACGGGGTGCAGGGTCGAACGCAGGGACTTGCCCAAGCCTGCCCCTCCGCGGATCGGGAGCTGGTAGTGCTCACCCTCGAAAGCCAGCTTCTCGCGCTGGAACGCCTGCCGCAGGATCGCGACGTACTCCCGGGTCCGCGTCAACGGCTTGGGGTACGGCTGGCCGTACCATCCCTCGACCACCTGGGGTCCGGACGCTCCGATGCCGAGGACGAATCGACCCCCGCTCAGGTGGTCCATGGTCATTGCGGCCATCGCGGTCGCCGCGGGCGTACGTGCCGACATCTGGATGATCGCGGTACCGAGACGCACGGACGAGGTCTGCGATCCCAACCAGGCCAAGGGGGTCAGGGCGTCTGAGCCATAGGCCTCGGCCGTCCAGATGGAGTCGAAGCGGAGCTCCTCGGCCAGTGCGACGGCCTCGGCGTGACCGCTGGGTTGTCCACTTCCCCAGTACCCGAGCGCCAGCCCGAGTTTCAGATCGTGGGTCATGAGTTGGATCCTCTCGATGACGGGGGCTGAGTCGATGAGTTCACCGATTTCGACCGTACGTGCGGTCAGCTTAGCGCTGTGATGTCTGTTCTTGAAGACGTCAGGCCCGCAGGCCGTCGCCGGCATCCACAGTCCACGCTGAGCGCCTAGTCAGCGGTCGGCGCGGTCGCGCGCAAGGCCTTCTTGTCGAGCTTGCCGACGCTGGTCCGGGGGATCTGCGCGGTGAACGTCCACCGTTCCGGGATCCACCACCTGGCGACGCGTCCGGTGAGGAACGCGGCCAACTCCTGCGAGCTGACCTCGGTGCCGTCGTTGATCACCACGAAGGCGTGGGGCCGCTCCTCCCACTTCGGGTCGGGCACGCCGATCACGGCGACCTCGAGGACCGCCGGGTGCTCGGCGATGGCATTCTCCAGCTCCACGCTGGAGATCCATTCGCCGCCACTCTTGATGCCGTCCTTCAGCCGATCCTTCAGCTGCACCCAGCCACCTGGGTGAAGCACCCCAAGGTCCCCGGTGCGGAGCCATCCCTCGCGGAACTTGTCCGGGTCGGAATCGCCGAGGTAGGCACCCGTCACGGTGTTCCCCGCGACCTCGACCTCGCCCTGAGAGACGCCGTCCCACGGCTGGATGACGCCTGCGGGATCAACGATCCGCGCGCGGACCCCGGGTACCAGGCAGCCGGTTCGGGTGGCCCACTCGACGGCGTCGGAGTCCGGCGTGCCGGCCGGAGGGCGGGAGAAGGTCAGCAGGGGCGATGTCTCCGTCATGCCCCAGCCCTGCGTGATCACGATGCCGTTCGCCTCCTGGATGTCACGCGCCAATGCCGGCGCCAGTGGGGATCCCCCAGAGACGGCTACGCGCAGGCACCTCATGTCGATACCCTCGGCGTACGCGTGCCGACTGAGCTGGCTCCAGATCGTCGGCACCGCCGCCAGCATGGTGGGACGGGTCTGATCGACCATGGCGCCGAGGTGCGGTGCCTGCAGGAAGCGCCCGCTCATGATCAGCTCGGATCCCGCGATCCAGGCTGCATGCACCCAGCCCCATGCGTTGGCGTGAAACATCGGCACGACCGGGAGGACGCGGTCGCAATCGCTGAAGCCGTACACGCTCCCGCTCGAGATCATCAGAGTGTGCAGGTACGTCGACCGGTGGCTGTAGGCCACGCCTTTGGGGTTGCCGGTCGTCCCGGTCGTGTAGCAGAGCACTGCGGCCTGGTCCTCTTCGACGGCCGGCCACTGAGTCATCGGCGCGGCTTGCTCGACCAACGCCTGGTAGGAGTGGAATCGCACGTCCGGCACGACGACCTTCTCTGCCGGAATCTGACCGATCACGATGACGTCGCGCACGCTCGGAACCTTGCTCAGGAACTCGAGCAGCAGGGGGATCAGGTCTTCGTCCACGATGATCACCCGGTCCTCTGCGTGCCGGGCGATGTAGGAGAGCTGCGACGAGTGCAGGCGCAGGTTCAGGGTGTGTAGCACTGCCCCGGAACAGGGGACTGCGAAGTAGGCGGCGACGTGGTGCGAGGTGTTCCAGCACAGCGTGGCCACCACGTCGTCCGGACCGACGCCCAGTCCAGTCAGCGCCGTCGCCAGGCGGCGTGCTTCGTCTGCCACCTCGGCAAACGTCCGGCCGGTGAGTGCACCCTCGTCGTAGTCGGTGATGCGGGCATGGGCGTGAATCCGCTCTCCGTGCTCGAAGAGGTCGGCGATGGCGAGCTGGTGGCTCTGCATTGTTGCGCGCACGGGGCTGCTCCGTCCCGGTGAGTCGACGGTCTCCCGCCGAGGTCTGGCTTCGCGTCTCCGGCCACGGTACCTTGTAAACCGTACGTACGGTCAAGGAGGAATATGGCTGCGATTGCCGGGCTGGGTCTCACCGAGGTGGGCAAGGTCTATGGAAGGACATCGTTCGATCTGGCGTCGGAGGCGGTGCGCACCGCAGTACTGGACGCAGGCCTGACGATCGACGACATCGACGGACTGCTCGTCAACCCCGGCATGGCTATGCCGGCCCTCGACCTGACCCTGGCCCGACGCCTCGGTCTGCGCGACCTGCGAATGTTGACCCAGCTGACTGCGTTCGGGGCCTCGGCAGGGGTGATGGTTGCGATGGCGGCCCAGGCCGTGGAGGCGGGATCCGCGAACGCAGTGGCCTGCGTCTTTGCCGACACCCCGCGATCGAGGTCGAGCTCCGGCGCTGACGCGTACCGTGCGACGTCGCTCCAGGCCCGCGGTGTCCGCAGTGCGGAGACCGCTGCCGGCCTGCTGAGCACCACCCATAGGTATGCCCTCGCCGCGGATCGCTACATGTCGACGTACGGCGTCACGCACGACCAGTTGGGATCGGTGGCTGTGTCACAGCGTCGCTGGGCGGAGCTCAACCCGATCGCGACGATGCGCACCCCGTTGACCTTGGAGGACTACCACGCGTCGCGATGGGTCGTGCAGCCGTTCCACCTCCTCGACTGTTGCCTGGTCTCCAACGGCGCGGCGGCGGTGGTGGTGACCAGCGCGGAACGCGCGCGCGACCTGCGTCAGCCGCCCGTCCATGTGCGGGGATGGGGGCAGGCGCATCCGGCGCCGCCGTTGCGCGCGGACAGCACGTTCGGCCTCACCACGGGCGCAAAGGCTTCGGCGCGGGCCGCGCTGGGCATGGCAGGGATGAGTGCGGTCGACATTCAGCTCCGGGAGATCTACGACTGCTACACCTACACAGTGCTGGTGACGCTGGAGGACTACGGGTACTGCGGGCCCGGCGAAGGCGGCGCCCTGGCAGCGTCGGGTGCCCTGGCGCCAGGTGGGAACCTGCCCACCAACACCGGCGGTGGTCAGCTCTCGTCGTTCTACCTGTGGGGGATGACGCCGCTGCACGAGGCTGTGACGCAGGTGCGTGGCCAGGCGGGCGACCGCCAGGTGGCCGACCACGACACGGCGATCGTGAGCGGCAACGGAGGCATCCTCGAGCACCATTCCACTCTCGTGCTGACCACGGAGGCAGCGGCATGAGCAACCACGGTCGAGGGATCGCGCGTCGCGACGAGGCGACCGCAGCATGGTTCGACGGGCTCGGCGAGGGACGATTATTCCTCCGGGCGTGCTCCTCGGGCCACCTGAGTCGTCCGGACGTGCTGGCCTGTGACGTGTGCCGGGACACCGATCTGTCCTGGGTCGAGTCCCATGGCATCGGGTCGGTGGTGTCACTCGCGGTTGACCATTCCGGCCCGAAGGCCACACTGCTGGCCATCGTCGAACTCGTCGAAGGCCCATGGCTCGTTACCCGCATCGACGGCCCACGGGTCGAGCGGGGCGGGGACGTCGTCGTACGTGTCGTGCACGCCGACGAGGGCGAGGCCTATCCCGTCGCAGTCGCGCCGTCATCGTGCTCAGCCAGGTAGGTACACCGACTTGAGCGACACGTACGCGTCCAGGCCCTCGGGGCCGAGCTCGCGGCCGAGGCCGGAGGACTTCACGCCACCGAAGGGCGCGCCGAGGTCGAGGTCGAAGAAGTTCACGCCGATCGCCCCCGTCTCCATACGACGGGCGATCTCGAGACCGCGCTCGACATCCCGGGTCCACACGGTTCCGCCGAGACCGTACTCGGAGTCGTTCGCGAGACGGATGGCGTCGTCGATGTCGTCGTAGGGGAGGACCACCAGCACGGGGCCGAAGATCTCTTTGCGCGCGGGCGTGGAGTGCGGAGCCAGGTCGGCGAGGACCGTGGGCTCGACATACCAGCCCACTGGCAGATGCTTGGGTCGGCCACCGCCCGTCACCACCCGCGCGCCCTCGCTGCGCCCGGCCGAGATGAATCCCTCCACGCGGTCCCGCTGCTGTCGGGTCACGAGTGGTCCGACGCGCGTGCTCGGGTCGAAGGGGTCTCCGACCTTGAGCGAGCCGGCCAGATCTGCGACGGCGTCGACAACCTCGGCGTAACGACTTCGGGGGGCGAGGATCCGGCTGCTCAGGTAGCAGGTCTGGCCGTTGTTGAGCAGGCTCGCCCAGGACAGTCCACGGACAGCCTGATCCAGGTCGGCGTCGTCGAGGACGATTGCCGCGCTCTTGCCGCCGAGCTCGAGGGTGACGGGCCGTAGTAGGCGCCCACAGACCTCGCCGATCGCCCGTCCGGCCGCGGTGGAACCGGTGAAGGCGACCTTGTGGATCCCGGGATGTGCCACCAGGTAGGCGCCGACGTCGCGACCGCCGGTGATCACGTTGATCACTCCCGGTGGGAAGCCGCAGGCTTGTGCGGCGTCCGCCAGCGCGAACGCGTCGACCGCGGTCTCCGGCGCGGGCTTGATGACGACCGTGCACCCGGCGGCGAGGGCGGGCGCGACCTTGAACATGGTCAAGGACTGGGGAAAGTTCCACGGGACCACCGCCGCGACGACGCCAACGGGCTCTCGGCGCACGACGGTGGCCCGGCCACCGCGGGCGGACGGGCGCCGCTCCTCGGCCGGCGTCTGCTCCGCCAGATCGGCGTAGTACCGCAGCGTCCCGGCGGGGCCCTTGCCTTCGGCAACACGCGCCAGGCTGATGGGCATGCCGTTCTCGCCGCTGACCAGCGCGGCAGTGTGGTCGCCGCGTGACTCGAGTTCGTCCGCGAGCGCCCGCATCCAGGCGGCGCGCTGGGCGCCGGTGGATCCTGCCCAAGGTGCGACCCTGAGCGCAGTCCGTGCGGCGCTTACGGCAGCGTCGACATCGGCGATTGATCCCTTGGGTGCCGCGGCGAACGGCGTCTCGGTTGACGGGGAGACGATCTCTGCCATCAGCTCGGGTTTGTCGGGCGAGCGCCAGTCGCCTCCGATGAACAACTGGCTGCGAACGTGCACAGGAGCAGTCATGCGGACTCCTCGGGGATCAGGACAGGCTTGATGGTCTCGCCGCTCGCCATGTCGGCCTCGGCTTGGTTGATGTCGTGCATCGGATAGGTGCGGACGAGGCGGTCGAACGGGAGGCGGCCCTGGCGCCACAGTTCGACCAGCCGCGGGATGAGGACGCGGGGAACTGCGTCGCCTTCGAGGATGCCGGTCACCGTCTTCCCAGGGGCCAGCGCGTCGCGGGGGAGGACGATGTCTGCGGATGCCGCCGAGACCAACCCGATCACGCCCCGAGTGCGTAGCCCACTCAGGCCGGCGGCAATTACTGGAGCGGCGCCAGTTGTGTCCAGCGCGGTGTGCGTGCCGCCGCCGGAGATCTTCGCGACCTGCTGACCGATCTGGCGCGCCGCATCGGGTGCATCCGAAACGTGGACCACTTGGGTCGCTCCGAGCTCCAGGGCAAGCTCGAGGCGGGAGAGGTGTCGATCCACGGCGATGATCTGCCCTGCGCCGGCCACGACGGCCGCCATGACGGCCGAGAGCCCGACGGCGCCGGCGCCATAGATCGCCGTCGTCATGCCCGGACTCACGCCGAGCGCGTGGAACACAGAGCCGGCGCCGGTGAGCACGCCACAGCCCAACGGGCCGAGCAACTCGACGGGGACGTCGTCCGGCACGGGCACGACGTTGTGGGCGGCGGCCAGAGCGTGGGTCGCGAACGATGACTGGCCGAACCACTGTGCTCCGACGGGAGTGCCGCTGATGTCGAGCGCACGCAACTCACGGGACCGGGAGCGGCCGACCATGTTGCGACCCCAGAACGCCCGGCAGTAAGCCGGGTGGCCCTCCGAGCACGCCGGGCACGTCCCGCAGTGGTCGAACGACAGCACCACCGGCGTTCCCACCGAGACCTCGGAGACTCCCGGCCCGACGGCGGTCACGACGCCGGATCCCTCGTGGCCGAGGACCAGCGGCGGCTCGGCCATGAAGCCGGTGGAGCGCGGCAGCATGTCGGTGTGGCAGAAGCCTGTCCCGGCGATTTTGACGAGTACCTCGCCCGGACCGGGATCGGCCAGGTCGATGTCCTCGAGTTTGAAGGCGCCACCGCGTTCTCGCAGTACCGCGGCCTGGATTCGCATGCAAGACTCCTCGATTGACCGTGCGTACGGTCAATCGTATGTCAGCGGAAGAGTCCGGACCAGAGTCGGCAGGGAGCAGCTTCAGAAAGGAGCGCCGGGAGCGGTGGCTACCAAGGCCTGACCCGGGGCGCGTTGAACTCCTCCGCCCGTCCCAGGGCCAGCAGGGTCATGCCGTACTTAGGGCTCCAGACTCGGCGGGGATGGCAATGCCAGTCAGGACGCGGCAGCTTCGTCAGCTTCGGCGACTGCCTGGATCGCCTCGCGAACGGTCCGCGCCGCGCGGCCCTTGGGATCGCGCAGCGACTCGAGCCGCCTGCGGTTGGCCAGCAGGCTGCCGAGGACGAGGTCCACCAGGGCGCTGCCGACCGCCTCGATCGGCCGGTCGCCGTCTGGGCGGAACCAGGTCCAGGCCCATTGCGCGGAGCCGAACATCAGCAGTGCGTCGACGGTGGGGTCAACGGGACGGAAGTCGCCGGCGTTGATGCCGGCTTGGACGATGTCTCGGACCTTGTCGAAGTACTTCTGCCGTAGTCCGGCTCCCTTGGCCATCGAGTCCTGGTCGGCGAGACGGACCACCTCCCGCTGGAAGGCCACCGTCGCAGCCCGGTCCTCCACGTGGTAGAGCATGAAGGCGTGGAGAGCGGCTGCCAGCTGCTCGGCCGGATCCTCGAGGGCGTCCAGCATGTAGTCGAGTTCCGCGAGCCGACGCGTCATGTAGGACTCGTGCAGCGCTGCGAGGATGCGGTCCTTGGTCCCGAAGTGGTGGACGATCGTCCCTTTGGACACGCCGAGCTCCTTGGCGACCAGTCCGAAGTTCACACCGTCGTACCCGATCTCGGCGATGTGGCGTGTGAAGGTCTCCAGGATGTCGTTGTACCGCCCGGCGCCACTGGCCATGCCGCTCCCACTTTCGTGTGCCGAGCGCCCGTTCGTCGCTCGCCTGCCCCGAGTGTAGACCGCCTGACCGCACGAGCGGTCACGCCAGGCCGGCGCGGAGCTCGCGCTTGAGGATCTTGCCCGTCGGGTTGCGGGGGAGCTCGTTCACGAAGGTCACACCGGTCGGGCACTTGTAGTGGGCCAGGCGCTCACGGGTGAAGGCGATCAGACCTGCGGTGTCCGGGGTGGCACCCTCCGCGGGAACGACGACGGCGTGGACCGTCTCGCCCCACTTCTCGTGCGGGACGCCGATCACCGCGACCTCCGCGACATCGGGGTGCTCCACGAGGACGCGCTCGACCTCGGCGGGGTAGATGTTCTCGCCACCGGAGATGACCATGTCCTTGACCCGATCCTCGAGGAAGAGGTAGCCCTCGGCATCCATCCGGCCCGCGTCGCCGGTGCGGAGCCAGCCGTCGACGAAGGCCTCCTGCGTCGCCTCCGGCTTGTTCCAGTACCCGGCCATGGCCTGCGCCGACTTCACCCAGAACTCGCCGACGTCCCCGGGCGCGACGTCCCGGCCCGTGGCGGGGTCGACGACGCGGACCACGGTGCCGGACAGGGGGCGACCGGCGGAAGCTCGGAGGTGTTTGCGCTCCGGGTCGCGATGGTCCTCAGGTCCGAGGACGCAGAAGACGCCGCACATCTCTGTCATGCCGTAGACGGAGTACATCGGGGTGCTGAGGGTACTGAGCGTCTTCTCCATCAGCGGCGTCGGCATCGGAGAGCCGCCGTACCCGATCACCTTCAGGCCCGCCGTCGCCTCGACGACGTCGTCCTGCGCGAGCAGCATGTGGATGACGGCCGGCACGAAGAACGCATGGGTGACGTTCTCCGTCTTGATGACCCGGAGCACGTCAGCCGGAACCACCTCTCGGGCGATGATCGTGCGACCGCCCGCGTGCATGCTGCCCAGGGCCCAGCTCGTCCCGCCGACGTGGAAGAGCGGCATGGCGACCAGGTTGACGGTCGACTCGTCCATCCCGTACGCCGGCAGCAGCGCATCGTTGTGTGCCGCCATGCCTTCGTGTGTCAGCATCGCGCCCTTCGGCCTGCCCGTGGTGCCGGAGGTGTAGAGCTGTAGGAAGCAGTCACCAGGTTCGGCCCGATGCCGCTGCTCCAGAGGCAATGAGTCGGCGATGAGCGCTTCGTACTCATCCTTCGGGCCGCCGAGCACGACGACCCGCCGTACCGTGGGGATCTGCGAGCGGATCTCTGCCACGGCTGCGGAGAACTCGTGTCCGACGATGAGGACCACAGCCGTGGAGTCATTGATGACGTAGGCAAGTTCCTCGCGGGACAGCCGGAAGTTCACGACGGCGTGTGCCGCGCCGAGCAGCGATGCGGCGAAGGTCGTCTCGAGGCAGGCCGGGTGGTTCTTGTCGAGGAACGCGACCCGGTCACCGTCGCCGATGCCTTCGGCGCGCAGGCCACCTGCCAGCCTGAGGATTCGGTCGCGCAGCTGTGCCCAGGTCCAGGTGCGGCCGGCGTAGGCCAGCGCGACCTCGTCGGGATTCTCGGCGAATCCCCGCTCTACGACCTCGAAGATCCCGCCGGGGGTGATGGCCATGGCGTCTCCTGACTGTACGTGCGGTCAAGTCTTGGTGAAGCAGCCTAGAGGCGCTGTGACCGGATGCACAAGAGTTGACTGACCGTGCGTACGGTCACTAAAGTCTGGCCATGACCCCGCTCGCAGATGACAGCCGACGTGGATCGGGTGCAGCAGCTTCACCCGCTGCTCGCGATCCGCGGGTCGGCATGTTGCTCGGCATGCTCAAGGCCGCGGGCTGGCCCGCCATCTCGCAGCGTACGCCGAGGCAGGCGCGGCACGACCTGCGTATCCTCGTCGCCGCGACGAGCACCTGGTGGCCCGTGCGCGACGTCGGTGACGCGCTGATCGAGGGTCCACTGGGGCCGATCCCGGTGCGCGTGTACCGACCGGGCCGGCGGGAGAACTGGGAGCGGCCGCTGGTCGTGTACTTCCACGGCGGCGGCTTCGTCATCGGCGACCTGTTCACGGCAGATGGGCTCTGCCGCCGGC
>WNGE01006920.1_pt1 | contig 12483 bp, 11 predicted proteins | sample 5400651 | NCBI WGS metagenome assembly WNGE01 (sample SAMN13153370, study PRJNA577476) | soil metagenome | isolation source: 60 cm soil or saprolite under grassland replicate 2 | place: USA:California | collected 2016-06-15 | reverse complement strand
TTCAGTTTGCATTTTACCATCCGGATCTCGGCGCCAATTTCCTAAGACAGCTCTTTGGTGACATGGATATCACGCTGTCGCGTGAGGGCCGCCAGCTTGTGGACTGGCTATCCGTGGGGAAATTCGCCATCGCCATTGCGCCGTCCGCCAGCGAAGTTCAAGCGGGAATGAAGCAGGGACTGCCGTTGAACCGGTTCGAGCCGCGGGCGTTCAAGGAGGGGATCTACATGCGCGCAACCCAGGGATCGCTCAGCATCTTGAACCGTCTTCCCCATCCCCATGCGACAAAAGTATTTGTCAACTGGCTCCTTTCCCGCGAAGGACAGACGCATTATCAGAAACATTTTTTGAGAATAGATCCGGTCTTCAGTTTGCGGGAAGATGTCCCTCCAGATCCCACCGTTGAGCCTTACAGGCCCAAGCCGCGCGACAAATTCATGGCCATTTATCGTCCGGAATTCAGAGATCTCGAAGGGGCGTACAAGCTGATCGACGACGCCCTGAAGCGATAAGCCGGGTCAAGAAAGAAAAGACGTGTAGCAGAACGGAACAGATTTGAGATTACGAGCCCACTACCGAAGTGACAAATAATGTTATCGCGCCGAGCCTGCCCTGAGCGGTGCCGAAGGACAACCAGCGAAACAAATCCAAAATCCGAATATCGAAATCCGAAACAAACTCAGAGCCAAATAAACCTCAAATCGGGAAAATCCAAAACACCCAATCCGAAGGAAGCTTGTTTGGAATTTTACATATTTTGGTCATTTGATATTGTTTCGAATTTCGGATCCTTCGACATGGCTCAGGACAGGTTTCGTGCTTCGAATTTTTTGTTCTTCGCGCCTTTGCGTCCCTTCGACGTCGCTCAGGGCATGCTTTGGGCGAGACATGGTTTTTCCGATGTCTTATTTATTTCAGATTTTCAAATATGTTCGGCTAGATTTAGACACCAAACATTCACCGACACCAAACACTCACCCGGTGAGGTTTAAGGCCGCTCGCTCGGCTGCTAGCGCCCGGCCTGAGCCTTCAGCGCCTGGAGCTCGGCCTCACTGCGCGGCGTCAAGACGCCAACCTTGCGAGCGCGCTCGTAGGGAACGATGACCCGGAGCGGCTGACCCTCGCGTTCGAGCAGCGAAATGTGGCGCGACTCGGTGCCGCGCGTCGGCAGATCGAACAGCGTCCACTGATTCGCGCTCGAATCGTATTTGGCGACCTTGTCCGTGCTCCACAGGTTGGTCCACACGTTGTGCGCTTTGTCCACGCCGATCTGATAGGGCTGATGCGCCTCGGGATTCGGCAGCGGCACGAGGGTCGTTTCCTTGGTGTGGATGTTGATCTTGGCGAGCGTGCCGCCGAACGAGTTGCCGACATAGACGTAATCGCCGTTCTTGTCGGCGCCCATTCGCCGCGGCGCCTGCGCCCATGCGAACGGCGTGTTGAAATCCGGCGGCTGGAAGGTCTCATACATCTTGCGCTGTTCGGCGCTGAGATTCTCCATGACCGCCTTTTCCGGCGCGAGCTTGAACTCGCCGCTCTTGCCGGTCGTGATATCGCTGTAGTCGATGAGGTCCTGGGCCATTAACAGCCACCAGGCATTGCCGGTGCGATCGGCTGCCAGTCCGTAGACTGTCGCGGTGCCGTGCTGATTCTTATAGGTCACCGATTTGAACTCGGTGAATTTCTCTTCTTTGATATTGAACCGCAGCGCCCCGTCGGGGGCGGTGACCCAGACGTTGCCGTTCATGTCGGCATCCAGAGTCCCTGCTGTTCCAGACATGGGCTCGGGTGGAAGATAGACAGTGATCTTCTCCGTCTTGGGATCGATCCTGCCGAGACCGCCGCGACTGCGCTGCACGCTCGATCTCGTGTTGAACCAGAGGATGCCGTTTTCATCCCTGGTGATGCCGTGGGTGCCGGCTGCGATGCCTCTTTGATCGTCGAGCTTGAAATTCTTCACCGCGCCGGTCTTGCCATCGATACGGGCGATGGTGGTTTCCATGCTGGTATGTGCGAAGGTGATCCAGATGTTTCCGTCAAAGTCCATCTGCGCATCATGAACGCCGGCGACATGGTTCATGCTGGACTTGGTGCCGAGCGACCAATCGCTGCCATCCATCGATGCGGCGTGCCCACCCTCCATCGGAAAGTCGTATTCCTTGAACACGGCGCGCGCCGCTTCACCGGACGGGCGCGGACGCAGCTTGAACTTCATCGAGCTTTCACCCGGGCCGCGCGCGCGGGCGAGATAGGCCGCCAGTTCTTTCTGGTGAAATTCGATATTGGGCGTCGCCCTGTGATCCGGTCCTTGAAAGACGCCGAGCACGTTGACGTGCTTCATCAGGTCGAGAATCTTGCTCCAGCCTTCCCCGTCGAACCGGTGCTGGAGCGGATAGCTCGCGCTGTGGCAGCCCGTGCAATTTTCCGCACCTGAGTCTTCATCCGGTAGTCTTCCGGGGTGTCACCGGGGAGTGCGGCGAGGAACTCGTCGCCGGGCAATTGCCGGATCCAATCCTCCTGATTTTTCATCGGTTGCAGGACGAAATCCCGGCGCGTCGTCTTCTTCTTCACTTCGACGTTGCCGTTGGCTGCCTGGTAGGTCAGCGCTTGCGCCCAAACCCGATATTTGCCACTCGGCAGCAGCGGAAAATAGTAGTTGCCGGACTCGTCAGTGAAGACGCTCGTGGTGATGGGCGATCCTTCCGCCTTGGCCGACACGGTCACGCCGCCCATCTTTTCGCCCGCGGCCGAGGTGACCGCACCGGTCAGCAGCGCATCGCCATAAGCCGCCATGGGAACCAATATCATTGCGCCCAAAGCGGTGGCGACGGCGATCAGGCAGGCAGCTGCGAAATGACGTGAAGTTTTCATGGCGTTCCCCCAAAAGTGAAATCGATCTTCGGTGACATCCTTATTGAGCCGGGGTCGGGGCTTTTGTCGGTGTTCGGGCGGTCGGAAAATCTTGCGTGCCCGGCGGCAGAGTCTTGATGTAGGCAGCGATGGCGGCGATCTGTTCCGGATTGTAAGTGTACTTGAAGCCCGGCATGCGTGCCGTGCCATTACTGATGAACGTGCGGAGGAGCTCTTCCTGCCCGCCCAAGTTCAGTCTGGAGAGTTCCGGACCGTACATGCCGGAAATCAGCGTCGGCCGGGTGTGGCAGACGCCACACGATTGCTCGAAGAGCCGCCTGCCTAATTGCTGCTGCGCAGTGAGATGATTCTCAGCGGCAAACAAGCCTTGCGGCACTGCGGCCAGCAAGATCAGGGCGATCCAGGCGTTACGCTTCATCGCGCTACTCCTCAATTCACAAGCATGACAATCCAGCCAGCAGCTTCTTTTTATTCCTTTCAGGCATGGCCACCGAGAATTTCGAAATCGCTCCAACGACCACATACACGGCTACGCCTAAGGGCAAAAGGAAGTGCCAAAAAGAGCGGACCGGCCCGGATCGCCAATTTTGTGCGGAGAGTAAACGCTAAGATAGTCTTATGTCAACCTCACCTATTGCGCCGTGCTAAATCTAACGACGACGTCATCGAAATCTCATCGAAGCGCCCGACCATTCGCCTTGCCCACCTATCGACAAAAGCGTATGTTACCCGGCGCCAACAAGGTTGTTCCACTCAACTTGGCTTTGGGTAGTGGTTCAGTCTGAATATATTGAACCGCTAAAGTGTAGATGACAGATCGAGGTCGCCAATGTCTTTAATCGAACGACCAATGTGGTCATGTAAGAGATGTGAGATTTGAGCGCAAAAAGAGTGGTCCTTGAAAATTAGACTACCGATATAAGCCTCATGTTGAAAATCGATTACCAAAAAACATTTATTGGACATTAAACTATTGGAGTGTACGTACTTCAAAACTCCGACTTCTCCCATAAGAGTCGTGACACTACCGTTTCTTGCGGCGAGCGTCCACACCGGAGGCCAATTGGGTACGCCCCTGTAGCTCATAAGGGGGTGGTCGCGGAGCTTCACAGGAGTCAGTAGACAATTAATAGCGCTGGGCTGTCAAGCGGTGGCTTTTCATTAAGGTAAATATCAACGGCTCGGTTTCTTATCGGAATAAAAAAACCATTTTCCTAATCCATTTTCTCAACAGACTTTTCGAAACTCTGTTTCAACCGAAAGGTCATTTTCGAACGAGGAGGGCCGATGAAGATAGGTCAAATCCAAAGACAAAAGTGGTTGGGCTTAATCTTTGTCTGTGGGTCGCTATTTTTAGCCCTTCCGGCTCACTTAAAAGCCGCCGAGCGAATGTATACGGCGTACTTTTCTCCCGCTCCTGGAGGCTCATCGGTGATCTGGGTGGCCAAGGAGGCGCGGCTATTCGAAAAGTATGGTCTTGATGTGGCGCCGGTGCTGATTCCCAGCAGCGTGAGAACGCTGCAGGCGATTTTGGCAGGAGAGAGCACTATCGCCGAGAGCGCGGGTCCGGCGGTTGTCAGCGCGCGTCTTGCCGGCGGCGATGTTGTGGCAATCGCGGGGAGCGTAAATATTCTGACATACTATTTTGTGACGGTGCCGGGTATCAAACGGCCGGAAGAATTGAAAGGAAAGATCGGCGCAAACCAGAGCCCAGGAACGATTGCCGATTTTGCCCTGCGCGTCAGCCTGAGAAAATTGGGTTTGGATCCGGCGAAGGACGTGAGCTTGCGCTCCATCGGCGTGCTTTATGACCGCATCGCGGCGATGCAGAAAGGCATCGTGCAGTTCACCGTGCTCACCGAAGCGGAAAAGCCAATCGTCGACAAGCTCGGCTTTCCCGTCCTACTCGATCTGATCTCGCTCAAGATTCCTTTTCCGCAGCGTGGCATCTATACGACGGGAAAGACGATCAAAGAACAGCCGGACACAGTGCGGCGGTACATGCGGGCATTTGTCGAGGCGATCCATTATTTCAAAACGCGCAAAGAGGAAACCATGCAAATCATGCGCAAATATTCGCGGGTGGAAGATCGCAACGTGCTCGAGCACACTCAGACTTGGTTCACGCAAAACATGCCGGATTATCCCTATCCGCCGCTCGAAGGCTACCAAGGAGTCGTGCAGGAGATGGCGTCGACTCAACCGAAAGCGGCAGGGCTCAATATCAAAGAGCTAGTGGACGCTCGATTCGTCAAGGAACTGGAAGATGGCGGGTTTGTCACCGGCCTCGCGAAAAAATAAATTGCCGCGCCCGGTTCGCACGCGTTGCCGTTGGCGCTTCGGCGAGCTCGCTCGGCGGCGATCAGCCTAATCAGCGGCGCGGCGGGAAATATTCTCGGGCGTGAGACCCTCGGACCACGGATAGCTGTAAAGGTGTTCCAATTGTTCCAAAAGTTCCAGACGTTCCAATGATTTCGGCGGTTCAAATGGTTCAAACCGTTTAGTACCCGCTACTGAGCGAAAATTTCTCGCATGAGCTTGGAATATTCGACAATGTGTTCGCCGAGCTCAGGGCTTACGGGAATCATCTGGAGTCCTTTGGCTTTCGCCCTCTGTTCCTGCATGATTTCTGCGTGCGCGAGATACCGGCCCAACTCCGCGAGGATTTTCTGTCCCTCGAGCGACAAGACAAAATCGACATAGAGCCGAGCGGCATTCGGGTGGACCGGCTGGGAGGATATCCCAATTCCTATCAGGGAGGCGGGCGCAGGTGGAAAAGCAACCCAATCGATGGGCCCGCCGCGTTTGCGCACCCGATCGACCGAAGGAGCCGGGATGTCGATATCCAAAGACGCCTCTCCGGCGGCCACCAGCTGGGCAATCAAATCGTGACCGATGCGGTTCATGATATTCTGCTTCGCTAGCTCGCGCATATACTTCAGTCCCTTTTCTTTGCCCATGAGCTGCAGAACTCCGGCGAACCAATCCACCTTGGTCGGTTCCATCATCATTTTTCCGTGCCACATGGGTTGAAGAAGATCCTCGTACTTGCGCGGCAGATTTTCCTTGCTTACCAGACGCTGATTGTAGGCGACGACATAGGGATTGGTATAGACCGTGGTCCAGGATCCCTCTTCCTTGAACTCCCTCGGGTAGTTGGCGTTTTCCGTAGGTAGATAATGACCGAGTAATTGGCTCTTCTTGAGCGCGTGCATGGCGAAGCCGAGAGTCTGGATGGCATCGGCAAAGGATTTTTTTGCTCGCGCTTCCACGAGTATCTTGGTGAGAAGTTTTTCGCTGTCGGTTCGGTTTAGCCTGACTTTTACAAACGGATACTTTTGCTCGAAGCGAGAGATCATCGTATTGGCTTCTTCCAGATTCATCGAGGCGTAGAGGATCACCTCACCTTCTTTTTTCGCCCCTTCAATCCATTGGTCCCTGGTCGCGGCTTTGGAAGAGTGCGCAGCAACAAAGACGAAGACTACGGCTAGGAAGAAACACGACGTATGGCCCATCAGGTATTTACTGACCCGCGTGGACATTTAAACCTCCAGGTGGCGCTGAAATCCAAGAAATATCGATTCCGGATGCCAGCGCGGAATGAAAAACCCTATTTACCGGTGGCTGCTTTACGTCGGCCGATGGCGGCTTCGGCTCTCGGGCTGATCGCGCGCTCGACGGCGACGTTCAGTAGCGCCGGCCGTCCGGCGGCGAATGCTCGATCCAATGCCGGCGCGAGATCCTCAGGGCGTTCGACGAACTCGCCGTAACCGCCCAGGCCCTGCACGACTTGGTCATAGCGAGTTTGCAACAAGTCAGTCGCAACCGGTCGACCGTAGAGGCCAAGCTGAATCTGCCGGTCAATGCCCCAAGCCGAATCGTTTCCCAGTATGGCGACGATGGTGAGCTTGTGGCGCACCGCGGTGTCGAATTCCATTGCGTTAAATCCGAACGCGCCGTCGCCGGTAAGCATGATCACACGCGAGTCGGGATAAGCCAGTTTGGCGGCGAGCGCCTGAGGCAGTGATGAGCCCAGCATGCCCAGGCTGGAAACGTAGAACCAGTGCTTGGGCTTGAGCGCCGGCAACAAAGAGCGGCCAAAATGGCAGAAGTCGCCGCCGTCGAAGACGATGCAGTCATCCGGGCGCAGCCTCGATTGAATCGTTTTGTGCACGAACAGGGCGTGCATGGGCGTCTTCGGATGAGCTAGCTTTTCCGTCCACTCGGCCTGGGCGGCACGGGCCGCGCGCAGCTCCTCGATCCAGGGAAGCTCTTTCCAGACGTGATTCGAAGCTTCTTTCGTCAGTTGATCCAACACACTGGTGACATCCCCGACCATGCCGACGGCGACTCCTCGGTTGCGGCCGATCTCCAGAGGCGAAGGATCGATTTGAATGATTTTTGCCTCGGCTGCAACGTGAGGCGGCCGGCAATAGCCAATGACGAAATCTTGCTTGCGTCCTAGGAGGACGACGACGTCGGCGTCGCGAACTTTCGCCGCGGCGCGATTCAGACCTCGCTCGAAAAATCCGAAGGCGTACGGATGATCGTCAGAAATCAAGCCGCGCGCTTGCTCTTCGGTCACGACCGGCAACCGTGTCGTTTCGACGAAGCGCTGCAAAGCATCACCGGAAAGCGTGTAACCGGCGGCGCTGCCGGCGATCACCAAGGGTTTGCGCGCCTCGCGCAGAAGCGCAATCGCGCGGCGAATGAGTTCTAGAGCGGCCAAGACTGATTCTTTAGCGCGATAGGCGTCGGGATTTGTTAGGACGATTTCATCTTCTTCGACGCTTTGTTCCTGAACGTCGATGGGGATCGTCAGGTGGACCGGTCCGCGCCGTCCGCTAAATGCCAGACGCATGGCGCGGGCGATGAATTCCGGAATTCTTCGGGCGTCATGGACCATGAACGAGCCTTTACACATGGGGCCAGCCATGGCGACTTGATCGATTTCCTGCTGGGCGCCGCGCCCTAAGTCATGCGTGTCCGCGCATCCCGCAATGGAAATTACCGGGCCTTCGGTGTGCATGGCATTGGTGAGGCCGGGAATCGCGTTGGCGAAGCCCGGCGTGGTGTACATGCAAACGCCGGGTTGTTGGGTTATTCGACTCCAGGCATCGGCCATGTGTACCGCGGCTTGCTCATGACGCGTATCGATGATGCGGAAGTCCTGATCCGCCATGACGTCGAGGACCGGCAGAATATGATCGCCGGCCAAGCCGAAGATATTTTTCACGCCCTCGAGCTTGAGCGCCTTACAAATAAGATGACTGCCTGTGATTCGCGCCATGGATGGTCTCCTAAGTGCCCGTGCCTCTCGTGCAGCGATATCTGTGCGTGTCTGTAAAGGCACGGCATGCCGTGCCCCTACACTTTGCGTTCTTTGCGCTTAAATTTCCTCGGGCTTAAAATTGTTCCTGCCCTCTATACCACAAGCCCAGGTTTTCGTTCTACGGGACGACCGCCCGAAGTCAGCGCCGCCATGCAGTTGGTCCAGGGGCGGATCAAAAACAAAACCAATACCATTGCGAGCAAAAGCAGGATCAACAAAATCCACAAAACCATCGTATAGCTCTGGGTGTGATCATAAATCGCGCCCGCCATGATAGGACCGGCAAAGCTTCCCCACATATAAAAGAAACTCATCATGCCTCTGATCGTCGCGAAATTGCGCCGGCCAAAAAAATCTCCCACCGTGGCCCAGACGATGGGGAACGAAGCATCCAAAAATGTAAACGTAATGGTGAAAAACAGCAGTTGCCAATAACCCGAGCCCGACAAAAGCGGCGGCAGCGAAAGCGCCGGAAGCAGATGGCATGCGGCCAAAAGTTTCGGCTTGTTCACCCGGTCTGCGATCCAACCGAGCGCGAAATGCGCCAGCAAATTGACAAACGCAAACGCGCCGAGCAGGGTCGCGGCGGCGCCTTCCGACAATCCTTTCCAAACCATAAGCGGAACGAAGTGGACGGTGGCGGTGCTGTAACAGGTCACTCGCGCGGTCATGGAAAGAACGAGCAGCCAGAAAGCCCAAGTTTTCATCGCTTGGCGGCTGGTGACCTCCGCACTCAAGTTTTTGTTCGTGGCCTCATCGACCGATGCGTCTTCGCTCGCATTGGGCGACGCCAAATCACCGTCAGGGAGCAGCCCCATACTTTCCGGCGAGCGCTTCAACTGAAAACTCAAAGGCAGACACACAAGTAAAAACATGCAGCCCGAAGCAAACGCCGCCCAGCGCCAGCCGATGGAAGCAACGCTGATGGCCAAGAGCGGAGAAATCAGCGCGCCGCCGATAGGGACGGCAGCGCTCACGACGGTCATGGCGCGGGCACGCTGGCGAATAAACCAACTATTCGCGACCACCAACGGCGAGTGAACGAAGCCGGCAACGAATGCGAGGCAAATCACGCCGAGATAGACAATCATGAAGTTCGTATAATTATTCACCCAGGACAGCAGAATGTAGCCAACGCCGGCGAGAAAGACTGCGACGACGATGATCGGACGCGGGCCGTAGCGATCGATGAGATAGCCGACCAGCGGCGCTTCTATGGCGCCCTGTGCGCGGGACAGCGAAAACGCCAGCGAGGTTGCCGCCCGGGTAAGCCCGAGATCCTGGCTGATGGGAAGAAAGAAAACGGTGAAGCCAAACTGATGCAGCCCCCCACCGACGACGCGAATGAGCGTCACCAAACCGACCATGCGCCAGCCATAAAAAATGCGCGGGAAAAAATGAGACGACGCTTTGAGATTCATGGTGCGAGAAAGTTACAGCGCCGACGTTACGCGAAGGAACGGTGTGGCGTCAAGGAACGAAGGGAAGACAGCCGAGACGGGACAATAAACGAACATGCGCGGGGATTTTCGTTGAGAATTTCGGTTTCTGGTCAAAAAGTTCACACGACGAGCTCAGGCACTTGCCGGCGTAATAATCCGTTTTGTTCTTTGCGTCATACCGGTCCTTCGACGCTCTCAGGATAAACTCCAGCCGGTATCTAGAGTCTTTGAAATTCCTGGATTCCGGGTCGCCCCCGCCTTTCGCCGGGGTTGCCCGGAATGACGATCAAATCATCCAACGAACTTCCCGGCCACCACACTAATTTGTGTGTGCATGTTCATGTTTGACAACAAACTATTAATGCGACCTAATTATGCTCCGAGAGGTGTATCATGGGCCGCGTGAATATTTTCTTAAGTGATCAGTTGCTGGACGAGATCGACCAGGAAGCGAAGGAAGAAGGAACCAATCGGAGCGTCCTTATCCAAATGGTCTTGGAGCAACATATCGAAGCCAAGCGATGGGAGCGCAAGGAGAAGGATAAAAACCGAAAAAAGATGCAGGAGGCTTCTCGTAAGATGGATGCGTTGGCGAAGACGTTGGGGAAATGGGATCCTAAAGCAACGATCCGAAAATTCCGTGACACCAACTTGAAGGGCGACTCGTGATTTCAGCCCATCACGCCGGCTACGCCGGTCTCGAAAACTGTGAGCAAGGTATTTAACTCTGCGAGATGATCAGACTTTTCCGACTGGATTAACTTTTGTTGACTTGTCGGAGCTGATGCCGGTGACGCACCGATTCTCTTTACTTCCTGATGTAGAGAATCACTTAGGTAGGCTCGTGTTATTGGGTCGGGAATCCAAAGGTAAACACCCTTTAAAGCGCGGGTAAATAGGATTCGGTAAGCTTGCTTAACTCGCTCCAGTAGCTCGACAGTGGCCGCTCCATCCATTTTTTTTATCTTTGCTGCGTCTCTAGCTGCCATTACAAGCGACATTACACCACGTTCTTCCACAGCGAAGGGATTAACGCGCCATTTTCCCCCGTCCCAGACGAGATCATTGAGCCACAAGATACCAACATAGTCATAATCAAATCCACGCACGGCGTAAGGGCAGCCCACCTCACAAAGCTCTGATTGTGAGATTTGCCTCTAACTCAAGCTTTCTTTGTCGTTACATTGGACAGGTCTAGACTATTCATCGTTCGCAATGTCGTTTCAGGTCATCTCCAACGCTATTCCCGTCTTCCTCGATATATCGAGCAAGTCATCCACCACCGGTTCGAGCAACGGTATTCCTTCCTGGCTTCGGATCGCTTCCGCTTCTCGCTCGGGATCGCCAGGAATCAGCGGGCCGTGCGTGCCGGGGGCGGGTTTGGTGTTGCGGAACACGTGAATCCAGTCGTCGATTTGTTTTTTGAACTCGTCTTTGTCGATGAAGCCGTCGATCTGCTTGGACGCCGAAGAAATGGCCAGTCCCATTTAGTCACGAGGCGGATGGGCGCAATATAAAGCCGGTTGGTGAGTGTGAGCTTTAAGTCTAATATTGCTATAATTCGATTAGGTTGAGACGGCGCGATCCGATCTTGCGGTTAACAAGGAGTCTCGTGTGAAGACGAAAGAAGAAATCTTGAGGATATTACACCGGGAGAAGCCGGAATTGGCCCGCCTTTACGGAGTGAAGAGACTCGCCCTTTTTGGTTCCTACGCCCGCGAACATCAGAGGGAAGAGAGCGACGTGGATATTCTGGTTGAGGTTGATCCTTCGATCGGCCTTGGCTTTGTTGAGCTCGCGGAGCGTATTGAAGACGCGCTTGGGGTCCGCGCCGAGGTGGTGTCGCGCCGGGCAATTAAACCGCGCTATTGGGAAGAGATCAAAGAGGATTTGGTCGATGTCACGTAGGAGCCCTCCTCTCCTGTTCGAAGATATTTGGGAAGCGGTTGAAAAGATCGAACGCTATGTATCCGGTATGGATCACGATGCGTTTGTGGGAGATGAGAAAGACCATTGACTCGGTCGTGCGAAACCTCGAAATCATCGGAGAGGTCACCAACTGCTTGCCGCAAAATTTCAGGACGCAGTACCCAGAAATCAAATGGCCTCAAATTATTGGTCTCAGACACCGCATCGTCCACGATTACTTCAATATCGACGTTGAGATCGTCTGGCAGATTATCCATACTGATTTGCCAGTTTTCAAATCCCGGATTTCGCCAGCCCGCGAACCTTGAAAAGAAGAATTTAAGGTCTGTCCCACGGAGGATTACATGAAGCTCAAAGTCGTTTTAGAGCCTTCCGAGGAAGGCGGTTTTACCGTTTATGTGCCATCTCTTCCCGGATGCGTATCCGAAGGAGAAAACGAAAGCGAGGCGCTTCAGAACATCCGCGAGGCGATTGAGCTTTATGTCGAGCCAGTTGACGACGACCTTGCCGGAGTCGGGAAAGATGTTCGGGAAATCGTTTTCTGAGCGAGCTGCCCAGTCTATCTTTCGACCGGATTGTAAAAAGCGCTCCAACGCGCTGGGTTTGTGGTTGTTAGACAGCGAGGGAGTCACATCCGCTTACAGAAGCGAACGGCTGATTCTACTTCGCTTCAAACGCTATTCCCGTCTTCCTCGATATATCCAGCAAGTCATCCACCACCGGTTTCAGCAGCGGGACTCCCTCTTTGTTCCTAATCGCTTCCGCCTCACGCTCGGGGTCGCCGGGAATCAGTGGGCCGTGGGTGCCGGGGGCGGGTTTGGTATTGCGGAAGACTTGAATCCATTCGTCGATTTGTTTTTTGAACTCGTCTTTGTCGATGAAGCCGTCGATCTGCAGGGCGCCGAAGAA
>WNGE01008584.1_pt1 | contig 12484 bp, 11 predicted proteins | sample 5400651 | NCBI WGS metagenome assembly WNGE01 (sample SAMN13153370, study PRJNA577476) | soil metagenome | isolation source: 60 cm soil or saprolite under grassland replicate 2 | place: USA:California | collected 2016-06-15 | reverse complement strand
TGACCGAATTCATCGAGCCCTCTTTGCACGAACTGCTTGACGCCATCTTCACTGGCGGCTTCGTAAATTGCGGCGACCACTTTGACTCCGAGCGCGGCGGTTTCTTGCTGTGCCGCGATGAGCGAATCTGAGTCGTGTAAAGAACCGAGAACAAGGTTGGCCCCTTCACGCGCAAATGCGAGAGCGCTGCTTCGGCCCAACGGGTTGCCAACTTCCGTCACAAGCACGTTCTTACCTTTGAGATCCGTTTCCATGTCGTCAAAAATTAAGATTCTTCAGGTTTTTGTGTGAAGCAGGGCTCGGAGACTTCACCGCCGAGGCGCGGAGGGCGCGGAGTGAAAAGTTTTGGTTAGGAAATTCTCCGAACTCTGCGAACTCAGTGCCTCTGTGGTGAATTCCTTTCACACCAAACTCGCAAAAAAAACTCGAAAGTAAACGCCTAGCTAAAATAAGCTCCGCCGTTCACCGAGTAATTCTGACCCGTGATGTATCCCGCTTTGTCGCTCGCCAAAAACACCGCCAGCGCAGCGCATTCCGCGATCGTGCCTCTTCTCGGAATTGCCTGGCCTTCCACCCTCACCGCGGTTATTCCGCTACTTACATGGCCCGCATTTCTTTCTACCGTTATCGCCCATGGAGCGATGCAATTGGCCGTGATGTTAAATTCGCCATACTCCTGGGCGATGGCGCGAGTGAATCCGAGAGTCGCCATCTTTAGCGTTCCCGGACCCAGAATGCCGCGCATGAACGAGTTCCCCGTATAGTTGATAATCCGTCCCCAGCGTCGCTCCGCCATCCCCGGAAGCACGGCTTTGCAAGTGAGAAACAGCGCGTGGACGTTGACGTCAAGTCCCGCCCGCCATTCCTCCATGTTCAATTTCATGATGTCGCCGTGCACTCGCTGTCCCGCGTTGTTGACCAGCACATCGATGCGGCCAAACTCAGCGAGACCACTTTGCACCAGATCGTTGACCTGAGCTTCGACGGTCACGTCGCATTGTTTCGCGAGGACTTTAATCCCACGATCTGCAGCGAGTCGGGCGGTGTCCTCGAGCAGGTCCATGCTTTTTCGTGTGCAGATCAAAAGGTTTGCCCCTTCCGCTGCAAACGCCAGCGCAGTGGCTTTGCCGTGATTGCGGGTTGCGCCCGTGATCAGGACGACTTTGTTTTTAAGTCCCGTATCCATTTTCCGTTGATGGTCCGATGTCGGTACGACCGTAACGCTTCACTTCAAAAAAACCTCGCGGAACTCTTTGACTATCTCACCGTATCTGTCCGCGACCGACACCGGGACCGGAAAGAGTTTGAGTCCCTTGGTCAATCTCGGATAGGGCGGCTCGACCTCCGTTCGCGCGGGAATTTTTGCCACGCTCTTACCGACCTCTTGCCCTTCCTTGGATAAGAGGAAGTCTACCAGCAGCCTGGCAGAGTTAGGATGCGGGGCATTGGCGGCCATTCCCACCGGATTGAGAGAAACGATGACAGGTTCCAATGCTACCCAATCGATCGGCGCTCCCTGGGCCTTGAATTTTTCGATATTACTGCCGAAACCGTCCAGGTAGATTGGGAACTCGCCCCCAATGAGCAACTGGGTCAACAGCGAGTGGCCGCTGCGTATGATGAGATCCTGCTGCGCCAGTTTTTTCATGAAAGACAATCCGCGCTCGCGGCCCATCATCTCGAGCAGGCTGCCGTACAGTATGTAGTCAGCGTCATCCATGGCCATTTTGCCCTTCCACTTGGCGAGCAAAAGTTCCTCATATGTCTTCGGCACGTTGTCACGATTAGCCAAGCGGGTATTGTAAGCCAAGAACCCGCGTATCCATATAATACGCCGTCCAATAACCATCGGGATCTTTATACTCGTTGGGGAAAGCCTTTTGTTCAGCGGATATGTATTTCTGCAAATGGCCCGCTTTCTTATGATTGATCATCGCCAGATGGCTGCCGCTGAAAACGTCGGCGCGAAACATCTTCTGTTTATGCTCGGTAATGGTAATCGTTAAAAGCCTTTCACTTCCGGTGCGGCGCACATCGAATTTGATGAACGGGTACTTCTTTGTAAACGCCTTCTGTAATGCCTGCACGGTGTCGAGGCCCCAAGCCGTGTAGAGAACGACCTCTCCTTCGGCCTTGGCTTTTTCGACGACACCGACGTCCGTCGCTGCCCGCACGCTCTCGCTAGAGAGGTTCCATAGCAACAAGCAGAGCGAGAACAAACGCAAGGCATTTCTTTTCGATTTCATCGTTCCCTTCTTTTTTACCCTCGCGAGCCGCTGACAAACCTGCTTTGCAGGCTGCTCAAAAAGATCCAGAGGCGAGGCGCGCGAAAAATAGACGAGCGAAGGCGTACTTGACCAGTACGTTGTAGCGAGGCGATTGAGCGCAACGAAGCATATGGTCTTTTTCAGCAGCCTGCGTTGATGACACCAACGCCGTCCTCGACTTTTACTTCTGTTCCATAGAGTCGCGAGAGGCGTTGCAGCCGCGTAAGCACGCGCTCGCCGACGATCTTGTCAGCCAGCAAGGGTCTCCCTCTTTGCGCGCGGGGCCGCCCGTGTCCAAGATCAATGGGATAGAGCCGCGCTTCGCTAAACTGTTTATCTTTAAAATGGCACACCGCAACAAAGTTCTCCCAATAGAGCGGGTTCGCAGGATGACCCTTTTTGCCATGATCCGTGCGCGCGTCCCACCAATCGGCGGGCGTTGCCTTAGCGTCAAGGTTGAAGCGCTCATACGCATCGGCGGGAAAGGATTTCACTGTCTCGTTCTGGAAAATAAAATTGCCAACGCTGTAAAAAATCGGCTTGCCCTTGTAAATCTCAATTCCAAGAGGGACATGCGGGCCGTGCCCGACGAACAAATCGGCGCCCGCAGCGATCGCCTCGCGGGCAAAAGCCGGGATGAAATCGGCCGGCTCTTCGCATTCAGTGACGTTGCGTGCTTTGCGCAGGCTCTCGCCACCGAACTCGTGCCAATGAAGACTCACCACCACCCAATCGGCTTGCCGGCGGGCTTCGCGAATCCACCTGAGATTCTCTTCGAGATCTTGGTTGTCCACACGTGTGCACAAGGAGAATCCCTCGCCGGCGACGAATCGGTTGCCGCGAACGTGAATTGTTCTTTCGTGGGATTCGCCCGGACGCTGCTCCCTTTCCTTCTCAGGATCAAAGCCCAGCTCACGCTCGATCCGACTCAACTCCTCGAAGGCCCTGGGATCGACCGTGTAGGCGGTCTCAAATCCCAACGGGTTCACACCTGGTCTTCCTTTATGGTCGGGTCGTTGGCTGCCAGCCTTGCCCCAAGGGGCGCTGATGAGAGAGCGCGTGCTCGTTGCATTCGCGGCGATCAACGCGATTCGCCCATTCGGAGTGTCCAGGTAACCTGGAGCTCTAGCCTCCGCAAGGTTTCTCCCCGTGCCTGCGTGCGCGATGCCGCCATCATCCAAATGTCGCATTGTCGCCAAGACGCCTTCCTCGCCGAATTCGAACGCATGATTGTTAGCGCAAGAGAGCAGATTGATTCCCATCCAGCGCATTTCTTCCACTAACCAGGGCTCTGTTGTCATGAACGTGCCTCGACCCATGCGGCTTATGGCAGGCGAGCCTTCGTCCCACCCGCGAACGGTAGTTTCGAGGTTCGTGAAGCACGCATCCGCGCCACGCAAAAGTGCGACGAGGGCCTGGTAGCGCTCTTCGGTAAACGTGGACAGCTTTCGTGTCAACATCGAATCCCCGGCAAGGGCGATCTTACAATTACCTTTTTCTGATTCGTACAGCATCGCTTTACCGCCTATACCGATCGAAGTGTAATCCCAATACTTGGTTCAAAGTTTCAGGTTCAAGGTTAAACGGCAGATCCGGTTACGACTTTGAACATTGAACTCTCGATTGGCACAAGTTGCTTTGGCATCCAACCGAAAGGTTACACCGCGGTCGCAGTTTCACTGCGGATGTGCGGCAGCACTTCCGTTCCCATCAGATCGAGGCTCGCTGGGTCATCTCCGGGAGAGCTTAGCCAGAAGTTGTTGAGCCCCAAACGCGCCAGACTCCGAATTCGCTGAACAATATCCGCAGGCGTGCCCGCGACCGCGAAGCGGTCGAGCAGGTATTCAGTCAACCCCAGCTCGTCAATGAGCCGAGCGTTCTTGCCGGTTTTGTCGCCGTGCTGAGAATAGTCGTATTCTTGATGAAATCGCCGGATGCTTTCCTTGAGACGGTCCGGAACATGTTTTCCCGCAAGGCCCGATCGCAACGCATGGTTTCCCGAAGATGCGATGCTGGCTCTTATGTCTTTCAACGCTTTTTCTCTGCTCGCAGCAATACTCAGCCGCGGCGCCCACCAAACTTCCAGCTCGGCCGGATCCCGCCGCGCCGCTTTTGCACCTTCATGAAGTTGCTGTAAAGAAGCCTCGACGATATCCGATGTTAAACCGGTGCCGATCAGAACTTGATCGCCGACCTGCCCGGCCAAGCGGAGCATTTTTGGTCCCTCCGCTGTGACGCAAATGGGAATGCGCTGCCGCATCTCGGGGCGCGGCCAGATGAAGCGGTTGTGCCGTCCTCGGTACACGGTTTGCCCGTTCTCTAAGAGTTCACGGACGGCAATGATGTAGTCACGCGTTTCCTCGACGGTCGCCGGCTTGAGCCCAATATTGTGAACCGAACTGTCGCCCCTACCAATGGCAAGAACGGCTCTGCCCTTTGAAATCAATTCTAGGCTGACTATTGCGCTCGCCATCACAGACGGCTCTCGTGTCACCGGGTTCGTGACGCGCGGTCCGATCTCTACCCTTTCGCTGTTGAGCGCCATCAGCGTCAACGCCACAAAACATTCCATATTGTGCCACTGTGTGTCGCCGGTGCCGATGCGCGCAAAACCGTAGCGGTCCGCGCGCCTTACCGCGCCGGAAAACGCATCCAGGCTTTGTTTCGGAGGAGGGTGCAGGTGAAGGCCTATGCGAATTTGACCCATAAGAAAACCCGAAGAGGTTGGAATGTTGGAGTGTGGGAGTACTGGAGTGTTGGGTTTGAAATGTATTACTCCACCACTCCAATACTCCGATCCATTCATCTTACCTCGAAGATATTTTGGAATGTGCGCGCGTACTTGTCGAACTCCTCGGCAAGTTCCGGCTCGCTGGCATAGAACTTAATGCCTTTGGTCAGACGTGAAACGGCCGGTTCCACGTCGAGTCTGCTCGGAATTCTTTTGAAACTGCGCAGCAAGGTCATTCCTTCCTTGGACAGCACATAGTCAACAAATAGCTTGGCCGCGTTCGGATGCGGAGCTTGAGCGCTAACGGCAATGGGATGCAGGGTAGCAATCACCGGGTCAAGCGGGACCCACTCGACCGGAGCACTGCGAGTCTTCAGATCCTCAACGTTGGTCGAATAGGTGTTGATGCCGATCGGATGCTCACCGGCAGCTACCAGGTCAGCGACTTGACTCGACCCGATTCTGAACTCTGGTTTTTGTTGCGCGAGCCGCTTGAAAAATTGCAAGCCTTGTTCCTCTCCAGTGACTTTTAGATATTTCAAGAACCATTCATACGCCTTTGAAACCATGGCAAATTTGCCCTTCCATTGGGGCTGCAGCAGATCGGCGTGGCTGCGCGGAACCTCCTGCACTTTCAGCATACGCGTATTGTAAACGAGCACGTGCGCGTTCAGATAAGCATCGGTCCAGTATCCGTCAGGGTCTTTGAATCCCGGACCGTAGAATTTGCTTTCCGGCGACACATACTTCATCAACAGGCCTTCCTTCTTGGTGATGTACGTGCGTGCGCCGCCGTTCAGCAAGACATCCGCCGCATGTTTTCTTGCTCTCGCCTCGGATTGAAATCTGATCAAGAGACGATCGGCAGAGAGGCGATTGAGCTCCGTTTTGACGAAAGGATATTTCTCTTCGAATTTTTTGAGGAGGCCGTTGTTATCTTCAATATTGAGGGAAGAATAAAAAACCATCTTTCCTTCTTTCTTCGCACCCTCGATGAGCTTGGCAGTGGCGTTATCTTGGCAAAATACAAAGTCGATCGGGAAAATGGCACAAAGAAAAACGACGACGCCTAAGACCAGAAGATTACGTGTGTTCGATGGGGTTGTTTTGGTAATATATGCTCGTTCAAATATCCGCTTCCAACCCGTTGTAATTTCTATTTGATCCATTCGATGTAACTGGTGCAGCTATTGGCAATGGTCTACCGACCGCCATAACACTCCCTTGCGTCAATTGTCAAAAACCACTTCGGATTGGCTGGAAACTATTTGCACCTTTCCTTTGCGTAATAATAAGTAGTGGAAGATGCGCGAATCAAAGGCTATGCAAACGGGTTATGTGCCCATGAAGATACGGGGCAGCGTGTGCTGTGCTGGAACGGAGGAGAGCCGAGGTAATTGGGGCCGGCAAGGATCGTGAGCGGGTCCGAGCCCGGCAGGGATACAAATCCCAAAGAGAAGTCGCCGTGCGGCGGACGTACCGGGAAATGATGGGCACGCTTAAGTGAAATAAGGCGTTTGGGTTAGGACCGTCTGAAATGTCAAAGTAAAAACGCGACCCTGGAATCGTCGAATCGTGTGTGTGATCGCAAGACCTGGCCCCAATTTCCTCTCGCGGCGCGTGGCCCCAATTTCCTCTCGGCGACATAGCTTGGTCCCAGGCCGACTAATTTTTGTGCATCAATCGCGGGACACCCTACGGCGCGGAAAATTGGGAGCCATGGATCGCGGCTGCGCTCGGATTGAATCGACACTTCAGTCCCCGCGGCAGACCTAGAAAGCAATTGAAGTTAACGAGTACGCAAACGTAAAAGGGTCTGCCCTCGTGCTTCCGACCTTGTTTGTTGCATTGCAAAGCCTGACCCTGCGCGTGGCCTCCAGGGACCCTTAAAGCGTGGCATCTCTCGTAATTGCTTCCAAGAGTCTGTTTGGCTATTCTCCGACGAAACATCGAGATGACAGGGGCAGTTCGTATCATGTCCAGCTTTCCTTCAGTGGAAGAATTCAAAGAAATTTTGAGAACCGGGTCTTTGGATAATATAGTAAAAGAGTATGTGTTTGACGGAATCCCGTATATGTTTCGAAATCGGCCTGCGGGGTTGGATGCACTCCGTCGGTATCTTTCCGGCTCTCTTCGCATCCGGAACCAAGACGCCATTATCATCGGAAGTGCGAAGATTGGATTCAGCCTGAGTCCCGATACGATGTTCCGGCAGTTTTCGAACGAATCCGACATCGATGTCTTGGTAGTGGACGAACGACTTTTCGATACTATTTGGCAGACTATCCTGAAGTGGCATTACCCGCGACGCATCACTGGATTGGCGGGAATGGATATTCCGTGGAATCGACGTCGCAGATGGGACCTCTATTGGGGCTGGCTCGTCCCGGATCAAATTAGATATGAAGGCATATCATTTCCCGAGGTTCTTAAACCTATCCGCAATATCTCCACGGCCTGGTTCAATACTTTCAGGGGAATATCTAGATTACCCGATTTCTTCGGAAGAGACGTTCACGGTAGGCTCTACCGGTCTTGGGAGAATGCCGCTCTTTACCATATAGACGGGTTACGACAGCTAAGAGAAATCCTGAGAAGCAAACAGGGACAAACACATGAAGTATAATTCGAGCGAGCATCCATTGAGCTGGTTTCGCGACCGATACCGCGAGAATACTCTAAAAATTAAACCCCCGTATCAAAGAAAACCGGTCTGGGCGGCTCGGCAGAAGTGTTATTTGATCGAATCGATTCTGATGGGATTACCGGTTCCTGAAATTTACATACAACAAACGACTTCCGTTGAGGGGGATACGGAGTATGCTATCGTCGACGGGCAACAGCGCATTCGAACGGTCCTTCAGTTTGTTGGATCGGAAACTGACCCAGAAGTCCAAGAATTCAATAAGTTCATACTTGACAAATTGGAGGATACATCGAAATGGAAAAACATGAGCTTCGCGGAGCTCGAAGACGACGAGAAAAAGACATTTTATGGCTATAAGTTTGCGGTTAGATACCTTAATACCGAGGATGACAATGAAGTTAGGGACATGTTCCGGCGTCTCAACAAGTTTTTGACGCCCTTGAAACCTCAAGAACTCCGAAATGCAACATACATGGGACCATTTATCCAACTTGCAGAGAAGCTTGCCGACAATGAATATTGGGCCGAGAATAGAATAGTTACCCCGGCATCCATTCGGCGAATGGGAGACGTTGAATTCGTAAGTGAGCTGCTAATAGGTGTTTTGCACGGCCCTCAGGGTGGAAGCGAGAAAGTCGTTGACGATTATTATCAGCAATATGAAGACTATGAAGATGAATTCCCCGAACAGCGACGAGCCCATAGGCTTTTTGATGAAACGCTGGCGACCATTAAGAAAACACTGCCGGAGATCAAAACAAACCGCTGGGGAAATAAGACAGACTTCTATACTCTTTTCGTGGCGTTAGCGTCTCTGTTGAGGACCCATGACTTAGCTAAAGGAAATATCACTAAGCTGCAGCAGGTTCTTTTAAGATTTGGTAGGGACGTAGACCGTCGCCTGGCCGACGAGGATGCCGATGTATCTAAGGAGGCAATCGAGTACGTTCGAGCAGTGGAGAAAGGTGCAAATGACAAAAGGCGACGGGCCGATCGGCAACAATCGCTGCTATCCGTCATTAACGGGCTATTTAGAGCAAGGCAAAAGAAGGATGGATCAAAAAAAAAGAAACGAGCCTCGGGAAAGTAAATTCGGAAATGGTATCGGAACTCTTATTACACCAGTTACAATGCGGAGTCATTAACTGGGTAGAATTTTATTCCATGCAGGGGCAGAACGGCGGGGGTACGGTCTTCCAATGATGCATATCGTTCTCTCGGAGACTCTCTTTAGCTAATGAGCGAGCAAAGTACGGTGGCATTTACTGAAGAAGATTCGCTGCTCGGGCGAAGGCGTTTGGCCTTCCGTATATCGTCAGTGTTTCACGGCGAGATCTTTGATTCAAATGCGTCAAGGTTGCCATTCACCTCGCGTGCCGAGCTTTACGAGGCACCGAAAGATATGGCGGTTGCGATTAAGGTAATCTTGCGTTTGCGGAAATGGCTTCCCATCGTCCACCTCGGATTCGTTCGATGCATTGCCGTATCACCCAGCTTTGACTTCTAGCTGTAGCATTGCAGGCATGGCCGAGCCAGGGGCGTGGGCATACGTCTGTATTGGATGCTCTTGGGGCGCTGCACGCATTCGTATGCTGCCCGCTGGAAGGAAGGAGCAGAGGGAAGCTCTCCGCAAGTTGTAGACGAATAAAATCTGGGGCCGCTATGCGATCTGAACGACGCCACCGAGGTTGCGCTTTCCGATGGGCGTCACTTTTGTTAGCATCGCGAATATTTGACTCCGACGATAATGGCGATCCATCGGAATAAAGTTGATGAGACGAAGTATAATGAAGGTGCAGTGCTCCCGTTTGAGCTGCGCCTTAAAGATTTCGCGATCGCGATGCAGGATGTTTACGATTTCTTTTACGATGTGAATGTCGGACTCGTAGAGCGCGGATTGGAGCGATTGGATGACTTTCTCCGGCCGGCGATCATGTCTGGTGTTCTGTCAGACATGCTTACAGCAAGCCTCGGCAAACACGCGAGAACGTTAACTCCAAACTGTTATTTTAACGGCCATCCTGATCTTGTTGTGCGCGGAGTATACCCCGATAACTGCGTTAAGGCAGGCTCCGACGGCGTCGAGGTGAAGACGACAAGAAAATCAGGCGGCGCCGTCGATACTCATGGAGCGCGGGATCAATGGATGTGTGTTTTCGTCTATGAAGTCGACAATGAAACGGAGCCTGCGCGCGAACGAGCGCCGATGGCATTTACAGAAGTTTATCTCGGACAAGTAACCAAAACGGATTTCCGCAGAAATCCGCGTAGTGAGCTTGGAACCAGGACGGCGACACTTGACCGGCACGGAATACAAAAATTGCGTCAGAATTGGATCTATAGATTAAACAGATAAGGCCCACCATTTTTAAAAGCGGTTAGCTTCGGAATTGCCGTCATTGCCAGATTAAAATAGCGAGGATCTTTTTCGATCCCTACGCTTTCGTAACCGACCGCTTCTGCGGCAGCTAATGTAGATCCCGATCCAGCAAACGGGTCGAGCACGATGCCCTGGCCGAGCGGAAGTACTCCGCGAACCAAGAGTCGCAGAAAAGCTTGAGGCTTGAGGCTTGGATGACGCGCCAAGGTGCGCTCGGACTTGTGAGTCGGGGATGAGGGAATCACGTCTCCAAAAGGGCGATCCGAGGACGGCCGTCGAAACCCGCCCGTTTTCCATTTCCGAAGATTATCCTGCACCCGACCCTCGATAGGTTTACGGAAAACAAGCCAGGGCTCCCACATCGACCGTGGCATCACGCTGACATCGGAAAACTCCTCATGCGCATGCTTCGGTCTGTCCCCGCCGCGCATCGTCATGACCAGGCGAACAACCTCCCCGCGTCGTTCCAAGCCGGCGCGCGCCAACGCTCCGGAAACGACGTACGACAACAATGGGTTACTGGCGACTACAACATTGGCTCCCGGAACGAGAACCGGAAGTAATAGTCGGCCCCAATCCAAAAAGAAGGTTCCAAGTTCCTCGATTTCATTCCCGGATAAAACAGTGAAGCGGGGAAGGGGTGAACGTTTGTTGCCGTCAAAGGCGGGCGGTATTCGCCACACGCCGCCTCGCCCGTTGCGAAGTTTTTCTTGCTGGTCAACCGCATACTCGACCAAACCGTATGGCGGATCGGTTACAACCGCATGAATCGAATTCGCCGGTTGCAGTCTCAGCCAATCGAAGCAATCTCGTATCGTGTAGACGCCACGACCCTGGCGGCGAAACAGCGAACCGGAATTCAATCTAAGATAAGATCGTACACTGGATGAAGCGGCGGAGCCTATCAGTTCTTGAACGGTATCCTGTATTTCGGTGACGGACGCGCCTCGGGGCTTGTTTGCAAGAGCGGCGACGATCGCATCTCGAATCTCTCCTGGTCGCCGACGTTCCGGACGGCGTCTGTTGGCGCTTGGCACGAAAGGAACTTACGACGTCTAGACGTCTTTGTCAATTTATTTTTATAGGGAGAAAACAGTTCGCCAACTTTTTCTCGACGTAAGATATTTTGGAGGCAGTCGTCGGGGCCAGCAATTGGGGTCGAGCCTGAATCTGGATTCTACGGCTGGCCGTTGGGGACATTGTTGACTCGCGGGGAGGGATCGGAGGGTCGCGTCTTTACCTTTGACTTTTCTCACCCGATCTAGAAGCTTCCCCGACCGAGTAGCTGCCGGCGCGAAAAAGATTTTGCGAACCGGATCTCCCGGTTATTTTTTATTTCTTCCAGCGATTTCCGCCGCCGCCTGCGTTTTTGTGCGGAAACGATAAATTGCCGGTACTCGCCAGACCGTGAGGAGCGACGCGCACAAGACGAGCGACCCACCCCAAAAGGTAGTTTCCCTAGCTCCTATCAGGGGAACGATTAAGCCCGTTTCCACCTGACCGAGTGGAGATAGTCCGCGGCTGCTCAGACCGAAGACGCCCATCACCCTGCCCTGAAGATAGTCCGGAGTGTTTGTTTGTAAGATCGTGCTGCGGACAGCGCCCCAGATGGTATCGGCGGCACCGGTAACAAAAAGCAGGACTAACGAAAGAAAAAAGTACGGCGAGAGCCCAAAAAGAGCGAAGCTCAGCCCGTACACAATCGCTGAGTAGACAAGGACCTTGCCCTGGGAGCGCGCGTTGCCGATCGACACCAGGAATGCCGACCCCAAAATGGCCCCGAGCCCGCGGGCGGCTTGAAGAAATCCCAGTCCGGATGCGCCCACCTGAAGCACATCGCGGGAAAAGATCGTGAGCATGGCCGGATCGAGACCGAATACAGACGAAAAGGCCTCCATCAACATAATCGCGAGGATAATTTTTTGCGTCCGGACATAGGAGAGACCTTGTAGAAGATCTCTCACGAAGCCGCCGGCGCTGACGGTCCCAGACGAAGAACTTTTCATAAAGAAAAGCGCTACGACGACGGCAAGAAAGCTCAAAGCATTGGCGTAAAATGCGCCGTCGGTTCCCACCGTGCTGATGGCAATACCGGCCAGAGATGGCCCCACCAAAATCGTGCTTTTCCACAACAGCGAATTGAGCGCGATCGCGTTAGCCAGGGCCGACCGAGGAACGAGGGAAGGAACAAGCGCTTGTCGAGTGGGGTTATCCACGCTTTGGACGATTGCCGCAAGCAATGTCAGCGCATACACATGCCAAACCTTGACGTACGCTGTCTGAGCCAAGAATCCGAGAAGAAATGCCAGGATCATAAGAATGGTCTGCGTAACGAACAGAACTCGCCTGCGCTCAAAGCGGTCTGCTATCGTTCCACCGAACAGGCCCAAGACAATCATAGGCACGGCCCGGAAAGCTCCGTTGAGACCCAGCTGAAACGCGGATCTTGTCATATCGTA
>WNGE01007109.1_pt1 | contig 12484 bp, 10 predicted proteins | sample 5400651 | NCBI WGS metagenome assembly WNGE01 (sample SAMN13153370, study PRJNA577476) | soil metagenome | isolation source: 60 cm soil or saprolite under grassland replicate 2 | place: USA:California | collected 2016-06-15 | reverse complement strand
AGCTTCTGGAGGCCCTGCACAAATACCGCTATACGACGCTGCAATTCCGGATCGCTCTCATTGATCACCTGGAGCACGCCGATCCGCCGCATCCGCTCGGGCTGCTGCGCACGCGCGGCCAGCGGCCAAGAGACCGCCGTGCCGCCGAGAAGGGTGATGAACTCGCGCCGTCTCATTCGATCACCTCATCGGTGCCCAGCGGATCACGGAGGCATGGGACTCAGCATACCACACTCCGGGCTGGTTTCATGCCTGGCGCGAAGCTGTATTTGAGTACATCCAACCACGGTCTCGTGATGGCGCGAGCGGCGGCTTTTTGATCCTGGAAGGGTTTGGAAGGCTTTGTCAGCTTATCGGCGTATGCCCCCCGGGGATATATACGTCTATAACCGGGAGACCCCTTCCAACCCCTTCCGAGGGCCGGCTATGGCCTGAGCTCGACGGCTGCGAAGGCAGAGCGGTTGGTGCCTGGTTCCTTGATTTTATGCAGGCCTTTGTCGGTGAGGCTTCCCGAGAAAGCTTTTTCGCTTCCGGGTTTGAAGCCACGGGCGTCGCACCATGTTTTCCAGGATGCGAATAGGTCGCGTGTGAGGGTGTGGGTGTGGCCGCCGCGGTTTGGCTCGACGCACTCGTCGAACCATTGGCCGAGGCTATCCTCGTCTGCGAAGTATGATTCGGTTGCCTCGCGGACGATGGGAGGCGGGTTGAGGCCGGTGCGTTTCCATTCGAGGGCGCCGTCGATGCACCAGCGGAGGATGGCCCAGCGTTCCTGCTCCCAGAGCTTGTTGGGGAGGTCGGGGTTGCGTTCGTGTTCTGGGATTTGGACGGTGAAGGGGACGAGGAGGAGGCGGCGGCGCATGGCCTCGTCGACGGTGTTGAGGCGGGGTTTGTGGTTGCCGACGATGAACAGCTTGAAGGTGGGAACGAAGTCGAAGTAATCCTGCCGCATGAAGCGCGCAGTGATCTTGTCCCCGGCGGTGATGGCTTTGATCTTGGCTTCGTCCCAATGTCGGCCTTTTTGGGTTTCGTGGGCGACGACGAGGCGGGCACCCCACAGTTTGGCGAGGTCGGCGGGGTGGCGTTCGGTATTGCTTGCGATGAAGGTGTTCATGTCGGCGACGGTGGCGTAGTCGCCGAAGATTCTGGCAATGGTGTTGATGAAGGTGCTCTTGCCGTTGGCGCCGGTGCCCCAGGCGAACACGAAGACATGCTCGTTGGTGAAGCCGGTACAGCAGTATCCGACGAAGCGCTGCAGGAACTTTTGCAGCTCGACATTGCCGTTAGTGATGCGATCGAGAAAAGCGGTCCACAGAGGATGAGGCGTGCCGGGCGGCGCGACGGAGCACGCGGTCTTCTTGGTGATGTAGTCGAGCGGGTTTGGCTTGCGTGCCATGCCGGTGCTCAGGTCGTAGGTGGCGTTGGGGTACTTGTGCTGAGGTTCCACGTCAGTCTCCCGTGCTGAAGTCCGAGTGGTCTGGGTTCCATTGATCGATATCCGCGGCGATGCGGCGGTCGGCCTTGGCGAGGCGCTCGATGGCGGCGATGGTTCGGGCGCTGGTCAGCGCCGATCGGGTCTTCTTGCTTTTGCACTCGGTGGCGGTGTCGCGGCAGACGGCGCGGGCGAAGTCGAACGCGTTCAGGGTCTTGTCGAATTGCCAGCTGGGTTCGTTCCATCTCAGCCAGCGGCCCCATTCGTCGACGAAGCGGAGATCGTGTTCGTGACGATCGGCGAAGCGAAGCGCCAGGTCGTCGTCGCTGTAGAGCGGGACCAGGGGCCTTATCGTTTGGCGGAGCGGGGCGTGCGGCTTTTCTTCCTGCTGGCTGTCGTGATAATCGATCCACGCGGCTACTTTGTCGGCGATATCGGCGCCGAACATTTCCCGCATCGCCGGCAGACCATAGGTATTCTTTCCGGCCTGGTGCGCGGTGGCTTGGTCCTCGGCGGCCTTGCGCCGGTCTCGCCACTCTTGATCACCAGCGGCTTTCGCGGCTGCTTCCACGAGGAGCCTGACCTCTTCGACGGTTTTGCCGGCGCGGGACAGGAATCCGCCGACGATTTTTGCGCACTCGTGGCGCGCGCCTGTTCCGGGCCAGTAGCGGGCGAGGAGCGCGGTTGCCGCCACCAGGGCGACACGGGTGTGCAGATCCTCGCCGTCGACGGACGTGGGCTCGCCCGTCTCCTCCCAGATGATCCGCTCTCCGGTGTCTTCGTGGGTCGATCCTGGGAACACCGTCTGGGCGCCGAGATCTCCGCCGCCGATGCGGAGCTCGACGAGGCGGCAGGGTCGCTTTTCTTTCCTCGCTCTCGGGTCATCGTAGGCGATAGCGGCCTGCTCAACGGTGATAGCCAAGTCGGTCTGGTACAAACGATGAGCTGCGCGGGCTGATGCACGGCCGAATACGGCTTTCGTTGGCGGCAGGATGTAGTAAGAGACGGCGATCGATTCCTGGCAATCCATGTCGGCATCAGTCAGGCCGCCCGAGTTGGGCCCCATCTGCACGCCGACATTCATTCTGGCGCCGTTGAAGAACCGCGGCGCGGACGCGGCATCGATGATGCGGTGCTGCCAGTCCTCACCGAGCGGCTTCTTGGCCCGGTATTTGACCGGGACGGGATTCCAGCCGCGTGCGATGTAATCGAGAGCCGCTTCGAGCGGTGTCACGGCGGCGGCTCCATGTAAAATCTCGAGAGCCAGCGGCCCTTCGCGCCACATCCTTCGCACACGAGCTGAGCCAGGTGTGGCCCGACGCCGGGACTTACGGCGATGAGCAAGCTCCGCACCTACATGCTTTGAAAATGCCCGACTCTTCGTGGCAGACCAGACGATCGCCGATCCTCAATGGAGTCCCGCGGGGCGAGCGGTGCGGCGCGATCGCGGTCGAAGGAAACAGCGTCGTCTGCTCCGGCTGCTTCGGCAGGGCCGCCTCGACCAGATCGGCGAAACTGTGGATGTCGAGTCCGCCAGCCTCCAGAGTCCTATTGAGCGCCGCTGCGGCAGCGCCGGCCTCGCCAGGCCGGTCGCTCGACAGCAAGCGAACCAACTTTCCGATCCGTGCCGGATCGACGGACGCGGTGGACGGCGGAGAGATCATTTCAATCTGTTACCCCCAATGCTGATGTCCAGCTTGCCACCAAAGACCGCGGCAACAGTCTCCGCAATCGTAGATGCTGCAGTGGTCTGTTGATCGCCCTTGATCTGGCGCTGCCTTTTCTCGACTCGGCGCCGCGCTTGGCGCTGTTTCTTCCTTGCGAGCGTCGGAGCGTCAGGCTCAGCATCCTGCCCCTGCAGCCCGACCCTCGCGATTTCGGCGACGGCGGCATCCCATGAGGCGTTGGGGCGTTTCTTAAGGATAGCATTGACCTTCTTGGCGAGGTTGGGTGGTGCCGCACCGCCATCGTCGTCGTCCGGATCATCTCCTTCTTCGGCTGTGGCAAATGCGGCTGCAATCTCTTCTGCTCTGACGAAGAACCGATAGGCTTTGGCCAACATTTCATCGTCCGGCACGACTTTCTTGATGCCATGCTTCTTCAGCGCTCGTTCGATCAACTCGATCAATTGCGGATTGCTCAGTGCATTGATCTCGACGCGCTTGGTGCGAAGGAAATCGACCTCTTCCCCCGTTGCGCCGTTTTCAAGCAGGTTGTTGCGCACCGCTGCCCAGCTTTTGCGGCCTTTGCCTGCGGCAGGTTCTGCCGATGCTTCTAGCCCGAGCCGGCGCACATCATCGAGACGCAGCCCGGCATCGATGATCTCGATGTAGTTGGTGAATTCGAAGCGGCGGGTGTCGCGTTGCAGGGTGCCTATGATCTCGAAGCCGGCGACATCGAAGTCGTGCACGAAGAACAACTTCATATCGTGGTCGCCGCACATCTCATCGAGCAATCGACGCGCCGCCGTGGTAGATTGCCCGACGATCGATGCCAGCCCGATGTCGTGTCGCTCCAGCAGCCGCGACTGCTGGAACATGGTGTTGAAGCCTTCCTTCTCGATGCCGAGCACGGCGCCGAAACGGCATTCGGGACCGTGCGTTTCCAATTCGGGGGCGGTGATCTCCGGATCAATGAATTCCGGCTTGCCAATGCTGCCGAGATAATTGCGCACCTGGACGGTGCCGAGGCCAACTGTTCGTCGCGTATGCGGCTCGACGAAGCTGCCGCGCTCCTTGTAGACCACGTCCCACTTGTCTTCGAGGCCGTGTTCCTTGATGTAGTCGGGCAGCAGCACCTGCGTGAAATAGGAGTCACCCCACTGCCGCGATGTCAGCGCCTTGATGCGCGGCCGGGCCTTGTACATGATCTGCCGGGCCTGTGCCGGAAGCAGGGTGCCGTTCGCCGTGACCTCGTCATAGGCGGCCTTCATGACCTTGTTGGCGGCGTCCTTAACGAACATCTCGCCGTAGTTGACGCTCACGTAGCGATAGGCCCGCGCGCCTGAATGGCGTTCTTCGCGCTTCCTCTGAGTGGCAAACTTCTTGGTGACATTCTCGGTGGCCTTGACGACGGCCTCGGCGAGACTAGGCAACGGCTTCTTGCTCATCGCGCCACCATCGCCTGACTATCGTCGAAGGTATCTTCATCGCCGACGAGCTGCCCCGCTCCTCCGACGACCATCGCGGATTTGCCACGGTCCGTGTACTGCACCGTCGGGCACGCGACGTGGAACGCGAAGATCGCCTTGTCGTGGTGTTGGACCCGCTGGTTGGCCAACAGGCTGTCGAGGCTATCGCCGCCCTTGCCGATCGCCTGGAACGGGTTGCGGGAAATCGCGGGGGACCAATTGACGCCGACGACCAAGCGCCGGCATTCGATGGTTTTGGATGCCGCAAAGGCGGCTTCGACGAGACAGGGCCGGCCGTTATTCTCGGCGGCGATGACCTTGTATTGGAAGCTGGCCATATAGCCACCGGCCGCCTCGAAACGCCTCCGGAAATTGTCCTTACCGATAATCCCCAGCTGCTTGGGCTGGACCGGATTGGTCGCCTCCTGCATTGCCGCGAGCAGCGCCGCGATCTTGGCCTTGTCGAAACCGTTCCGGCGATAAAACGAAGACAGCGGCATGCGTGCTCCGCCGATCTTCTCCAGCACGGTTTTCTGCTTGGCGGTGCCGCTCAATCCGCGAAATTCGACGAGGAATTCCCTGACCAGAGTGTCCTCATCGTGGTCCTGGTCATAGGCGATCTGAGCCGCGATGCGCCGCTCCATTCGATCCCGGTCGTACCAGTGCGCCGATGTCGGGTAGGACGGCGGCCACTTGTCCCAAGTCTCGACCAGTGCCGGAATGCTGTGCTTGGCTCCATCCCATTCGACATCGATGCTCAAATGCGGATTGATCCATGCGTAGTTGGCCGCGATTTGTAAAAATCTCGGCTTTGCATCGGTCAGGTTTTGCCTAGTTGAAAGCGGCCAGTAGACCGCGAATTGCGTGCCGTTCTTTACCTTCGACGCGGACTTGTCGTGCCTGGCTTTCGGCACGCGGCGGATCGAGTCGATCTCAAGTGCGATCTCGTGGGCAATGCCTCGGGCCTCGATCACCAGCCGGCCCGGTTTCTCGTCGGCTGCCGCGAGCGCGAATGGCATCGGCAAGACAGTCGACAACGCGTGCCCCTGCTGGCCACGCGTTGGGCTGACATAGGCTTCTTTGGATGACGTCCGCGAAGAGAAGTCCAGGAGGCTAGTGATTGTCCTGGCGGGCAATCCTGGGCCGTTGTCGGTCACGGTGATCGAGCAGTCGGCCGTCGACACTGCGACGCATATCCGCGGCGCGATACCGGCTTCCTCGGCAGCGTCGAGGGCGTTGTCGGTGAGTTCCTTGAGGATCACGAGTGGCCAATCGTGAACGTCGTGGCCGATCAAGTTGACCAATTCCCGGACGCTGCAGAACTCCAACAACCGCGACGTCTTGAACGTCTGCCGCTTCAGCACCAGTGCGTTCATGACGACGCCCTTTCGAGAAATCGGACGCGCGCCACGGACGGCCGTCGACGCGGGTCAGCCTCAGGCAAGCTATCGACATGGTTTCGGTCGGCGACGAGCAGCTGATGCAGTAGGCTGAGCCGGTTGCCGCCCTCGGCGGCCGTCCAACGGCGGGGAATCTTGCGGTGGGTGTGGGGGATGTGGCATTTTACTTTCGCTGCCATCTGGCGGCTCCATCATCTTCGCAGGAAATGGATTCGACGGGTCGGGAGAGACGCCCTCTCTCCCGGCCCGGACTGCTATTCGGAGTCGGACTGATGCTGCTGAAGCCGGCGGACTCGCCGGGGTGAGGGGTTAGATGCGGCCGCTGCTTTCCGCATCTCGATGGCGGCCTTGATCATCTCCGGCGGATCGTTTCGGTCATAGCGCGGCAGGCTGGCGACGTAGCGGCGTAGTGACTCGAGGATGATCAGCGTTCTGCGGCCGTTCTTGACGCCATCAATCTCGCCGGAGTTCAGGCCCTCGTAGATGCCGGATCGACCGAGTCCGCTGATGCGCTCCGCTTCGGGGATGTCGACCGCGATTGGCTCGATGCCAGTCGAAGACCGGATTGTACTGGGCATGCGTGCGCCTCTGGCTCAGCTTGTTTGAGCCAAGGTTTTAGCGTGTGCACACGTGCACTAAGCAGTCCCGATTTTGCGATTTGGCCGGATAAGGAGGATGCTTATCCGACTTTTGCCGCGGCCCATCCCTTGATACCACCCAAGGGGATCTCGCGCTCGAAGGCAACGCTGGCCATGATCCTGACGGACTCATGGCGCGGTCGCCCAAACAACTCGCGGCATTTTGCGGTCAACACAATCGCGAATGCCCTGGCATCTGGATCACCGGTATCACGATCAACCGTCATGGGATCACGAAACGCATCGGCAAAGTTGGCAGCACGCTCCTCATAGTATGTGGCGGCTTGGTTCAAATAATCGGCACTAATTGCATCGCGCCGAAGCCTCTCCGCCATCGTCATGAGAATAGTGCGCTCGTTTTCAAGCTCGGCTCGCGAAGAGACTCGGCAGTGCGATGCCGCGAACACCGCCTCCGAGAAAAGCGCCCTCGCCCCTTCGGGACTCGCCTGGATGCAGCGTTCTTCCCATACCTGCTTCATTCTGTCGTCGGTCGCGAGCCGGATGATCATTGCAGCCTCCGCAGTCCATCCGGCTTCTATGTTGTCCTCATACCAACGGCGAGCTTCCTTCTTAACCAACGAAGGCACCCACGGCGGCATCTTCAGCCGCGTGTCTGGCGCCTTCACGACACCGCCCTAAGCGGCGTGACGTCGGCCTTGCGCGGCCCGGCGCCGGCGCAGAACTTGGCCCAGGCGTCCATCAGCCGCCGACGTTTCTCGAACTTGTCGCCCCGCTCGTAGGCGCGCCGCGTCTTGTCGGGGATCGCGTGAGACAGGGCCGCCTCGGCGACCTCGGACTCGAAGCCGGTGCGCTCGCCGACCCAATCCCTGAACGTGCTGCGAAATCCGTGAAGAGTCAGCTCATCGCGACCCATGCGCTTGAGCAGGCCATGCATGGCCATGTTCGTCAGCGTCGAAGCGGGGCCACGGAACCCGGTGAAGACATACTCGCCTTGCCGAACTTCGTGCTGCGCTTTGAGCAGCGCGACCGCAGCATCGGACAAGGGCACCCGATGCTCTTTTCCCGATTTCATCCTGCTCGCCGGTACCGTCCACACCTTCGACTCGAAGTCGATTTCCCCCCAGCCCGCGCCGAGCGCCTCGCCGGTCCTCGCCGCAGTAAGGATGACAAACTCCAGCGCGCGCGCCGAGAGATCCTGACGGGAGCGCAGGTCGGCCATGAAGCCGCCGATCTCGTCGTAGGGCAGGGCGGCATGGTGCTTGACCGGGGCGAGCTGCGAGTCTGGCGAATCGCTTCGAGAGCAGATCCCAGCGCGCGGGGTTATCGCCGCCGCGGAAGCCCGAGACTGCGGCCCAGTCGAGGATGGCCTCAATGCGGCCGCGCACGCGGGACGCCGTTTCCGTCTTGGTCGACCAGATCGGTTCGAGTGCCTTGATGACCAGCTGCAGGTCGATGTCCTTCACCGGCAGCTTGCCGAACACCGGCGTGACATAGGCCCTGAGCGTGGTGGTCCACTCTGTGGCGTGCTTCAGGTTCCGCCACTTGCTGCGGTGCTCTTTCAGGTAGGCGTCGCGGCATTCGTCAAAAGTTCTCGCCTTGCTGGCCTCGATCGCAGCGGCGGCTCGCTGCGCTTTCCGGTGCTCGATCGGATCGATGCCTTCCGCTCGCAATTGGCGGCACCGCCTTGCGGCCTCACGTGCCTCGGCGAGTGAGAACGTGTTGAGGCTGCCGAGCCCCATGTCGCGGCTCTTCTGCCGCGGCCTACCATTGCGGCTCACCACCGTCCGAGGCAGTGCGAAGCGGAACAACCACGAGCGCCGCAGCTGGCCGTCCTTGCCCTTCGTGACCTGGAAATACAGCCCGCCGCCGTCGCAGTGCAGGCCCTCTATCTTCGATAGCTTCCGGAACTTCAGCGGCGATAATCGTCCCGCCCCCCGTGCCATTGATCCCCTCCGTTCAACTGGGACCGGCTGATCGGCCCCGGTTCGTACCCATGTTCAATCGCTGGATACTAGCGGACGTTGGCGAACGTGTATAGATAGTTCGAGAAACAAAAAATGCGATGGCACAAGGATATTTAGACGTGGACGGACGCCACCAAACAATGGATCATCGGCTGAGCCCGCGGGCGAATTGTCATCGTGGCGGCAAGGTAACTCATCTACGTTTCAGTCCTAGTATGTTTAGGGTTTACTTTTGAACTATCTAAGACCTCTAGAAGTACGTCTATATAGGCACAAATCCGTGCAGCGTCTAGTTGATCCATATTATAGATGAAGTGATGACTTGGATTTCGATGTGCAGCCATAATACCTCTTATGATATCCGAATATCCTTGTTGCTCGCCATCATCGTTGCTGAGAATGAGTACACTTTCCAAGGGGTTTCGTTTGATCACCTCATTAGCTAATTTGGCTCCTGTCATGGAGGATGCCGAGCCTGATTTCTTACGTATTCGATCTTCTAAAACCTGAGTAGCTTGATTGACGGCTCGGTCAAAATCACCTTCAGCAATTAGTAAATCAGCGCATCTTTTACTTAAGATACCATCTTTTAATGATCCCACTATCATATTCGTTTGTTCCGCGGCCAGCTCGCTTCCGTATTGAGTAGAAGGTAGGATATTGCCTGCGATACCTTTAATCTGAGCACCTCGGCGTCGTATCCACTTCCCCAGACCGGGATGTTTGAGGATAGAAACAAGAGATTTTCCCCGACCTGAGAGCCTATATTTGAAATCACGTCGATAAAATCTAGACCCACTGCTTTTGGTACGTTGGTAGATTTATGTTCTAAAAATTCCTTGATCAACCTGAGACGAGCAAACTGGGCCCGAAGCTTTCGAATATCTTCGACCATGGTAATCCCGATGATGCTGAGGGACTTCAGGACTTTCTCGAGAGATCGACCATTTGCTAAGATCGTCTGATTTCTGATTTTTACTCAGATACTCGCATTAGAAAGAAGCGGCCATCTGTCGAGATCGTAGATAAAGCTGACATCGCTCCGGGTATCCGTCAATAGGCGCTTTGTGGGGTGATGGAATCCACTACTCGATAAGCATTGCAGAAGGATAGGGGCCGTACTATGAGAACGGGCTTCCAATTGGTGTTACGCGGATGAATTCGCGGGCGAAACGCGGCGAGACCCTGTTCGAAGCGGCCGGCCTCGAAGAAGGGGCGCCGCGGCCGCTCGCCGATAAGCTGCGGCCGCAACAACTCGCCGACGTGGTCGGCCAGGACCATCTGCTCGGGCCGGACGGCGCGCTCAGCAGAATGCTCGCGACGCGCTCGCTCGGCTCGCTGATCTTCTGGGGGCCGCCCGGCACCGGCAAGACCACCGTCGCGCGCCTGTTGGCGAGCGCAACGGATCTCCAGTTCGAGCAGATCTCCGCGGTGTTCAGCGGGGTCGCCGACCTCAAGAAGGTGTTCGATCAGGCGCGAGCCCGCCGCGAGATCGGGCAGGGCACGCTGCTGTTCGTCGACGAGGTCCACCGCTTCAATCGCGCGCAGCAGGATTCCTTCCTGCCGGTGATGGAGGACGGCACCGTGGTGCTGGTGGGGGCGACTACGGAAAATCCCTCGTTCGAGCTCAATGCGGCGCTGCTCTCGCGCGCCCGCGTGCTGGTGTTCAAACCGCTCGATGCCGATTCGATCGAGCAGGTGCTGGCTCGCGCCGAGGCGATCGAAGCCAGGCCGCTGCCGCTCGACGAGGAGGCGCGGGCCGCGCTGATCCGCATGTCGGACGGCGATGCGCGCTCGGCGCTCACCCTTGCCGAAGAGGTGTGGCGCGCGGCGCGGGCGGGCGAGATCTTCGATGCCGCGGGCCTATCGGACATCGTGCAGCGCCGGGCGCCGATCTACGACAAGTCCCAGGACGGCCATTACAACCTGATCTCGGCGCTGCATAAATCGGTGCGCGGCTCCGATCCCGACGCAGCGCTCTATTATCTCTGCCGCATGTTCGACGCCGGCGAGGACCCGCTCTACCTCGCGCGGCGCGTGGTGCGCATGGCGATCGAGGACGTCGGCCTTGCCGACCCGCAGGCGCTGGTGGTCGCCAACGCCGCGAAGGACGCCTACGACTTTCTCGGCTCGCCGGAGGGCGAGCTCGCGATCGCGCAGGCGGTGATCTATGTCGCGACCGCGCCGAAATCGAACGCGGCCTATGCGGCCTACGGGCAGGCGATGCAGGTCGCCAAAGATGCCGGCTCGCTCTTGCCGCCCAAGCACATCCTCAATGCCCCGACCCGCCTGATGCAGCAGGAAGGCTACGGCCGCGGCTATGCGTATGATCACGACGCGCCCGACGCCTTCTCCGGCCAGGATTATTTCCCCGAGGCGCTGAGCCGCCACACCTTCTACGATCCGCCGGACCGCGGGTTCGAGCGCGAGATCAGGAAGCGCCTGGAGTATTGGGCGAAGCTGCGAAGCGAGCGCAAACCGTAACGAGCCGTAGCCCGGATGGAGCGCAACGTAATCCGGGATCGGAGCTATATTCCCGGATTACGCGCCGCTTCGCGGCGCTCCATCCGGGCTACAAATCGGAATGACATGAAACGCGGCGGCGCAGGATCGAGACAGCCCGGCGGCGGACGGCAGATTGCCGGCCCGCGGGGGCACGATCGCGGCGCGGCTTTTGCGCAGCGGCCGAAGCACCGTTTTTCCAATCGGCCCAAGCGAGGATGGAAAGACGAGAAGCGGCGGCCCAGCCTAGCCGGTAAATCGGCGGACGCTCCAGCGCCGAAACCCGCAGAACCAACTCAGCTCCCTGCCACCGGCGTGCAGAACGTCACAGTGACCCCGGACGAGGTCGGCATGCGGGTCGACCGTTTTCTCGAAGCGCGTTTTCCGGGGCTCGCGTTCTCGCATATCCAGCGCGTCATCCGCAAAGGCGAGCTGCGAGTGAACGGCCGCAGGGTCGCGCCCAAGGATCGCCTTAAGGCCGGGCAGGCGGTGCGCATTCCGCCGCTGCGGCTCGAACCGCCGAAACCGCGCGAAGAGGAAGGCGATGCCAAGACCCGCGCGTTGCTGCGCTCGATCACCCTTTATGAGGACGCCGACGTGTTGGTGCTCAACAAGCCGATGGGCCTTGCCGTGCAGGGCGGCTCCGGCACCGTGCGGCACGTCGACGGCATGCTGGAGGTTTTGCGCGACGCCAAGGGCCAGCGGCCGCGTCTCGTGCACCGGCTCGACAAGGACACCGCCGGCTGTCTGCTGGTCGCCAAGACGCGGTTCGCGGCGAGCGCGCTCGCCAAGAATTTTCGCTCGCGCGAGGCGAGGAAAATCTATTGGGCGCTGGTCGCCGGCGTGCCGAAGCCGCGCCAGGGCCGCGTCTCGACGTTTTTGGCCAAGGAAGAGCTCGAAAGCGATTCGCGCATGCATCGTCGTGCCGCATCCCCGCGGCGGCACGGTCGACGTGACCGCACCGCTGCCGCCGCACATGGTGCAATCGTGGAACCTGCTCGGCTTCGACGCCGCGCGCTACGACCCGATCGAGGCCGCGCCGGAGGAGTAGCGGTGCGACTGAGCAATCAACTCATGATTCGTGTCCCGGGCGCAGCGCAGCACGAAAGTGGTGCGCCGCGTCCGGGGAACGCGTCAATCAGCGCGAGCTCGCGTTGATCTTCGCCAGCGCGGCGGAGCCGGGGCACAGCTCGGCTTCGCCGAGCGCGTTGAGCGGGGCCTCGACCGTCTCGAGGTGCGCGTGCAGATCCTCGGCCTCGGGTTCCACATAGAGCAGGCCGGTCACGATCTCGCCCTCGGCGGCGCGCTCCTGCAGATAGGCCATGGCGGCGAGCCGGTCGTGCGGATCGTAATCGGCGGCGAGCTTGCGCAAGGCGAGCTTGGAGCCGTCGTGCTGCTCCACGATCTCGACCGTGCCGGGCGCGTAATCGACGGTGATCTCCTCGCGAGGCGTCATGAAA
>WNGE01032308.1_pt1 | contig 12486 bp, 12 predicted proteins | sample 5400651 | NCBI WGS metagenome assembly WNGE01 (sample SAMN13153370, study PRJNA577476) | soil metagenome | isolation source: 60 cm soil or saprolite under grassland replicate 2 | place: USA:California | collected 2016-06-15 | reverse complement strand
CCGAGCGCGTCAGCGGCAGCTGGGCCTGAGCGCCGATCAACGCCTCGTCCAAGTCGAAGTTGTAGCCCGCATGGGGCCCGATGTGCGAGCGCTGCGCCTCGGCGCGCCCCACCCCAACCCCCATCCCCAGCGCCGCCCACAGCAGCACCGCGGCCGAATGTGCGATCCGTCGCATCTTGGCTCTCCAGTCGACGTTCGGCCGCTCCTACCCGCCGCCCCCCAGCGGGGTCCCAAAACCAGGGCAACCTTTGGGGTCGCCTGCTCATCCAAGTAAGTGGTATCCCGTCCCTTACCGGCACCTTCGATGTCGAGGTCGTCATGCACGCATCCCTGCTGGTTCTCCTCGTGCTCCAGGCCCCCGTCACGCGCGACTCCGCCGAAGTCGCCCGCGTGCTCGTGCAGCTCAAGGCGAGCGATTCCACGGTGTGCGAGCTGGCCGGCCAGTCGCTGACGAACTACGGCGGCTTCTGGAATCGCTCCTGCTCCGACATACCGATGCCGCGGCCGATGCCCACGCCGATGCCGATGCCTGGCGGCGGCGGTGGGATGGCGGGCGTCATGCACGACGTGATGCATGGGGATGCAGGTCACAAATCCGCCGTCGATCCCGCCACGCTCGGCGCCTTCCGCGCCGTCTTGCGGGACGACAACCGCTGCATCCGAAACATCGCCGCCCGCGTGCTGGGGAATCACGGCCGGGCGGGCGCCTACGAGCTGTTCATTGGGCTGCTGCGCGACGCGAAGCCCGGTCTGCGTGAGACCGGCGCGATCGGTCTCGGTGAGCTCGAAGACTCGCGCGCCATCGGCCCGCTGAGCGATGCCGTCGGTGACGCCGAGGTGGCCGTGCGCGCTCGCGCGGCTTGGGCGCTGGGCGAGATCGAGGAGACGGCGGCGATCGACCCGCTCGCCCGCGCGGTGCGGGACCGCGCGCCGGAGGTACGCCGCACCGCGGCGTGGGCCCTCGGCCAGATCGAGAACGTGCGTGCCGTCCGCCCGCTGGGCGATGCCCTCGGTGACGCGTCGCTCGACGTCCGCGTTGCGGCGGCGTGGGCGCTCGGCGAGATCGAAGACGCGGCGGCCGTCCCCCTGCTTGCCGCCGCGGCGAAGGACGGGGAGCCGAAGGTGCGCCAGGCCGCAGCGTGGGCGCTGGGCGAGATCGAAAGCTCACAGGGCGTGACGCCGCTCGGACCCCTCGTGCGCGACCCCGCCCTCGAGGTGCGCAAGACCGCGCTGTGGGCGCTGGGCGAGATCGAGGACGGGAGCGGTGTGGCCGCGGTCGCCGTCGGGCTCAAGGACGCCGACCCCGACGTGCGCGTGCTGGCGTGCTGGGCCCTGGGCGAGATCGAGGATGACGCCGGAGTCGAGTCGCTCGTCGCCGCGCTCAAGGATGCCGACATCGACGTACGCGTGGCGGCCGCGTGGGCGCTGGGGGAGATCGAGAGCCCGCTCGCGCTCGAGGCCCTGAAGGCGGCTCAGCAGGACTATTCGGCGTCGGTGCGGCTGGCCGCGAGCTGGGCGCTGCGGCAGATCGACGACGAGGACGACCGCCGGGTCCGCGTCCACGTGCGGCCCCGGGTGAAGATCAAATCTTGAGTTTGGTCCGGAAGCTGCGGGCACGCTCGACTAGCTGGAAATAGTCGACAAGCTCCTCGGCTTCGCGGACGTCGTCCCAGCCGAGGAGCTGTTTCATCCGGCGCGCCACGGGCGTGACCACGCCCATCGTCTGCTCGGGGCGCTCGTAGAACAGGTGCAGCCGGCGCACCAGCACGTCCTGGACGCGCAGCGCCATCTCCCGCTCCACCGCATGGACGACCTCCGCCCAGATCTCCGGCTGACCCGGCAAGAGGGGTTCGCCCAACCCGCGATCTCGGTCGACGAGGTTCAGGATCGCGGGAGCCTCGCTGCCGTAGCTCGCGACGAGGTGCCGCGCCGTGGCCGCCGCGACGCCGCGCGCCCGCGCGCCCTCGATCAGGACGTCGAGCGCCGCCGCCTCACCGCCCGGCAGCGGCAGCCGGTCGGTGGGCGGCCGTGGGGCGACCGGTCGGCCGTCGAGCTCGTGCAACCGCGCGGCCACGCGGTCGGCGACGTCGCGCGCCATCACCCGGTACGTGGTCAGCTTCCCGCCCGCGATCGTGATCAGCCCCTGCGCGCTCTCCACCACCCGGTGCTCGCGCGAGACCTGTGAGGGCGCCGCGGTCCCGTCCTGGCGGAGCAGCGGACGCAGCCCCGCCCACACCGACACCACATCGTTCGGAGCGAGGTGCGCATTCGGAAACGCGGCGTTGGCGGACCGCAGCAGGTAGGTCACGTCCTCGGCGGTGACGCGCACGGCGTCGGGAGTCGTGTCGGCGTCCGTGTCCGTCGTGCCGACGTAGGACAGATCGCCCCAGGGCAGCACGAACATCACGCGCCCATCGAGCGGGGAGAACAGGGTGACGGCGTGCTCATTCCCGATCCGCCGGCGCGGCACCGCCACGTGCGCGCCCTTGGTGGCTCGCAGCAGCGGCGCCGCGGCCGGATCGTCCAGCCGGCGCACCGCGTCCACCCACGGCCCGCAGGCGTTCACCACGACCAGCGCACGCACGGTGCGCGTGTCGCCGCCCAGCGCGTCGCGCACCACGGCGCCGCGCACGCGGCCGTCGGGTTTCAGGAGGCTCGTCACCTCGGCGTAGGTCGCGACCAGCGCGCCGGCGCGCGCGGCGGCGCGGACCGTGGCGAGCACGAGGCGCGCGTCGTCGGCCTGGGCGTCATAGTACAGCGCCGCGCCGCGGAGGCCACGATCCTTCAAGGCCGGCTCGGCGCGGCGCACCTGCTTGGGACCGAGCCAGCGGTGGCTCTTCACGTTGCGGAACGCCGCCAGCGCGTCGTACAACCACATGCCGGCCCGGAGTTTCCAGGCGGGAACGCGCGCGCCGCGATACACCGGAAACAGGAAGGCGAGCGGCCGCACCAGATGTGGAGCGATCCTGAGCAGCACCCGCCGCTCCCTGCTGGCCTCGAACACGAGACGGAGGTTGCCCTGCTCCAGGTAGCGGATGCCGCCGTGGATCAAGCGCGACGAATGGGACGAGGTACCGGCGCCGAAGTCGCCCTTGTCCACCAGCGCGGTGCGGAATCCGCGCAGCGCGGCGTCGCGCGCGATCCCCGCCCCCGCGATCCCGCCGCCGATGACGAGCAGATCCACGGGCTCGACGGCCATCGACGCGAGCGCCGCGGCGCGGCTCTGATGCGAGAACGGTGTCTCGGCGGCCAACTCCCCTCCGGTTGGGGGCGGTGGTAGGTTTCGTGGCTATCGCGAGGGGAGAATCTAATGCCTGTCGGAAACGGACGGCGCGTCGCCGTCGTCGCCGGTTGTCGCACGCCGTTCTGTAAAGCGGGGACGGCACTCAAGGACGCACGCGCCGTGGATCTCGCCCGCCATGCGGCCCGCGAGCTGCTGGAGCGTACGAACTTGGACGGCGCCGAAGTGGACGAAGTGATCTTCGGCCAGGTGGTACCGTCGGCCCTGGTGCCGAATGTCGGCCCCCACGATCAGATCGCCCTGGGCCACGCCGACGTGATCCTCGCCGGCGGCGCCGAATCGCTCTCCGATATCCCCATCCTTGCCTCGCGCCGGCTCGCCGACATCCTGGTCGAGGCGAGCAAAGCGAAATCGCTCGGCGCGCGGATCCGTACCTTCGGCAAGATCCGTCCCAGGGACGTGATCCCGGTCGCCCCGGCGATCGCCGAGCCTTCGACGGGCGAATCCATGGGACAGTCGGCCGAGAAGATGGCGAAGGAAAACCACATCAGCCGGGAAGCGCAGGACAGCTGGGCGCTGCGCAGCCACCGCCAAGCCGCCCAAGGCACCGCCGACGGGCGGCTCACGGCGGAGATCGCTCCGTGGTTTCCCGCGCGCGCCGCCGATCCCGTGGTCACGCAGGACAACGGCGTCCGGGCGGACACGTCGCTCGAGCAGATGGCGAAGCTCAAGCCGGTGTTCGATCGCCGGTACGGCAGCGTGACCGCCGCGAACGCCTCACCCCTCACCGACGGCGCGTCCGCCGTGCTGCTGACGAGCGACGCGGCTGCGCGGGCGCTGGGCTACGAGCCGTTGGCGTACATCCGCTCCTACGCGGTCGCCGCCGTCGATCCGGGGTGGCAGTTGCTGCAGGCGCCGGTGTGGGCGGTCCCCAAAGCCCTCGAGCGCGCCGGCATCGAGTGGAAGGACCTCGGCCTCATCGAAATCCACGAAGCGTTCGCCGCCCAGGTGCTCTCGAACCTCAAGGGATTCGCCGAGAAGGGTTGGGAGATCAACAAGGACATCATCAACGTCATGGGCGGGTCCATCGCCATCGGTCATCCCTTCGGCGCCACGGGCGGCCGGATCGTCACGACCCTGGCGAACGAGATGCGGCGCCGCGACGTGCAGTTCGGCCTCGTCTCGGTGTGCGCGCAGGGCGGCATGGGATTCGCGATGGTCCTGGAGCGCCGTTAGTGGGTGCGTCCGGTCCCGCGCTCAGCTGGGAAATCACCGATGGCATCGCCGTGGTGGTCCTCGATTGCAAGGACCGCCCCGTCAACACCATCTCCCGCGCGGTGAAAGACGAGTTCGTCGCCTGCTTCGAGGCGCTGGCGGGCGACGCGAGCGTGCGCGCCGTGGCATTCTTGTCGGCGAAACCGGACAACTTCATCGCCGGCGCCGACATCGAGGAGTTCATCCAGCTGGGCTCGGCGGCCGAAGGGGAGCGCCTCTCGGCGGACGGCCAGGAGATGGTCGACCGCGTGGCGCGGTTCCCCAAACCCGTCGTCGCAGGGATTCACGGCGCCTGCCTCGGCGGCGGCTTCGAGTTCGCCCTCGCCTGCCACTATCGCGTCGCGACCGACCATCCCAAGACGCAGATCGGCCTGCCCGAGGTCCAGCTCGGCATCCTGCCCGGCGCCGGCGGCTGCCAGCGCCTGCCGCGGCTCGTCGGCGCGCGCGCGGCGCTCGACATGATCCTCGCGGGCAAGACGGAGCGCGCGGCGAAGGCGTTTCGGCTGGGGATGGTGGACGAGCTGGTCCCGCCGGCCATCCTGGGGGATATCACGCTCGGCGCGGCGCGGCGGATGGCCGGAGGCTGGCGTCCCAGGCGCAAGCGTCCGGGAGGGTTCGCCGCGTGGCTGCTCGACGGCAACCCGCTCGGGCGCCGCATCGTCTTCCGGGCGGCGCGCAAAGCGGTGTGGGCCAAGAGCGGCGGCCACTACCCGGCGCCGTTCGCGGCCCTCGAGGCGGTGGAGCACGGGCTGCGCCACGGGATCGTCGAGGGCCTGAAGCGCGAGGCGCAGCTGTTCGGGCAGCTCGCCGTCACCGACGTCTCCCGCAAGTTGGTACAGATTTTCTTCGCGACGACGCAGCTCAAGAAGGACCAGGGCGTCGCGGGCGTCCCGCCGCCCGTCGAGGTGAAGCGCCTCGGCATCGTCGGATCCGGGTTCATGGGCTCGGGGATCGCGGGGACCGCCGTGGCGCAGGCGCTGGTGGACGTCCGCATGAAGGACGCCGATCTCGCCCGGGTCGCGCAGGGGATCCGCGCCGCGCGCGAGATTCTCGACGACCGGCTCAAGCGCCGCCGCATCACGAAGTACGAGCACGTCCGGCTCGTAGCGTTGCTCTCGGGAAGCGACAGCTACGCGGGATTCGGCCGGGCCGACCTCGTGATCGAGGCCGTATTCGAAGAGCTCGCGGTCAAACAGCAGGTGCTGAAGGAGGTGGAGGGCGCGACGCGCGAGACTGCGGTGTTCGCCTCCAATACCTCCACCATCCCCATCACGCGCATCGCCGAGGCAGCGAGCCGGCCTGAGCGCGTCATCGGCATGCACTTCTTCTCGCCGGTCGCCAAGATGCCGCTGCTCGAGGTGATCCCGGCGGCCCGCACGGCGCCGGGCGTCGTGAGCACGGCCGTCGCGTTCGGGCGCCGTATCGGGAAGACGGTCATCGTCGTGAAGGACAGCCCCGGGTTCTGGATCAACCGCATCCTCGCCCCCTACGCCGGCGAGATCGGCCATCTGCTGGCCGAGGGGGCGTCGGTCGAGGAGATCGACGAGATGGCGGTGCGCTTCGGCTTTCCGGTCGGGCCGGTCACGCTGCTCGACGAGGTCGGGCTGGACGTCGCTGAAAAAGTCGCGCATGTCATGGCGGCGGCGTACGGCGATCGCCTGCAGCCGAGCAACGGGGTGGCGGCGCTCGTGAAAGCAGGGCGGCTGGGCCGGAAGTCGGGACGTGGGTTCTACAGCTACCGCGGCGGCAAGAAGCGAGGCGTGGACGGCGGCGTGTACGAGCTCCTGGGCGTCCACCCCAACGGCGGCCCCCGGCCCGCGGAGATCCTGCAGCGGCTGGTGTTGGGGATGCTGAACGAGGCGGCGCGGGCGGTGGGTGAGGGCGTGGTGCGTGCGCCCCGCGACGGCGACGTCGGCGCCATCTTCGGGTTCGGCTTCCCGCCGTTCCGCGGCGGCCCGCTGCGCCACGCCGACGACCTCGGCGCGGCCCGGCTCGTCGCCGACCTCGAGCGGCTGGCCGAGCGCCACGGGCCGCGATTCGCCCCGTGCGACGTGTTGCAGGACCTCGCGCGCCGCAATGCCAAGTTCTACCCCTGACCCCCGACCCCTGACCCCTGATGTTACGAGCCGGCCTGCTGTGGCTGAGCGAACAGCCGCGCATCTTCCGTTTCGTCCGCGGCAACGGGCTCGCCCGGCGGTTCGCCTCGCGCTTCGTCGCAGGGGAGACGGTCCAGTCCGCGGTGACCGCCGTCCCCGACCTGAACGGCGCCCGCATTCGATCTCCTGGGCGAGTCGGTCGCGCACGCCGCAGAGGCGCGCCACGCCCGCGACACCTACCTCGAGACCTTGGACCGCATCCGGGCCGCCGGCGCCGACGCCAACGTGTCGGTCAAGCTGACTCAGATGGGCCTCGACGTGGATGAGGCGCTCTGCGTCGCGAACCTGCGCGCCATCCTCACCCGCGCGAAGGCCCACGGTGCGTTCGTACGCATCGACATGGAGCAGGCGAGCTACACCGCAAAGACGCTCGGGCTCTTCAAGCAGACCTTCTACCCGGAGTTCGGCAACGCAGTCGGTGTCGTGCTGCAATCGTACCTGCGGCGCACCGCGCAGGACGTGGACGAGATGATCGCCCTCGGCGCACGTGTGCGCCTCTGCAAGGGCGCCTACAAGGAGCCGGAAGACGTCGCCTTCCCGTCCAAGCGCGACGTGGACGCCAACTACGTCGCCTGCATGGAGCGGCTGCTCGAGCGAGGGGCCTATCCCGGAATCGCCACCCACGACGAGAGAATCATCGCGCACGCGAAAAGCTTCACCAAGGCGAAGGGGATTCCGCCCGCGCGCTACGAGTTCCAGATGTTGTACGGCGTGCGGCGCGACCTGCAGCACGGCCTGCGCCGCGAGGGCTACAACCTCCGCGTCTACGTGCCGTTCGGCACGCACTGGTATCCGTACCTGCTGCGCCGGCTCGCCGAGCGGCCGGCCAACGTCATGTTCATCGTCGCCAACGTGCTCAAGGAGTCGCTACGGCCGAAGTGACGGACGACGCCACCCTGGGCGGCTACCAGGCGGTGCACCGGCGGCCGCCCGCGTTCGGCGGCGCCGACGGCCGGGCGTACTCCGTCTCGACGTTCGTGGACGACACCCCCGACGCCGCGGGACGATACGGCGCGGCGCTCCTGTTCGTCCGATGGGGAGAAGGTGAGCGGCCGGTCGGCCACCTGGAGACCGACTACCTCGCCTTCGGCCGCACGCCGGAGGAAGCGCTGGCGCCGCTGCTGGCGCTCACGTTGCAGCAGGTGAAGGAGCAGCTGGACTGGTGCGTCGAGAGGGAAAAGGGCCCTAAAGGACATGGAGAGGGGAGAAGGACGTGACGGCGACCGGGGTATCACGGCGACCCTGCGCGGCAAGCTCAAGCATCGGGACGACGACCGGGTCGTCCCCGGCGATGTCGTGGAGCTGGACTTGCACGGGGACCGTGAAGCGGCGATCACGGCCATTCGGCCGCGCCGTTCCGTGCTGGCGCGGCGCGCGGCGCAGGGCGGGAGCGGCGGAGGCGCCCGGCGGGCCCAGCCGGTCGCCGCGAACGTCGACCAGGTCGTCGTGGTCACGTCGGCCCGCGACCCCGAGTCGAACCCCCGTACGCTCGATCGCTTCCTCGTGATCGCCGAGGCCAACGGCCTGCCGGCCGTGCTCGTGGTGAACAAGGTCGAGCTCGACCACAGCGTCACCGACGCGCTGACCCGGCGCTATGCCCGCGCCGGCTACCAGGTGCTGCCGACCTCGGTGAATGCAAACCAAGGTCTCCCCGCGCTGCGCGACCTCCTCCGCGGGCGGCACTCGGTGTTCACGGGCGTATCGGGGGTCGGGAAGTCGAGCCTGCTCAACGCGCTCGAGCCGGGGTTGAAGCTGCGGGTGGGCGCCATCAGCGAGAAATGGCGCACCGGCAAGCACACTACCACCGCGGCGGAGCTGGTGCCGGTTGCCGGCGTGGGCTACGTCGTCGACACGCCGGGCCTGCGCGAGGTGGCGGCCTGGGGCATCGACCCTGACGCCCTGGGCGCCTGCTTTCCGGACTTCCGGCCGTACCTCGACCAGTGCCGGTTCGACAACTGCCGCCATCTCACCGAGCCCGGCTGCGCGGTGCGCCGGGCTCCGGAGATCGATCCGGATCGGCTGGTGTCATACGAGCGTATTTACGAGGAAGTCAGCGAGCCTTCCTGGTCCAGCGGCCGGCGTCGCGGGCGGTGACCTTCGCCATCATCTGGGCAAACGCTTCATCGAGGTCGATATGCTGCGAGTTGGCGAGGCAGATCACGACGAACAGGATATCCGCCAGCTCCACGGCGATCGACCCGGGCGGCTCGTCGGGCTTCTTGCTCTTCGGCCCGAAGTCGTGATTGACCTCGCGCGCCAGCTCGCCAACTTCCTCGGCGAGGCGAGCGACGTTGGCCAGCGGCGTGAAGTAGCCTTCCTCGTATTGACCGATCCAGCGATCCACGGCTTGCTGCGCTTCGCGAAAGCTCATGGGATCCTCTGACCTGGTGGTGCCGTTCCGCGGGGAGCGCTACCGCGCGGAGGACCGACTGAGCCGACTGATCGCGCCGCCCTACGACGTGATCGCGCCGCCGGAGCGCGCTCGGCTCGCGGCGCTCGACGAACACAATATCGTGCACGTCATGTTGCCGGAAGCGCCCGGCGGCGACCGCTACGCCTGGGCGGCCGAGCAGCTCGCCGCATGGCGCGCCGCCGGCGTGCTGGCACGGGACCCCGAGGACGCCGTGTACGTCATGGCGCAGGGTCAGCGGCTCGGCATGTTCGCCGCCGTGGCGGCCGAGGGGTACGAGCCGCGCCGCGTCCGGCCGCACGAGAAGACGCACGCCGGGCCCAAGGCCGATCGCCTCGCCCTCCTCCGCGCCACTCGCACCAACATCGAGTCGATCTTCTTGATCGCACCCGACCCGAGCGGGGAGCTGGCCGGCGCGGTAGCGAGGGTGGCCCACGGGCGACCCGACGCGACCGCCGAGCTGGATGGGGTCGCGATCCGGTTGTGGGTAGTGACCGGCCAGGCGGCCACCCGCCTCCTGGCTCCCGTCTCCCGGCTCCCGTTGTACATCGCCGACGGCCACCATCGATACGAAACGGCGAGCGCGTACGCCCGGGAGAACCCTGCCGCTGATCGGGTGCTGGCGTTCATCGCATCGGCACGGGACCCGGGGCTCACGATCTTACCGACGCACCGGGTGATCTTCGGTGCCGGGCGCGAGCCCGCAGCGCTGCTCGAGCGCTGGCGTGCTTGGTTCGAGCTGGCGGAAGTGCCCGCGGGCGCCGACCCGCTGGCGCACCTCGCGACCTTGGGCCGTGACCGCACGGCGTGTCTCGTCGCCTGGCCGGACGGCAGCGTGACCAGTCTCGCACTGCGGCCCGACGCGCCACTCGACAGCGTGCCCGGCCTGGGCGCCAGCCCGGCGGTGCGCGCTCTAGACGTGGCCCGCGTCGAGATCCTGGTCGTGAAGGCGATCCTGTCCGCCGGCACCGCCACGCCCCTGCTGCGCTACATGGCGGACGGCGCCGCCGCGCTCGACGCCGTGCGGCGCGGCGGCGCGACGGCCGCGGTGCTGCTCAATCCCACGCGGCTCGAGCAGGTCTTTGCGGTCGCGGACGCGGCGGACGTGATGCCGCCGAAGTCAACGTATTTCTATCCGAAAGTGCCTAGCGGCTTGGTGCTCCGACCCCTTTAGACGGCGACGGAAGGACGGAAGGGGGGCGACGTGCGATGTTTCGGTCGTGAGGGCGGGTTTTTGATGACAGATGGCTGGAGTTTCCGACCTATGTTGCCGCATGATGCCCTACGAGCGTTTAACAGCGTGGAAGGTTGCTCACGAGTTTGCCGTCGCCGTGTATCGAACTACGCGCTCCTTCCCGAAGAGCGAGCTCTACGGTTTAACGTCTTAGATCCGTCGGGCGGCCTTCTCCATTCCGGCGAACATCGCGGAGGGGTCTGCGAAGCGGGGAAGCGCCGAGTTCCGCCGCTTTCTCGACATCGCCGTCGGGTCCTTCGCCGAGGTCTCCTATGCGATGGTCTTCGCCCGCGACGTGGATCTCCTGGTGCAGGACGAATACAATCGACTGGAGGTGCTACGGGTGAGGGTCGGGAAACTCATCTGGGGTCTGTATTCGAGCATCGCAAAGCAAGCACGGAAAGTCTCGCAGTCAGCCTGAGACCTAAGCGGCATCCCCCTTCCGTCATTCCGTCCTGCCGTCGCCTTCTAATCTCTCGGCCCCTGGCGTAGCGCGGCGATGAGCGCCTTGCAGAATTGCGGCAGGTCATCGGGAGAGCGGGACGAGATGAGGTTGCCGTCAACGACCACCGGGCTGTCTTCCCAGCGAACGCCCGCGTTCTCCAAATCGTCCTTGATGGCGCGCACGCTGGTCGCCCGCCTGCCCTGGAGGATCTTCGCGGAGATCGGCACCCACCCGGCGTGGCAGATGAACGCCAGCGGCTTGCCGGCTTGATGAATTTCGCGGGTGAGCTGCAGTACCTTGTCGAAGCGGCGCAGCTGGTCGGGAGCGAAGCCGCCGGGGATCACCAGGCCGTCGAACCGCGCGGCATCGACTTGGTCGACGTTGGCGTCGACCGTGACGGGGTAGCCCCGTTTGCCTTGATACGTCTTGTCGCCGAGGCCGGCGACCGTGGTGACCGCGCCTTCCTCTTCCAACCGTATCTTGGGGTACCACAGCTCGAGGTCCTCGTACAGCGGCGCGGCAAAGAAGAGTACCCGCTTGCCTTTGAGCGTCATGGTGTGAACCTATATCTTTCGGCGCGATGAGTCTACGCCACCGCCAGCAGATCCTCGACAACCTCGACGCGATCTACCGCGAGGCCTACGAGCGGGCCAAGGCGGCGAAAGATGAGCGCCGCATGGCCGATCTCGACGCTTCGTATCAGCGCGAGCAGCTGCTGCTCGAGGTGCTGCTCGACATCCGCGACTCCCTGGGCGCGCCAGGCGCACCACGGGAGAAGAGCGCGGATCCGGTCGCGGCGCTCGAGACCATCCGCCGCATCACTCGGTTGCGCTGAGGAGCCCTCATGTTCCGTCGCGCCTCGTTGCTCGGCTGCGCCGTCATCCTCACCACCGCGTGCGGTCCCAAGGCCGATCTGGTCGTCACCGGCGGCATGGTCTGGACCGGCCTCTCGACCGGCCGCGGCCGGCCGGGCGCCGTCGCGATCGCCAACGGGAAGATCCTCGCGGTCGGCGATTCGACCGACATCGCGCGCTACGTCGACGGCAAGACGGGGATCCTGCGCGCCGGCGGCGGGCTGGTCATGCCCGGGTTCGCCGACGGGCACACCCATTTCATCGACGGCGGCTTCCAGCTCGCGTCCGTCAACCTGCGCGACGCGGCCACACCCGAAGAATTCATCCGGCGCCTGAAGGACTACGCGGCGGGGCTCAAGCCCGGCGAGTGGATCACCGGGGGCGACTGGGATCACGAGCTGTGGCGCGGCGCGCCACTGCCGCAGCGCGACTGGATCGATTCGGTGACGCCCGCTAACCCGGTGTTCGTCAACCGGCTCGACGGCCACATGGCGCTCGCCAATACGGCCGCGATCCGCGCCGCCGGCGTCACCAGGCGCACCCCCACCCCGTCCGGTGGAGAGATCGTCCGCGACCTGGAGACCGGCGAGCCCCTGGGAGTCTTCAAGGACCAGGCCATGGGACTCATCTGGGCGGCCTTTCCCGCACCAACGCCCGAGCAGCGTGACTCGGCCCTGGCCCGGGCTCTGGCCCATGCCACGTCCCTCGGCGTCACGGCCACCGCTCACATGTCCGCCTCCTGGGCCGACCTCGCGAGCTACCGGCGGCTCGAGCAGGCGGGCCGCATGACGCTGCGGGTCGCCGTGTATCTGCCGCTCGACGACTGGCGTACCGTGGCGGAGTCGGTGGCGCGCGAGCGGAGGGGGGGGGC
>WNGE01006918.1_pt1 | contig 12486 bp, 10 predicted proteins | sample 5400651 | NCBI WGS metagenome assembly WNGE01 (sample SAMN13153370, study PRJNA577476) | soil metagenome | isolation source: 60 cm soil or saprolite under grassland replicate 2 | place: USA:California | collected 2016-06-15 | reverse complement strand
AACTGGCGCGTAACAAATTGCTCTACCGCTGCGCAGTACTTCCATTTATTACGGCAGCAGGCATTTCACCTGAGCCGCGATCCCCGTCCCCTGATCGTTATGTCACCGAAGAGCTTGCTGCGTCATCCTCTGGCAGCTGCTAAGCTGGCGGAATTGGCAGAGGGCACGTTTCAGCCTGTCATTGATGATCAGATGGCGCTTACTCACGCGAACGATATCAGGCGATTGGTGCTCTGTACGGGGAAAGTAGCCATAGAGCTCCTTGCACACAAGAAACGTACGCAGGCCGAAGATCTGGCCATCGTGCGGGTAGAAATGCTCTATCCTTTCCCTGCCGATGAATTGAAAAAGGTCCTGGCTAACTACCCGCATATACATGAGATCACCTGGGTACAGGAAGAGCCAGGTAACATGGGAGCCTGGAATTACCTCTTCCCCAAACTCTCTGCACTGGTAGGGTCAAAAATGAAAGTAAATGTGATTGCCCGTCCAGACCGCGCAAGCCCTGCTTCAGGCTTCATAGATTTGTTTATGGCGGAGCAGGAGCATATCCTGGAAGAGGCTCTGGGGACATCAATTAAAGAACATGGAGGCAAGCATGCCCGTTGAAATACGTGTCCCATCCCTGGGAGAATCAATCGTTGATGCTGTCATTGCCAGCTGGCTCAAACACGAAGGCGATAGTGTGAGCCAGGGGGATGCCCTTGTGGAACTTGAGACCGATAAGGTAAACGTGGAAGTAACTGCCGAGCAAAATGGCGTCTTGCAAAAAATTATCAAGCAAGAAGGTGACACGGTTGCGGTTGACGAAGTACTGGGTGTTATCGATGAAGGTGCTGCGGCAGGGAATGGACAAAAAACTTCTGCGGAGCGACAACAGCCTCCTGTGCAGGCAGCAAGTAAGGACGAGCCTTCCACCGGCCAGCAATCTCCACTGCCATTAACTGGCGAGCCGCGAAGAGCGCCGGCGGGCCAGCGACCTCCGGTACAGGAAGCTAGTGATGGACAACGACCTCCATCTCCACTGGCTCGCCGTATTGCCGCCGAGAAGAGCGTTGATCTTTCCCAGGTTCAGGGAACGAGTCCTCATGGGCGCATCACCAGAGATGACGTGATACGCTACTTAGAGGAGAAAACACAGCAGCAGGTTGCGCCTACTCCAGATACCGCCGAGCAGGCGCCAGCAGCTGCTCAAGTCCCTCCGCCGGTTCAACCACTCCCACACGGTCGTGAGGAGCGTGTCCGTCTCTCGCGGCGCCGGCAAACCATTGCTCAGCGATTAGTCGAGGCCCAGCACAACGCCGCTATGCTCACGACGTTCAATGAGATTGATATGAGCGCTGTTATGGAGGTACGCAGCCGGCGTAAAGAGTCATTTAAGGAGCGGCACAATGTTTCTCTTGGCTTCATGTCGTTTTTTACCAAAGCGGTTGTGGGTGCGCTCAAAGCTTTCCCGCGCTTGAATGCAGAGATTCAGGGCAATGAAATGGTGCTGAAGTACTACTATGATATTGGTATTGCTGTCGGGGCTGAGGAGGGCCTGGTCGTACCGGTCCTGCGCGACGCTGACCGCAAGAGTTTTGCGGAGATTGAACGCGAGATTGCTGAACTGGCGAGGAAGGTCAGGGAGAATAAGTTGGGGCTTAGTGAGCTACAGGGTGGCACTTTTACAATTACCAATGGCGGTGTATTTGGCTCGCTGCTTTCCACTCCCATTTTGAATGCGCCGCAGGTAGGCATCCTGGGCATGCATAAGATCGAACAGCGACCCATTGCCGTCAATGGTCAGGTGGTCATTCGACCAATGATGTACGTTGCCCTCTCGTATGATCACCGCATTGTGGATGGTCGGGAGGCCGTACAGTTTCTTGTGAGGGTCAAGGAACTGGTAGAGGATCCAGAAACGCTTCTATTGGAAGGATAAAGAGACCTCAACCTCTCGACAGAGACGATTTATACCTGTATAATCTAGGTGATTACATCAAATGGCAGGAACAAAGGGAGAGTCGCCTTACTATGCAACCATCGGAAAATATATACTCTCGTCAAGCGGGGAGCAACGACGATTTGAATGCCCTGGTCGGTGGATCGTTGGGTCAGTTTCGCATCGTCGAGCGTATTGGTGCTGGCGGCATGGCAACCGTCTTCAAGGCCTATCAACCCAACCTTGATCGCTATGTCGCTATTAAGGTGTTGCCTGCCTATCATGCGCGCGATCCCGTGTTCGTGAAGCGTTTTGTGCAGGAGGCACGTGCGGTTGCCAAGCTGGTTCATCCCAATATCCTGCAGATCCATGACTTTGGCGAGCAAGATAATATTACCTATATTGTGATGGAATACGTCGATGGCGGCACGCTCAAGGATCGCTTGAACTTGAAGCGGGCCTTACCTGTTCCGGAGGCGGTGGACTTTATGATTCAAGCCGCCGAAGGTTTGAATTGTGCTCACAGTCATGGCATTGTTCACCGTGATGTCAAGCCTGCCAATATGTTACTGCGCAAAGATGGCTACCTGTTGCTCTCCGACTTTGGGATTGCCAAAATTCTTGAGGGAACAACCAATCTCACTCGTGTGGGGACAGGGATAGGTACACCCCAGTATATGTCGCCTGAACAAGGGACGGGGCAAGCTGTTGATCGTCGCAGCGATATCTACTCACTTGGTATTGTCTTATTCCACTGTCTGACCGGCCGAGTCCCCTTTACCGCGGAAAATCCACTGACCATCACGGTGAAGCATCTCAACGAGCCGTTGCCGCTTGAAATGCTGCGCATAGCAGGAACCCCTGCCCCCATCGAGCAGGTCGTTGCCAAGATGGCTGCCAAGGCGCCACAGGACCGATACCAAACGACCGATGAACTGATTACGGCTCTGACCAGTGCACTGGCAGCTTCACAGCTCTCGATGCCTTCAAGATGGCGGCCGGGCATGTCTTCCTCTATGCCGCAGCTGGAGGCCCAGGGCCAAATTGCTGGCAGGCCGGTCTTCGGCTCTTCTGGGAGCATTGGGTCGCGGGAGAGTATTCCTCTTGCGACGCCAACCTCTAGCGTGCAACAACAGGTCAATCAACAGCAGCTGGTAACGTTGCCATGCTTCCGCTGCGGGACAGCTAACCGGAGTACGCAATTGTATTGTACCGCCTGTGGCTATGAGCTAGCTGATAAACGCGCTGTGGCTGACCGGTACATGGGGCCGAATGGTCGTCCCATTCTTGCTCGTCTCACCATCCAGAACGGACCAATGGGGGGGCGTTCCTACCTTTTTCACCAGGACGTAACAACTATTGGCCGCACCAACGGTAACGACCTCATTATTTCCGGCCGTACTGTTTCGCGGCGTCATGCCCGCCTGTGGTTTGACAATGGTCGCTGGTACTTAGAAGATTTACAAAGCGCCAATGGCACGCTGGTAAATAATGTACGGGTTTATCAGCCAGTAGCGCTGAATGATGGCGATGTCATCAACTTTGGTGACGAAATTGTCGTGTTTAACACCACTTACTAAGGAAGGATTATACTGATGGGTTCCATCAATCCCATAGTTGCGGTGGCGCAACAGATGATGTTAGGTAGTGCCGTCAGGCAAAACCATGCCCTGGAGCACGCAACAATTGTATTGTTAAGTAAGAAGTTCCCTGATGTGCGCCTGGCCGGTGTCTCTTCCGCGCTCGGCTTCTTCGTATTCGGCGATTTACCAACCGAGGCCATTCTCCCTGCCGCACAGGAGGCATTGTCCTTGCTGCGTACAACACAGCCGGAACTTGCGATTCATGAGCGGTGTGGTACGAATTTAGCCGTATCAGGTATGCTGACCGGACTTTCGGCTATGGCCGTAGCCAGGATGCGCCGGCCGTTTAATACCGCCAATAATGTAATACTGGCATCTACTGCCGCATTGATACTCGCCCGCCCTTTGGGCTTGACGGTACAGCGTTACCTCACAACAAAAACTCCCAATGCATCCATGGTCATTGAGAAAGTCACCCCTATGAAATTGTTTGGCACAAATGCTCACTTTGTGAGTACCGATAATCCAGAATCGGCGGGACTGTTCTCCTGAGATAGCCAGGAGAGTGAGAGAAATAGGGGTGATGCATGGAACGCGGCCAGTTTTTAGTAGAGACTTCCTGGTTGGCCGAACACCTGGAGGACCAGCACCTGCGCGTTGTCGATATGCGGGGATACGTGCGCACCGTGGAGCACGATGGCGTGCAGGATGCACTCTATGTTGGCGCTCGTGATGAATATGGGGAAGGACACATTCCTGGCGCACTCTATATCGATTGGAGCAGCGACATTGTTGATCCTGACGATGTTATAGAGGCACAGGTGGCTCCTGCCGAACGCTTTGCCGGGGTGATGGGGCGCCTGGGCATTGGCGATCAACACCTGGTCGTCGCCTATGATGCGCATCCGGCCTCACAGTTTGCTACGCGACTGTGGTGGGCCCTCAACTACTACGGTCACGATCAAGTTGTCGTACTGAATGGGGGCCTGCCGAAATGGCAGCGAGAGAATCGCCCGCTAGTGACTACTATTCCCACCTATCCGCCAGCTACTTTTACGACTATACCTCAAGCACAGTTGCGTGCCACGGCGGAAGATGTCCTGTCTTTCCTTGGTCAACAGGGTGTCACAATGGTTGATGCGCGTGAAAGTCGACAATATACAGGTGAGCTGGTACGTGGCCATGGACGTCCAGGACATATTCCGGGCGCTTTGAATATTCCTCGTGAAGAGCTGATTGATCCGGCAACAGGTACATTTCGCAGTAATGACGCTTTGGCCTGTATGTTCACTGATTTTGGTGTGAAGCCAGAAGACCATGTCGTTGCCTATTGCAATGGGGGTGTGGCTGCCACAACAGTACTATTCAGCCTGGCTATGCTTGGCTATCCCAAATTGACAAATTATGATGGATCCTGGAATGAGTGGGGGGCACGTCAAGATTTGCCGGCGGAGATCTAAGGGTGAGGTAGGCAACATACAGGAACCACATTATGGACGAACATACGCTGGAAGAAAAAGACCTGCATGACCTGAACGAGGTTATGCAGGCTTTTGGTGTGAGTGAGTGGAAAAATTTAGGACTTGCAGGACCGCCAGAATCTCCTCCTGGTGATGGTCGGAGCTTGCTGGTTGAAATCCAGGGCGAGCGCTACGTGCTGAAAGAGCGAGTTGAAGGGCTGATAGAAGATGATAGCAATCATCGCTATGTCTTCCGGCATTTCCTGCAACAGGCGGGTATTCCTATTCCATCCCTGTGGCTCACTCCACAGGGAGAACCGGCGGTGGTGGTGGTGGACGACGATTATTTTGAGCTGGAACAAGAGGCTCGAGGTGAGCGTTTCAGTACAGCCAATTCTCGTAGCCTGGAGTGGGTAGGGGCTGCTGGAGCAATGCTTGCCCGCATACACCAGGCATCAAGTGACTATCCCGGACCTCTCCATCGCTGGCCGTCAGAGGCGCATGCGGGTGGTGTCGTACAGGGATATTTAAATCTGGCCCGCGGCAAAGCTGAAGAGAGTGAAATAGCTGCTATCGCGGCGGCGCTCTCGAACTGGTGCGATCAATGGGAGGCGGTGCTGCCATCTGCAATGGTCTCTATCGGGTCCGTACGCGGTTTGCCGGAGTTCCATATTCACGGGGACTTTCACGCCCTCAACCTGCGTTTTGGTCCCCAGGGCGTCACTGCCGTGCTTCACTGGGAGGCCTCGCGCTGGGAGAAGCGTATTATCGAGCTTGCCTATGGCCTCTTCTATTTCAGCGCCCTGGAGTGGCGAGCCAATAGCACCATGACGCGCCCGCTCGTCAAGCGCGGCTTAGACCCTGAACGTGCTCGCAGCTTCTTAGAAGCATACGGCGCAATCTACCCACCTGCGCCACGAGAAGCCTCGATATTGGGAGATGCCTTGACCCTCGTTTCTCCCATTGCCACCATCAATGGCCCCTTAGAAGATATCTTTTTTACTCCGCACGGTATCGATGATACGTTGATCGATGATGTGATGGAGCGCCTGGCATGGGCAGCATCACTTCCTGCCTGGTTGGCACGTGTGCGCCGCTCCTTGGCAGAAATGTGGGAATGAAGCCAGGGGGCTTGACAGAATGCCCATATACTACTACTCTAATGCTTATTCCTTGTGGGAAACGCCTCTAGAAGGCATATTGGCTGGTCTCAGCTTTTTTATTTTATTTAGGGAGGTGGCCATCGATGAAACCACCACGTTTTCAGTATTGTGCTCCAGATATGTTGGACGAAGCACTGGCTCTGCTCGACCAATGCCGAGAAGAGGCAAAGGTACTGGCTGGCGGCCAGAGCCTTATCCCCCTGCTCAACATGCGCCTGGCCGGCCCTGCATACATTGTAGACATTAACCACATCTCAGAACTGAATTACATCGAAGCTGAAGATGGCTACCTCGCCATTGGCGCAACTGTACGCCAGCGACAGGTAGAACGCTCATTCCTGGCACAGGCACAGCACCCGATGCTCATTGAAGTAGTGCAACATATTGGTCACATGCAGATACGCAACCGTGGTACGATTGCAGGCAGCATAGCCCACGCGGACCCCGCTGCTGAACTGCCTGCCCTTCTTACCTGTCTCAACGGCGAAGTAGTGGCACAAAGCATTTCTACCGAACGGGTCATAAAAGCCGGAGAATTCTTTACCGGCTACCTTTCGACAACCCTGGAAGCAGGAGAGATGCTTACCGAGATACGTTTTCCCTGGATAGCGCCGCAGTCGGGCTGGGCATTTATGGAGTTCACCCGCCGCTCGGGTGACTATGCGTTAGTGGGTGCCGCCGCCGTATTAACTCCTGCGCTGGATGGTCAGTGCATGTCCGCGCATATTGCTTACCTTGGTATTGCCGGTTCTCCCATTCGTGCTCGCGAGGTTGAGAACATCCTCATTGGTACTACACTCGACAATCAAACCCTTAACCAGGCAGCCGAGCTGGCACGCACCTTTGTAAGCGAAGACATGGACGATGTCCATGCCACGGTTGACTATCGCCGCGCACTGACTGCCGAACTAACCCGGCGGGTACTAAAAGTCGCGTGGGAGCGGCGCGAAAAGTAGAAAGAGCAGCACTATGCAAGAGCAAGAAGAGCTTCCGGCTTTCAGCGAAAAAAGTCTTATCTCTGTAACCGTCAACGGTCATCTCTATGAGCGGCAAGTGCCGGTGCGTATGCTGCTCTCAGATTTTCTCCGTCATGAACTTCACCTGACAGGGACACATGTCGGCTGCGAGCATGGCGTCTGTGGTTGCTGTACCGTCCTTCTCAATGGCGAAGCTGTGCGCTCCTGTCTCATGCTGGCAGTACAGTCCGATGGCATGGTTCTCACTACCATTGAAGGCATGGCCGGCATTAATAGTGATTTGCACCCCATTCAGCAGGCTTTCCTGGAAAAACATGGTCTGCAATGCGGCTTCTGTACACCTGGCATCATTATATCGGTTCACGCCATGCTCCACGAAAACCCGGACCCTACTGAAGATGAAATCCGTCATGGACTCTCCGGCAACCTCTGCCGCTGTACGGGCTATCAGAATATCGTAGAGGCGGTCAGGCTCGCTGCCGAACGTCTAAGGGAGGCTGAATAATGGCGACACGTTGGTTTGGTGCACCGGTCCAACGCACCGAAGACCCGCGCTTACTACGCGGAAAAGGTAACTATGTCGATGATATTGATCTACCTGATATGCTCCACGCCGCAGTCTTACGCAGCCCACATGCGCGAGCGCGTATCGTCAACATCGACTCGAGTGCAGCCCGTGAACTGCCTGGCGTCCACCTGGTGCTCACAGCAGGTGATCTTGGCGAGGTCCTCGAACCATCTCCGCTCCTGATTCCTCATCACGCCCTCACACAGCCGCGCACACAACTGCCCCTGGCGCTCAACGAAGTCTATTATGTTGGCGAAGCGGTCGCTTTCGTAGTAGCTGATAGCCGTTATATCGCCGAGGACGCGCTGGACTTGATCGACGTCGAGTATGAGCCTCTACCTGTTGTACACAGCCTTGAAGTTGCATCGGCAAAAGACGCTCTCCTCGTCCATGCAGACGTCCCCGGTAACGTTGCTGCTCACTTTGTGCAAAGCGTTGGTGACCCCGATAGCATGTTCGCACATGCGCCGCATATCATCCGCGAGACTTTTACTATGGAACGTGGAGCCGCCATGCCCATGGAGTGCCGGGGCGTCCTGGCACGCTGGGAAGCTCACGAAGGGGCACTTACCTGTTGGATATCGACACAGGGACCTATTCCCATACGCAACGGCCTCGCTGCTATTTTTCACCTCCCCGAACACAAAGTGCGGGTGATAGCCCCCGATGTCGGTGGTGGCTTCGGCCCAAAAATTATGCTCTTCTATCCTGAAGAAATCCTGACGCCTTTTGCTGCTATTCAACTGGGTAGACCCGTAAAATGGATTGAGGACAGGCGCGAGAACTTCATTTCTACAAACCAGGAGCGCGGGCAGATTCACGAAGTCGAATACGCTTTCGACGATCAAGGAATCTTGCTCGCCATACGTGACACATTTCTCCATGATACCGGAGCTTACACACCTTACGGTATTATTGTTCCCATCATTACCGCCTGCACCTTGCCGGGTCCCTACCGCCTGAAGCACTACTACAGTGAGTTTACCGTTCTCTATACCAACAAGGTTCCTGTCAGTCCCTATCGTGGAGCAGGGCGACCGCATGCCGTCTTTGTCATGGAACGCATCATGGACCGCATTGCCGGAGAACTACACATGGATCGCAGCGAGGTACGCTCACGTAATTTTATCCAGCCGGACGAGTTCCCCTGGGACGTCGGTTTTGTCTACCAGGATGGCGGCCCCACCAGGTACGATAGTGGCAACTATCAAGCGGGTCTCGACAAGCTCAAAGCTATGCTGGACTACGATAACTTTCCTGAGATGCAGGCTGAAGCACGTCAACAGGGACGTTACCTTGGGCTTGGTGTGGGCTATTATGTTGAAGGGACATCGATTGGCCCATACGAAGGAGCCAGTGTGCGTGTGGAGTCCGATGGTCGCGTATTGGTCTCTACTGGCGTTACCTCACAGGGACAGTCCCACGCTACAACTTTTGCCCAGATTGCGGCAGACCAGCTTGGGGTACAGCCTCGAGATGTACTGCTAACCGAAGGAGATTCCCAGGCATTCTACTGGGGAGTAGGCACGTTCGCCAGTAGAGCCGCAACTCTAGCCGGTTCTGCTGTGCACCTGGCTGCTGTCAAAGTACGAGAAAAGGCCAAACAGGTTGCAGCCGACCTTTTCGAAGCGGCCCCCGAGGATATCGAACTTGCTGACGGCAAAGTCTTTGTCAAAGATGCCCCGCACCGTTCACTTACCCTGGGACAGGTAGCTATTTCCGCCAATCCCCTGCGCTACGCCTATGGAGAGAATGCGCGCAAGCTCATGTCAATGAAGCTAGCAGGCCCACGGCCAGGTCCAGCCCTGCCACCTGAACGCGGCGGACCAGGTCTGGAGGCAGCTGAGTTTTACAGCCCCCCTCACGCGAGCTTTGCCAGTGGCGTGCACGGAGCCATTATCGAAGTCGATCCCACCACAGGAATGGTCTCGTTCGTAAAATACGTGGCAGTACACGATTGTGGGCGAGTGATCAATCCCATGGTTGTCGAGGGACAGGTGCATGGCGGTGTGGCTCAGGGCATAGGCGGTGCCTTCTTTGAGAGGTTAGTATATAATGAAGATGGACAAATCATGAATGCCAGCTTTATGGACTACCTGCTGCCAACAGCGGCAGAAGTGCCAGCTATAGCTGTCGGGCATGTCGAGACGCCTTCACCACTCAGCCCACTGGGTATGAAAGGGGCGGGTGAAGCAGGCGTTATCCCCGTGCCTGCTCTCTTTGCCTCGGCTATCGATGACGCGCTCTCACCATTTGGTATACGTGTCCGTGAGATGCCGTTGCATCCATGTCGGCTATACGAGTTACTACGGGAGGCACAGAACGTATAGCAGTACAAAGCACTTGTGTAAACTGTGCAATCGTTAGTGGAGGGTTTTTTATGTCCTCGTTATACCCATCCTTTGGCAATGCTCCTGCTCGCCCTTGTCAGCGCTGTGGAAGACCCCTTCCGCCCAATGAAGTATATTGCGGCAACTGCGGCCAATATAATGCGATTCAATTAAATAATTCTGTTGCACAGCCTTCTTCTGGACCATCCTGGGGTGTCGCTCCACCGCAAACAAGCTACAGTTCAGATCAAAATGAAGGCTTCCAATGGGGGCAACCTCCTGTCCAGGCTCCTCAAAACAATCCCATTAGCGGATACTCTGTGCCTCAACAACCGTTTGGTCCTTCGAGTCAACCACTGAGTGCTGGCAATTTCTATGGAGCCTCCGCTCAGCAGTCAAATACCGATAATTTCTACGAGGCACCTGGTCAACCAGCAAGGCTGAGCAACTTCAATTCAGCGCCACAAGCACCTTTCAGCCCTCAACAAGCACCTTTCGGCCCTCAGCCATCGTCACAACCAATGACCACAGGATTCCAGCCAGAAACGATGAGTGGCTACCAGTTCGCAGGTTTCCCCCAGGCGCCAGCGCAAGTAACGACTAGAGGATCTCAGCCAGGCATGATGAATGGCTACCAGCCGGGTGATTTTTTCCAGCCACCACAAAGAAAGAGTGGTCCCAGGGTGGCACTCATTATAGGCGTGGTTGTACTACTGGTTGTTATCACTGGCGGAGGCGTTCTGGGCTATTTCTCTCTCATGAAGTCCCAAGGATCAGCAACGACTGAGACAACACTTACTCCCACGCCAACCCCCGTACCTAACGGAAAACCTTTGTTCAACGATGCTTTTACGAACAATAAGAACGCCTGGGATACGACGAGTCGAGCTGGCCAATTTTCAGTCAAAATAGGCAACGGTTCCCTGGTTTTGGAGGACGACAATAACAAATTGCTCTGGGAATTAGTGCCAGGGGGGAGAAGCTTTAGAGATTTCTTCCTCACAACCGATGTTGTTCTTTCAAAGGGAACTGCAGACAATGGTTATGGCATATACATCCGCAGCGCCTCAAATCTAAACGTTGAAATAGCAACATATTATCGTTTTGAATTATATGGCGATGGTACCTTTGCTATATATAAGGGAACCGTGGATGCGAATGGCACATCCAAGAGTAATTTCCTCGTGAACTATACAACAAGTTCCGCCATTCTCAAGCAAGGACAGGTTAACCATATCGCCGTCGGCGCAAAAGGATCAAGCATGACCTTCATCGTCAATGGGCAGACCTTGAAGACGATCTCCGATAACAGCTATGCAAGCGGTTCAGTAGCGATGTTTGTTTCTAATCTGCCCAATACGACGCCGGGCGCCCAGGCAACCTTCTCGAACTTTGTTATTTACCCACCGCAAACGTAAACAGAACCGAGTGGTCAATTTTCCAACAATGCTTGCGCATATACTGCTGGGTCGACATTACCACCACTCACAATGCAGCAAACACGCTTGCCAGAAAACCGTTCTGGTTGGGTAAGCAGAGCACCGAGAGCCAGGGCACCCGTGGGTTCGACTTTGAGGTTGACATAAGTAAAATAGCGTCGCAAGGCATCCAGAGTTAATGCATCTGGAACTTCGATGATATCTTTTAAGCCGTGCTGCAATATCTCCCAATTGAGTTGACCTAAGCTCAGAGTACGAGCGCCATCAGCTACAGTCGCAGGCTCGTGTTCGTTACCAAGCAATTGACCGGCGCGCAGAGAACGGGCGGCATCGTTGCCGGGTAGAGGTTCGGCTCCAATAATTTCCGTACGCGCGTGCAGGTGATCGCGTGCTAGCACTATGCCTGAGCTAAGACCGCCTCCACCCACGGGGACGACAATAACGTCGAAGTCAGCGACACTGAGAAATTCCTTCCCCAGCGTAGAGTTTCCTGCAACCACGCGATAATCGTCATAGGCCGGAGCGGGAAAGGCTCCTGTATGCTCTGCTAGCAGCTGCTCGACTCGCTTTGCCCGGCTGACTTCGCGCACATCGATCAAGTCAACAATACCACCGTATGACTGGACAGCCGCAATCTTCACCTGGGCCGATGTCGTCGGCATAACAATGATGCATGTCTTCCCTAACAATTTACAGGCATAGGCCACGGCTTGTCCAAAATTCCCGGACGAGGCTGCAACAATGTGCTGCTGGGGCACGCTGGAGAGAAGGTTATACGCGGCGCGAAATTTGAAGCTGCCTGTGTATTGAAAAGTTTCAGTGGCTATTGTAAGCTCACACCCAAGCTGGGCTGAAAGCGGCAGATTCTGAAGCAGTAATGTGGGCCGAACATGCTGAGAGAGAGTTTCCCAGACTGTGCTGATATAATCGTCGGTGAGTTCAGGGGCCATAGTATAACGCGGCATGGTACAACTCCAGGTACTTCGTGATTATTTCACCGTTTTTTCTTTGCATTGTACCACGTCACAGTGAGAAAAGAGGC
>WNGE01006917.1_pt1 | contig 12486 bp, 6 predicted proteins | sample 5400651 | NCBI WGS metagenome assembly WNGE01 (sample SAMN13153370, study PRJNA577476) | soil metagenome | isolation source: 60 cm soil or saprolite under grassland replicate 2 | place: USA:California | collected 2016-06-15 | reverse complement strand
TTTATGTATTGATGGCGGCCGTTATTACCGGGATGCGAAAATATACCACTTACTTTGGCGATCCAGCGGCGGTCGCAACCGCATTCGCAGGCCGCGCTTGGGCGCAAGCACTCATCAGCGCAGGCGCGCTCGCCGGTATCACCTCAGTCCTACTTGTCTTTCAGCTAGGCCAGCCTCGCATTTTTATGGCGATGGCGCGTGATGGCTTGCTCCCGCAATACTTTGCCCGCATTCATCCGCGGTTTCGGACCCCACACATCACCACCATTTGGACGGGTGTTTTTGTCGGCGGCGTCGCCGCGGTCGTTGATATCGGTTCCTTGGCTGACCTGACAAATATCGGAACCCTTTTCGCCTTCATTCTTGTTTGCCTCGGCGTCATCATCTTGCGGCGCACGGACGCGAATCGGGCACGCCCGTTCCGCGTTCCGATGAGTCCAGTGTTTCCAAGCCTCGGGGTCTTGTTTTGCTTCGTGTTGATGCTAAGCCTGCCTCTGGAGACGTGGATCCGCTTCTTTGTTTGGCTCGGAATTGGTCTGCTGATTTATTTCCTTTACGGCGTAAGTCACAGCAAATTGCGCGGTGGCGTCGACACCGGAATAACGGAAGACCAGCCGCCGCCCTTGATCAAAACTTAGATCGACATACTCCTGACACGCGCTCGAGCGCATGTCTCGTCGGCAAGCATGCCGATGCCACTTCTAAACTGCTGCTGTCATTAGCCCGATCCTGAGCTGGTCGTGCTCGAAGCAGCTGAAGTCTCGGGATGCAGATGTTTGTTGAGGAACTTTTCCATCGCTTCGTAGAAATCGAACTTGTTTTCTTCGTTACGAAAACCGTGGCCTTCGTTCTCCTTGACCATGTATTCCACATCGATGCCGCGCTTCTTCAATCCATTTACGATCTGATCTGACTCTGCCTTGTTCACCCGGGGATCCTGGGCCCCTTGGGCAACAAGGAGCGGGGTCTTAATTTTCTGCGCATTCAATGCTGGCGAGGTTGCGGTTAAGAGATCCTTATCTTTCACCGGATCGCCCACCATCTCATGAAACATGTCGAGATATGGTTTCCAGTAGGGCGGGATCGTGTTCAGAAACGTAAACAGATTTGAAACGCCAACGTAATCGACCGCGGCGGCGTAGAGATCGGGTGTAAAAGTTACCCCGGCCAGTGTGGCGTAACCGCCGTAACTGCCGCCGTAGATCGCGACCCGTTTTGGATCGGCAATCCCTTGCTCAATCAGCCATTGCACACCGTCGCTAATATCGTCTTGCATGGTCCGGCCCCATTGCTTGAAGGATGATTCCCAGAATTTCCGCCCATAGCCGGTCGAGCCACGAAAATTCACCTGCAAGACGGCATAGCCGCGATTCGCCAGAAATTGAACTTCCGGATTATAATTCCAGACATCCCGCGCCCAGGGGCCGCCGTGTGGATTCACTACCACCGGCAAATTTTTCGGCTCACGTCCCAGGGGCAGTGTCAGGTATCCATGAATCGTTAGCCCATCGCGCGTTTTGAAGTCGATCGCCTTCATCGGCGCGAGTTGCTCTTCTTTTAACCAGGGAGCGACATCCACAAGTTTCGTTAGTTGACCTGATTTTTTCTCGAACAAATAGCGCGAGCCAGGCGTGCGGTCGTTGTTCGCCACCACGATGAACTTCTCTTCCGCTTTATCGTGGGCGGCGACATCGATCTCGTATCCTGGCAATTTGTCAGCGAGCGTTTTGTAGATGGATTCCGTTTCAGGATCGAAGAAATGACGCTCGAGTTTCCAGGTGTCGAACGGGGCAAAAGTCAGCACCTTTCGTTTCTTCGAAAAAGCCAGGCTATCGACATCGACCTCAGGGTTTTCGTAAACGAGCTGGGTCTCCTTCGCCGTCTCGGGGTCGATCACCACGATGGCCGATTTGTCGCGGCCGATGTTCGAATTGGCGTAAATCGCCTTGTTATCGAAGGTGTAAAACTGCGGGGCGCATTGCTCGCGGAAATTCGTTGTTAGCACGGTCTTAAATTGCGCAGTCTCGTCCGGCCGCGTCAGCAGGCTCGTGTTCACGCCGTCAGTGGTGATGGCAGCGCGAATCTTGCCGGCGTGATCGGTGATGTAACGGTCGATATTACCGGGATTTTGCGCCACCAGTTTCATCTCGCCGGTTGGCACGTTCAGGCGAAAAGCATCGAAAACCTTCGGATCGCGTTTGTTCATCCGGAAAAGGATTTCATTTTCGGAAACGTCTTCCAGATCATCGACCAATTCGGAGCGCACTTTTGGAAATGGCGTCAGATCTTTCACCTCGCCGTTTTTCACTTTCACGCGCTTGAGATGAAAGTTTTCATCCCCACGATCATCCATGCCATAAATGACGAAATCATTTCCTTTCCAAAAATATTCCTGAATGTCGCGGTCTTTTTCCGAGGTTAATCGACGCGCCTCACCGCCGCCGACCGGGCGCACGAAAATATTGAGGCGCGATTCCCACGGTTGGAGAAAGGAAATCGTCTGACCGTCCGGGGAAAGATCGTAGCCGCGGCTGACCGGATTGCGAAAAAAATCGCGTACTGGAATCTTCGGCGGGATTTTCGAGATTGGCGACGGCCCCGGTGTTTGGGCGGAAAGAAAACCACTGGCGAGAAATGAGATCAACGCGAACAGAGTCGTTTTCATAAGAAGAGTCGTCAGTTTGACGAAACCAGAAGCCGGTTTGGATTCAAGCTCGTGCGCCGTTCAATCACCCTTTGACTTGTCCTAGAAGAGAATGTTCAAAAGCAGAACAATCCCTGCGCGGCGGCGCAAAGGAAAAAAATGGCATCGTCACCTCGAGCGAAAAGGCCACTCCGGCTCGGACCGATGGATCCCGTGGCGAAAGTTCCGAGGAAGCGCATCGGGATCCTACGACCCCGAAAGGATTCGGAGCTCAGGATGACGGACGTGTGATGGTAGTCCCTAAAGAAAAAGGGCACGACAGCGCGTGCCCCTCCAGTTTCTAATTCGTGCAGCGGAAGTTACGCCGCTTTTTTGTAGCTCACTTTGTCATCGGTCTCCAGCCAATCAAACAACGGTGTCGTTTTTGGATCGAGCCCGAGCGGCTGCAATTGCTCGACGTACCAGTCGCGTTTCTCTGGGTTATAATAAGGATTCTCTTTCATCACTTCCTCACTCCAGGCGCGCTTTTCTTCTTCGCTTTTCGGAGTGCCGTTGCGATCAACCCATTTCGCAATTTCATCATCGCTGGCGCCGGTTTCGACGAATGCTTTGAAATCATCGCCCTTAATACCCTTAAAACCGAAGAGCATGTTATCGAGCGGACAATCGAAATGGTATTCGCCGATGTTGCCCCAAAGCAGCGCACGGCATTTATCGATCGTGCGCCCCAGAATGGCGTAGCCGCCCACCCGCGTTTTCGGACTGCGCGGCGGTCCCTTTGTTAAGTCTTTCCCTGTTTTGTTCATAAGAAAAATTACGACCTGCCGCACGTCGCGCAAGGAACGATGAACGCGAAATGCCAATCGCGCGCGAAACGGTGGTATGGCTATACAAAAGGAAACAATCTCGACAATTAACGATCTCATCGAAACGCTGAAGGACGGACAGGAAGGTTTTCGTCAGGCAGCGGAAGCAGTGGCAGATCCGAAACTTAAGTCGCTTTTCAACGAGTATTCGCTGCAGCGTGCCCGTTTTGCCGGTGAATTGCAAAGCCAGGCCGTGGCTCTCGGCGAAAGCAAACCCGAGGACAGCGGTAGCGCAGCCGGTGCGATGCATCGGGCCTGGATCAATCTTAAGTCCGCCATCGCGAAACACGACGATCACGCCATCCTGGCAGAGTGCGAGCGAGGCGAAGATTCGGCGGTCAAGGAATATGAAGAGGCGATGGAGGAGGAAAATCTCGCCGCACCCGTGCGCGAAATTATTTTGCGTCAGTATGCCGAAGTGCAAAGCGCGCACGACCGCATCAAGCTATTTCGCGACACGATGGCGACTTAGCCGATCGTCATCTGAGGCAATCTGTAGCGGTGGTCTACGCGTCTCACCGTAGTGGACGGAGGCGGATCACCGCTGTTCCGTATGAGTTTCGGCGGTCATAGACCGCCGCTACAGTGTCCTCATGCCGAGCGATGCCGAGACAACCCGCCGTGTTAGCATTTCGTTGCGCTCCGGGCTCCCTCGACTTTGCTTCGCTGCGCTCGGGATGACGTTTGCAACAGTCACAGCTCTTGCCGGTCCCGTGGCACCGCCGCCTGCGGGAAAGCTCTATCACGGATTTTATTTCGGCGGGATAGGAACCGACACGCATGATCCGACCGAGCACGATGTCACTCCGCAGGACGTCGAGCGTTATGAAAAGGCGGTCGGCACAAAGACGACCTGGGTTTATTTCTCCGATAACTGGTTTGAATCGCGAAAATTCCCCGTCGCGACGTGCAACTGGATGCGCGGTCTCGGCAAAATTCCGTACGTGCGTCTGATGTTGCGTTCCGATGTCGATCAATTACACGCTGAGAAGTTTTATTCGCTCGACAAGATTCTAGCCGGAGATTTTGACAGCGATCTGCGGGCCTGGGCGCATGATGCGAAAAATTTCGGGAGCCCAATCCTGATCGAATGGGGAACGGAGCCGAACGGAAAATGGTTCAGTTGGAATGGCAAATGGAACGGTGGCGCCAAGGTTGGACCAGCGAAATACATTGCCGCATACCGTCGCATCGTTGATTTGATGCGGACGGAAGGCGCAGACAATTTGCAATGGATCTGGCACATGAACTGGCTGGATGAGCCGGAGCAAAAGTGGAACGCCTTCGAAAATTATTTTCCGGGCGAAAAATATTGCGATTGGGTGGCGCTGAGTGCTTATGGTCCGACTACGCCGAGAATGGAAGATGGCGCGGAAAACTTCGCCTTCAAGATGCGTGAGGCATACCCTCGTTTGCTCAAAATCGCACCGGGCAAACCAATCATTATCGCGGAGTTTGGTTGTGATTTGCACAACAAACATTGCGATGCCGCAGAATGGGCACGCGGTGCCCTCGTAGATATTTTTTCGGAGAAATGGCCCGCCATTATTGGCTTTTGCTGGTGGAACGAAGGCTGGCAGAACGATAATCATAAGAAAAATGACACTGACATGATCATCTGGCATGACGTGAATCTGACCCGCGTTTTTCGCGAAGCATTGGCTCGCCATTCCGATAAAATTCAAGAGACGCCGCTGCTAAGAAACGCGAGCGGCGGTTGACAATGGAACACGTTTCCGACAAATCGGCGCGGATGGTGCAAAAATTCCTGGTTCTTTTTCTGCTGCTCTTGCCGTGTGGCATCCGCGGCCAAACCGCGTCAGCAACCCCGACCAACGATACCCTCGATAAGTTGGGGAGCGACTTTTGGAGTTGGCGCGCGAAATATGCGCCGTTTACCGGCGACGACGTCAATCGCCTCGAGCGTCCGGGCGGAGTGCGCGATTGGTCGGCGGCCGCAATCGACAAGCGTAGCCACGATCTGAAAGATTTCGACGCGCGTTACCAGAAAATCGATGCGAGTGGTTGGCCGGTCGCGCAGCAGGTTGATTATCGACTAATCGGTTCGGCCTTGTCGCGAGTGCACTGGGAATTGGAGGTGAATCCCCGCTGGAAACGCGATCCGAATTTTTACATCGACCAAACTCTCACCCCGATCGTGGAAGCGCTGACAGTGCCTGGACCATACGACGAAGTACGCAGCCGGGAAATTTTGACGCGTGTCGACAATGTTCCGTCGATCTTGCAGCAAGGTTCTGAAAATCTCGACAAAACACCGGCGCCGTTCGTGACCGTGGCGATTCAAGCGCTGGAGGGGGTGCGGGAACGATTGCGCAAAATGGCGACATCGTTGCGTCCTGTCACCACCCTGAGCGAAATGGAATTGACTGGGGCAACGAATCGCGCGGCTGATGCGTTGGAACGTTTTCGAGCAACGTTGCAGGACCGACTGCCGTCTTCGCCAAACGAGACCGCGCTCGGGCGTGACGCCTACGTTTTCTTTCTCAAAAACGTCGCCCTCTACCCTTATTCGCCCGAAGAAATTTTGGCGATGGGACAACAGGAATGGAATCGAGCGGTAGCGTTTGAAAGCTATGAGAAAGAACGGAATAAAAGTGTGCCGCCACTTCAGCTCGCGAAGGATACTGATAGCTGGATACGAGATGCCGCCGCCAAGGAATCGCAGATTCGCGAGTTCCTCGAGAAGCACGGCATTCTCACCGTGCCCGGCTGGTTGCAGCATTACACTCTGCGGCCGATGCCGGAATATTTGCGCGTTCTTGGTTTTAGCGAAAACGACGACTTCACTTCACCTTCGCGATTGAATGAGAACTGCGTTCGCTACGTGAGCGAGCCTTCCGGGAATCTTAGTTATTTCTGGCGCGCGACCGCGCAAGATCCGAGGCCGATCATTGTCCACGAAGGAATTCCCGGACATTATTTCCAGCTTTGCCTTTCCTGGAAACACGAAGACCCGATTCGGCGGCATTATTACGACTCGGGTGCCAACGAAGGGATTGGTTTTTACGCCGAGGAGATGATGCTGCAGAATGGCTTGTTCGATGACAGCCCGCATACGCGCGAGATTATCTACAATTTCATGCGGCTGCGCGCGCTCCGGGTGGAAGTAGATGTGAAACTGGCGCTCGGCCAATTCTCGTTAGAAGAAGCGGCAAAGTATCTTGAGCGAAAAGTCCCGATGGACACGCAAACTGCGCGACAGGAAGCGATCGCCTTTTCCACCGGCCCCGGCCAGGCCCTCACATATCAGATCGGTAAACTCCAAATTACGAAATTCCTCGCCGACGCCCGGATGCAACAGGGCGATAAATTCAACCTCCGTGCTTTCCACGATTTCGTCTGGAAGAATGGGAATGTGCCGATTGCGTTGCAGCGTTGGGAGTATCTCGGCGCGAGCGACGATGTTGAAACGGTACGCACCAAATAGTCCGGGCGAGCCCTGTCGTTGATTTATTCGGTAATCGGTCAGCGAAGCTTTGGACTCGACGTGTGCCGGTTGAGTGAGATGATTGTCGTAGCGCCTAGCGAAGGAGCGCGCCGTATGTCGGCACCTACCGATTCTCACCTCGAGATCGCACACGTCCTGTTCATCGACATCGTCGCTTATTCGAAGCTCCTCATTGATCAGCAGACTGAGCTGATAAAACTGCTTAACGAACAGGTGCACAGCACTGAAGAATTCCGCTTCGCGGAAGCGGCTGGAAAATTGATCCGGATCGCGACTGGCGACGGAATGGCGCTGGCTTTCTTTACCAGCCCAGATGCGCCGGTGCGTTGCGCGCTGCAACTAAGCGAAGCAATCCGCCAATCACCACGTCTTCAGCTTCGCATGGGTATTCATAGCGGACCTGTCGATCAGCTGGCCGACGTTAACGAGCGCTCCAATATCGCCGGAGCAGGGATCAACACGGCGCGGCGGGTGATGGACTGTGGCGATGCCGGTCACATCCTGCTCTCAGGACGTGTGGCCGATGACCTCGGTCAATTCGGCAGATGGCAACCACAGCTGCATGATCTTGGTGAAGTCGAGGTTAAGCACGGCCTCAGGTTGGACGTCGTCAATCTTTATACCGAGAGCGTAGGCAACCCGGCCATTCCAAAAAAAATTGCGGAGGCAAAGAGGAAGGCTGCTCGCCGAGCCAAAGTTCGTGTCTTACTCGCAGTGTTGGCGTTGGGGATTCTGATCGCTGGTGTTTCGCTTTTCTTACTTCAACGCGCGAAATCAACTAAGCTCGGCGCAGGAGGTCCTGAAAAATCCATCGCGGTGCTTCCGTTCATGGATCTGAGCCAGGCGAAGGACCAGGAATATTTCTGCGACGGCATGAGCGAAGAGATTCTCGACGCCCTCGCGAAGGTCGAGGGGTTGCGCGTCGTTGCCCGCACTTCTTCGTTTTCATTCAAAGGGAAGAGCGCGGACGCAAGCGAGGTCGGAAAAAAATTGAACGTCGAAAACGTGCTTGAAGGCAGTGTCCGGCGCGAAGGTAACCGCGTTCGAATAACCACGCAATTGATCAACGCGCGCAACGGTTTTCAGCTTTGGTCGGAAACTTACGAGCGCGAACTTCAAGGAGTATTTGCGCTCCAGGATGAAATTACTCGCGCCGTAGTTGACGCCCTCAAACTCAAGCTCGCGATTTCGCTTCCAATTCGTGAGCAACGAAACACCGAAGCGTATGATCTTTATCTGCAAGGCCTCTATCTCTCGAACAAAGGCAGTGAAAAGGATTTGCGGGAGGGGCTCACTTTCTTTCAGCGCGCGCTTGAGAAAGATCCGAAATTATCCCGCGCCTGGACTGGGATCGCGAAGGTCTGGTTTTTCCTGGCGGACGTTTACATAAAACCGCTCGAGGCTTACCCAGCGTCAAGAGCGGCAGCGGCGAAGGCGATTGAGCTCGACGATAAGGATGCTGAGGCACATTGCTATCTTGCTGAAGCAAAACGGGTCCTCGATTGGGATCTGCCGGGCGAGGAAGCAGAGTTACAGCGTGCGCTAGAGCTCGATCCCAACTCGGCCCCGGTGCATTTCTTTCTGGCACTGCTCCCCCTTTTCCGAGGCGACCTGAAAGAAGGGCTCGAGCTTGTGCTGAAAGCTGAGCAATTGGATCCAGTCTCGCCGATCATTAGCTACGTTGCGACCGCGGCGTACCTGGCTGACAACCGCGTCGACGAGGCGATCATCGCCGGCCAGCGGACGCAACAGCTCGATCCACATTACTTTTATTTGGATTCGAACCTTGCAGCCGCCTATCGCGAGAAGGGGAATTTTGCGGAAGCGATTGCGCTTTATACCAAAGCTCAGGAGGAGACGCAGCTCCCGAGTAGCGGCCTGGCCATTACCTACGCGCGAATGGGCCGGCAAATCGAAGCGCGGAAAATTCTCGATCAACTCGTGCAAGAAAGGCGCATACGATACGTCTCAGCTCAGATCATCGCTGCAATTTACGTTGCATTTGGCGAAAAAGAAGAAGCTTTCCGCTGGCTGGAACTAGCTGCTACTGAACACTCGGGAACACTGCAGTGGATCGCGTTTCTTCCCGAATTCCGTCCGCTTCGTCCGGACGCACGTTTCCCTAATTTTTTGCGACGAATCGGCGTTGCCCACAACTCAGTCTTGGCGATCACGGAAACAACTCTGGCGGAAACGAAAGATCCGAACGCCCAAACTCACCTCTCCCTTAGGATCGGGGTGAAACCACGGCCAAATACTCAAAATGGCCACGTCGTAAGGTTAGCGGTCTCATTCTACGACGTGACCAGAGATAATAAAATGAAGCCAACTGATGCGCGGACTGCGTACGACTGGTTGACACCCGACCGCGACTGGACGGATGCGACTCCGAAATTCATCGCCGCAACTTATGTCCGCCCCAAGACCCAAACCGCTTCGCCTGAAGGACGACGCTATGGCGGATTCGCTGTCCATGTTTATTTCGATGGGCAATTACAAGATGCGCGAGCGACTCCGCCGGAATTGCTTACCCTCTTCCCGGCTCCGGACCAAGTCGCGCTTCCGCCGAATACCGCGACGAGCCCGCCTCACTAGCGGGACCAGCCGAAGCGCTCGCTCTTCCGGCGGCCGATTGTAAGGTGATATCCTACATGCGACTTGCGAGGCGTCTCATATTTCGCTAAGACTATGGAAAAATTCGCGAGAGGAGGGCCAATCAAGCAACCATCCACCGGGCGCGCGGGATTGAGCATATCGGGAGTTTTGCTGCTTTTGGCGTCAATTTCATTTGGCCAGGAAGCATCGCCCACGCCGCAAACCGCCGACCGGTCTGGCGTCACGATCGAGGAAGTGATCGTGACTGGTTCGAACATTCCGACTTCAGAAGAAGTCGGTCCGAACCCGGTCGATACCTACCGCAGGGAGGATATTACCCGACTTGGGGTGCGTTCCGCCACTGACCTTATCCAGAAATTGCCAGCCGCTACTGGAGCGGCCATCAATGAAAACAACACCAATGGCGGTGACGGACGCGTGGAAATTAACCTGCGCGGTATTCTCGCTAAGGAAACTCTGGTGCTACAGGACGGCCGCCGTCTAGCGCCGGTTGGCTTTGCCGGTGATACGGTCGACCTGAACACGATTCCTCTTGGGTTGATCGACCACGTGGACATTCTGAAGGATGGTGCTTCCGCCATTTACGGAGCGGACGCGGTCGCCGGTGTGTTCAACGTTTGGTTGATTCACAGGTTCCGTGGCCTCGAGCTCTACGCCAGCTATGGCAACACCAATCTTGGTTTTGCCAACGACATGGGTGAAGAAAGGGCATACCTCCTCGCCGGTATCGGAGACGATAAAACGGACATTGTAGTTTACGCCGAGTCTTACAATCGGGCCGCCATCTACTCACGCGATGCTGATATCTCCAGTAGTGCGGACTTCACGCGATTTGGCGGCCCGGATAACCGTAGCGGTGACTTCGCCGGACACGTGGTCGCCGGAAGAGGAGAGGAGCGCCGAGACTTTGTTTACCAGCCAGGTTTGAATGGTGGCGCGCTAACACCCACGCCGCACGCGTTTCCAGATGTGAGGACTGACCCCCAATACGTGCCGCTCGACACTCTTCCGCGGGAGCAACAAGGGGGTTTTAACTTCGCCCCTTTCACGCCGGCAATGGCCGCGGTCGACCGCGAATATCTCTATGGCTCGCTCGACCGCAAAATTTGCGGACAATATCTGGAGCTTTTTGTTGACTTCAAATACGTGCGCACTTTCTGGGATAGCGCCCTGGCGCAGGCTCCATTTACACCTGATGTATGGACGGATAAAATTAACCCTTTCATGATCACTCCCCGGGGCTTCAGCGTACCGATTCAAAACCCATTCAATCCATTCACCGTGGCGAATTACACGTCGCCTGGAGGATTTGATCCGAGGTACCCGCAATCTCAATCAACTGCTGCACCTCCCGGGACTCAGTTCACCACCGGTGTCCATTACCGTGCTTTGGAAGCGGGCCTGCGCACCGACAAGATTACAACGAATAATTACGAATTTACCGGCGGCCTCAAAGGTAATTTGGGTGAGTTTGGAGATTATTTTAAGACATGGAACTGGGAAACCGGGTTTCGTTATAGCGAAGATAGCCGCGTGGAGCGCGACGGCGGGGTTGTCGACACCAATGCCTTGCGTCAGGCATTGCTCGATACCAATCCGGCAACCGCCTTCAATCCATTCGGTCTCAACCAAAACTCGCGCGCGGTGATTGACAAAATATTCGTCACCACCCATCACCTCGGCAGGACGTCGTTGACGCTCGAGGACTTGAAGTTGATCGGGGATCTGTTCAATCTCCCGGCCGGCCCCATCTCGTTCGCGATTGGCGGTGAACATCGCACCGAACGCGCCAGCGATCAGCCCGACGCGCTCATCTCGTCCGGCCACAACCTTGGCGGTGTCAGCTTTGCATCAACCAATGGGATCCGAGACGTCTGGTCCATCTATTGGGAGGTTCGTCTCCCTGTTACGAGTCCTGCCTGGAACCTTCCCGGTCTCTACAGCCTGGAATTAGATTACCAGGAACGATTTGAAAACTTCAGTGATTTCGGTGGCACCGAAAGGCCGAAATTCTCCGTGCGCTGGCAGCCGATCGACTCGGCTCTGACCATCCGGGCGACTTATAGCGAAGCATATCACGCTCCGACTTTGAGCGATTTATTCCGCGGGGTAGAACTGAGCACTGCGCAATTCATAAATGATCCGCGGAGTACAGAGACCAAGGCATTCTTTGCCGAGCACTTAAGCGGCAATCCGAATCTGCAGCCGGAAACGGCCTATGAGTGGACTTATGGCGCCGTCGTTACGCCCGGCAAATGGTGGAGCCCGCTTCAGGGTCTGACCCTGCAGGCCGATTTCTACCACATCGATCTCCGCGCCGTCACCGTCGTCTTGGATCCGCAGTATCTTGTAAACCACGAGGATCAATTCCCGGGACAGGTCATACGCGGCCCCTCAACCGGCCCGGGTGATCCATTTGGCCCGATTGTCGTTCTCAACCTTCCGGAACAAAATTTAGGTCGGTTCATCCAAGAGGGCTGGGATTATGAGGTGGCCTATTCCTTCGACACCTCGAGATTGGGTCATGGTGACTGGGGTACGCTGACCGCGACATTCAACGGCACTTATATAGACCGTGTGGTCCTCCAAGCGGTTGTCGGTGGACCGGAACAAAGTGTTGTCGGCAAGTTCGGTGGCGGCTTCTTGGGTACCAACGGCGGAGGTTCGTTTACGCACAATCGCTGGTACGCGAGCTTGTTCTACGACGGACCGGGGGGCTCACCGCTGGCTGGACTCGATACCGGCTTTATCGTGCACTACATCGGCCAGTATTGGGATAGTAAGGATTTCACCTTGAACGGCCAGGGGCGCAAGATCCGCGAATGGGTCACGCTGGATTGGATCCTCAATTATACATTTAACTTCGCGGCACCCGCAGCGCAAAATGAAGT
>WNGE01019539.1_pt1 | contig 12488 bp, 11 predicted proteins | sample 5400651 | NCBI WGS metagenome assembly WNGE01 (sample SAMN13153370, study PRJNA577476) | soil metagenome | isolation source: 60 cm soil or saprolite under grassland replicate 2 | place: USA:California | collected 2016-06-15 | reverse complement strand
TTCCACTGCATGGGTGTGCGTTCATAGTCACGACTGAGTTCTGGGCTCTCCTTCACTTTTGGGTCTTGCAGTTGTTCGCGCGGAATCTGGATGTTTTGCATCCCTATCTCATCACCATAATAGCAGGTTGGGGTTCCGCGTAGCGTGAGCAAGAGCATGTGAGCGAGACGCGCCTGCTCACCACCTACCCGCGTTGCGATGCGCTGGTTGTCATGATTGCCTAGAACCCAGTTGGGCCATGCACCCTGGGGAAGTGCCGCTTCGTATGCATCGACAATCTGACGAATGGCGCGAGCATCCCAGGTCGGCATGATCACGAATTGGAAGTTGAAGGGCAGGTGGGCCCCGTCGAGCGTCACTCCATAGTACTGCACCAGGCGTTCAATCGGCAGATAGATCTCACCAATTAACACACGCTCGCCATAGCTATCCAAAAGCATACGCATTTCACGTACGATCTCGTGAATGCCTGGTTGATCCTGGGTATATCGCCCCTCCTGATACTTACCTGGGTCATCACCCAACTTCCATTCAGGATTCAGCGGGTTATCGCGGAACCGGTCATCTTTGATCAGCAACCAGAGCACATCGACGCGGAACCCATCAACACCACATAGTATATCCCACGGAGCCAGCATGGGCAAAGTTTCATCCCACCCGAGGTATTGACAAACCTTGATCTACTCTCTACAATGAAAGGTAACATCTGTTACTCTCTGCAACGAGGCAACGTAAAGATGCTTAGCAATCCACCTGGGGGTATAAGTACAGATGAAAGACACTTCTTACTTCACATTGCCAGCGAGTGACAATATTGGGCTGCGATTTTCTCGCTATTGCTCATTATTAGCAATGAAGAACACCTGGCAAAAAACGAACCGCGAACAAGAGGTACAAAGAGAGGCCTTCACTCGACCTGCACCGGTTATTTTTGAAACACCCGTTACAAAAAAAGTTCTTAGCGCTCGTCCCTTATTCTGCTCCTCCTCACACGCCCCATATTATCACTGTCTCCATGGTTGTCGTCTTCAACTCCACTAAGCCGACAAACTTCCAACCACAATAGAGATTTACCGTGCGTCACATCTAACCCACGCAGCCGCACCTGGTGGGCTGATTCCATCATTCTAAACCTGGAGCACCGGTCAAGCAATCGAAAATGCTACCATAAGCTCTGGCGTTTTGTGCTTGATGAGCATCCATTTTAAGCACTCTGTAACCAGAAATAGCATTACTTGACCTGCGTTCTAAAGAAGGGACAGCATGCTATGTTTCAAGATGGCAGATTGCATGAACAAGACCTACTCGATTATCGCATATATACCGATGTCAACAAGGGTAGATTAGATCTTATCGTACTCAGATACATGGCCCGCAGTGTACATTTAATTCTCCTGAAGGAGGCAGCGGCTACAACGATGCCTGCGCTTTCTTATTCCGAGGAGCGCCGTGGACGCATACACCGCATCGCTGTCTACGACCCACAGGGGCTACAAGAACAGCGGAACCTGGCATTTGTCGGTTTTGTCAGCAGGCAACATCAGCCGCTCTCAGCCTCGATTGTCGAGGACATACACGAGGTGGATAGGAAACTCGTCGCCGAACTGATCGGTACACCTGGGTTGCTTAGTTACTCCTCATTGGAATTGCGCACAGGAAACTGGTACAACCTGGTTTTGTTCAATAACCCCATAACGAAGAGGCACGTCAAGGACTCCGAGACCCACAAGTATGCGGCGTACCAGCTGGCCCCACGCTATTACGAATGGATCCGACTCCACAGCGGCATCATGCCGGGAGGAATTGCCCGGTGCGACCTGGTCTTGCAGAAGACAAAACGCTATACCTTCCAGATGATCAGCTTACGCCCTATTGTACGCGAACTAACCTATGAGAATGTTTCGCTCGATGACAAGTGGCCTTGTAGCGCAGATCTATCCGTGATTGTGTAAGACCTGTGTACGTCTAGTGGAGGCTGGGTCATCAATTCCTATGATGGATGTATCTCAGCCTCAATGGACGAGTGTTTCCCTTTGATGTCACCCTGAGCGCAGCGAAGGGTCTCTCTCGATCGGCAGCGAGATGCTTCGCTAGAGTTTACACTGAGCGAAGCGAATGTGCTCAGCATGGCAGTTCAAGGATAGTGCTGCCGTGTTATCACATCGCGCTAGTGTTTCCCTTTGATGTCACCCTGAGCGCAGCGAAGGGTCTCTCTCGATCGGCAGCGAGATGCTTCGCTACGCTCAGCATGACAATTCAAGTATGACCGTGCTGCCGAGTTATCGCATCGCACTAGTACACTAGTGCGCATGTTCTATTAGTTTGTCTACATTACTGGGAAGAAGCACAACGCATGAAATCAGCAATTCAGGATCTGATTATTATTGGTGGCGGTGTAATGGGACTATGCACGGCCTACTACGCCTCCCAATTTACTGACAGGATCACTCTTCTAGAGAAATCCACCATTGGCGTGGATAACAAGGAAGCAGCCTCCTTTAGCCACACACGGTCGCTGCGGAACGACTATCTCGATCCATTCTATGCCCGGTTGGCCTATGAGTCGCACAGTCTGTGGCTGGATATTCAGCATAGAACGCAGACGACCATAAGGGATCGCCCCAACAAACCTTTCATTATCGATTGCGGCTGCCTGAACCTTGCCAAACAGAGTGTAACACTGGAACTGTCGGCTAGCTATGCGGTGCAGAGCTATCGAACGCTCACAGATCTGCACCTGAAAGCAGAGGCGTTCGATCGCGAGGCGCTACAAAAGCGCTTTCCCCAGTTCGATGTGGATGTGGCGCGCCTGGACATAGAAGCCGGTTTCCTCGACGTGCCGGAGGTCACTCATACACTGCTTACCGCTCTGCGCGAGAGACACGTACAGATCATTGAAGGTGTACAGGTAAAACACATCGCGCGGAATAACGGTCAAATCCAGGTACAGAGCGGGAATGGTGAGTACGAAACAGCCAATCTCGTGATCACAGCGGGGTGGGGGACGAATGATATTCTCGGCCTCATTGAAGGCTGTGAGACAAAATTTCCGCTTATACCAGATCGGCCAAGCCAGAGTAAATACTTCATCCCTCCTGCTCACAAGCGCCAGATGTTCACGCCAGATGCTCTGCCAGTTTTCGCCTATCTCGATGTGGGCATCTATGGCCATCCTCTCTATGAAGGCAGGACGCCAGGAGTAAAGATCGGCTTCTATAATCCACCCGATGTAAAGACACCAAATACCCGCATTCGCGATGTGCATAGCTTCGTGCAGGAATGTATGCCCTCACTACTCGATGCAGAGACGGTTGATGTGACTGACGTTGACCAATGCGACTACGACCTGGTTGAGGACGATAACTTCATTCTTGGCAAACTGCCGGGCTTCCCTCACATCCAGGTTGGAGTAGGCTGGCGTGGTACAGGCTACAAATTTGCTCCGTTCGTAGGGAAAACCTTGATGGAGCTCGCTCTACAACAGGGCACCGTTTATGATATCAGTCGTTTCACACCGCAGCGTTTCGCGAAAGCGAACAAGCAATCATAAGGAGCATCTCATGACTAAAAGAACGAGCAGAGGCATTCTAGATAGACTGAAAAGCGGCATCGTCCTGGGTGCTGAAGGCTATGTGTTCGAGCTTGAACGCCGGGGCTATATCAAGGCGGGACCGTACGTTCCGGAGGTCGTGCTCGATTTTCCCGAAGCGGTCAAAGAACTGCACCGGGAGTTCTTGCGCGCCGGCTGCGAGGTGATAGTCGCCCTTACCTACTATGCGCACCGCGAGAAATTGAAGGACGTGGGCCGGGAGAACGACCTGGAGCGGATGAATCGCCAGGCCGTGCAGCTGGCCAACGAGGTCGCGCGTGAGGGCGATGCGCTGGTGGCAGGCAACATCTGTAACACCTGGGCATATGATCCGCATAATGCGGTAGAAACATCAAAGACTGTACGCGCCATGTACGAGGAACAGCTTGGTTGGGCGGTCGAAGAGGGCATAGATTTCGTCATCTCCGAAACGAACGACTACCTGGGTGAAGCCCTGATCGCTCTAGAGGTGATCAAGCAGCTCAAGCTCCCCGCTATGGTCACACTGGCCTCGGTGCAGCGTGATCAGACGCGCGACGGCTACGACTACGTCGAGGCCTGTAAGATACTCGCTGATCATGGCGCTGATATCGTCGGCCTGAACTGTGATCGCGGCCCAGCGACCATGCTGCCAATCGTCGAAAAAGTGCGCACAGCGGTGCATTGTTATGTCGCGGCACAGCCCGTGCCCTATAGAACGAGCGCAGAGCATCCGACTTTCGAGTCTCTTGAGATAGGCAATGGCCAACGTGCCTTCCCCCTCGCGCTCGAACCTTTCCTGCTCAATCGCTTTGAAATGGCGGATTTCGCGCGTAGAGCGCAAGGTATCGGCGTCAACTACATTGGCGTCTGCTGTGGTGGAGCGCCGCACTACGTCAGAGCCATGGCCGAGTCGCTTGGTAGAACAGTGCCGGCGAGCAAATATTCGCCGGCAATGGAGCTACACCCCATGCTGGGGACGCAGGTGGAGACAAAAGACAAAGTATTCTTACAGGATTGGAAAAGCTAGAAGGAGCCGGCATGAGCATACTTCGTTTTGCAACATTCCTCTCGCCCGTCCTATACGAGACGTACGAGTACATTGCTCACTATGTAGGCGAGTGCCTGGGTTATCCCACTACGCTGCACGTCGCACAGGCATGGGAACAGTTCGCCGAGGGGAAAGCGGATGTGGGCTTCATATGTGGGCGCCCCTATGCTCGCCTGTCAAGGCTACCATCCAGTCCAATTGAATTACTCGCAGCCCCCGTCGTGCAGGGACCTCGCTACCAGGGTAAGCCCATTTACTTTTCTGACGTTATAGTCCGGAGTGATAGTCCTTACACAGCTCTTGAGCACTTACAGGGCCGTATATGGGCATATAATGAGCGGGCGTCACACTCTGGCTATAACATTGTGCACCACAGCCTTCTTCAGCGCGGCAAGCGGCTCCCATTTTTTGGTGAGATGCTTGAGACCGGATCGCACCTACGATCACTGCAGGTAGTGCTGGAAGGCAGGGCAGATGGCACGGCTATTGACTCGCATGTGCTCGATGTCTGGCGTCTGCAACATCCGGACCTGGAGGAGCGAATACGTGTTATTGATATGTTTGGCCCCTCCACAATCCCGCCGGTGGTCGCCTCTACACGACTGGATGATATGCTGAAGAGGAGCGTACAGGAGATACTGGTAGCGATGCACCTCAACCCTATAGCTGCAAGCCAATTGCAACATGGCTTGATCGAGCGGTTTGTCGTAGTCAACGATGAAGATTATGCAGACATACGACGGATAGCAATGTCTATAGAGTCGTGGTCAAGTATTGCGTAGAGCAGACTTTCTCGCTCTCTGTTGATCGTCGAATAACTTTTCCCATCTGAAAATGGCTCTTGGCCACTTCGGGGGCTTAGTACTCGCTTGGTAGTATCTGTCAGAGCGTTAAGAATGTGTGGGGTCTTGCATCCCTCATAGGATTCGGATATGATCCCACGGGATGCGCAACGAGCTTTCATAGCTGAACAATAAAGACGCTGGCGAAAGGCAAATCCACGCACTATGTGCATTCCCAAAGGAGTCTCTCAGAGCAGATCTCCGCAAAACTCCCTCACATAGCGCTGAAAGCTGGCCAAGGCATCAATGCACACCCAGCTTGTTCGCGTCAGTTCCTCACGCCGCTTCTCCACCGCCACAATGGCTTGTTCTGGCCGACCTGCCGCCAGTTCATCCAGGACCGACAAGATCACCTTGAAGTCGTAGCCAGCCTCTCTGAGCAGGACTACCACGCGCAGGCGGTGCATCTGTTGCTCGTCATAGAGGCGATAGCGACTGCTCTGGTCGCGTACCGGGTGCAAAAGGCCCTGCTGTTCCCAGAAATGCAGGGCCGAGACGCGCACCCCTACCTGCTTGGCCGCCTCTCCCACCCGCAACCCTTGGGAATAGCGGGAACTTTGCTCCGGAGTGGGTTGCTTGGCCAATGCATGCAGAGCGGAGAGCGTCTGCTCACACTCTCGACGTTTGAGGGCCTGTTCGCCGTGGCGCGTGTCAATAGTCGTAAGCGCGGCTCCCAGATCGCCCCGATGAAGTGCCTGCATGATCGTCGGCATCCGCTGCCAGCCATAGCCACCGACCAGACTGCGGGCGGTTTTGAGCGCAGCCAGATGGCGCTGCGTGTAGAGACGGTAGCCGCTCTTGCTCCGTGAAGCCGGTGGCAACAGGCCCAGGGCTTATATCACATGAAGCAAGAAAATTGAGCCTGATATGACTCTGTCATATCCATATGCGGGCGCTCCCCTCTTTCTTACCCTCCACTCTTGCATCTGTGTTGTAGAGTAGAGGTATGATCCAGAAAAAAGCCTGGCCAGCTTGGATCGGAGATGCATGCATGCAGCCGAATGCTCGACCTGTCGAAGCCAGGAGAGTGTTCTCACTTATCCAGGCTCCCTTGCTCTCGAGAGCAGTAGATGAGAGCATGGGAGAAAGAAGCAGCAAAAGGAGAAGATTTCTCATTGAATGCATTTACAGCGAAAACAACGGAGGGTAGACCTATGACGCATGCAGCAGGAGTATATGCGACACTCGACGACTGGATTGCACACGAGGCGATCCCATTCTCGCTCGATTCTCGCCCGGATTTCAACGCCGCCGTTGATACAGTGATCGGCGCACTTGGCGATTCGGTAGCATTGCTTGGCTTTGGAGAAGCACTCCATGGAGGGAAAGAGCTGCTTATCCTTCGCAACCAACTCTTCCAACGCCTTGTCGAAGCCTATGGCTACAGCGCCATTGCCATTGAGAGCAGTTTTCCTCGGGGACCCATCGTCAACGAATACGTGCTTGGCCACGGTCCGGCATCCTATGAGGCGGTGCAGGAGACTGGATTGAGCCACGGTTTCGGAAAGTTCGAAGCGAATCGAGAACTTGTCGAGTGGATGAGACAATACAATGCTGATCCAGCGCACCAGATGAAACTCCAGTTCTATGGTTTCGATAGCCCGACCGATGTGACCACAGATAGTCCCCGTCAAACACTCCACTTTGCGCTTGATTACCTCAGCGAGAGAGACGAGGCCCTCGGCCAGGAGTATCGAAATCGCATCGACCCGCTGCTCGGACAGGACTCTGCCTGGGAGGATCCGGCTGCCGCGCTCGACCCGACGCAATCGATAGGTCGATCAAAAGCCTCAACCGCATTGCGGATCGAGACCGAGGAACTGATTTCAGAGCTGTGCGTGCGCCGTCCCGAACTGGTCGCGAAGAGCGACGAGAGCCGCTATCTGGAAGCCGTCCACTATGCTGTGGTGGCTCGGCAGCTCCTGAACTATCATGCTACGCTCGCGCAAACGTCCGATAAACGCCAGGAGAGACTGCTCGGCATCCGTGCCGCAATGATGGCAGAGAATCTGGCGTACATCGTCTCCCGTGAACAGGGGCGAGGCAACGTCTTGGTTTTTGCCCACAATACCCATCTCAAGCGTGGAAAGGTGCAATGGCAATGGGGGAATGAGACGGTGAGCTGGTGGCCCGTTGGATCTCATCTTCATGAAATGTTCGGTCGCCGCTATGTCGTCATCGGCTCAGCCGTTGGCTCCTCGCCAGCCAACGGGATCGGCCAGCCAGAAGCCGGGACGCTTGAGGCGCGGTTCACATCCGCTCCCGGGCCGGTGCGGTTCATCCCCACCCATCAAGGGCAAGGGCTTCCGGCTTCGGAAATTGCGGCACTTCCGATTCGCTCGGGGAGCATGAAGAACCCGAGTTACTTTGCCCTGAGCCCTGAAAGCTTCACCGACTTCGATTACCTGGCCGTCTTCGACTCAACTGATTATGCCCACGGTGGGTGGCCGCTGGAAGGTTTGAGCGCAAGTCCCAGGCAGTAACATCATTTCCCTCGCGCGCTTCACGCGCGAGGCTTGTGGCCATTCCCGTTCGAGGACAAACGAGGGAAACAGGGAGTTCGCGTTTGGGAATGGTCTCCCATTGATCTCTTTCCAACATAAGGAGGACATACCTTTGGGATGACGCATGCGACTGTAACCATCCAGATTACGTCGGAATCAAAGCCCTCAACCCCATCCTGGATGGGAGAGGTAGCAGCCTTTGCTCAGATTCTAGAGCATACGGGCACCCTCAAAGTGGTCCAGAACCAGGTGCGCTTCGCCCGCGCTCGTTTCGGTCATTACGATCTCATCGATTTTGTCGCGGTGCTCATCGGCTACATCCTTTCTGGCGAACCGACCCTGCTGGCTTTTTACGAACGGCTCGCTCCATTTGCCGAGCCATTTATGGCCTTGTTTGGGCGAAATCGTTTGCCCCATCGCTCGACGCTTTCTCGTTTTCTTGCCGCCCTTGATCCGGCGTCGGTGGAAGGGCTCCGGAGCCTCTTTCAAAAGGATTGGCTTGCGCGGAAGCCGTTTCCTTCTGCTGGTGGCCTGTTCGACCGACGAGGTGCCGAGTTTCTGGTGATCGATGTCGATGGGACCCGACAAGCTGCCCGTCAACGTGCGCTGCCGCAGACAGAAGCCTTGCCTGCTCCCCATCGGCGGTTTGATCAGGTGTGCGCTCCGGGCTATCAAGGCCGCAAGCGGGGGGAAGTAGTCCGCACGCGTACAGTCATTCTTCAGGCGCATACGCATCAGCTTCTCGGTACGTTTGGCGGACCTGGCAACGGGGATTACCGCGGGGAGCTGCGACAAGCGATCAGGGTGATCACGAGCTATGCGACACAGCTTGAGCTTTCCTCCGCCTTCATTCTCGTGCGGTTAGATGGTTTGTATGGTGACGCAGCGCCTCTGCTAGATATCCTCTCAGCTGGTCTCGGCGTTATTACCAGAAGTCGCGCCTATCACCTGCTGGATCTGGAGCCGGTCAAGCAGACACTTGCTCGTACTCCAGATCACGTGAATACTCATCCAGAGAGCGGCATGACACGAGCGCTCTACGATTGCACGTCTGTTCCCTTGACGCCGACTGGACCCGAGGTACGTCTGATCATCGCTACTCATGCGGCTACAGGCTCTGCCCCCGCTGTTGGTACGGAGCGCGACGGGATGATCTACGAGTTGTTTGTCAGTACCCTTCCCTCCCTGGCGTTTACGGCCTCGGATGTGCTCAATCTGTACCTGCATCGTGGATCGTTTGAGACGGTGCTGGCCGATGAAGACGTTGAGCAAAACGCGGATCGCTGGTACTCCCATCATACTAACCCACAACCTGGGGTACGTATTGTTGCACTCGCCTCTTGCGGGTAAAACTGGAATGAACGTGCGAAGAGGAACAGAAAGGGTGAAGAGGCCAGTAGCCCGAAATGGCTAGTTCTCCGTCTCCAAAGGAGTAGGTGTTACTCTTGTCAGGATAAACCGACATAGAAATCAAGGGAGGGAAAACACCACGAGAAGGCGGTCGTCATGCCTACGCGCAAGCGGAAACGCCGAGAACGTACCCACGACTGGCAAGAGATCCAGCAATATACACTTTGGCCGGAGCAGCAACTCTATGAAAAAATTCGCCCCGTCGTCCTCTTTGGCGAGACGGCGGCTGAACGCGCCAAAGAAACCGGAACCAGTGAACGCACGCTGCACCACCAGGCCAGACGGTTTGAGCAAGAAGGCATGGCGAGCCTGTTTCGACATGCGCCTCCCCCATCTCCTGATCAAGGACGCAGTCTCCCACAAGAGATGCGCCAACTGATCGTCGATCTGAAAGCTGAGCACCCTGGTTTTACCCCGCATGAGATTGCTCGGATCTGTTTTCTGCGCTTTGGTCGTAAGCCATCTGACCATACCGTGAAGCGAGTCCTGGCGGATTTCCCCAAACCAAGTGTGACGATGAGGCGTTATCCGCCCTACGCGGAGATCGACGACGGCTATCAAAGACGGCGAGCCATCGTCGATCTGCATGCCGAAGGCTGGTCCAATACGAGCATTAGCGCCTATCTGCAAACGCCTCGACATCGGGTGTATGAAGTGCTCAGACGCTGGGCACAAGAGGGCCATGCCGGACTCGATGATAAACCTTCGACGCCCCATCGTCCTGCGCGCAAAGCGGGCATCCGGGAGATCAATGAGGTGGGGAAGTTAGTGGTGGAAAGTCCTGAGCTGGGCGCGTACCGCGTTCGTGCTGCTCTGGAGCAAATCGGGATCAAGCTCTCACAGACGACGTGTGGACGGCTTCTCGCTCTCAATCGCAACCTCTACGGACTCTCTGCCTCCAAAGGCGGTTCCCCGCGCGAGCGCAAAGAGATGCCCTTCAAAGCCAGCTATCGCCACGAGTATTGGTGTGTGGACGTGAGATATATTGAAGAGCATAACTTAGGGTTTCCAGAGCCAGTCTATCTGATCAGTATTCTCGAAAGCTACTCCCGCGCCATCCTGGCGAGCAAGATCTCTGCCACCCAAAATCAGTGGGACTATCTCGAAGTGCTCTTTGCAGCGCTCTCGACCGCAGGCGCGCCCAAAGCCATTGTGAGTGACGGGGGTGGCATTTTTTACTGTAATCAGGCGATGGATGTGTACGCCGCGCTAGGGATTGAAAAGCTGCGCATCGAGAAGCGGCAAGCCTGGCAAAATCTGATTGAGGCGCACTTCAATATCGTCCGAAAAATGGCAGACGCCAAGTTCGCACGGGCCACGTCTTGGGAAGAGATGATCGCCATCCACCGCAAGTGGATGCGCGATTACAATGTGCAGCGCCACTGGGGACACGAAAAGCGTGAGGACGGCTGCCACAGCCCGGTTCAGGTCCTCGCGTGGCACAAAGGTACGATGTACCCAGCGGAGTTCCTCGACCGTATTCTGTTCGCCACCCACTACACGCGCTATCTGGACAAAAATGGGTTTCTGCGCTTTCAGAATTGGAAGCTCTACGGGGAGCGGGGACTGGCGAAAGCTCCGGTCACGGTGTGGGTGTATGATGGGTCGCTCAAGGTCGAGTATCAAGCCGTGACGCTTACTCAGTACATGGTGGACCTCCAAGAGGATCACAAGCACCTCTCGCAAGTGAGTCATCCTCGTCTGGCCCAGACCCCGTTTCGCTCACCGCAGCTCGCGCTCTTCGATCTGGGTCCGGGCGAGTGGCTCCTCTACTGGAAAACCCCGGAACTGGCCCCCGCACGCCGCAGACGCCGCGTTCCCGGCATTGTTCAATTGCCATTGTTCGATCTCGAACCAATCGATCTGGCTGTGGGGGCTGATGAAGGAAGGGACGCACTACACCCACGTTCCCATCTCCAGCTGCGCTACGAAGCCCTCCTCTGATCAGTGAGGGAGAGCCACGGGATTCAACCATTGACACATCCAATCCAGCGAAACAAACCATCGGTCCCGGCTCGCTTTCCGGGATGTTAGATAAGCGGGAAGTTGCGCAATACCTGCTGGAGTCGGATGACCTGACGCGGGATAAACTCTGCAATAGTCAATCCGACGACAGAGGCGACGGCACTCACATCTGCGACGAGTCGTTGCACTTCGTTGCTCCTCAGCCCGTCAGGCTCCGCACCAAGCCCGAAGACGATCTCGTTGCTATCCACGACATCGACATCAAAATGGATGGCCACACGCGAGCATCCCGACGCCTTGAGCCAATCGAGAAGCGGCTGACTGGAGAGGTGAAGATCGTCAGGACGAAACGATCTGATCCCCCAACGGGCTACGTTGGGGAAATCGTCTTCGGTCCAGGAATGCAGACCGACAAGAGCCACTCGGCCTGGATCAATGGTGGCAGGCAGAAGGCGAAGCACATCTGGATCTCCATGACCAGTGAGGACTGCAACCGCCATAGCATGGTATCCGGGGTATTGACTGGCGGGAGTGCCGACGTCGGGGTGCGAGTCGATCCAGAGTACCGCAAGATCATCACCATAGCGTTGGGCCAGCCAGGAGAAGGGGGCCACGCTCACTGAGCACTCTCCGCCAAGTGTGAGGATCTGCTTCGGGCTGTAGCGGCCTATCACCTCCAATGCTCCGGCCAGTTGCGCGACCACTGCCTCCTTCGCTTCGATCCCATCCTGCTTGCCCAGACCAAGATCGCCAGAGGAGACCGGAACGAGAGCGGTCGGTCCGGTGTGCGCTGGCAGCACCGCGCCCAGAACGGCAGCTCCTACTGCATAGCCTCTGCGAGCTTCCTCCAAGGGAACCTCCGAGAAGAACTCGCGAATGGCTTCCACGCCCGCACCTTGCCACTGCGGCCAGACCAGACGCAGCGTCGGCGGATTCTCATTGACGGTGGCCGAGGGATCTGTTGTGTTCGTCATCCTGATTTTCTCCGTACATCTCACGCGCGTTGAACAATGCATATTCTCTCAGATCAACATACCAGTATATCATCTCTCGGTAAGCAACCTGTGAGTCCTTGAAGTGGTCAAGAGCCACATCTCGCGTCATTTACCAGGCGTCTTCGAGGTCGCAGGCACCGGTTGGGCACAGCG
>WNGE01012681.1_pt1 | contig 12490 bp, 8 predicted proteins | sample 5400651 | NCBI WGS metagenome assembly WNGE01 (sample SAMN13153370, study PRJNA577476) | soil metagenome | isolation source: 60 cm soil or saprolite under grassland replicate 2 | place: USA:California | collected 2016-06-15 | reverse complement strand
CAATTGCTGCAATGTAATCCCCTACCGGATGGCGTTTTTTGCGCAAATGACGCCATTGCCATCGGAGCGATGCGGGCCATTCTTGAAGCCGGGCTGAAAATTCCGCAGGAGATCGCGGTGGTGGGCTGCGGAAATCTTCATTATGACGATTTCCTCCTGGTTCCTCTTACCAGCATTGACCAGGACAGCAGCGGATTGGGAGCAAGTGCAGCCGAACTCGCCTTCACTATGATCAAGGATCGAGCTCCATGTGCTTCCAAAACCATTCTGTTGAGATCAAAGCTTGTAATTCGCGCGTCCAGCCAGAGAAGGATGTAATGGAAGTTCTTCCGCGCGGGCGCGACCCCATCCTGGCCCCGGCCTGGTCGACAGCCCGTACCAGACAGAGCGCAGCAGTCTGGATCATCAAGAACCGGCTCCCGTTTCATTCGCATAAAAGGAAATTGGCTTTCATAAGGACAGATGACGAAACCCAAACGACAACGTATAACCTCGCGCAATTCGCATATTGTGGAGTATTTTGCGAGGCGATTCCGCAAGAACTGCATCGATCATGATCGCTTGACTCCAGACTTCAAGCTGTAGAAAGATTTCGTACTCACCGCGTCCTGAGCAGGAGTTGGCCCTCGTTATCAAGGTGCAAATTCTGGGTACTCGAGCTGATGGTCGTGGCCCGATCACTACCGGTCAGTAAAATACCCTTGAGTCCAATCGCGCCCTGACTGCCGGGAGCCAAGATTGAAACTCTGTTTGAATCCGGCCCGGGAATGGATGTGACCTCAGTTCCAACTGGGTCCAAATTTTGGGAAGGATATGGTCCTCCTCCCGGAACATGCCGTAACGAGGAAGTTCCCGTGCGGCCGCGGGGACTGGCGTTGGCGTCCGGGGGCGGCGATGTGGGTAACTCATGGGGTACCTTCCTGTTGTTGAAAAAGCTGTTCACCGGCCCGGCCACGGCTTGTACGCTCATCGGGACCGGAATTTCCTGGCCATTCGCCAAGACCAAACGATCCAGCGTGATGGCGATAAAAGATTCCGGTGAATCCTTAGTACGCTGTTTGACGGCAGTGACGCGACCGAGCACTTTCGTATTCCGCGGAAGGATGATCTTTCCCTGCGCCAGTAAGTCAACGCTGGTTTTGGCTTCGACAGGATCGTCCACGCGATTTCTCTTTGCATCGAGGGGCTTTGTGAATTCAGCCCAGATAAGAGTCCCGGGAGCGATGCGAGAAGTGAGCGCGGTTGCCGATTCCGGCGCTACTGATTGAGCTGCAGCCACTGCGGAAAGGAAAAGGACTAACACGGTAACCTTGGGCATACTGATCCCCACTGTCGCGCATTTTACGTCATGATATTCCTCAGGCGGCGCGGGACATGGGTCTGCAAACGCTAATCGAACATGGTTCGCACGACCATGGTACGAGAGGTTCCGGATCGTCCCTCGGATCAATTACTCCGTAACACGCCTCTTAAAAGATGCCAGATCCCAGATGGCCAGCGACCCGGACGTTGTTCTACTAAATGCCAAAGAAACGGCGGCTTGCTCAGGCAGCCTTAAGCGAAAGCGCCACACCTTGCTCCCATTGCTGGAGCATGCGATTGCCTATCTCCATGAATTCCGCATGGGAACGAGTTGCAACTCGTTCCCAGATCGCTGATTCAAATGGTTGAAAGCGCGGAGCTTGAGGTTGGTTGCGGGGGGTGGATTTGAACCACCGACCTTTGGGTTATGAGCCCAACGAGCTACCAGACTGCTCCACCCCGCATTTAAATCATAACAACCGCGTGAAGGAGCGTCAAACGCTTACTGGCGATGGGTGACGTCAAGCTGCTTGTGTAAATAGGTTGAGGGTGCGGGTTTTCCATTCCAGGTTGAATCTCTGGAAGATGGAGTAGATGATGTGGTCCACGCTCTGCACGTTGACGAAGCAGACCATGGGCCAGGCGTGAACGGATATGGGTCGCAGGTATTCTATGCGGAAAGCAATCCGCGGGCGCGGCAGGCTTCAACCGCCTGGAGACGGTTGCGCACACCCATCTTACGCAACATTCGATGAACGTGGTTTTTTACGGTTTGTTCGGAGAGATTCAGGTCTGAGGCGATTTCCTTGTTGGTAAATCCCCGGCCGACCATCTCGACTAATTGTTGTTCTCGCCGGGTGAGGCCAAGCTCGTTCTGAATTTCAAAACTGGGAACGGTGGGTCCCTGGGCAACATGGGCAAATAGCGCCCGGCACAATTCGGGCGGGCATACCGCTCCTCCATCGACCACAAATCTTACCGCGGCCACGATCTCCGAGGCGCTTGCATCCATGAGCAGGTATCCCGCAATCCCTTCGCGGACAGCGGAAATCAGTAATTCGCTGCTCTCTTCCATGCCGATCATGATCACTCTTAGACCGGGTACGGCTTCACGCAACATGCGCAAGAAGGCCAGTCCGGAGCGTAGGTCGACAGGATCAAAAAGCAAAACGCGAGGAGAAGCCGCGACGATCGCTTCCAAAGTATCGGTTGTGAAAGCAACGGCTCCGACAATTTCAATGTCGCTTTTTTTGGCGAGAATGCGTGTGAGGGCTTCCCGCAGAAGACGATTCTCTGCGAGCAGGAATACAGGGGTACGATCGACGTCTACTGTCATGACTCCTAGAACCTTCGCTTTAGGGGAAGCTGGTTCGAAACAAACAGGGGCCCGTATTGCGACTATAACAATAACCGCAATGGCAACTTTTGTCACCTTTAAATCTGGCGAATTGAAAACGGCGTTTGCGCAAAATGCCGATGAGTACATTCTTCCAGGAATCGCACGACCCTGTTTTTCCTCATAGATGCAAGGGATCCGCTGTGTTTCGCCGCCTGCGGATCATCCAGCTGAAAAAGTCGATTGTGAGTTTGAGCGCATCGAGATGCAACGAGTCAATGAAAATCGTGGGACGGGATTGCTGCTGCGCTGATTTCGAGTGAACCAATAGTTCGCGCTTTAAGGTGGACTACCTGATCGCGGTTCTGCACAATGCCCGAAACCAGAACAAACCTTTCATGCAAAACGGCAATTCGATTCTGGTCATAAAAATCGGGCATGATAATTACTCTCCCTGTCCCGGTTTCATCCTCCAGTGTCATAAAAATGATTCCCTTGGCTGTACCCGGCCTTTGGCGGGTAATGACACAGCCTGCAATGCTTGCTTCTTGGCCATGAGGCAGCCCCTTCAGTTCGATCGCGGATTTAATACCCCGCTCGCGTAGCGCATGCCTGCGATATGCCATGGGGTGCGGGCCGGTGGTTAAGCCAGTACCATGAAAATCCGCAATCAGCCTCTCTTCCACACTCATGGCTGATAAAGGAGACTCTCCCTCTAACTCTTCGATTCCTTCCAGTAAAGGTCCGGTCTTGCGCACCGCTCGTTCGACTTGCCAAAGAGCATCGCGCCGGTGAATCTTCTGCGAAAGAGAGTTCAGAGCGCCAATCTGTGCCAGCATTGCCAGATTCGCACGGTTGAGTTGCGGTACCCGCCGCGCTAAATCCTCCACACTGGTAAAAGGCGCAACCACCCGTTGTCGTATGAGGGCATCCGCTGCCGGTTGTTGCAGACCGCGAACGTAACGCAGCCCCATGCGCAAAAGAATCGAGCCGTGCTCATGTTCCAGTGAACAGTTCCAATCGGAGCAGGTTACATCAATCGGTCTTATCCGCAATCCATGGCGTTGAGCATCCTTGACGATGGTAGCCGGATGGTAGAAGCCCATCGGCCAGTTGTTGAGCAAGCTGGCGGTGAAAGCTGCCGGATATCTGACTTTCAAGTAAGCACTGGCTTCGGCAATCTTGGCAAAACTGGCTGCGTGGGATTCCGGAAAACCATACAAAGCGAATGAAGTGATGAATTGAACAATTTCATCCTGCGCTTTTGGGGAGATTCCGTTTTCATTCATGCCGGTGCGAAGTTTTATCTCAATTTCTTTCATGCGTTGTTGGGACCGCTTGCTGCCCAGTGCGCGTCGTAATTCTTCGGCTTGGCCTCCGGTAAAATTCGCGCAAATCATTGCCATTTTCAACAATTGCTCCTGGAACAATGGAACTCCGAGAGTCCGTTTGAGGCAAGGGACCAAAGATTGGTGAGGATAAGTAACCGCCTCCTTGCCTTGCCGGCGATTCAAATAGGGGCTAGTCATCTTGCCGACGATGGGGCCGGGGCGGATCAGGGCCACTTGTGTGACCAGATCGTAAAAACGGGTTGGATTGTTGCGGGGCAAGGATGCCATCTGGGCGCAACTCTCAATCTGAAACATTCCGATAGTATCGGCTTTGCGGATAGTGTCGTAAACGTCGGGAGCATCTTTGGGAAGGCGAGCTAAATCAATTTCTTCCTTATAGGAATCGCGAATCATCCCGATTGAATCCTTGAGGACAGCCATCATTCCCAAGCCCAGCAAATCGACTTTGATGAGCCCGAGATCGGCGCAATCTTCTTTGTCCCATTGCACGACGACGCGTCCGGGCATAGTCGTGGGTTCCAGTGGCACCACGGAATCCAGTTGCCCCTGGCAGATCACCATGCCGCCCGAGTGCTGGCTCAGGTGGCGCGGAAGGTCCTGAATTTTTTGGCAAAGATCCATGTAGCAGGCTATTTCCGAGTTGCGAATATCCAGCCCGGAATTTGTAAAGTGCTTTGCCATCGTGTCATTGGGATCGCGCCATTCCCAGGATCCAACCACCTTGGAAAGCCGCGCCTGGGTTTCTTCATCAAAGCCAAGAACCTTCCCCACCTCGCGGGCAGCAGAACGGCCGCGATAAGTGCAGACATTCGCGGTCATGGCTGAACCCCGCTGCCCGTACCGTTGATACACGTACTGAATTACTTTTTCGCGTTCATCGCCGCTGGGCAGGTCGAGATCAATGTCGGGCCATTCTCCGCGTTCTTCCGATAAAAACCTCTCAAATAGCAGGTCCATGCCAATGGGATCGATGGTGGTGATGCGGAGGGAATAGCAAACGGCGCTGTTCGCCGCCGATCCGCGCCCTTGTACCAGGATTCCATTTTGTTCACAGAAGCGGACCAAATCCCAGACGATGAGAAAATAGCCGGCCAATTTTAATTTCGCGATCACCTTGAGTTCGGTTTCCAATTGTTGCCGCACTCGCTGGGTGATTGGCCGATAGCGCAGCCGCGCTCCTTCCCAGGTACGCTTGCGCAGAAACGAGTCCATGGTTTCGCCCTCGGGGACCGGGTATCGTGGAAATTCATAACCCAGATTCTTCAGCGTGAAATCCAACCGTGAGGCAAGTTGTTGGGTATTGGCAATCGCTTCTGGAAGATCTGCAAAAAGATGGGTCATCTCCTTTGCGTCGCGGCTATATCTCTGACAGTTTTGGGACAGTAACCGGCCTGCGGTTTCCAGTTGGCGTTTGTGCTTAATGCAAGTGAATACATCGGCGATCTCGCGTTCAGAAGGAACCGCATAGCGCACGCCGTTGGTTGCGAGCAGCGGCAATTGAAGTTCGCGCGCCAGGGAAATTGCCGCCTGGTTGCGCGATTCCTGAAAACGGTCCGAGTGCCGCTGCAACTCAACATACACATTCTTACGGCCAAAGGTTGAGATCAGTTGTTGCAGCAAGCGCTTTGCGCCGGTCATGCCATGGGTTGTCAGGGCGTGAGCCAATGGCCCGTTCTCGTCGCCGGTCAGACACACCAGCCCTTTTGCCTGGGAGGACAATTCTTCAAGCCCGGAAGTCGCAATCTTCTGTTTCCCCGCACGAAGTTTGGCGGTGGTGATCAGACGGCAAAGGTTTTGATATCCGGCTTGCGATTCAGCCAGGACTGGGAGCCTGCTGGCATCTTGCAGGCTGATTTCAGCGCCGATATGCGCCTTGATTGCATATTGTTTTGCCGCCATGTGAAAGCGCGGCGCGCCGTAGACCCCGTCACGGTCAAGCAAGGCCATTGAAGGCATTTGCAACTGGGCACAGGTGGAGGCCAGAAATTCCGGCAGAGATGCGCCTTCGAGAAAACTGAAAGCCGAGCGGGCATGGAGTTCGACATATTGCATGACTATTAATCAAATACGGCTTCCACAAACCATTGATTTTTGATTCGGTCCTGATAAATCCGGTAATACCCGAAGCCTTCCACCGTTTTGAGAATTACATCCCATTCCTCGTGTACCCATGCGGTAGCGCAGTTCCACCAATTGCCGGAGCTGCACCAGGGTCCAAAAGCAGCAAGCACGCGACGGTGAGTTTTCCAGAGACGCACGAAATGCGGCTTGTCCCCGGTAAGCTCGACCGAAGTTTCTAACGCCGGACGAAAAATCCGTGGGACCAGAATCGACCGAATCGGCCGGTTGGCTGGCGTGTTGGTTGCGCTGGAAAAAGACCGCACCAGAAAAGCATCGGGGAGGTGGGTATCCACAATGCTGGGGGAACCCACGCAACTGATTCCGCCGGCGTCAGTGCTCCCTACCACGCCACGTATGCGGGCCAGGGTAATTTCCAATTTTTCCGCCTCGGGCGATGGAGGAGCGAAAAGATCGCCCTGAACCATGCGAGGCTTGACAGGGATGGCTTCCATCGTGACTTTCCGGACCGGCGACGTAAGCGTAATGTTTTCCAGGTCCAGCCGCACCACGGCGAAGAGTGTGTTCTTGTCCTGGGTGGAGACCGGCAACTTCCATTCCCGCTTGTACTGCTCCCCGGTGCTCCCATCCTGGAGTTGCATCACTTCCAGGTCTAAGATCAGGCGTAACTCGTTGGTCGCCAGCGAATGTGAAATCAAGCGATCACAGATTTGCTGAATCAGGCGGTGAAGTAAAAACGTCAAAGATTCCAGGATTTCCACCGGCTCATCGAACTCATAAGTCTCCACAAAAGTGGGAGCCATCTCCACCGGCACGAGGGTTCTTTTGATTCGCCCTTGCGCGAGTTTCTGAAGATATAGACCAGATTGACCGAGCCGTTCCGTGAGCGAGATTTCGGGTAATGCAGCCAGGGCCTTGAAAGTGTGAATTCCCCAGCTATGGAAAATCTCCTGTATCTCCGGTGTCAGGGGAAGAATCCCGATCGGGAGTGATGCCAAGCGCTGGGCCTCTTGCCCGGCGGAAATTACGAGGACCGAGGAAAATCCCCGCGCTGCGCAGAGCGCTGTATCCGGATTCGAAGCGATGGCAATCCACAAATCGAATCCCAATTCCGTGGCATGAGCGGAAATCCGGCGAGCTATCTCTTCCGGGCTGCCAAAAAGTTTCTCTGTGCCGCTCAGATCGAGAATGACCGTACCCGGGCAAGTGGACTCAACCCGAGGTGAAAACGAACTGGCACATTCGATTAACGCCGATTGCGCGGAGTCCTCATTTTCCAACAACCGTTTTCGCAGGATGACTCCACCGCAAGTCTCGATTTGCAGCTTCGTCATACCGATTTCAATCCCTAATTTTCGTGCTGGATGATTGAGCGCGATCGCCTTCGGCAGGTTCGCCGGCCCGTCTAATACCGCAAGCGGAGACTGGCGCAAGGCTTCCTGCGTGTTTGGCGGCTCCGAACGAATGACCGCGTGCACGGGGAAATCGGGAACGTAAAGACAGGCAAACATCGCTTTAGGCCCATCGTGTATTCAGAGAAAATGCGGGCCGGACAGAACTCGGAAATTTCTTTTCCGCGGTGCGGACGATATCAACTTCGAGCTCAAACTGGGTCAGAAGACTGCCCGCTACATGCGGATGTTTAGTTTTCAGATGGATGACCAGTCCCGCGCAACTCCGGGAATGCGATTGTTGTTCCAGGAAGACCAGGGCCGTCCTCTGTTTTTCTACGACTTTGGCAAAGCGAAACCAGGTGGCTAGTGGGACCTTATTGACCAGTCGTTCGGAAAAGCCTCCGAGATCAACCGCCACCAATCCAAACCCACCACTCTGGAGCAAAATGTCGGCAGCCGTAAAAGCCTGTTCCAGGGGAGGAAGTTTTTGTTGGCTCTTGCCGCAGCGGACCCAAAGCAAGCGGGAAAAAATTGTCCCCGCCGCTTCCGCGGATACCGGATCGAATGTATCTTTCGCATCGACTAAAGCGCAGTAATGCTCATGGGTAGCGCGCGCTAGCAAAGAAATAAGAACGGAAGTTTTACCCGACCCGCAAATTTCGCTCAAACTGCTGACAGGAATTCCCCCAACCGCCAAATCCAGCTGCGGAATCCCAGTCGGGATCGTGTCGCGCTGCGGCCGCCTATAAGAGGTAAAGGCGAGGGGAAAACGCGTTTCAAGCTGCGAACGGAGGGTGGCGGGCTGCATGGATGTATTCGCTTTTTGTTCGCTATCAAGGTATGATTCTCTGCGGGTAGAACAGAGTTGTCAAGCGGGTATAGTTAAAACAATATGGCTGCTTCACCGTCCCCAGCTTGCGCCATTCATAGAAACCGTCGGCGGGGATAAGACAATGCCTTGTCCGGATCGCATCTTTGAAGGTTCAGTGATTGGGACGGAGCCGAATCCTGACAGACCGGTAATTTAGAATCTTCACCGCGTTGGTGCGATAAACCTTGCGCAATACCTCATCTGGCAATTCGAAACTGTTTAGACTCCAGTGATAACCGAACATGTCGTGCTCGTAGAAGTGCTCATCCGATGTTTCCAGAATTCTGAAGGTGACGCAGTACATTTCCCTTTCAAACCCCATGTCCGTGCCGTAAAGCAAGCGGTCGGCATATTGCGCATAGAACTTGGCGGTAACGCGAGGGATGCAAGCAGTCTCGGCGTAGCGAGCGGAGATGTCGGCATACAAATTGGGATGCCTTTCCAGTATTTGCCCAAGGCGCGCGAGGTCATAATCGAGATTGGCAAAGTGGCAGCAGATAAAAGTGGTATTGGAATGCTTTTTCACCGTGCGCTCTAGAATGTCGATCATCCCCGAGTGCCCAACGATGTCCGGTTGATTGTCCAGGCGCCAATGGAAGGCGTTCATCAGACCATCGTTGGTATTGTCCATTGGTTCGTACATCCAGATGGGCTCGGCGACGTGAAGATTCACCGGCATGCCCAGTTGGCCGCAACGTTCAAACAGGGAATCCATGCGCTCATCATCCGGGTGCATGCCGAAAGCATTCACGGCGCGCGAAACCAGTCCTTTGCCTTTGTCATGCAGTTCGCCAACGCCGCCAGCGCCCGCCTGATGGCATTTCTCCAACGCTCGAATGGCTTGCGGGCCGAATCCCGGTTGGTCGTAACCGGTGTAATCAAAGCCGCACCAGATCTCGAAATGTCCGGGATAGGCGGCAAACTTCCGTTGAACATCGGTAAACTCTTGTCCCCAAGTCTCGGAAATTTCGCCTTGGGAACTTCTGTGATCGGGGTTTTGTGGATGGACTTCGGGCGGTAGTCCTTCAGCAGTATTGTTTCGGGCGAAGTCTGTACAGGCGCCTTCCTGGTGTCTGACGGATTCTGTTGATCTGCCGTCTGGGGCGTATTCCACGCAGGCGCAATCCCGGCTGCCAAGCCAGTGCCAACTGTCTTCAAAAAGGAACGACGTTTCATGCCCACTCCTCTAGGTGTCTTTTCATACGTCACAGAAGCATCGCTTAACGAAGATCGTTGGCCTGAGGAACGAGCTTCGAATTACTGCGCTTTACTCTAGCTCGATAGTCAACAAGCCATAAACGCCTACTTCATCCAGATTGACAACCAGGCTTTGTCCATCTCGACGGGAACTGAGCTTGAAGTCCACAGGTTTCATTTCCGAGAGCGTGCCACTCCAATTCAGCTTCCCGGCTGTCTTTCCAGGCGGCAGTGCTACCTGCAACTTTAAGTTGTGCGCCGGTGTGATCGTTCCATCGACGGTCACATCGTAGTTGACGACGTGCACAAGCATGCGCTTGCCGGTGGTCTGCAGCATTCCGTTGATTTCGACGTATGGTGCTGGTTGAGTAAGGCGCGTCACTCTGGCTCCGAGGGTGTCTTTCACCGTGCCGGTCACTCTTTGCAAAATGCTTCGCAGTCCCGGGTCGATGCGGTTACGGGTGTATCCCTCCGGAATGTCGGCAAACAGATCGGCCATCGTAGGACCAAAGGTCGTGTAATCCCCATGGGACTTCATAGGAATCAGAAACCGCGACGGTGGAATGTTCACGGGGATGAATACCACCTTACCCTTGTCAACTTTCCGTATCCGTTCTTTCCCCGGATACCGGCCTCCGCCGAGAGCTTCCGCGAACGGAATCCGGTTCTGGCGGACCCCGTACTGGTCCTTGGAGCCGCTTGCCCCCAGAACCAGTAGTGTTTTTCCGGATTTCGCATAAGCCAGCAAGCGCTCCTGAAGTTCATCGCTTAACAACGGGAGGTAGGGAACGATCACCAAGTCGAACTGATTAAGCACCGGTGCAAGCAGATCATCTTCGGTGAGCATCACGTGGCTGATGCCATTGTCTGCCAATACTCGCGACGTGCTGAATGCAAAACTCAACTCATCAGCCAGGTACTGCCGCAGGGAAGCAACCACAGCCACATTCGAGTACAAGCGTGCGTTGTGCAACGCGGGTTCGTTCGCTGCCAGGAACCTGTAGATGTCTGTGGCACCGGGCGGAGTCTCCCGTTTTTCGCGGAACACAGTCCGATTCGCAACGGCCTCCGCAATGTTGATCTGCGCCATGGCGCTCAAACAGCGTTCCGTGGGATTGGGGAAGATTGGAGGTGTTATCTCGGTGGCATAGATGAGTGCAGGTTTGCCGTGAGTCGCTGCGGCGAGAAATTTCAGGGCTGGACTGTTCGTGATCTTAGTGCCGTTGTCATCTTTGCGGGGCGCGGAGTCGAGGCGTTCCTGGATCTCTGAATAGACGAAATCATCATGGCCGTCGCGGCCCAGCATTTCCATGTTCCCGGCGGCGTCGTAGGCGATGGGGCCGTAACCGAATCCGCCGAAGACGTTGCCGGCAATCATGAAGTGCGGGTTGTATTTTCGGGCCACCTCACCCATGTGTTTATGAAACTCGGCTACCGAATCCCCACGAAATGCCAACCACTCCATCCAGAATGGGTCCCCTCGCTTCTGCGGGAGGGCAACTTTGTCATAATCGTCAGTTCCATATTTCGCCCGCCCTGCTGTATCCGGAAGATTCTTCTTCAGGTAGCGAACAAAATTGCGCCGGCAGTACTTGCAGTAGCAGGTCTCTCCCGCAATCTGCGTCCAATCAATGTAGGAGCCATCGATCCCTGTCTCTGCTTGCGCGCGCACTCGGCCTTCCATCATGCGCACAAAGTGAGGATTGTTCGGGCAGCCCCAGGTTTCAAAACCGCCGGTGGTTTCTTTGCCGTAAGGAGCATAGCGGTAATGCGGGAAGGTTCCATCGGGCCGCACGGTGATCCATGTACTCGGATCTTCATCCGGCTTCGGACCGATGTAGTCTTCGAACTGGTTCCAGCGCTCGTTCCAGAATTTCAAAAGCTCAATCTGTTCTTTGCGCGGCTGATCTCTATTAGTGTCGGTGTGGCCGGCCAACGAACTCGTAAGATAACGAAGAACAATGTAGCCTTGTTCGTGGAGTGCGCGGTTCGCAGCCTTCGCCTTCTCCATCTTCTGATCAAATTCGTCGCGGCTGACGGTTTCGAAGTTGGGCGCACCGCTGCCGAACGTCAGCGTCATGTTGTTTTTCTTTAGAAATTCCACATCGGCCCGCTGTCCCAGCCGCCAATGCCCCCAATCCGTGTCTGGTGTCCAGACCGCAGGATGCTCTTGCCCAAGAACGAGCAGAGCCAATGTGAACAACCCAATCGCTACACGAGGAAATAACCGTCGTATCATGACGCACCTCCGCTCAGTCCCGAAACGTATGCGAACCGCTCATCCGTCGAGGGTTCTATGAACCAATACACCCGATTCGGTCAAGCGCCGAACTAGCCGAGAATTTCTCACTGCCAGAACATAAGAGACTATTGAACTATTGCTCTTTATATCGTTTTATTTCGTTTGTCTAGTGGAAAATGAAAAAATGTGAAGGTTGATGATGCGAATGCTCTAGCACAAAGAACTGAAGAAACTGAAGGCAATGATATAACAGTCGTGAAATCAATACATTGAGATGTAATCTGCTCCGCACGCTAAAAACCTCTTGACAGCGAGTAAATCAAAAGTAAAAGTAAGATTACGTAATAAGCCGGTTGAGCTCAGGATTAGCGACGGAGAATAACGGCGGACTTTTGAGATCCTTAACCCCGAGGCATTAAAGGAGACCCATGGCGACATTGGACGTTTGCGTGGTTGGTGAAATCAACCTGGATCTGATTCTCTATGGTCTGCCGAAGGATCTTGTCTTGGACAGGGAACTGCTGGCCAGCGGCCTTGCCCTAACCCTGGGAAGTTCGTCCGCAATTTTTGCGCATAACCTTGCCATGCTTGGGGACAAGGTAGGTTTCATCTCGAAAACTGGTGGAGACGCTCTCGGGAAGATGGCCCTCGATAGACTGGCAGTTGCTGGCGTCGACGTAGGCCGAGTAAAGCAGTCAACCGGGCGGACGGCTACCG
>WNGE01014452.1_pt1 | contig 12494 bp, 9 predicted proteins | sample 5400651 | NCBI WGS metagenome assembly WNGE01 (sample SAMN13153370, study PRJNA577476) | soil metagenome | isolation source: 60 cm soil or saprolite under grassland replicate 2 | place: USA:California | collected 2016-06-15 | reverse complement strand
ATAATGAATAAGAAAACCATTCGTGACATCCAGGTCGCGGGTAAACGGGTACTCGTGCGCTTAGATTTCCACGACTTTGTCGAGATTGTGCGTAAGACAATTGAGACAATAGGCCAGTAGAAGCGTAACAAGGATGATGTAACAGTTAGTATGTTACCATTATATTCGTAACACGCTAACTGTTACATCATTCCTGTTAACTTAAACATCTCAGGAGAGAGGTGTATATCCATAGCCTCAAATTTCGGAAGGAAGGTTGGACAGAAGCCACTCAACTCAAATGTTCTCTTTAGCTTATCAGGAGCCGCGTCAAAAGCGGCGTCCTTAAAATGGAAGATGCTCTGCAGCTTAATAGCATCATTTTCCATGTACTGCACTTCAGCAATATTCAAAACCTTGCCGGAGCCGTCGCGCAGACGCGATACGTGGACAATCACATCCAGGGCAGTGGCTATCTGTGCGCGTATCAGTGTTACTGGAAGAGTTGTGCCTGCAGCCAGGTACATCGCCTCGAGACGGGTGAGACAATTGCGCAGGTCATTCGCGTACTGGGTCATAAGAAAACCGTTGTAGCCGTTGTTCATAGCCTGGAGTAACTCCACCACTTCATCGCCTCGGCACTCGCCAAGTAGAATGCGCTCTGACCCGATACGTAAAGCATTTACCACCAGGTCGCGCATGGTAACACCGCCTCTGCTGCCAGGACTGGCCAGTTGAGATACCAGCGCCACGACATGTTTCTGGCTCAGGCGCAGCTCTGCCACCTCCTCAATGGTGGCGATGCGCTCCTCTGCTGGAATATATGTGCTGAGTGCATTCAAGAGTGTCGTCCTGCCAGAAGCGATACCCCCACAGATGACGATATTCAAGCGAGCCTGTATGCAAGCACGGAGAAATTCGGCCATCTCGGCGGTCAATGTTTCCATTTGAATGAGATCATCTATACTAAGTGGCTTTTTTGAGGCTTTGCGAATGGTGATGGTGGGCCCGTTGACGGCACTGGGTGGCATAACTATATTCACAAGAGAACCATCGGGTAGGCGTACGTCAACAATTGGCCAATCCGATTTCATACGCCGTCCAGCACGGCGCAGCATGTTCTCGATAATACGCTGCATGTGCTGGTCATCTTCAAAGTTGCATGGCACATCCTCTATGACACCATGCCGTTCAATGTAGGTGAGGTGTGGTCCAACCACCATAATCTCGGAGACGCTCTCATCCTTCATCACTGCCTCAAGTGGACCATAGTCGAGCACTTCATTGACGATGCTATACAGCACTAGCTTTGCCTCGGCAATATCCTGTACCTGTTGAGCTAGCTTGGGTTCTTCATGCAGCAGGTCAATCACACGCTTCTGCACAAACGAGGCTAATAAAGCTTCAGGAGTAGATGAGATGCCCGGCTTTTGGTACAATTCCTGCCAGATACGTTCGCTCAGCCGCAGTACTATAGACCAGAGTGGATGTCCAGGTCCAATATAGGTTTGTGATTGTGAAACTGGTGATGACTGTTCCATCGCTGCGTCTATTTGTTGCTGAGGTGGTGGTACTTCTGGCGTGCTTTCCGTGGAAGGTTGAGACTGAGACGATGATCCTGCGTCATTAAGCCAGGCATCCTCTTCAGGCTCAACCTTCACGTGCTCCTTTGCCTGGGGAAGAGACACTATACGATGTTTAAGTAGCATAGAATAAATCTCCACAAAAAGCGTAGATAGATAATTATGATAAAGGTAATGGGAAAAGGTATCCTAAATTCAGTATAACCACCATACAATAAGGGATAGATTTTTGCGGATTAACGCGAAGCAATAAAAAAGCCGGGAAGCGCAACTGCGCTTCCCGGCTTTTTTATTGCTTCGCGTTAATCCAGGTAATCTTTCAGCTTGCGGCTGCGGCTGGGGTGGCGCAACTTGCGTAGAGCCTTGGCTTCGATCTGGCGAATGCGCTCACGAGTCACGTGAAACTCTTTGCCTACCTCTTCCAGCGTGCGGCTGCGACCATCGTCCAGGCCGAAGCGCAGTTGGAGCACCTTGCGCTCGCGCTCGGTCAGGCTATCAAGAACATCTTCCACCTGCTCTTTGAGGAGTTGGTGGCTGGCTGCATCAGCGGGAGCCAACGCAGTATGGTCCTCAATAAAGTCGCCCAGGTGACTATCATCTTCCTCGCCAATGGGAGTCTCCAGGCTCACAGGCTCCTGGCTGACCTTGATAATCTCGCGCACCTTCTCCGCGCTAATCTCCATCTGCTCGGCAATCTCTTCGGACGTGGGTTCACGCCCCAGGTCTTGCAGCAGGCGACGACTAATACGGATCAGGCGGTTGATTGTCTCCACCATGTGTACAGGGATACGAATCGTTCGCGCCTGGTCAGCGATCGCGCGAGTGATAGCCTGGCGAATCCACCAGGTGGCATAGGTACTAAACTTGTACCCCTTGGTGTAGTCGAATTTCTCGACAGCACGAATCAAGCCGATATTTCCCTCCTGGATCAAGTCCAGCAGGCTCATACCGCGGCCAATATACTTTTTCGCAACACTGACGACCAAGCGCAGGTTCGCCTCGGTCAGGCGACGTTGTGCCTCCTCACCATCATCAACGTAACGACGATTAGGCACCACCTTGAGACGCTCCACTTTGCCACGTTCCATGCGCTGCGCCAGTCTTACCTCTTCCTCTGCCGAAAGCAGGGGCACACGGCCAATCTCGCGCAGGTACATACGCACGGGATCGTCCAGGCTACTTTCCAGGTCAGCAACCACTATACCAAAGCCATCGTGCAGATCGTCCCACTTGGCATTCGCCATGACATCTTCTACTTCATCTTCCGGTCCGGGCTCCCAATCTGCTGGGGGCTCTTTGGTCGGATCGAGGGCATCCATAGGCTCTTCGTCCTGCAACTTAGAAAACAGGTCAAACGATTCTTGCTCATCGACATCGACAGGCGTCACAAGACTGCCACTAACGGCAGTATGAGCATGATGACCCATAGTATCGACTTCAAAGACTTTTTCTTCTGTATCACTTAATAAGGGCTCTTTAAAATGTTCAATACTGAACATCTCTCTCAAAGGTTCCGTGCTAACAACACGATCACTATGTACCCGATCAATCACTTCTTGTTCCCTATTCACCATTCTGGCATCCCCCTTCAGAAAACAGGTAGATGATGGAATAAACAAATGATAATGATAAATCCCGTTTCCTGATCCAATTTGGTAAAAATGATTTCACTAGTCGCCGCAATAAATCCCTTACAACGAGGATCTTCTTCACCCTTGCAAATGCGTTGCCGAATCGATTGTCCGCAACTGTTTTTGATTTTCCAAGAGTTTATGCTTAAGCTGTTGCACTACTGCAACATCTCCAGTACTCTCTGCTTCACGCAAGACATACTGTAGCTCTATATTCAATTGTACCAGTCGTGTCCGCTTGAGCCGGGTGGCGCATTGAACAGCATTTTTGATCTGTCCCGCTCCATCTAACGGAGACCTCGACTCAACACTTTGACGTGCCCTCGCTATCGTCGTCAACAAGGCAGAAGGCACCAACTGTTCTAAGGGTTCATATGAGGGGGAAGAGCCACGTTGATAAACAGAGTTGAGAATGTGGTACAACTCTCGTGTGTCTGTCCCAGCAAAATCACCATCATTTATTATACCACAAACATGTGGATTCAACCCAGGATTTTGCAAGAGTAGCCCAATTAGGTAGTCCTCCCATTGTATCTTATCAGACTTCCTTTTGTCAAGTCCGATTCCCTGAGCTTGAGGCTGGCCTTGCTTTTCCCGTGAAGCTGACTCTTCCCCCTCCGCTTTACTGATCCAGCCAGGTTCACCGCTCATTATATGCTGCTGTATAGGTTGGGTTCCCTGCTTCCCACTTCCCGCCTGGAAAGGTCCTCCCGCTCCTTTGCTCGAACGCTGCGGTCCCACTGGCGCTGAAAACTCGGCTACAACACCATTCGTCTTCTGCTCTCTCAGCACCCACTGCAATTCATCGTAGAGAATACGTTCGTCTGTGCTAATCATGGTGGCTAACTTCCGCATATAGGCGTCGCGCTTGATACGATCAGAAATCATACCTATTATTGGAAGCAAACGCTTTGCTGCCTCCGTCTTCCCGGCTGGCTCCCGTAGATTGAGGCCTGCTGTTTTCGTCCCGAAGTAATAATCCACCAACGGGAGCGGATGTGCCACAGCGTAAGCCCAGACTGCAATGTTCTGTACAATCACTTCATCCGGGTCCTGGCCCGGCGGAAGCTGTAGTACATTGATCTCTGCATCTACCTGCTCTTCTAGCCGTATCATGCCACGCGGCTCATTGCGTTTGCGCCCCCCGGCCACCTTCGTCGCTGTCGCCACCGGTACCGGAACAATAGTACGGTCAAAGGTTTTTAAGGCTTCTTGAATACCATGTTCGGTTGCGGCTGCCCCCGCTGCATCGGGATCCAGGGCGAGTGTCACCTGCCTGGTCAGTTTTTTCAGTTGTTGAATGTGCTTTTCTGTGATAGCGCTGCCTATACAGGCTACCGTTTGCTTTGTCCCATACTGGTGCGCAATGACCGCATCGACATACCCTTCGACGATCACCACCTGCTTTGCCTGTTTGATGGCGTCCCGGGCCATATCCATTGCATAGAGGACGCTATTCTTCTCAAACAAAAGCGTTTGCGGCGAATTCAAGTACTTTGGCTGAGCATCACCAAATGCACGTCCACCGAAACCGATCACTCGACCCCGCGTATCCCGGATGGGAAAGATTAGCCGGTGCCGGAAGTAATCGTAAATTCCACCGCCAATTCCTGTTCCACCGCTATCCCCGATTCCCCCATCGCGCATTCGTGCCAGACCGCCACTTACCAGCTCGCTCTCTGTATACCCCTGCCCTAACAGGTAACTACTTAAACCCTCCCTGCGATCAGGTGCATAACCCAGGCTAAAAGCAACCACAGATTCGGATGAGATACCGCGACTTTGTACGTAGGCGCGAGCCTCGGCTGCATCCTTCGAACGTAACAGCATCTGGTGAAACCACAGCAGCGCATCCTCATTGAGCTTGCGCAGTCGCTCCTTAGCAGCCTGCGCCTCGCGCTCTTCCTCTGGACTACGATTGTGACTACTGTAGTCCTCGACCGCTACTCCGGCCTTCTCTGCCAGGTAAAGGAGCGCTTCGCGAAACTCTAGACCCTGCTGCATCTGCACGAAGGTGAAAACATCTCCGCCTTCATTGCAGCCAAAACACCGCCATGTTTGAGACTCACCGAACACATAGAACGAAGGAGTACGCTCATTGTGAAAAGGGCACAGTCCCTTGAAAGACTTTCCCGATTTCTGTAGCGCGACAACCAGACCAATTTCTTCTACCACATCAACTTTTGCTTTGATTGTCTCAATAATAGACGTCATATCGCATCCCTTAGCAAAAATTGGTCAATGGGGTAGCCTCGTTTGTCCTACACCACATATAACGAGCAATATTAGAGAAAGTCGCGCTATTATACACAAATGTACGATATCGTTGAAAAATTATGCCGATTGTACTATGTGCTATGACGAAAAAGGCCAGCTTTATGAAAAATCACTGGGCAGCCATTGACAAAGCTGTGCGGATGGCTAGCAGGTTCTGCGTGGGAGTCTCGGGCGGAATAGAGCAGCCAGGAGCAAGTAAGAAATGCCTGCCGCCAGTTAGTTCTATGGCCCTGTCTACCTCCTCGTGTACCTGATCAGGCGTGCCCTCCTTGAGGGTGGTTTTCTGGCTTATGCCACCCATCACAGCTTTACCTGAACGCATTTTGCCTTCCCGTAGGTCGGGATTGCCTTCTGCGTTGGCATCCCAGTTGATCGCCTGGACCGGGTAGCCAGCAAGCAGGTCAAGGTAGATATGCGAACCACAATTATGCAGTATATTGAATTTGCTGCGACTCCTGATTGCGTCCAGGATTTCTAGATCGTATTGCTCGCCAAATTCACGATATTGGTCTGGCGTGAGCATGCTCTCGCTGGCCCAACCATTGGTCGCATAGAAGATACCGCTGGCTCCCTGCTCCAAACAGGCAATGGCATATGCCGTAAACGTTTCGGTAATCACACGCAAGGCCGAGTGGATGGCAGCACGGTCTTCGCGCAGCGTCTGGAGTACCGGCTCACTCTTATTGCCAACCAGGTATTTCGCAACACCGAGTGGACAAAAAATCGTCTGCACGAAGTAGGCATTAAAGCCAACGGCATGATTGATTAATTGCAAGGCACGCAGCTGTTCGCCAAGGACGCCACGATCGGGTTCCAGCGGACGAAGGCGCTTCCAGTCCGAAGCACTTTTAATGGGTGTATCTTCTATGACAGGACTTTTGTACTTCTCACCGGACGGTCGTACTTTGACTCCCCAGCCTTCGACATGGTAGGAGGCACGAGGGTTGACCTTCATATAGTCCCAATTATAACGGGTGAAGTTTTCTACCATTGCTTCCGCCAACGTTTGAGCACTCCATTCGCGCTCAAAATCATGGCCCCACATACTGGCCGGAATACGATCTACCTGGTCACCACGCAATGCAGCGTCAACGCGTTCCTTTTTATTCATGATCTCCTCCTTCTCAATTACTTTATAGTAGCACTTTTTGGATAAGGGCACGCGACCCTGGGGTCGCTGAACTCTTCTATATCCCTATTCCTCCAGTTCCTTGAAGCGATAGCCGATGCCGCGCTCAGTCAAAATATATTTGGGGTGGGCCGGGTCTTTTTCTATTTTCTGCCGTAAATAGGTGATATATAAACGTAAGTAGTGTGCTTCGTCACGATATTCGCGCCCCCAGACTTTGGAGAGCAAGGTTTCATGCATCAAAAGCCGCCCGGCATTGTTGACGAGGTGATAAAGGAGACGATACTCGGTTGGACGCAGGACGACTTTTTCGCCGCGTACAATCACTTCGCGACGCGAGAAATCAATTTTCAGGTCAGGATCAACGATGATCTCTGATTTGCGTGCCGGCGCTGGCATAAAAGAGCGGCGCAGAAGCGCACGAATGCGCGAGAGCAGTTCACGCGGGCTAAAAGGCTTGGCAATGTAGTCGTCGGCACCCAGGTCCAGCCCATGTATCTTATCCTGCTCGTTCTGGCGCACGGTGAGCATAATAACTGGCACGGTTGAAACTTCACGAATAGAGCGCAACGTCTCAAATCCGTCCATTTCAGGCATCATAACATCGAGCACAACTAGATCAGGCAGATTTTCACGCACCTGCTCTAAGGCTTCAAGGCCATTGCTTGCCTCTAGGACACGATAATGCTCTAGCTCGAGGTTCATTCGTACAAAATCGCGGATGCGTGGCTCATCATCCACGATCAAAATAGTCATATCTCGCTGATCGAATGCATCTTTCTCCATCAAAACACCACCATTGGCAAATGTGCTTTTTCTACACGCGGTAAACTAAACGAAAATGTCGAGCCTTCATGCAGGGTACTCTCGACCCAGATATGCCCACCATGGGCCTCGACAATGGCACGGCAGATATATAATCCCAACCCGGCTCCTGGCATTGACTGGATCATGCCATTACTGGCGCGGTGGAAACGGTTAAAAATATGCTCCTGGTCACGCAGCGAAATACCCATACCCACATCGCTCACACTCACAATTACAACTCCCTCGATCAAGCGCGGCAGCTCAAATGGCACGATCTCCATCTGCAAACCTCCCGCCTGAATGCGCGAAGCGTAGAGTAAATTACCTACCAGTTTGTTCAAACGATCTGCCTCTTCTTCCACGGCAATGAGGCGCGAACGTAAGGCTTCTGCATCGAGCAGGGTATCACTGCGCGCCAGGGTTGAAGCATAGCCTTTAATAATCGCGATAGGGGTCTGCAATTCATGCGAGATTACAGAAATGAACCTCGAACGCTGTTCCTCTTCTTCCCGCTCACGGGTGATGTCACGAACGTTAAGAATCCCATTCATAGGCTCTCCCCTGGCCGAACGCACACATGAGGCTGTGACATATACATCGAAACGCTGACCATCACGCGCAGAGATGATCATCTCTCGATTAACAACACTTTGGCCAGCGAAGGCCTGTAAGATTGGTGAGCCTTGCAAACCCACTTCATTTCCCTGGCGATCTCTTGGCCGCAACACTTCATAATAGAAGCGCCCCAGGACTTCACTTTCACTCCAGCCCGTCAGTCGCTCCATGGCCGGGTTGAAGTCGATAATGCGCAGTGCATTATCTACGGTGAGGATGCCCTCCATGCTATGCTCAAAGATGGCGGCCAGTCTTCCCTGCTCTTTCACCAACGCCTGTGATTTCAAAGCAGAACGAAGGCCGGCAGCCAGATGCGTAACAAATAGCCGCATTCTTCCCTGGGTTTCCTGGGCTGCTTCGCTCTGCTCAAAACATGGGCGGGCTCCTCGAGGCCGTATGTAGTGCAGCACACCCAATACACCTGCATGGTCATGCACAAACAAAGAACAGCGCTCAGCATCATGTAGTCTCTCGCTATAATCATCACAACCGGGGCCGAACTGCTCAACCAACGCTTCCGGCAATGTTTCAGTGACCAGGAGATGCCGCGAATTTGGCTGTAGACCTTCCTGGACGCTTGCTAGAAGCAATGGGAGCTGTGATGCACTGAGACGATATAGAGTATATTCTGAGCTGCTCTGCGGGTCAAACGCTTCATTCGAGACAACAAATACGCCAGCTTCACCACATAACAAGCGAATCGCACTGCCGATGAGGATAGTCATCTGATCATGCAAATCCCCGGTCTGCAGAGTTTGGGACCAAGACATAGATATAGTAGGCTCCGATGTATAGACTTGCCAGTAAGAGGCAACGATGCTATTGTAACACATAATGAAAGAGGAACGAAGAAAAGTATGCATTTCGATATTTTTACCTTGTTTCCTGGCATGTTCCAGGGGCCATTTACGGAAAGCATTCTCAAGCGCGCACAGGAGCGGGGACTGTCGAGCATTGCCCTGCATAATATTCGCGATGCTACAACGGATAAGCATCATGTTGTGGATGACTATCCGTATGGTGGCGGCGCAGGCATGGTGATGAAACCGGAGCCAATCTTTGCCTCCATCGAGGCTCTCTATCATGGTGGTCCAATTATTCTACTTACGCCCCAGGGAAGGCTCTTTAATCAGCAGATTGCCCAGATCCTGGCCCAGGAACCTCGTATCACCCTGATCTGTGGTCATTACGAAGGGGTGGATGAGCGTGTGCGCCAGCACCTGGTAACCGATGAACTCTCCATAGGCGATTATGTGCTCACAGGGGGAGAGCTGGCGGCGATGGTCGTGGTTGACGCGGTCAGCCGCCTTATTCCTGGCGTGTTGACAAGTGAATCTACCCAGGAGGAATCGCACAGCAGCGGCCTGCTAGAGTATCCGCAGTATACACGCCCACCCGAGTTCCGCGGCTGGACTATTCCCGAGATCCTGCTTTCAGGGCACCACGAGCAGATTGCCCGGTGGAGACGCAAAGAGTCGCTGAGATTGACCCGTAAGCGAAGACCGGACTTGTTTGCCCGGTTGGATTTGAGCAGTAAGCTGGAAATGCAGCTGCTGAAGGAGTTGGAGGAGGAAGAGAAGCTGGATTGATGAACTGAGCAATCACTTGTTTATCTAAACGGCTCAATCTCAATAAAGGTCTCGTCATCTTCATAATCTGCTGTAGCTTCTTCACCTGAGCTCATCTCATACTGTTCGCCATATTTGCTGGCTAAGAGGGAGTTGGCATACTCGTGTTGAGCAGAAGGCAATTCATGTGCATAGGCTTCAATCTGCTCACCTAACACTTTACCGCGTACATCACAAGGCGCTAATAACACCCGTCCATTGTTGCGAATGCGCTTGATCTTACCCACTGTAGCGCTCGTTACCATGTATAGTTTGCCCTGGTCGTGGGCAAACCACATAGCCGTGGGCACAGCCAGGCCATTTTTACGAAATGTGGTGAGTAGTGCAAATTCGTATGGATATAGATAAGTGAAAGGGTCGCTGGTCTGGCTGTGGGTCTGTGTATTCTCAACGGTCACGAAAAGTTCTCCTTTTCAAAGAATGTAGCCGCTTACGAGCATCTGTTTACATTGCTAATGCCTGCAGGGCTTGCTCAAAGCAGTCCATGGGAGGGTAGACTATGCCAGCGCCGACCTGTCCTACCCCAGGGAGACGATGGGCGATGCCTGTATTAATGACAGGTGGCATATTGAGACGACATACCTGGCGGATGTCAATGCCGAAGGGCACGCCCTGGAAATCGAGGGCTGGTATGCCAAAAAGAGGGTTACTAGTGACGGTGATGTCATACATTTCGCGGGTATAGCGCAGGGCATCAGCAGGCGTTCCCCCAATAAACTGTACAATGGCGGGGGCACCGGCCATGGCAAAGGCTCCTACGCCGCTGGTTTCTGTAATGGCACTATCGCCAATATCGGGATTGGCATCTTCTGGTCCATAGCCGGCAAAGTACAAACCCTGGATGTATTGCGCTGGCCCGACAAACCAGCGCTCTCCCAGGCCACTGACGCGAATGCCGAAATCGACGCCATTGCGCGCCATGGTTACCACGACGCTGCTGCGCGGTACATTGGCTCCCGCCAGTGTTATGGCCTTGGCCGCTGCCATCGAGGGGTTGAGGTGAAAATGGTCGTTGCCCGCGATAAAGTGCAAGGCCGATGATGTCTCTGCACGTGAAGTGCCTGTTTCTACCAATGCCGGTGCCACCTGGCGCACGAAAAGCGATGTTGCTGCTTTATTGCGATTGTGACACTCGTCGCCCATCTGTAAAGCCTGGGCCATGATGGCACGCACGTCAATGCCGCCGAGACTTCTGATTGCGCGACCAAGCGCCGGTCCCAGTACCTCTTGCAGCCAGTGCAAGCGCTGCAAAACTTCGGGAGCAAATGCTCCATAGCGCAGCACCTTGCCCAAACCTTCGTTCAGAGTCGAGAAGGTCCGGTTGCCGTGTGTTTTATCCTCAACGACGAAGACAGGCATCGAAGGTGAGGTAATACCTGCCATAGGGCCAACGGCGTTATAGTGGTGGCATGGTTCAAAGTCGAGCGCACCCGACCTGGCCATCGCAACGGCATCCGCCTCGTCTTTGGCCCAGCCTTCATAGATGCAGGCTCCTATGACGGCTCCACGCATCGGACCGCACATACGCTCCCAGTTGATAGGAGGTCCAGCATGGAGCAATCTGCGCTCTTGTAACGCTGGAATGACGTCGCGTGCCGGCTGTACATCGACGAGGACAGGGTGCGCGGCCAGCATGCGTTCGACGGCAATTTTGTTAGCGGCATCTACAGTCGGGTCTGCCAGGAGAATTCGCAGAGCCTGCTGATCGCCAGCGGGAGGTCGCCATGCTACACGGGTAACGGCAATACCCTGCGCATCAAGCGCGTCTGCAAAGAGGTCAGCGCCAATATTGATGACGGGCATTGGCATGTTATTTGTAAAATCAGTCATTTTGTGCCTCCCTCTCTAGGATAAGATTTCGATGCAGCGTAGGGCTGCGTCGGCGTTGCTTGTAAATACTTCGGCTCCGGCTTCACGAAATTTGGCGGCCTGTATGGAAAGACGCTGCGGGTCACCTTCTGTGCCACAGAGCGAAATGACAAAGGTAAGTGATCTGCCAGCTTGCGATGCCAGCTGGCGAGCGGCGATTATGGCTGGCGCGTAGACTGAGGCCGGATCAGGGTGCGCACAATATCCCAGTACGATATCGAGCAGGATCACTCCGACATGAGGCTTGTTAGCCTCCTCTTGCAAACGTTTCAGGCGAAGGCTCGGATCGATCATGGGATGCGGGCGCCCACGGGTGTACTCATCTGCGCCAAAGTCAATTGCGCAATGTCCCTGTACCTGCCCTTCGTGGCCTTCGGGCAGACGCCATTCTGGTTTGAGCGGAATGTTAGAATAAATAGGGCCTGGGGGCACCCCTTGCGAGAACCCTGTCTGGGGGACAGGTAACCTTTCCGCCCAGATATGCATGGCTTCGTCGCAAAGTGTACCGCCGGAGAAAAGGGCAGAAAGGAACCTGGATACCTGTCCCCCAGATACGGCTTTCCCAGGGAGGACCGCTACATTTCTTCCCACTGGCATGGGAGAGTACCCCTTGGGGGAAGGTGTTCCTGCGAACCATGTTCCGGTTGTGCTTTCGGTACCTCCACATACGCTTACTGCTTGGCGGGCTGCCTCTGCCAGGGTGCGGGCGATAACTACTCGATGCTTGTAGCGGCTCTGTAAAGCATCGTGATCCGCACCTACGAAAATTACAATCACAGGTTTCTTACCTGTTGTGGCAACCCCCAGGATATGCTCTGCCACCTTTGGTGCAGGTGGTTTGGAAATGAGCACGATCACTTCTGTTTGCTCATTCTCTTGCAGGAGACGTAACCCTTGTAAAGTGGTGATGCCTCCTACTGCTTCGGAGAGGTCACGCCCGCCGCAGCCGATGACCTGTGAGACACCACCGCCTTTC
>WNGE01009981.1_pt1 | contig 12494 bp, 18 predicted proteins | sample 5400651 | NCBI WGS metagenome assembly WNGE01 (sample SAMN13153370, study PRJNA577476) | soil metagenome | isolation source: 60 cm soil or saprolite under grassland replicate 2 | place: USA:California | collected 2016-06-15 | reverse complement strand
GGAATGGTATGGCGACGCATCAGTGTCCCTCCACGCCGGATTGGACGCGCGCCGTTCGATCGTAGCTATCGGCGACGCCGTAACGCGCCTGCGTCTGCTGGGCCACGAGTCGTTCCCGGCGCGCCTGGAGCTGTTTGATGGCGACGGTCTCGATCATGTGTCCCTGCTGGGCCATCAAGGTGTCGACACGCTCCAGCGCGCGGCGCGCGCGCTCGCGAAGCTGTGCAATCTGGGCGTCGTATCCGACATAGCTGTGCGTCGCGGCCTGTCTCGCCCTGACGAAGGCTTCGTACTGTCGGGTGAGAACGTCAACCTGCGTGTTCAATTCGCTGAGGTGCTGATAAGCCGCGGACAGCCGGTTCTGGTATTCAGTTTCGAGTTTCCACGTGAGCAGACCTTTCAGGCGTGCGGCGCGCTCGCGAAGTGCGAGTGCTTCGGGGCTATCAGAGTTGCCGAGTTCGTTCTCGATACGTGCAATGCGCTCACCTGCATTCCGCTCGTCTGCGGTTGCCAGATAGTCGGGCCGCGGCGCGGTCAACATCGCCTGCAGGCGCTCGGCGAGGTGCTTACGTTGCTCGAGTCGCAGGCGCATGCGCGAATCCAACTCCTGGAACTGTGTGTCGACAGCTGGCAACAGCGGGTCGTAGTTCTGCTTGCGCAGCCGGATGATGTCATCAAAGGCATCGAGTCCGGTTTGCCAGGCCATGAGTTTCGATCTCAGGTCTTCCAGGTCCAGATAGTTGTGCAAAGCAGTCTGGAAGTCGTGGGACGCCATCAATTCCATCAAGTAGTAGGTTTCCGGCGCACCCGGCAGGCTGCGCAGGCGAATGACCCAGGTTTGGTCCTCACGGCTCTCCCCACGGATCAGCGCCTTGAGAAACCGCCCTTCCCTGACGCTATCCGTCGACGCGTCCACCCTCTTGATCTGGTTGCTGAACAGCTCGAGTGCGCGCCCGTACAGAATCGCGGAACGGCCGTACAGCTTCAGGCTGGCGTACGCATGTGGAACGGTAAGGATGGCTTCCTGGACTGCGATATCCGTCGGTTCGCGATTGGCCAGGATGTTCCACGGAACAAGCGCACGATCAAATTGCTGTGCCGAGACCTCGGCCCACCCTGCTCGCAGCAGAGCCTGGTTCGAGAACGGTCCATCGATGCGGACGCGGTCCAATGACTTTGTTGCCCGCTCGAAGTCTCCCGATTCAAACAGGAGAGCACCGAGCACTAAGTTGGCCTTGTCGCGAATTGCCAGCCCAGCGGGATCGTCGGCCGTCAATTGCCCGGCCTTATCCAGTTGTTCAACCGCATCCTTTTGCCGGCCGGCCTGCAACAAAGCAACACCGAGGTTGTAAGCGACAAACCCTGACAAACTCTTATCGTTTTGCAGACGGCTGAGCACTTCGACGGCGTCGCCTGGCCGTCCTGTGGCCATGTAAATATTCGCGCGTAGAAACTCAATGTCGACTTTTATCTGCTCGGGCACAGGCCCGCGGATCCGCCCGAGCGCTTGCAGCGCATCATCAAACTGGTCCTTCTGGAAGTGAATGCGCGCGAGTCGGAAGGCGGCTTCGTTTCGTACGGCATCTTCGACATTACCTTCGAGCACCCTCTTGATGGCGCGCCCTGCGCGGTGATGCATGCGATACTCGAGTTCAAAATCGCCGACCGAAAATTCGGCCTCGTTCACGTGATACTGAAGCGTATCGAGTTTGGGTTCGTCCAAACCGTGATACTGGGCAAGTTCCGTGTCCAGCCGCTGAATTGCCTCGAAATACTGTCCTTGGCGAGCGTGATAGAGCGCCTCGCCGAAAAAGAGGTCCTTCACATCGTCGCCCAAGGCCGGTTGGGGACCGAGTGCCAGGATCAGACAGAGTCCGATGAATGCGTGTGTCGGTCGCATGAATTACAACTCTCCGAAAGCAATAGGGGTTTTGCCGGAGTCCGGACCGCCCACCGTCAGTTCCACCAACTTTGGCTTCACTTCCTTGTGAAACGCAAAGTGTTCGGTGCGGCTGAAATCCGTGCCGGCCTTGAGCTTGCCGTCAACGAGCACATTGAGCTTGTGTTCCCCCGTCGTCACATTGCCGACGTAGATGCGTTGCACGCCACCTTTGCGCAGAGCTTCGAGTTCTTTGGCGCTGTAGATGTAATGCGCAACCAGCTGACCGTCTATCTCGAGCCGCACAGCGTCGAGCCGCATTTCGTCGCCCTTAACAATCGCCACAAAGATGGCAACTTGTGTCCCTGACGGGTACAACAGTTTCTCCTCCAGCTGGTTCAGCTCCGCTCCAATGCTGAGGACATCTGATTTGACCTCCTGAACCTGTTCGTCGAGGCCCCGCATCTGCTGCTGCTCAGCAGTCGGCTCGGGACGCTTCGCGTCAGTCTTGTTGTCGCCGGGCAATGGCGCGGCATGTAAGGCCCTTGGAGCGGCAAACGCTAATGCCAGGGCAAGAGCAACCAATACCGATAAGTGTCCTGTATTCTTCATCTCTGTTTTTCCCATGAAGTCTTTGAACAACAGTTTCGGACGCCGGTTAGTATTCGGTAGTTCGCCGCGCGCAACAACGGTACATGGGTGCTAACACTTGGCACTCATTTTCATCCTCGCTGGCTGTAATCCAGCAATCTTGATTACTGACCCGCAGGGCCTGCGCCCACTGATACCTTCGTGCGAGCCATTTTTGCTTGTGAGGAGGGGCGGAATCAGACAGTACTTGTGCTGGGGATCAAATTCCGACCACGTGCGAAGTGGGGAACAGATCACCGGAGCTCATCGTGTCCCATATATATAATAGAAGAGGCGAACTGCCTTTGAGGGCTGGAACGGAGCTTCTCTACTGGGATCGGGTCGATTCGGCCGAAGCGAGGGCACTGTGATCAGGAGGATTCGAGGCGAACTGAACGTTCAAACTGAGACTGCCGACCGTAAGGTAAGCCAGGCTTTCGTTTCTGCCAACGCGGATGAGTACTTGGCTCAGATATGGGGGTGGGGCAAAGCGGTTAACCGAGCAAATGCGGGGTACTGCCCATCCTGCTCCGGCCAGGCTCGCGATCCACAGCACCACCACAGCTACCCGGATGCTGCTCGCGAAGCTCTCCTCAATGACGACCGTGCGACCGTAGATGTCGCCAACGCGCTGACGAGCAGCAGAGCAGGCGGCGACGGCCGTCCCCACCAGATAAAAGCCCAACCCGTCTATGATCCGTAGCACATTGCGTAGCGCGCAATTGGACATAGAGCGCGGCCGTCCCGCTCCCGCGACCTTAATTCCGACCATGGCCTTGCCGAGTGTGGCGCCCCATGCGACCTCCAGCAGAAAACCATAGAGAAAAAGCAGGGCGGCATTCATTGTGATCGCGATTAGCAAAGACGCTGTCGTGAGCCGTAGTTCGTTGCCCTCCACCGAACCCCAACGCATAAAAGCCCAGGAATCCACCAGAGCAAAGAGGCCGAACAGGAAAGCGGTGTCGAGCACAAAAGCGATAAAGCGGTCGCCCAGCCTGGCATAACGGTATTGCTCCTGAGTCCCAGGCGCGCGTTTAGCGGGACCTCCTAAGGAAGCCGAAGAGGTAGGCTCGACGATTCCAGACTCCTCTAACAGATATTGGCCAAGCGGAATCGCTCTCCCGCACTGTTTGCACTGCTTCGAGTACGCGGCAATTTGGCGCTGGCAAAAAGGACATTCCATAGATTGGCCGAAAAGAGGTAAATTGCCGGTCAAGTATATCGCCAGAGAAATAGACGCTCGTATGACTAACGGACAACATCAGGAGGACACTGTCCGAATTCGAACTTGATCTAAGTACAGCGGAATTACAGCGGTCGGGCAGACGGACATCTGCAACGAACAACTATCCCAGGGCCGATGCATGATTAATATCCCGAACTGGGGATCTTTCGTGCGGCATTAAGGTGCGACCAGCGAAGCTGTAGAAAATGAAGGTGTAGGGAAAGAGATTACCGAGACCTTTTTGAGTCAACGCCCGAAAAGCACCAACCCGGTCGAGTCATTAACGACTTCAACGGATCGTTTTGCAATCGAATTCGCGGTCGGTCGGTTCACTTCTTGAGAGGCAGATTCCAGCCCAAGATTTGATCCGCCGGTTACCATCGGCGCTTGATTCGGTGGCGCTGTGTTTGCCGTGACCAAAACATCCGCATAGGAACTCAATTGCGAATCGCTGCCAGCAGAAACAAAGCAGCAAAAAGTAGATGTTTAGGGGGGACTCGAGACATGGATTTTTCTCCGGCCAACAGAAATGGTTTAGACGGGTGGCGGCCTTGAGCTGAACTCACGGCTCCGGTCGGCAACCAAGATGGTATGACCGGACTAGTACGACCGTCACCGGAATAAAAAAGATGTCAATTCGTCTAGTCTCTGAAAGCAAATGTCCTCAAGGTTCGGAATGTCCTGGCGTCCTTTTCGATTACCCACCCAAGAATAAGGGCATGGTGTTTGAAACGAATCGAGCCTTATCCGCACTACTTTGACAGTCGAGCTTTGATTATTGTTTGCTGCCGTTGCCAGCGAACGAAAACGAATGCATAAGGGTCCCAGAAACTCAAGGGATCTGACTGGAAGAGGAAGATACCCCCATGGCCCACAGCCAAACGGTGCGCATAATCAACCACTATGCTAGCGAGGCACTTAAGCAGAAGGACCCCATTGTTTTTCTCCAAGATCTTGGTCCGTTGCACAACCGCTGGCACAGCACATCGCTGAGAAACAATCTTGGATTTCTTTTGTTCCACTGGCACGTCGTAACGGGCGTTCAAGAAGTGCCATGCAGACAAAGTCTGGCCCGGTGGTGTGCAACCGTTCACATTGGCCGACTGGACTCAGTTCGGATGGCCGTACAACTTGTCATTGAATGTGAATTCAGGAGATTTCGATTCGCTTGCCGCGTTTTCGACTGCTATTGAGTCATGGCACAACGAAGCACATATGTCGGTGCAAATGGCGACCGGCGAAGACATGATGGACCCTGCCACGAACATCTTCCTGCGCAATTTCTGGCGCCTGCATTACTTTATTAACGCGCGGCTCCTTGAAGCCTTGGATGCCTACGACGGTACAGGATCAGTTAAGGCACAGATATCGCGTCTGGAAAGAAAGTATGAGGGTCGCCTAGGCGAAATCTGAGAACCAGCAGGTAGAGGTGCTCTATGCAGCCTCGCCTCCTCATTATTATTAAGAAATCCAGATCCGTAGTTCGCGCACCCTGCAGATACCAGCCATACCGTTCCTCTGAACCTCAATTGCAATCTTTCTCTCGTATGACCTTGACTAGTCGGGGGAGAGGTAAAGGATTTAGCAAGTTTAGGTAGTCGACCGGTCGCAATTCGGTAAAGCAATGGCGGGAGCGACGGGCTCGAACCCGCGGCATCCTGCGTGACAGACAGGCGTTCTAACCAGCTGGACTTCGCCACGCATTGCAATGCCAAAAAAGTAATCCGATTGCCTCCGCAGTTATCTCTGGCTCAGGTCTCTCGCACTGGCGAGAGCAAGCTGCGCAAAGATCCGGAATTTAATGAGCGTTCTTTTCAATCATGCAATCCGGTACGAGATTTGTGACCGCAATCCGCCGCGGTTTCGCTTTTCATCAAAAATTCCGCTGCGTTTGCTGCACGGCGCAACTCGACCATAGATATGGAGCGTGCTGCCTCGTTTCGCTCGGTTGGCGAAGGCAATTGCCGAATTCCACGCCAAGGTAACAAGTTGCACCAAATGTACTTAGGTCTGGTGCCGGGAGGGGGAGTCGAACCCCCAAGATACGAAGTATCGGCGAATTTTGAGGCCGATGGATTGCACCCGGAAGATGATGTAAATGAATGATTTACTGGCACTTACTGAAAAAGTGCCGTGCGGTTTTGTGCGGCAAAATGCGGTTTTACAGAGGTCGACACCTCACGTTTGCATCACGTGTTACATCGATGTTTTGCCGCTGTTGTAAGGGCAACTTACACAAAGATTGCGAGAGACACCCTAATATTGGACAGGACCCGACGGTTCATAGAACTCGCCGAAGTGCCGCTCGCGTGTTTAAAGTCCAAGACAATCTCGTTCCGCCGACTAGCCTGGCGGCAGTGATCTGGGGAACACCGATTGTGTCCACGATCACCACTTGATTCATTCCGGACATAACCCCGCGAGAACTTCGAGAAGCCTTCCAAGGAACTGTCCCGGATGCTGAACGTTTAGTTATGCGGCCTGGGGTTCAATGGGAACGAGCTCGTAGCCCAGTTGTTTGGCTTGCCGTTTAAGTTTTGCTTGCAACTTTTTCTCCCTCTGGGCGTCTCTGGCATCCCATCGGGACGACGCCCGAGCACCCAGTGATATTTGCGCTCCGATCCCAGAATGGGAATATCGTTGATTGATGCAAACCCGTGAAGCCATGAGCCCATCATCACTGAATTCCCAGTTTTCATTGCCGTAGGAGCGATACCAGTGATCCGAGTCGTCGTGGCACTCGTACGCGAAGCGTACCGCGATCCGGTTCCCGGCAAACGCCCACATTCTCGGGCAGCGCAACACCTGATCTCGCCAATGATCCCCATCCAGCCGTTTGTAAAACCAGCTTTCGTCCAGGGCGGATTACTACCGGTTAGCCCGTAATCTGGGAGTTGGCGAAGGGATGCCCTACTTTGTAATGATCGCTTCCGACATGTCGACTTTCGGTACTAATAGTGGTGCGCAAGTAGCGAAACATGTTGCGCAACGACCGGATCGCGAGTCCCTATTTTTCTCATTGCTGTTGCAGTTCACCTCATGCGGCGGAGATCTGGGCTCCTCTTGTCTCGACAACGTTGTGCGCTGACGCCGCGGATGAGAACAGAGATATAAGACCTTCGACCAGTGTTGGGTGAGTCAGGACCGCATCGCGCAGCGCCGTGTAGGGCAGCCCTGCGATCATCGCAATCTGGACGGCGGCCAGGATCTCCCCCGCACCGACACCGAAGGTCGTGAACCCGAGGATGCGATCGCTAGCAGCCTCCACGAGAGCCTTCACGAACCCGCGGGTCTCCGAAAGCGTGCGTGCACGCAGGTTGGTTGGTTTCCATTGAGACCTTGAACAGACGGTATGGAATCCCCTTCGCTTCGGCGTCGTTCTCATGTAGTCCAATGTGGGCCAATTCCGGGTCGGTAAACAGACAATAGGGAACTTGCCTGCCCGTGGTCACACGGTTGCCGCCGGTTAAGTTGGCATGGACTACGCGGAAATCGTCGATGCTGATGTGCGTGAACTGCGGGCTACCGGCGACCTCGCCGATCGCCCAGACGCCGGGCCCGGTGGTCTGCAGCCGCTCGTTGACCCTGATGTATCCCCGGTCGGTGAGCTCAACGCCGGTCAGTTCCAGGCCGAGTCCTTCGGTGTTCGGATTGCGGCCTGTGGCGACCAATACATGACTACCCTTTAGGACTTTCTCAATTCCATTCTGTTCGACGACGACACTCACCGAGTCGCCACATTTGCCCGACACTTGCTTGATTCGTGCATTCAGGAGAACATCGATCCCTTCATCTGCGAGCAGGTTGCGAAGAGCCTCGCATACGTCCGGGTCTTCTTTGGACATCAGCCGCCCATTGCGATCAACCACGGTCACTTTGCTGCCGAATCGCCGCATCGCCTGGGAAAGCTCTACTCCGACGTAGCCACCGCCGATCACAAGCAAGTGTTCTGGAACTTGATCAAGTTCGAGTGCCTCGATGTGCGTGAGCGGTTGCGCTTCAGCAAGACCAGGAATTGGTTCCAATGAGGCGCGTGTGCCGGTGCTGACGATCACATTAGTACCGCGAAGTTGACGTGTGGTCCCATCGGCCAAAGTGACTTCCACGGTTCTCGCAGCAACGAACCGTCCGCTGCCCAAAATGAACTCAGCGCCCGTGTTCCGGTAATTCTCCATATACATCTCGTTCAGGCCGACGACCATCTTGCGCTTGCGGTCTCGGACGCCCGGCATCTCAATCGTGAAGCCATCGTGAGCTATGCCAAACTCTTTGCTTCGGCGAAAGTAGTGCACAACTTTCGCACTATGGATGATGTTCTTGCTGGGAAGGCACGCGATATTAGGGCAAGAGCCGCCAATATACTTGCGATCGACGACTGCCACGCGCTTGCCTTCGCCAGCAAACGTCCACGCAGCGATGGTCGAGCCCGTGCCGCCGCCGAGAATCACCAGATCAAATTCTTCCGGCTGCGACTTCTTAAGAAGATGGGCGGATGGAGAGGTCTCGGTGCTCTTCATGCGACTTTTCCTTTCTGAGCGACAGGTTCACTCTTGGCTTGCATTGATTTGACGAGATCGGCGGCCGATGCTCCTTCGAGCGACAGTCCGTAGCCAACTTCCCGCACAATACGTTCTTTCAAGGGTTGAATAAAGTGTACGCGGGTGTTTCGGCGCGTCACTTCCGGAGCTTTCAAGTACAGCTCTGTTAATTCTCGTGCCCGACTGAGCGCCTTACCGTTGGGCACAACTTCGGCAACCACTCCCCATTCATATGCGGTACGCGCGGTTAGCGGCTGCGGATTCAGCAGGAATGCCTCCGCTCGTCCTGCTCCGGCGCGATAACTCCAGGTGGTGAAGATTCCGTCACCGGGCACAATGCCGCCAGCGAAATGCGGCACATCGTGGAAGGTCGCATCCTCGGCCGCCACAATCACATTCGCAAGTAGCGCATATTCTGAGTGCACATGGGCGCGTCCCTCGATAGCCGCGATGACCGGCACACGTATGTTGGCTATGTTTTCTAGAAGCTGAACGCCTTCGTCGTGAACTTGGCCCCAAACGCCGGGATCGGCGACGTTGCCGAAGGATGAAAAATCGATCTCAGGGATGAAGTCCCCGCCCGCTCCCGTCAGAATTACGATCTTGTTCGCTCGATCTTGTGCAATCCGGTAAAAGGCATCGACAAACTCCGTATGATCTTGTGCCGTGAAAGTGAACGGCCCGCCCTTGCTGTGAAATTCGGCAACCAGGACACCTTCGGAGTCCCGAGTCAGTTTTAGGCTGCGATAGGCAGCTAAGTAGTCATGTTGTCCTTGCATAGGATTCTCCTCTCTGTGTTGCGTCGGTCCCTTGCCTTTAGGTGTTCTAGCACGAAGGAAGCACCCTTGCCAGGCGGGGAAAACCGCGCTAGGGTTATACACAATGAGCGACTTGCGGCACCAAATAGAAAACCTCTCCGCCTCCGAGAAAGCCGAACTGCTGGATGCGGTGTGGGAAAGCCTGGAAGCCGACGCACTGTCGTTGACGGACGCGCAACGCGCGGAGCTGGATTATCGCATCGAGCGGCATGAGCAAAATCCCTCCGACGTCATCCCCTGGGAGCAAGTCAGGGCGGGCCTGTTCAAGAAACTGTGACACCGCTGCCGGTCTTCTGGATACCTCAAGCGAACGAGGATTTGCTGGAAGCGCGGGCATGGTATGACAATATTCGCCCCGAGCTTGGGGAGCGGTTCGCGCTGGCAATCGAGGCGACGGTTGAGGCAATCGCGGAACATCCAATGCAATTCCCTGTCGTCTACCGGGGCCGCCGACGTGCGGGAGTGCGGCGTTTCCCCTACGGAATATTCTTTGAGGTTCAAGAGCACAGGATTGTGGTCATCGCGTGCTTCAGGATTACAACCATGATCTGAAAGGCCTGTTTAAAGGCGCGGCCACCCGGGCCAGTGTAAAGCCCGGACCGTTCCAGGAGTTTTACCAGCGCTCGCTCGCCAAAGGCATCAAGCCCACCATGGTGCGCCTCACGCTGGCGCGCAAGATTGCAGCCATTACGCTGACACTGTGGAAGAAGGGAGAAGACTTCGACATCAATAAACTGAACTCGCAAGCCGCTTGAGCGTCTCGGGGAAGAGCCCTTTCCATCTCCGGTGATTTTTCCTCGGGGAGTGGCGGATCGGTTCTTGAGACGCTCGAGAGTGAGTATCCTAAAATCCCGTAGGCGTGAAGTGCCCACCGGGCACTTAGCCTCCGTGTAATCCCTATACCCTCTCGGACAACCCGGATAGAACCATGCAAGATCCGCGGCACGACCCAACCCCTAGTCTCACGCACAGGGGCTGGAAGGCAAGGAAATATCTTCTCCTTCCGGTCGAGGGAGAAAAATGTCCTTGACTTCTCCTCTTATAGATCGAGATTTTTCGCCAATTGACTTCCTCTTCTCAGCTTGGCAAGTCCGCAACAAAGTGAGCAATCAAGTCAGCCGCCTTGCGTGGCTCTCTTTGCAGGACAAAATGTGGCGCGGAAATCGAGGCAAAAGCCGTGTCTGGTTTTAGCTCCTGAATTTCCTGAAACGACGATTTGCTCACCAATCGGTCGTGTTCAGCGTGCAAGTAAAGGGTTGGCACATGAACACGAACCAGTTGCTCAGTAGCATCGCACGCCATAACAGCTCTCACCCGCAATGCGATTACCTTTGGAGAAACAGATCGCAACGTGCGGCGCAGATCATCTCGAAGTTCACGCGGTGCATGCGCTCCGATCAGAAAATGTTCGATGACGAAGCGAGGCGGAGGTATGCGAAAGAAGGAAGCATGGACAAGTGTTTTCATGTGACGCAGCCAGCCGCGCACCGGATTTCTAATGAAACCAGCACAAATAACCAACCCCTTCAGACTTGCAGGGTTTGTTGCGGCTAATCTCACCGCCAACGGAGTTGAGAAGGATTCTGCAAGAAGGACAAACGGTTGCGTTTGCGGGACGGCGTCCACAACGAAAGAGAAAAGATCGGTATAACTAAGAAGACGGTCTGTGGGATACCGGACGATTCTGGCGTCCAGACTTGGCGGCAGCGATGAAACAAAGTTTGCAAACAGGTTCCCTGTTCCGTCTAATCCCGGAAGCAGAACCAACGTAGTTGGCTGCAAGATGTCTCCCAAGTCTTTGGTCAGAGAGCATTGTACAAAACGAGGAAGGGCACACGACGGTGATTGATGCTATCAGGGCGTTATCACTCACAATCCCGCCCGCCACAACCGGCGCGCACCGTCAGTCCTCCAAAGCAGCCGTAAATTGGCTTCATTGGCCGTTCCGGATCTTTTTCGGCTTCTTCGTTCCCTTAGTGATCGTTTTTGCCTCTGCTTTCCGCCCTTCTTAATGAAGGAGACAGCAGCATGACAACACCCTGTGAAATTGCCCTCGTGCAGAACGCCAATCTGCGGGAGTTGTGCAGATCAGTTTCAGAAGAGGAGGATTTTGGGCGTATGAAGCTACTTGTGGACGAGTTGTATCGTGCATTAGATGAACGTGAGCTGTTGGCATCGTTGCTCTGACCAGGCTTCGTGTTGATCTGCAGTATCTGTTCAGGGTTCAAGGAAATGAAACGAATAGAAATCCGCTATTGCCCCGTTTGGTTTGCAGGAAAACCATACCTGCCTATTTGGCCAGTGCAGCAACTCGAAAAAGGCGACAGTGCACATCCGCGTTAAGCGAGCGAAATTCACTCCGAGAGTAACACTCTCCCGTTATCTTGATGTCTTCGTCCCTCAGCTCTACGATTCTGGCATGCAGGCCACGGAAGCTAACTTCCTCGCTGAACTTGAGCGGGTTGTCCGCGGAGAACGCCCCACGGTAGACCCCCGCGCACTCCTGTTCGTGGCCGCAGAAGTGATTCTCGAAGGCCGCAAAGCAGACGAGGGGGACTTGCAACGCATCCGCAGCGCCAATGCTCCTAGTAGTAATGTGATAGCGTTCCCAAAGCGGTGAATCGGGACTGCAGTCATTGTTGACGCAATCAGGCTTTTAGCACTCAAAACTTCCACTCGTCGAGTCGCGTCTCAAACTCCATGCTCTTTGGCAGAACTTGAGTATTAATGGGCGCAGGTGTAGAGTGCAGCCCTCGTGAAAGCGGACCTGAGGAGGTTCACTATATGGGATTTCTTGTCTGGATCCTGGTTGGACTTATCGCCGGTTGGCTCGCCGGCCAGGTCATGAAGGGCGGCGGCTACGGGGTGCTGGTGGACATCGTTCTCGGAATTCTCGGCGGCGTCGTCGGCGGCTGGGTCTTCGGGCTTGTGGGAATCTGGCCAGGCGGCGGCATGATTGGCGCGATTATTGTGGCCTTTGTCGGTGCGGTGATCTTAATCTGGATTTCCCGCTTGCTTAAGAAGGCCTGAACGGTGAACTAAATGTGGTTTGCCACTCAAGAATCTGGCTCAAGAGTGTAATGGGGAGTAGAGTCGAGAACAGGCGCAGTAACTGTAGTCTCCCGGTGGATAGTTGACTGGGCTTTCGCCGCGTCTCCGCAGTCCGGTTTGGCTTGGTTCTGTTTCTTGTTCCCGCTCATCGAACCGGACTGGCAGATTTCCCGCATCCGGCTCTCGGAAAAGACTCACGCGTTCGCCCACGGAGGGTGCGCGGTCCGGTGTGGTAACTGGACCAAGCCATACACAGAGTGCAGAGACGCTTCCGGAAAACGTTGGTATGCCGGCCGCGGCTCTTTGTGTTTGTCGCATAACCACCGACGCAGCCTCCGGCGGGCATGGAGATC
>WNGE01006908.1_pt1 | contig 12494 bp, 9 predicted proteins | sample 5400651 | NCBI WGS metagenome assembly WNGE01 (sample SAMN13153370, study PRJNA577476) | soil metagenome | isolation source: 60 cm soil or saprolite under grassland replicate 2 | place: USA:California | collected 2016-06-15 | reverse complement strand
AGCGGCGACCCGCTCGCTCTCCCTCGGTGGGGGGGTGTCGGGGAGGAGCGGCGACCCGCTCGCTCTCCCTCGGTGGGGGGGTGTCGGGGGAGGAGCGGCGCCCGCTCCCCCCTGACTTAATAGAGATGACAGGAAGCCAGATGCCCGGCCCCGAAGTCGCGTGGCGCCGGGCGCTCCACGCGGCAGCGGTCGAAGGCCATCGGGCAGCGCGGGTGGAACCGGCACCCCTCGGGCACGTCGAGCGGGCTTGCCACTTCACCCTTCGGGGCGATCCGCTCGCGCCGTAGAGTGGGATCGGCCACCGGCACCGCCGAGAGCAGCACCCGTGTGTATGGATGCTTCGCTTCGCGGTGTATCGTGTCGCGCGAGCCGATCTCCACGATCTCGCCGAGGTACATCACGGCGACCCGATCCGACATGTGCAGGACCACATGCAGGTCGTGGGAGATGAAGAGATAGGTCAGGCCGAATCGCCGCCGCAGATCCATGAGCAAATTGAGCACTTGAGCCTGGATGGACACGTCGAGCGCCGACACCGGCTCGTCGGCCACGATAAGGCTCGGTTGCAGGGCAAGCGCGGCCGCGATGCCGATGCGCTGGCGCTGCCCTCCGGAGAGCTCGTGCGGGTACCGCTCGGCAAAGCTCGGATCGAGTCCAACCACCTCCAGCAGCTCGGCGGTTCGCCGGCGGCGTCCTGCGGCATCGGCCTGGCGGTAGATGTGCAGCGGCTCGGCGATGATGCTGCCCACACGCATCCGTGGATTGAGCGAGCCGAAGGGGTCCTGGAAGACGATCTGCATACGTCGGCGCGCGGCCCATAGCTCACTCGTCGAGAGAGCCACGAGATCGCGCCCCTCGAAGCGAATGTGTCCCGCGCTGGGCTCGATCAGCCGCAGGATGAGCCGTCCCGTCGTCGATTTGCCGCAACCCGACTCGCCCACGAGCCCCAGTGTCTCTCCTGGTTCGAGGGCGAAGCTCACGCCGTCCACGGCGCGAATGATCCGGCGGTGTCGCGCGAGCCACGCGCCGCCCACGGCGAACTGCTTCTCGAGCTCTTGCACCTCGAGGAGCGGCCCCGTCATCACTCCACCACCGGGCAGGCCACGAAGTGTCCTCGCTCCCGCTCTTCGAGCACAGGCTCCTGCAGGCGACAGGTCGCCACGGCGTAGGAGCAGCGCGGAGCGAAGCGGCAGCCGGCCCCCCCTTGTCGCAGATCGGGTGGCACGCCCTCAATCGACGCGAGCGGCTGGCCGAAGCGGCTCGGATGCGGCAGGCACTGGAGCAGCCCGCGCGTGTAGGGATGAAGCGGCCGCGCGAAGAGGCGCGCCACGGGGGCCATCTCGACGATCCGGCCGGCATAGATCACGGCCACGCGATGGCAGAGCTCGGCCACCACCCCGAGATCGTGGGTGATCAGGAGAACGGCCATCCCGCGCTCCGCCTGGAGACGCCGCAGGAGATCGAGGATCTGCGCCTGGATGGTGACATCGAGGGCCGTCGTCGGCTCATCGGCGATGAGGAGCGCGGGACCGCAGACGAGGGCCATGGCAATCATGGCGCGCTGGCGCAGGCCGCCGGAGAGCTGGTGGGGATAGTCGCGGGCGCGCTGGCGCGCGGCGGGGATCTGGACGTGATCGAGCATCTCGATGGTGCGCTTCCATGCTTCATGGCCACTGGCCCCGCCGTGGGCGAGCACGGCGGAGGCGATCTGGTCGCCGATGGAGAACACGGGATTGAGCGATGTCATCGGCTCCTGGAACACCATGGCGATGCGCGCGCCGCGCACGCGGCGCATGGTCTCGTCGTCCATGGCGAGGAGATTCTCGCCCTCGAGGAGCACGCGTCCGGCCGCCACCCGGCCCGGGGGCTGCACGAGTCGCATGATCGACAGCGAGGTGACGCTCTTTCCGCAGCCGCTCTCGCCGACGAGGCCCAGCACTTCGCCCTTGTCGATGTTGAAACTCACACCGTCGACAGCTCGCAGTATGCCCTGCCCCGTGGCGAAATGCGTCTCCAGGCCTTCGACTGAGAGGAGCGGCGGCATGTCAGACCGAATCCATTCGCGCGAGACGGACGGGTCCTGGCGTCGGGGGAAGCGGCGGCGCGACGGGCTTCGCCACCCTACCCTTCGTGAATCGCAGCCCTACGGGCTGCGCACACTCGCGAAGGGCCCACTCCGCCCGTCGCGCCACCCCTTCCCCCGACGCCACCCGTCCGGTCATGGTCACCTCGATCCTCACGTCGATCATTTTCAGGCGACTAGACCGTGAGTCTCGGGTCGAGGGTGTCGCGTAGCCAGTCGCCGAGGAGATTGACGGCGAGCACGGTGAGCATGATGGCGAGGCCGGGGAAGGTGGCGAGCCACCACGCGGTGGCCACGTAGTTGCGGCCGTCGGAGAGCATCCAGCCCCAGGTGGGAGTGGGGGGCTGGACGCCCAGGCCGAGGAAGGAGAGGGCGGATTCGTAGATGATCATGAAGGCGAGCTCGAGGGTGGCCACGACGATGATAGGCGTGAGCGCGTTAGGCAGAACGTGGCGGAGGAGGAGACGTGTGGAGCGGTTACCGCGGGCCCGGGCCCCGCTCACGAACTCACGCTCACGAATCGACAGCACGTCGGCGCGCACGATGCGCGCGAACTGCACCCAGCGCGTCATGGCCATGACCAGGATCACGTTCAGCAGGCTCGGCCCGAGGGCGAAGACGACACCCATGGCGAGCAGGATGTACGGGATGGCGAGGAACACGTCGACCACCCGCATGATGAAGGCGTCGGTACGGCCGCCGTGGAATCCCGCAAGCAGGCCCAGGGTCACGCCGAGCAGGCAGGAGAGCGTGACCGCGGAGAGCCCGACCCCGAGGGAGATCCGGCCGCCATAGAGAATGCGGCTCAGGATGTCTCGGCCGAGGTGATCGGTGCCGAGGGGATGCTCGCGCAGGCCGCGCGCTTCCCACATGGGCGGCCGGAGGCGCTTCAGGAGCATCTGACGCGCCGGATCCCACGGCGCGATCTGCGGGGCGAGGAGGGCCGCCCCGCCTATGCACAAAAGCACCGTGAGGCCAAAGACGGCGCGAAAGCTCAGGCGCCGTCGGATCGCACCGGGGGCGGGCCGGACATCCGCCGCCACAACCACGCCGGCGGCCTCGCTCACCGTCGGCTCCGCACGAAGACGATCCGCGGGTCGAGATACGTGTAGACCATGTCCATTACCAGGTTGATCACCACGAAGAGCGTGGCCAGCATGGCCACGATGGCCTGCACCAGCGGGTAGTCGCGGCTGAAGATGGCATCCACGGCGAGCCGGCCCACGCCGGGCCACGCGAAGATCGTCTCCGTGATCACCGCGCCACCGAGCAGCACGCCGAACTCGAGGCCCACGATGGTGACGAGGGGAATGGCCGCGTTCTTGAGCGCGTACTTGTACGTGACGAGGAAGGTGCGCACGCCGACCGCGCGCGCCGTGCGCACATAGTCCTGGGCGAGCACCTCGAGCATGCCGGAGCGTGCCATGCGCGCGATGCGGGCCATGGAGAAAGCACCGAGAGCGAATGCGGGCAGCACGAGCGAGGCGAGCCCGTCGCGTCCGGCCGCGGGCAGCCAGCCGAGCTTGACCGCGAACACGAGGATGAGGAGGAGTCCGAGCCAGTACACGGGCATGGCCTGGCCCAGGAGCACGCCCACGGAGCAGACGGCGTCGATGAGCGAGTTGCGACGGAGGGCGGCCACGATGCCGGCCGGCACCGCCACGACCAGCGCGAGGGCGAGGCCGGCCGCGGTGAGCTCGAGAGTGGCGGGTAAGGTCTGGAAGATCAGGGTCAGGGCGGGCACCTGGTGCTTGAAGGACACCCCGAAGTCACCGCGCACGGCGCGCGAGAGGAAACGAAGGTACTGCACCCCCAGCGGATCGTCGAGACCGAGGAGGGCGCGGAGCTGGCGGACGTCCTCCTCGCGCGCCTCGAGGGGGAGGAGGAGGCGCGTGGGATCGCCCGTCAAATGGAGAAGACCGAACACGATCACCGAGACACCGAGAAGCACGAGGACGCTCTGCCCGAGCCGGCGGAGAAGGTAGGGGAACATACCTACCCGCCCCCCACCCCGCCCCTCACCCTGCCCTCTCCCCGGAGGGGAGAGGGAGATTGGAAAAGGCAGGCCCCCTCTCCCCCGCGAGGGGGAGAGGGCAGGGTGAGGGGGTGCATCGAGGGCCGAGCTAGAACCCGACCTCGGTCAGGCGTATCGACTCGTCGCCTCGCGGCGTCCACTTCAGTCGATTGTTCACGCCGTAGATATCCATCTGCTGGTACATGAAGAGCCAGGGCGCATCCTCGCGGATCATCTTGAGGAGCTGGCTGTAGAGCTGCTTCCGCTTCTCCACGTTCATCTCCGCCCGCGCCTGCTCCATCGCCTTGTCCACGTCCGGGTTCGAGTACTGCGAGACGGGCTCGCCCGTGTGCAGATTCGGCGTCACCCAGTGATCGGGCTCGAGGCTGGGCAGGCACCAGCCGTTCATGAAGATGTCCTCGGTCTTGTGGTCGAGCACAGAGCGGACGTAGCTGCCCCATTCGCCGATGATCTTCACGTTGGTCTTGATCCCGTTCTCCGTGAGCTGGCCGGCCACCGCCTGCGCGATGTCCTTGTCCATGGCCCAGCGTCCGTTCGGCGCCTGCAGGGTGAGCTGGATGTTCGTCTGCCCCGCGGCGGCCAGGAGCTCCTTGGCCTTCTTGGGGTTGTACTCGTAGAAGGGAATCGACGGGTCATAGCCCCAGACATTGGGGGGCATGGACGAGTTGATCCGCTTGCCGTTGCCCAGGAGCACGCTGTCGATGATGCCCTGCACGTCCACCGCGTGATTGATGGCCTGGCGCACGCGCTTGTCCGCGATGGGCCCGCCCTTGATCTGGGCGAGGCCGAAGTAGATGATCCGGCAGCTCGGCATCTTCTCCACCCGCACCGACTTCGTCGACGCGAGCTGCTGGAGCTGGTCGGGGGGCACGTTCACGATGAGATCGGCTTGGCCCGTCTGAAGCGCGGCGATCCGCGCGCCCAGCTCGGGGATGGGCCTCCAGGTGGCGCGGCGCACCGCCGGCTTGCCCGTCCAGTGCGCGTCGTTGGCCTCCACCACGATCTTGTCGTTCTTGACCCACTCCACGAACTTGAACGGCCCGGTGCCCACCGGCTTGAGATTGGCCTGCGCGTCGCCGACCTGCGCCACGTATTTCGGCGCGAGCTGGTACATGAGGGTCATGCGCGCGGGCATGGCGGGGTCGGGCATCTTGTTGTGGAAGCGCACGGTGTAGGGATCGACGATCTCCACCGCCTCGATGGTGGCGAACCACCCCTTCTGCGGCGACTTGAAGTCCGGGCGGTTGATACGCTCGAAGGAGAACTTCACGGCATTGGCGTCGAAGGGCTCGCCGTTGTGGAACTTCACGCCCTGGCGGAGCTTGACCTCCCAGATCTTCTCACTGACCAGCTTGTAGGAGAGGGCGAGGCTCGGCACGAGCTGCAGCTGCTTGTCGCGCGTGAGGAGGGTGTCGTAGATCGACGTGTTGATGATGAGGGTGACGATGTTGTTGGTCATCTGCACGTCGAGGAACTCGGCGTCGATGCCCTGGGCGACGGTGACGTCCCGCTCTCCCGCCGCCCACGCCCGCGCGGCAAGTTCCGGCCCCGCCACGACCCCGAGCATGGCCAGTAGTATCGCTATGGACCGAAGAGTCTTCCGCATCGAGTCCTCCTTATCCTGGGTGGATTGCGTCGTCCGCGGCGGCTTTGACCGGACAGGAAGCGGAGTGATGGTATGTCCGTGGAAAAAGGGTGTCAAGGACGCGCATCTCTTGACACCGCGCCTCCGGATGACCTACATGGGTAGCACCTCACGACGTGGGCCGGCCACGCACCGTGGGTGGACACGGGTGCCATGATGAATGTCGTGCTACCCCGGAAGCCGCCAGCGGTGGCCCGGTAAGGATTCCGCCCTGATGGCCGTCCTCCTGCTCTATTCGGTCACGATGTTCGCCGGCGCCACCCTGCTCTTCGTGGTGCAGCCGATGGTGGGCAAGATGATCCTGCCGCTCCTCGGTGGCACTCCAGCCGTGTGGAGCACGTGCATGGTCTTCTTCCAGGCGGCGCTCCTCGGCGGCTATGCCTATGCCCATGCGAGCACGGCCTGGCTCAGCGTCCGCCGTCAGATGCTCCTCCATCTGGCCCTGTTGGCCCTCCCCCTCGCCGTCCTGCCGCTCGCCGTGAATCCTGCCCTCCTGCGCGGGGGCGAGTCCAATCCGATCCTCGACGTACTGCTCCTCCTCTCGCTCTCGGTGGGGCTGCCTTTTCTCGTGGTGAGCGCCACCGCGCCCCTGATCCAGAAGTGGTTCACGCACACGGGCCACCCGGCCGCGCGCGATCCCTATTTCCTCTACGCGGCCAGCAACCTCGGCAGCATGCTCGCTCTCCTCGGCTATCCAACACTGATCGAGCCACGACTCCATCTGAGAGGCGAGGGCTGGCTGACCCAGACCCGCCTCTGGAGCCTCGGCTACTTCGCCCTCGCCCTCCTCATCGCGCTGTGCATGCTCGCCCTCTGGCCGCGCGGCCCCGCGACGCCGAACGGAGAGCCGGATCAATCCACGATGGCGGAGGCGCCGCCCGAGCCCCCGCCGAGCGGGGCGCAATACCTCCGCTGGATCGCCCTCGCCTTCGTGCCGTCGAGCCTCATGATCGGCGCCACCACCTACGTCACCACCGATATCGCCGCCGTGCCCCTGCTCTGGGTGATGCCCCTCGCCATCTACCTGTTGAGTTTCATCCTGGCCTTCGGCCGGTGGCCGGCGGTCCTCCATCGACTGGTCGTGGTGGCCACCGTCCCCGTTGCGCTCGTGGTCTTCTTTCTCATCCTCTCCGGGTTCAAGCAGCGCATCTGGATCACCGTGCTCTGGCATTTCCTGCTCCTCTTCCTCGTCGCCCTCGCCTGCCACGGCGAGCTGGCCCTCACGCGTCCATCGTCGCGGCACCTGACCCAGTTCTACCTCCTGATCTCCGTGGGCGGAGTGCTCGGCGGGCTCTTCAACGCCCTCGTCGCGCCTCTGATCTTCCGCTCGCTCGTGGAGTATCCGCTCGTGATGGCCCTCGCCTGTCTGCTCGTGGGCGGGCCACGCCGGCCCAAATCGTGGGCACCGCGCGCGGTGGTGGCGGCCATCGTGCTCGCTCTCGCCGTCGGCCTGATGACCCTCATCCTCTACTCGGACCTCGTGACGGTCAGGCTCGATACCGCGTTCTTCACCCGTCTGTTCTGGATTCCCTCCGCGACGGTGGCAGAATGGGTCACCCCGATTGAGCTCAAGATCAACAAGCTGCTCGGGTACGGGGTACCCCTCTTCGCGCTCTTCTTCCTCCGGCGACGCCCCCTCGCCCTCGCCCTGGGCCTCATGGCGGTGCTGCTCGTGGGGGATTTCGTGGACGCGCGCAACGGCAATCAGATCCTGGAGACCCGGAGCTTCTTCGGCGTCCTCCGCGTCACGCGCGACAACGATCTCTCCGGCTACACGGAGCTCTGGCACGGCACCACCCTCCACGGGCGCCAGAGCCTCGATCCCAAGCTGCGCCAGGAGCCCATCGCCTACTACCACCGCGGCAGTCCCATCGCGCTCGTCATGGCCGAGCTCGAGCGACGCAGCACCATCATCCACGTGGCCGTGATCGGTCTGGGGACGGGCACCATGGCTGCTTTCGTCCGGCCCGGCGACATCGTCACGTTCTACGAGATCGACCCCAAGGTGCGCGACATCGCGACCAACCGCTACTACTTCGGATATGTGCCTGAAGCAATCAGCCGGGGTGCGACCGTGCGCATCGAGATGGGCGACGCCCGTATCCGCATGGACCAGGTACGGAAGGAGCGGCCGGGCGAGCGCTACGACCTCATCGTGGTAGACGCCTTCAGCTCGGACGCCATCCCCGTGCACCTGCTGACGCGGGAAGCCTTCCGGCTCTATTTCGACATGCTCGGCCTCCGCGGTCTGCTCGTCCTCCACCTCTCGAACCGGTATCTCTCGCTCGAGCCGGTGGTGGCCAATCTCGCCGAGGATGCCCAGCTCGACGGCCGGCTTCTCCGACACGACCTCCACCCCTCGGGCGAGGGTGCGACCTCCTCCACCTGGGCCGTGCTCGCCCGCACTCCCGGAGCGTTCGGCAATCTGACGCATGACCCCGGCTGGACGGCCGCCAAACTCGAGACGAGCCCCCGGGTCGGCGTGTGGACCGATGATTTCCACAACCTGCTCAGGGTCTTCGATTGGTAAGGGGCCTCGTCTAGACGGACTTCCGGCCAGGATGTAGCATGAGCGTCGACAGTAACCGTCGAATTCAAGGAGACCAGACCTTGAGCATGACCGACCGCATCGCCGGCGTTCTCTCCCCCGTCGTCACCCCGTTCAAGCCGGATCTTTCCCCGGACCCGGAGCGCTTCGTCAGACAGTGCCGGTGGCTCCTCAGCCAGAACGTGGGGCTCGCGGTATTCGGGACGAACTCCGAGGCCAACTCGCTCTCGACGGAAGAGAAGGTGGAGCTGCTCGACCGCCTGGTGAGCGCGGGGGTGGACCCGGCCCGCATGATGCCGGGCACGGGATGCTGCGCTCTCACCGATTCGGTACGGCTCACCGCCCACGCCATGAAACTCGGCTGCGGGGGCGTGCTCATGCTCCCGCCCTTCTACTACAAGGGCGTGTCCGACGATGGGCTCTTCAGGAATTTCGCGGAGGTCATCGAGCGCGTGGGCGATCGGCGTCTGCGCATCTACCTCTATCACATCCCCCCCGTCTCGCAGGTGGGCATCACGGTGGGACTGATCGAGCGTCTCCTCACGGCCTATCCGGGCATCATCGCGGGGGCCAAGGATTCCTCGGGCGACTGGAACAACACCAAGGCGTATCTGGACAATTTCGCCAAGGCGGGCTTCGACGTATTCCCGGGCAGCGAGACCTTCCTCCTCCAGGGTTTGCGTCACGGCGGCGTGGGCTGCATCAGCGCCACCGCCAACGTCAATCCGGGAGCCATCGCGAGGCTCTTCGCGACGTGGCAGGCGGGAGACGCCGACGCCCAGCAGGAACGGCTCAATACGATTCGCGGCATCTTCGCGAAGTATCCGATGATTCCCGCGCTCAAGGCCGCCATCGCACATTACGGCGGTGATGCGTCGTGGGCCACGGTGCGGCCGCCCCTCGTGGAGCTCACGTCATCGCAGAAGACTTCGCTGGCCGCCGACCTCGACCAGGCCGGCTTCACCATGCCGGGACTCAAGAGCTAGGAGGACGTCATGATCACGCTGACCGTCAACGGCAAGCGAAGCGAGGTGGATGCGCCGGCCGACATGCCCTTACTGTGGGTGATCCGGGAGAAGCTCACCCTCACCGGCACCAAGTTCGGTTGCGGCGTCGCGCTCTGCGGCGCCTGCACGGTTCATGTGGACGGTCAGCCCGTGCGCTCCTGCACGACGCCCCTCAGCGCGGCGGCAGGCAAGAAGATCACCACCATCGAAGGTCTCTCGCCCAAGAGCGATCATCCGGTGCAGAAGGCGTGGATCGAGTTGGACGTTCCCCAATGCGGCTTCTGCCAGTCCGGTCAGATCATGGCCGCCGCCGCGCTCCTCGCCAAGACGCCGAATCCCAGCGACGACGACATCGACAACGCCATGGCGGGCAATATCTGCCGCTGCGGGACGTATCAGCGGATCCGCGCGGGCATCCATCGCGCGGCCCAGATCAAGAAGGGAGGCGCATGATGGCTACCGCCAAGGCATCTCGGGTGGCTTTCAGCCGCCGCGCCATCATCAAGGGTGGCCTCGCCGTGGGCGCGGGCCTCGTCGTGGGATTCCGGCTTCCCCTCTCAGGGCGTAACGCGAGCATGGCCCAGTCGGACAGTTTCGGGCCCAACCAGTGGATCTCGATCGACCGCGACGGGCGGGTGACCATCATCAACTCCGTGGTCGAGATGGGACAGGGCTCGCTCACCACCATGCCGGCCATCGTGGCCGACGAGCTCGACACCGACCTCGGCAAGGTCCGTGTCATCCAGGCGCCCGCCAATCCCAAGCTCTACGGCAATCCCGTCACGGGCGCGCAGTCCTACGGGGGCAGCCGCGGCGTGCGCGACCACATCGAAATGCTCCGCAAGGCCGGCGCGGCCGCCCGCGAGATGCTGACGCAGGCGGGGGCCAACGAGTGGGGCGTGCCCATGGCCGAGGTCGACACCGACCTCGATACGGTGGTCCACAAGCCCAGCGGACGCCGCCTGCCCTATAGCGCGCTGGTGGACAAGGCTTCGAAGCTGCCCGTGCCTCAGAACCCCACCCTCAAGACGCCCGACAAGTTCCGCTACATGGGCAAGGTGATGCATCGCCGCGACACGCCGCTCAAGGTCAACGGGTCGGCGGTGTTCGGCATGGACGTGGCCGTGCCGGGCATGCTCATCGCATCGATCGAGCGCTGTCCCGTCTTCGGCGGCAAGGTCAAGTCGTTCGACGCGACGGCCACCAAGCGCATCAAGGGCGTGAAGAACGTCGTCCAGGTCACCAACGGCGTGGCCGTGGTCGCCGATTCGTTCTGGACGGCCGTGCGCGGGCGCCAGGCCCTCAAGGTCGTCTGGGACGATGGGGCGGGGGCGTCCGTCACCAGCGCCAGCATCCGCCAGGGCTACGCCGATGCCGCGAGGGAGCCGGGTCAGGTCGCACGCAACGACGGCGACACCGACAAGGCCCTCGCGGCCGGCGTCAAGACGGTGGAGGCGATATACGAAGTGCCGTTCCTCGAGCATGCGTGCATGGAGCCGATGAACGCCACCGCCTCCGTGAAGCCCGATTCGTGTGAGATCTGGGCGCCCACCCAGAGCCCCGGCGGCTCGCAGCAGACGGGGGCTCGGATCAGCGGCTTGCCCGTGGAAAAAGTCATCGTCAACACCACGTACCTCGGCGGCGGCTTCGGCCGGCGCGGCGAGCAGGACTTCATCGTGGACGCCCTCGAGACGTCCAAGGCCGTCGGCGCGCCCGTCAAGGTGATGTGGACCCGCCCCGACGATATCCAGCACGGCTTTTATCGGCCCTCCACCTACAACGTGTTCAAGGCCGCCATCGACGCGCAGGGCAATCCCATCGCGTGGTGGAATCGCATCGTGGGTCCGGGCATCCTTATCCAGAAGGGACGCGCCCAGGCGGGCACCATCGACCCCGCCGCGGTGGAGGGCGTGCGCAACATGCCGTACGCCATTCCCAATGTGCACGTGGAATGGGTGGACAAGGACTTCGGCATCCCCATCGGCTTCTGGCGCTCAGTCGGGCCGTCGCAGAACGGCTTCATCGTCGAGAGCTTCGTGGACGAGATGGCGGTGGCCGCCGGCAAGGATCCTGTGGAGTTCCGCAGGGCGCTCCTCGCCAAGTCCCCGCGCCACAAGGCGGTGCTGGAGCTGGCCGCGACCAAGGCCAATTGGGGCGCGCCGCTCCCCGCGGGCCGCGCGCGTGGCTGTGCCGTCATGTTTTCCTACGGGAGCTACGTGGCGCACGTGGCGGAAGTCTCCGTGGCGCCCGACGGCAAGGTGCGCGTGCACAAGCTCGTGGGCGCCATCGACGCGGGCTTCGCGGTCAACCCGGACCAGGTCAAGGCGCAGATGGAAGGCGGGGCGATCTACGCGCTCACCGCGCTGCTCTACGGCGCGATCACCATCGATCGCGGGCGCGTGCAGCAATCGAATTTCAACGACTATCCGATGCTGCGGATCAACGAGGCGCCCGTCATGGAGACGCACATCCTCGACTCCGGCGCGCCCGCGGGCGGCCTGGGCGAGCCGGGCGTGCCCACGGTAGCCCCCGCCGTATGCAACGCCATCTACGCGCTGACCGGCAAGCGCGTCCGCACCCTCCCCATCCACCAAGAAACGCTGAAGCGCACCTGAAAGGTGCGCGAAGCCTCCCCTTCCCCTCTCCCCCCACCGGGGGAGAGGCAGGGTGAGGGGGCGGTTCCACCAATTCCACCCGCGGACGCGGCCTCACCTCCGGCCCCCTCACCCTGCCCTCTCCCCCGGTGGGGGAGAGGGAAGGGAAAAACCTACTCCACGACAGGGTGCCGCCCATGCCAGTCCGTCAACGCCTGGTACGCGCGAGCAGCAGCCAGCGCCGAGTTCTCCTCCCAGGCGCGGCTCATGAACTGAATGCTCGTGGGCAACCCTCGCGCTCCCACTCCATTCGGCACGCATATCGCAGGCAGCCCCGCGCCATTGCCGATGGCGCCCATCACATCCTTGGCCGTAGCGCCAATGGCGCTCCGGAACTCCTGCCCGAGCAACGGCGCCTCGTTGACCCGCCCCGGGGCGACCAGGGCGTCGTAACGTGAGAGCACGCGATCGGCCTCTCGCGCCATCACCCCGCGCAGGCGAAGCGCCTTCACATAGTCCTTGGCGAGAATGACATCGCGCGCGTACGGCGTGTACCGCACCTCGGGCGCGGCCAGCTCCGCG
>WNGE01008068.1_pt1 | contig 12495 bp, 12 predicted proteins | sample 5400651 | NCBI WGS metagenome assembly WNGE01 (sample SAMN13153370, study PRJNA577476) | soil metagenome | isolation source: 60 cm soil or saprolite under grassland replicate 2 | place: USA:California | collected 2016-06-15 | reverse complement strand
TCGGGCGGTAACTCGGGTGCGGCGCCCGCGGTCGTCCCGCACACTTCCGAACATGGGGTACATCGACGTGGCCGGGGCGCGCCACCAGTTGCCGGACGGGCGGACGTTGTTCGACGACGTCACGTTTCGGGTCGGCGAGGGGGCCAAGGCCGCGCTCGTCGGCGCGAACGGCACCGGCAAGACGACCCTGCTGCGCGTCATCGCCGGCGATCTCGCCCTGCAGAAGGGCACGATCGCGCGATCGGGCGGCCTGGGTGTGATGCGCCAGTTCATCGGGTCGGTCCGTGACGCGACGACCGTGCAGGAGTTCCTCGTCCAGCTCGCCCCGGACGCCGTGCGCGACGCCTGGCAGGAGCTGGAGGCGGCCGAGATCGTCCTCATGGAACGCGACGACGAGAAGACGCAACTGGCCTACGCCCACGTGCTCGCGCACTGGGGCGACGCCGGCGGCTACGACGCCGAGGTGCTCTGGGACACCGTGACGGTGGCCGCGCTCGGGCTGCCCTACGACGGGTGCAAGTACCGCGAGCTGACGACGCTGTCCGGCGGCGAGCAGAAACGCCTTGCCCTGGAGGCACTTCTGCGCGGGCCCGACGAGGTGCTGCTGCTGGACGAGCCGGACAACTACCTCGACGTCCCGGGCAAGCGCTGGCTCGAGGAGCGCCTGCGCGCAACGTCCAAGACGGTGCTGTTCGTCAGCCACGACCGCGAACTGCTGGCCCGCGTCGCCGACCGCATCGTCACGGTCGAGGGAAAAACGGCGTGGGTGCACGGCGGCGGCTTCGCGTCCTACCACGAGGCGCGCGCGCACAAGCACGAGCGGATGGCCGAACTGCGCCGTCGCTGGGAGGAGGAGCACGCCCGGCTGAAGGAGCTCGTCCGCACCCTGCAGCAGCAGGCCAAGTACTACGAGTCGATGGCGCCCAAGTACCGCGTGATGCTGGCTCGCCTGCAGCGATTCGAGGCGGCCGGCCCGCCGCCGGACAAGCCCGAGGAGCAGCGCGTCACCATGCGCCTGCGGGGCGGACGCACCGGCAAGCGGGCAATCACCTGCGCCGGCCTGGAGCTCACCGGACTCATGAAGTCCTTCGACGCGGAGATCTTCTACGGCGAGCGGGTCGGCGTGCTCGGCGCGAACGGGGTCGGCAAGTCGCACTTCCTGCGCCTGCTCGCGGGCGAGGCCATCGTTCACAGTGGACAGTGGCAGCTCGGGGCCCGCGTCGTGCCCGGCCTGTTCGCCCAGACCCACACGCATCCGGAGTGGACCGACCGCACCCTCGTCGACCTGCTCTGGTACGGCGAGCCCAGCCCGCAAGGCGCCTGGACCGACGGTCGGCGCGCCGCCACAGGCGGCGGTCGTGACGGCGTCGAGCGGGGCCGGGCCATGGGCGCGCTCAAACGGTACGGCCTGCAGCAGCAGGGCGATCAGACGTTCGGCTCGCTGTCGGGCGGGCAGCAGGCGCGGTTCCAGATCCTGCTGCTCGAGTTGTCCGGGTCGACGCTGCTGCTGCTCGACGAGCCCACCGACAACCTCGACGTGATCAGCGCCGAGGCGCTCGAAGAGGCCTTGGAGGCCTACGAGGGCACCGTGCTGACCGTGACCCACGACCGGTGGTTCGCCCGTTCGCTCGACCGGTTCCTGGTGTTCGGGGCGGACGGCACGGTCTACGAGTCGGACGAGCCGGTGTTCGAGGCGGCGTGACGCTCGGGGTATGAATGCCCGGTGTCGGATCCGGTCGTCGCGTCGCTCGAGTTGTGGCTGCGCTCCAACGGTGCGCCGGCGCTGGTGCCGCGGCGGGGCGTCGTGGTCGCGCTCATCGGGCCGTTCCTGCTGATCGGGTTCATGCTGCGCTCGCTGGTGCAGACCGTGATGCGGCGCAGCAGTTCGATGCTGCAGGTCGTCCCGTTGCTGCTCGTCGCATTGACGCTGTCGTTCTTCAGCACCGAGGTGTGGCAGACGATCGGACGGCTGCACGGCCTGCCGCTGGTGCTCACCACGCTGCTGTTCGTGGCGCTGGCGGCGGCCTTCGCGACGCGCCAGGCCCGTCCGGACCTGGACGAGCTGGCGACGTTCGCCTCGGTCGAGGAGTTGCGGACGGCCCTGCCGGTGCGGCTCAACGGCCGGCTGGCCGGGCACGAGTTCCGCACCGTGTCGCCGCCGCGGTTGCGCCGGCGCGAACGGGTCAACCTGGTGGTGATCTCGGTGCTCTCGCAGGTCGTGACGGCGGCGGTGATCGCATTGATCATCTTCGGGTTCTTCGTGATCCTCGGCGTGCTCGCCGTCGATCGCGGCGCGCTCGTGAGCTGGCTCGGCCACAACCCCCGTGTCGCGGCCGGCTGGCATGTCGCCGGGCACGAGTACGTGCTGACGAACGAGTTGCTGCGGGTGAGCGCCTTCCTCGGCGCGTTCACCGGCTTCTACTTCATCGTGTCGTCCAGCACGGACGAGGCCATGCGCGCCGATCTGGCGGCCGGCCACCGGCGCCACGTGCGCACCTGCCTCGCCGTCCGGCACGCGTACTGGGAGCTCGTCCGCGGCTGACGCCGCCGCACGAGTCGGGCGCGATTTGGCCGGGGCGCCGGCGCGCCGGTATCGTGATCTCCCGGACACGAGGCTGTTCCAGGCGTGCCCGACCGGCCATGTCCCGGGGTCGCCGACCGCGGGAGCGGCGCATCGCGCCGTGAAGACCGACCAGAGAGAGATCATGTCTACCTACAGCCCCAAGCCCGGCGAGGTCACGCGCGCCTGGCATGTCATCGACGCGAACGACGTGGTGCTCGGCCGGCTGGCGAGCCAGGCCGCCCAGCTGCTGCGCGGCAAGCACAAGCCGCAGTTCGCCCAGCACGTCGACACCGGCGACTTCGTCGTGGTGGTCAACGCCGAGAAGATCGCCCTTTCCGGCAACAAGCGGAACGAGTACCGCTACCGGCACTCCGGCTACCCGGGCGGCCTGTCCCGGCGCACCGTCGGGGAGCTGCTCGAACGCCGGCCCGAGCGGGTGGTCGAGCTCGCCGTCCGCGGCATGTTGCCGAAGAACAGCCTGGGCCGCAAGCAGCTGAAGAAGCTGAAGGTGTACGCCGGGCCCGAGCACCCGCACGCCGCCCAGAAGCCCCAGCCCTTCGAGATCAAGCAGGTAAGCCAGTGACCGCGCCAGCCCCAGTCGTCGGCCGCCGCAAGGAGGCCATCGTCCGCGTCCGGCTGGTGCCGGGTAGCGGCGACTTCAAGCTCAACGGACGAACGCTCGAGTCGTACTTCCCGAACAAGGTGCACCAGCAGCTCATCCGTGAGCCGTTCGTGACGCTCGAGAAGGACGGCCAGTTCGACGTCATCGCCTCACTGCGCGGCGGCGGCGTCACCGGACAGGCCGGCGCGCTGCGCCTGGCCATCGCCCGGGCGCTGATCGGGCTCGAGCCCGACGACCGCCCCGCCCTGAAGAAGGCCGGCTTCCTCACCCGTGACCCGCGGGTCAAGGAGCGCAAGAAGTACGGCCTGAAGAAGGCCCGCAAGGCACCGCAGTACTCCAAGCGCTAACAAAGGACGCGATGAGCGCGGACCGGGCAACGCGGTGAGGGACACGTTCCGACGATCGTGCAACTTCTGGACGCGTGCGGCGGCCGAGGGTTGCACGATCGGTCACCGGGCGGGGGCCCGCGTTCGATGAGGTACTTCGGTACGGACGGTGTTCGCGGCCTCGCGAACGGCGAGCTGACACCCGAGCTCGCCCTGGCCGTCGCCCGGGCGGCCGCGCGGGTGCTGATCGGGCACGACCCGTCGCACCGCCCGCTGGCCGTGATCGGACGCGATCCGCGGGCGAGCGGCGAGATGCTGGAAGCGGCCGTCGTGGCCGGGCTGGCGTCCGCCGGTGCCGACGTGTTGCGGGTGGGCGTGCTGCCCACGCCGGCCGTCGCCTTCCTCACCGCCGAGTACGGCGCCGACCTCGGCGTCGTGCTCTCCGCCAGCCACAACCCGATGCCCGACAACGGCATCAAGCTGTTCGCCCGCGGCGGGCACAAGTTGCCCGACGAGATCGAGGCGGAGATCGAGGCGCTGGTCGACGCCGTCCCGCTGACCGGTCGTCCCACGGGCGCGGCGATCGGACGGGTGCGCGACGCCCAGGACGCCGCCGAGCGCTACGTCGCGCACCTGCTGCGCGCCGTACCGCAACGGCTGGACGGCCTGCGCGTCGTGGTCGACTGCGCGCACGGGGCCGCCTCGTACGTGGCACCGGAGACGTACCGCCGCGCCGGGGCGACGGTCACCGCCCTCGCCGCCGACCCCGACGGCATCAACATCAACGACGGCGTCGGCTCCACGCACATCGAGGTGCTGGCCAAGCGCGTCGTCGCCGAGGAAGCCGACCTCGGCATCGCCCACGACGGCGACGCCGACCGGTGCCTGGCCGTCGACGCCGACGGCGAGGTCGTCGACGGCGATCAGATCCTCGCGCTCGGGGCCCTCTCCCTGCGCGCGCAGGGCCGGCTGCGCGGCGACACGATCGTGGCCACCGTCATGAGCAACCTCGGCCTGCACCACGCCATGCGCGACGCCGGCATCTCCGTGCTGACGACGGCGGTGGGCGACCGGTACGTCCTGGAGGAGCTGCGCGCCCGCGGGCTGTCGCTCGGCGGCGAGCAGAGCGGCCACGTCATCTTCACCGACGCCGCCACGACGGGCGACGGCCTGCTCACCGCACTGAACGTCATGGCCGTCATGGCGTCGTCGGGGAAGGCGTTGGCCGACCTCGCGTCCGTCGTGCACCGGTTGCCCCCGGTGCTCGTCAACGTGTCTGTAGCCGACCGGGTGCGCGCCTGTGAATCGCCCGCCGTCCGGACGGCCGTCGCGCAGGCGGCCGCCGAGCTCGGCGACCGCGGCCGGGTGCTGCTGCGCCCGTCCGGCACCGAACAGCTCGTCCGGGTCATGGTCGAGGCCGCGACGCACCAGCACGCCGACGAGGTCGCGCACCAGCTGGCCGCCGTGGTGGCGGCAACCTGAGCAGCGCTTGAGCCGCGCTTCTCCCACCCACGAACACCCGGGACACTGATCCGGCAATGAGTTCCGCCGAAGCGCCGCCGTCCCGCGACGAGGGCGGGACTCCCCGTACCGGACCGGAACTGTCGGTCACTCAGATCGTCGCCAGCACCCTGGCCACGGTCACGGCGACCGTCGTCGCCTCCTTCTTCGGCGTCACCGGCACCGTGATCGGCGCCGCGGTGGCCAGCGTGGTCACCGTCATCGGCAACACGCTCTACAGCCGGTCCCTTCATCGGGTGCGCAGCACGCTGCCGGCGCGGGCGGACGCTCGGCCGCGACTCGCCTGGCGGCAACTCGCCTGGCGGCGACTCAGCTGGCGGCACGCGGCGCTCGGCGCGGTGGGCCTGTTCGTGGTCGTCGCCGGCATCCTGACGGCCGTCGAGCTGGCCGCCGGGCGGCCATTGAACAAGATCGTCCACGACCAGGGCGGCAGCGGCACCAGCCTGTTCGGCGGCGGGCATCCGGCGTCGCACCCAGATCCGACCCCCACGTCGTCGACCACCACACCGTCGACGACGAACCCGTCGACGCCCGCGCCGTCGTCCGCGGCGGACGACTCCGCGGGCACGACCCCCGCGCCGACGGCGCCCACCACCATGCCTACAGCGTCTACCCCGGCCTCGACCGGGGCCACGACGCCGACCACGCCGGAGTCGCCGACGCCGACGCTCTCGACGAGCGGCCAACCGACGCCCTAGCCTCCGGCGCAAAGGCCCGAGTGGCGGCCGCGAGTTGGCGCGTCGCTCCCGCCGTCGCTGATGATCACAGAGTTGTGGTCGATATGCGGCCACCAGCCCGTGATCATCATCGGGTCACCGGGCCGTACTCGGCGGACGTCTAGCCGACGGCGTAGTGGGCGACGCCGTCGTCCGAGACCGACACGGTCAGCCAGCCGCGCAGCACCAGGACGTCCAGGTGCGCCATCGTCTCGGTCGTGGCCAGCATCTGGTTGAACGGGTCGAGATCGTCGAAGCGACGGTGCCGCCGCGTCCAGCGCAGGATGCGCGCCACCTCGAACGCGGAGTCGGCGCCCTGCTCGGCGGCCTTGGCCGTCTCGGTCAGCCGCTGCTCGTGATGGTCGAGCAGTTCGTCGACGCGGGCGTGCACGCTGGACGTCTCCGGGCCGTGCGCCGGCAGCAGCTTCGCGTCCGGCAACGAACGCACCAGCCGCAGCGAGTCGAGGTAGTCGCGCAGCGGGTACTCGGCGACCGGGAACTCGAAGCCGATCGACGGCGTGATGTGCGGCAGTACGTGGTCGCCCGCGAACAGCGCGCCGGCGCCCTCGTCGTAGAACACGACGTGGCCGCGGGTGTGGCCGGGCGTCGCGATCACCCGCAACGTCCGGGTGCGCAGCGGCAGGTCGGTGCCGGTGTGCAGCCACACGTCGGGCAGTTCCCACTCGTCCGGGTTCGGCGTGTTCGGGGCGACGCCGGCGAGCAGGCCGCGCGCGCCGGCGCGCACCAGATGCTGGCCGTTCGACCGGTGCCCGACGCGGATGGTGTCCTGGATGGTCTGCAGGGTGGGAAGCTCACCCTCGCCCAGCGCCACCCGGGCACCGTGCGCCCGCCGGATCGCGATCGCCTGGGAGTAGTGGTCGCGATGCACATGTGTGACGAGGAACTCGCGCACGTCGCCCAGCGCGTAGCCGATGCCGTCGAGGGCCTTGGTGAGCAGTTCTTCGCTCTCCGCGAGCGCCCAACCGCTGTCGACCAGGACGACCTGATCGCCGTCGGCGATCGCGTAGACGTTCACCGCGCGCAGCCCGTCCTGCGGCAACGGCAGCGGGACGCGGTACACGCCCTCGCCGACGGGGTACGCGCCGGGTTCGGGCCAGGCAGTGCGCGATTCGCTCATCCGTCCCGTCTACCACACCGAGCCGGTCACGAGTGGCGTTCGTGGCGAACCCGACTCCCGTACGCTGCTGGGCGTGTGCGGCATCGTGGGGTACGTGGGACCTAGGCAGGCACTGGACGTCGTCGTCGACGGCCTGCGGCGACTCGAGTACCGCGGGTACGACTCGGCCGGCGTCGCCATCGTCGGCGACGGGCTGCAGACCGCCAAGAAGGCCGGCCGCATCGAGAACCTCGACAAGGAACTGGCCCGGCTGACGATCACCGGCACGACCGGCATCGGTCATACCCGGTGGGCCACCCACGGCGCCCCGACCGACCGAAACGCCCACCCGCACCTGGACGGCGCCGGGCGGTTCGCCGTTATCCACAACGGCATCATCGAAAACTTCAGCGAGCTACGGTTCGAACTCGAACGGGCCGGGGTCGAGTTTGCCAGCGAAACCGACACCGAGGTCGTCGCGCACCTCGTCGCGCGGCAGGGCGGTGACCTGGCCGACGCGCTGCGCGCCGTGTGCCGCCGCCTGGACGGCGCGTTCACGCTGGTGGTGATCGATCGCGACCGTCCCGACGTCGTCGCGGCCGCCCGGCGCAACTCGCCGCTCGTCGTCGGCATCGGCGAGGGCGAGATGTTCCTGGGCAGCGACGTCGCCGCGTTCATCGCCCACACCCGCAACGCCGTCGAACTCGGGCAGGACCAGGTGGTCGAGATCCGCCGGGACGGCTACACAATCACCGACTTCGACGGCAACTCCGTCGACGGCAAGCACTTCCACATCAACTGGGACCTCGCCGCCGCCGAGAAGGGCGGCTTCGACTACTTCATGCTGAAGGAGATCGAAGAACAGCCCAGCGCAGTCGCCAATACGTTGCGCGGCCACCTGCTCGACGGGCAGGTCGTGCTGGACGAGCAGCGCGTGGACAAGCAGGAACTGCGCGACGTCGACAAGGTGTTCGTGGTCGCCTGCGGCACGGCGTTCCATTCCGGGTTGATCGCCAAGTACGCGATCGAGCACTGGACGCGGGTGCCGGTCGAGGTCGAGATGGCGTCGGAGTTCCGGTACCGCGACCCCGTCCTGGACCGGCAGACGCTTGTCGTGGCGATCAGCCAGTCCGGGGAAACCGCCGACACGCTCGAAGCGGTTCGCCACGCCCGGGCGCAGAAGGCCCGCGTCCTCGCCATTTGCAACACGAACGGGGCGCAGATACCGCGCGAGTCCGACGGCGTGCTGTACACCCACGCCGGTCCCGAGATCGGGGTGGCCGCGACCAAGACGTTCACCGCGCAGGTGGCCGCCGTCGAGCTGGTCGGGCTGGCGCTGGCCCAGGCGCGCGGCACCAAGTACAGCGACGAGATCGCCCGCGAGTTCTCGCTGCTGGCCGGGGTGCCCGACCTGATGGCCCAGACCCTGGACATCGTCGAGCCGGTACGCGCGCTGGCCCGCGACATCGCGTCGTCGCGCACGGTGCTGTTCCTCGGCCGGCACGTGGGCTATCCGGTGGCCCTCGAAGGCGCGCTCAAGCTCAAGGAACTCGCCTACATGCACGCAGAGGGGTTCCCGGCCGGCGAGCTCAAGCACGGGCCGATCGCCCTGATCGAGGACGGCTTGCCGGTTGTCGTCGTGATGCCGTCGCCGGAAGGGCGTCCGGTGCTGCACCAGAAGATGCTGTCCAACATTGCCGAGATCACCGCGCGCGGTGCCCGGACCGTGGTCATCGCCGAGGAGGGCGACACCGCCGCGCGCCGGCACGCCACCCACCTGATCGAGGTGCCCGCCGTGCCGACCTTGCACTCGCCGTTCGTGGCAACGATCCCGCTGCAGGTGCTCGCCGCCGAGATCGCGCAGGCGCGCGGTTACGACGTCGACAAGCCCCGCAACCTGGCCAAGTCCGTCACCGTGGAATAGAGCGAACGGAACGCGCCGACCCGCGCTACGGCGGCGCGGCCACGGCTTCGTTCTGCTCGCCAGGTGGCCGCCCGACGCGTCGGCCGGCGGAACGCGCCTCAGGCCGGAATCATGTGGCGGACGCCGAAGCGCCCGAAGTCCCGGTCGAACGTCACGACCTCGGCGCCGTGCTCCAGGGCGAGTGCCGCGATGTGCACGTCGGTCGTGAGGTTTCCCGCCGTGCCTGATTGTTCGATCAGTCCGCGCCAGACCGCTAGATGACGCTTCGTCGGGTCGACGATGACGGCGACGGGGCGAGCCAGCCACGACTCCACGAAATCGAATGCCTGCGCGACGGTCAACGGCGACTCGAACGCCGGCGACGTAGCGACTCTTACGAACGCGAGGAGCACCACCCAGGAGAACCCGAGCGGCTCCGTGCCCCGCAGTGCATCCCGCAGCCATCGCCGTGCGAGTTTGTAGTGACTGTCGTCCGCATTGATCGAGTAGAGCAGTACGTTGCCGTCGACGACCTTCACCGACCGGCTCGCAGCTTGCGCAGGATCTCTTCGTCCTCGAGATCCGCCGCCGCGCGCAACGCGTGGGTGAGGTCGATCTTGGGGGCGCCCATGTGATAGCTCGGAAAGTCGTATGGTTCTGCCGAGGCTGCCGATCCCAGACTGGAGCGGATTGCGTCGTTGACGGCCTGCTTGAAGCTCAGGCCGCGTTCCTTCATCGTTTTCTTGACGAGTGCCTCGACATCGGGGTCGAGCGTGATCGTCGTGCGCATGTGTGCATCATAGCATCAACGCTGTTGATGGCCTGATGCGTCATGCTGACCCCGAAGGCGGTGCTCCCGTAGTCTCGCGGTGTGGCCAGCAAGTCGGTGGACGTACTGATCGTGGGCGCGGGGCCGGTGGGGCTGTTCGGCGCCTACTACGCCGGCGTGCGCACGCTGCGGACGGCGGTGCTCGACTCACTCGAGGAGCCGGGCGGTCAGATCACCGCGATGTACCCGGAGAAGGCGATCTTCGACGTGGCCGGCTTCCCGGCGATCCGGGGCCGCGAGCTCGTCGACCAGCTCGTCGCCCAGGCGGCGCCGTTCGATCCCGACTACGTACTGGGCCACCAGGCGGTGGGCCTGGAGCGCGGCGACGGCACCTTCGCGGTCACCACCTCGCAGGGGCTGCGCATCGAGTGCCGGGCCATCGTGATCACCGGGGGCATCGGCACGTTCACGCCGCGGCCGCTGCCGGCCGGCCAGGAGTTCGTCGGCCGCGGCGTGGTGCACTTCGTCCCTGACCCGTCCGTCTACAAGGACCTGAACGTCGTCGTGGTGGGTGGCGGCGACTCGGCACTGGACTGGGCGCTGATGCTCGAACCGATCGCCAAGTCGGTGACGCTCGTGCACCGGCGCGCGCAATTCCGGGCCCATCCGCATTCGGTGGAGCTGGTGAAGGCGTCGACCGTGCAGATCCTCACCGACGCGCAGATCGCCGGCCTGCTCGGCAGCCCGGCGCTGTTCGAGGCGCAGGTCACCGTCGACGGCAGCGTCAAATCGCTGCCCTGCGACAAGCTCGTCGCGGCGCTCGGCTTCACCGCGAACCTGGGCCCGCTGCTCGAATGGGGCATCGAGATCGCCGGACGGCGGCACATCAAGGTCGACACCACCGGCGCGACGACCGTGCCGGGCGTCTACGCCGCCGGGGACATCGTCGACTACGAGGGCAAGGTGCGGCTGATCGCGACCGGGTTCGGCGAGGTGGCGACGGCGGTGAACAATGCGGCGGCCTACCTCAACCCCCACGTGTCCGCGTTCCCGGGACACCTGTCCGACTACGCTCCGCCCGGCGCCATCGGCTCGCCCACGGCATGATCGTCGGCGTCGGTATCGACGTGGTGCCCGTGGAACGGTTCGCCGAGGCATTACGCCGCACCCCGTCGCTCGCCGCCCGGCTGTTCACCGCGGACGAGCAGGTGACCGAGTCCGGCGGGAAGCGCACCGCGGAGTCGCTCGCCGCCCGTTTCGCCGCCAAGGAGGCGCTGGCCAAGGCGCTCGGCGCACCGGGCGGCATGCTGTGGACGGACGCCGAGGTGATCACCGATCCGTACGGCCGGCCACACCTCGAGGTGCGCGGCACGGTGGCGGACCGGGCGGCGTCGCTCGGCATCACGCGCTGGCACGTGTCGCTGTCGCACGACGGCGGGATAGCGTCGGCCACCGTGATCGCGGAAAGCTGACGGATCGCGCAACCTCTGGCAGCCTGACGCTGCCAGAAGTTGCGCGATTCGGGAAGGAGGGCCTGACATGCGCGGGGTCTGGCCGGTCAGCGACGTGCGGGCGGCGGAGGCGGCGCTCATGGCCCGGCTGCTCGATCCGGATCGGGCGCACGCCGCGGGGCTGGCCGCGCTGCGGGCGGCCGGCGGACGGGTGGCCGGCGGCGGCGTCGGGGATGACGATGCCCTCGACGACGCGGACCTGGTCGTCGACGGAATTCTCGGCATCGGCGGACGGGGCAGGCTGCGCGACGAGGCGGCCAAGCTGGCCGACGCGGCGCGCGACCGCCGCACGGTGGCGGTCGACCTGCCCTCCGGCGTGGACGCCGACACCGGAGCGGTCGAGGGCGCCGCCATCCGGGCGGACGCCACGGTGACGTTCGGCGCGCTCAAGCCCGGCCTGGTGAGTGGCGCGGGTGCCGAGCAGGCCGGCGAGGTGCACCTGGTCGACATCGGTCTGGAGCCCGAGCTGCCGGCGGCGCGGACGTTCGTGCTCGAGGCGCCCGACGTGGCCGCCCGGCTTCCCGTGCCCGGGCCAGAGGACGACAAATACACCCGCGGCCTCGTCGGGGTGGTGGCCGGTTCGCCCGCGTACACCGGTGCCGGCCTGCTCACCACCGGCGCGGCAGTGCACGGCGGGGCCGGCATGGTGCGCTACCTGGGACGGGCGCCGGACGCCATCCGGGCCCGGTACCCGGAGGTCGTCGTGCACGAGGACACCCGTCCCCACGACGTGCGGGTGCAGGCCTGGGTGGTCGGCCCGGGCCTTGGCACCGACGACGCGGCGATGGAACTGCTGACCGACGTGCTGCGCAGCGACCTGCCGGTGATCGTCGACGCGGACGGCCTCACACTGGTGGCCCGCTCACCGGGACTCGTCCGTGGGCGGTCGGCGCCGACGGTGCTCACCCCGCACGACCGCGAGTTCGCCCGGCTGGCCGGCGACGTCGGCGCCGACCGCGTCGGGGCGGCCCGCCGCGCCGCCGCCGACCTGAGGGCGACCGTGCTGCTCAAGGGCAGCGCCACGGTGGTAGCCGACCCGGGTGGGCGGGCGTACGTCAACCGGACCGGCACGCCGTGGCTGGCCACCGCCGGCAGCGGCGACGTGCTGAGCGGGCTGATCGGCTCGCTGCTCGCCGCCCGGCTCGACGCGCCCCTCGCGGCGGCGGTCGGCGCGTACGTCCACGGCGTCGCGGGTCAGCTGGCGGCGTCGGACGGACCGGCGTCGGCGGCCGACGTGCTCGCCGCGCTGCGTGTTGCGTGGCTCTCCCTCTGAAGCCGATCGCCGGCCGCGACGGCGGCGACGACCACGACGGCCGCGATCGCCAGGGTCAGCGCCGAGACGTGCGGCGCGGCGACCGCCAGCAGGGCCAGTAGCGCGATCGCGGTGATCCGCGTCCACGGCACGACGCGCCACACCACCGCCTTGAACGCCGCGTGCCCGGCGAGG
>WNGE01006907.1_pt1 | contig 12495 bp, 8 predicted proteins | sample 5400651 | NCBI WGS metagenome assembly WNGE01 (sample SAMN13153370, study PRJNA577476) | soil metagenome | isolation source: 60 cm soil or saprolite under grassland replicate 2 | place: USA:California | collected 2016-06-15 | reverse complement strand
CCTCGAGATCGTTCGCGACAAATACGTTCTCCGCCAGATCATCATTACCTGCACCGAAGGCGTGCGTCGCGCTTACGAGGAACAGGGAGAAGTGGGGCCGCTTCTCGATGAAGTGGAACACCAGATTTTTAAGGTCGGCGACGACCGTTTCAAGGGCCAGCTCCTGACCATGAAAGAGCAAGTGATGGGCGCGCTCGAATCCATCGAAAAACTGTGGGAACGGAAGGGTGGCATCACCGGATTATCCACGGGCTTCATCGAACTGGATCGACTCACCAGCGGATTACACCCGGCTGAAATGATTGTCATTGCCGGCCGGCCGAGCATGGGCAAGACCGCCCTCGCCATGAACGTGGCCGAACATGTCGCGGTAAATCAAAAAAAGCCTGTGGCAGTGTTTAGTCTGGAAATGAGCAGCCAGCAGCTTGTCCAACGCATGCTCTGCTCCCGCGCCCGCGTCAATTTGCAGCGGGTGCGCGACGGCTTTCTTGGGGAACGGGATTTCCCCAGCCTGACCGCGGCTGCTTCGAAACTGGCGGAAGCAAAAATTTTTATTGATGACAGTCCATCGCTGGAAATTCTGGAGCTGCGGGCGAAGGCGCGCCGCCTGAAAGCGCAGCAGGACATCGAGTTAGTCCTGATTGACTATTTGCAGCTCCTGCGATCGGCCACGCGTCGGGCCAAGGAAAACCGGCAGCTCGAGATTTCCGAAATTTCCGCTGGCTTAAAAGCGTTGGCAAAAGAACTGAACATTCCCGTGATCGTAGTCGCGCAATTAAATCGACAACCGGAAGCGCGTTCCGGCGGGAAACCGCGGCTGAGCGATCTGCGCGAGTCCGGATCGATTGAGCAGGACGCCGATTTGGTAGGTTTGCTCGTGCGGCCTGAGATTTATGAGGAAGACGAGGAGGCGCGCGCGGAGAAGGAGGGCGAAGCGGAACTGATCATTGCCAAACAGCGCAACGGACCGGTTGGCGAAATTCCGCTCACCTTTTTGAAGGAGTTCACCCGTTTCGAAGATCGCGCGCGCAACGTGCGGGAACCGGGCGAAGCGTTTTAAATGTACGAAGCCTCCATTGTCATTCCGAGTCCGGCAGCTGCCGGATCGAGGAATCCCGTTGCGGAACCTTTAAGGTAACATATCGGGATCCCTCGGTCCGAGGCGGACTGGCGTTTTCGCTCAGGATGACGTTAAAACGATCGCCCAGCCTAGCCGGGCTGCTACTAATTGCCGCGCCTCCGCTGTTAATCGGCTTGCTCATATTCAGGGATGGCGTCGACGTCCCATTTTGGGATCAATGGGACGGGACTGCCCCGCTTTTTGAGAAAATGGCGGCCGGCACCCTGGGGTTCGCCGACTTTTTCGCGCAGCACAATGAACATCGAATTCTTTTTCCTCGATTGATTTTTTTCGGACTTGGGCGGCTGACGCATTGGAACGTCCGGGCTGAGCTTTTTGTGATTTGGTTTCTCGCCCTGGTCTGCCTTTTCAACATCTGGCAGCTGACATGGCGCAGTGGCTGGAAGGACTCCGGCTTCTGGATCTTGTTTTCGTCCAGCGTACTTCTCTTTAGCCCCCTTAATCGCGAGAACTTCCTTTGGGGATTCCAAATTGGATTTCTTCTCCCCCTTGCCTGTGCCACAGCGTGCATCTGGGTTGCAACCTACGTGCGGCATCCCTTCAATTTCGTGTTCGCAATCATGCTGTGCACCATCTGCACGTTTTCGATCGCGAGCGGCTTGACGAGTTGGTTGCTCGCCACACCTCTCCTAATGCTGGCGCAAGCGCGATCAACATCGTCCAAAAAATGGTGGGTCATCTGGACGTGTACGTTTTTGCTCGAAATGTGTGCGTATTTTTACGGTTACGAAAAACCGGCATATCATCCGTCCGTGTGGCGGGCGCTTAGCCATCCGGGTCCGGCCGCCGTATATGTCCTGGTCTTTCTGGGAAGTCCTTTCACCTTCGGGACAAATTTGCCCCCGCTGTCTCTCGGGATGGGGATGGGCGGATTGCTGGTCTTGCTACTTCTGATTTGCGCAGTTTATCTTTCGAGCAAACGCCATGATCGCAGCTTGCTTGGCGAAGCTTTGCCTTGGTTGATGTTGGCAATGGTAGCAGTGAGCGCCGCGGTCTTGACCATGATCGGACGATTAGGATTTGGACCTAGCCAGGCAAGAGCTTCTCGTTACGTGACATTTGCAGTGATGTTACCAATCGCTCTGCTCGCTCTCGCGCCGGTGGTTCGTTCGCACTGGACTCGTTCATTCTCCGCCCGAGGCCAACTCGTGACCAAAGCCGTGTCCTTTCTCCCGCTTATCCCGTTTATACTCATGGCTTGTGCAGGCTTTCTCGCGGACCTGCCGGCCTGGCCGGTGATTCGACAAGCGCGCCTTTATAGCAAGACACTTGTTTCCTTCATCAATTTCGTGCCTGAAAGAGAAGAACTGGCCAGGCACGTATTTCCCTATGATGGCAGAGTGAAAACCGCCGCCAACGCCCTGAATCGTATCGGCTATCTGCGTCCCCCGTTATTCCAATCGAATCTTGTCCGCAATGTCGCCGACCCTGCGTCGAGTGGCTCCGCCCGCTTCGGCGAATTCCAAATTCACGAGGAGAAATCGGGACAGATTGAACTCGGCGGGCAAGCCTTCCTCCCGGACAAACGAGGTCCCGCTGACGCGGTCCTCATCACTTACGATAACGCCGAGGGAGAACCGGTGATTTGCGCTATTGCTTCGATTGAGAGCCCTCACGGGGGTGGCTTAAGGATCGCGTGGGACTCTTCTGCCCTGCCGTCCAGGTGGAGGCGGCTTCTTCCTACAGATCGTCTCCCTGAAGGACAACGGTGTCTCTTGAAGGTGTGGTCATATAACGCCGAGGCATGTCGGGCGTATCGGCTCGAGGGAAGCGCAATTGTAATACCGTAGCTTATGGCGAGCGATTCTACGAGCTAACGAGACGTGTGGCGATCCGTGCTCTGGGGAGCGCAGGCTGCCAGCCTGCAATTCTTGCGGGTGCTATCGTGATGATCTCTGATCCTGGTCCCGGCAAGCTGCCGAGACCTACAGGCTGGCAGCCTGTGCTCCCCAGAATCAAGGAATCAAAAGCTGCGCGCGAAAGCGTTAAATCGGAAATCGCCAGCCGTTTTAACGAATAACCTATTTAACTATTTAACAGATCACGAAAGTGATCTCGCAGCATCGATAACGTGCTGCGCGTCAATGCCAAATTCCTTCATCACTTCCGTGCCTGGCGCACTGAGACCAAAACGGTGCAATCCAATTACTTTTCCATCGAGGCCGACATATTGATACCAAATCTCCGGCGCACCCGCCTCAATTGCGACACGCTTGCGACATTTCTTCGGCAAAACTTCTTCGCGATATTCTTCCGATTCGCGACTGAACCGTTCCATGCACGGCATCGAAACGACACGCGTGCCCGCGCCCAGCTCTTTGGCGGCGGCGAGCGCGTGCTGCAATTCGCTTCCACACGACAAAATGATCAGGTCGAGCGACGCGCTTTCCTGTTTCGCGATGTAACCACCGCGTCGCACCCCTTCACGTCGCAAGTTCACATCGACTTCGTTCAGCATCGGCACGTTTTGCCGGGTCAGCGACAGCAAGGTCGGGCCATCAATCCGCTCGCAGGCGGCGACAAATGCGCCCGCTGTTTCCTCGGGATCAGCCGGCCGGATGACGTCGAGATGTCTGATTAAACGAAGCGCACTCACGGTTTCGACCGGTTGGTGAGTCGGTCCGTCTTCCCCTACGCCGATCGAGTCGTGCGTGAAAATGTAGATGTTCGGCAATCGCGCCAGCGCCGCGAGGCGAATCGCGGGCCGGGCGTAATCGGAAAAAACAAGAAAAGTAGCGCCCGAGGCCCGGAAAATTCCATGATAGGAAACGCCGTTCAGGATTGCGCACATCCCATGCTCACGAATACCGAAGCGGATGTTGCGGCCGCCCGGATTGTCGCGCGTGAAATCGCCGCTCTCCTTGATGTAATTCATGGTCGAGCCGTAAAGATCGGCGCTGCCGCTGATTAAATTCGGCATCGCTTTGGCGATTGGCTGAAGCACTTCGCCACCCGCCTTGCGTGTCGCCAGTTTTGCGTCCGAGGGAAATGCCGGAATTTTCTCGAGCAAATCCTGCGGAACTTTCTTATCGATGGCGCCGTCTAAAGCGTGCGCTTTCTCCGGGTTTTTTTCGCGCCACCCTTTCCAGGTCTTTTCCCACTGGGCAAAATCGGCAAGCAGTTTCTTTTTGTGTTCGGCGAAATATTCGCGCGTCTCCTTGGAAACGAAATAATGCTCGTCCGGGAGGCCGAGATTTTTTCGCGCGGCATCGACAAATTTTGCCCCGGCTTCACCATGGGCTTTCGCCGTTCCCTCAATCTCCGGAATCCCTTTCCCCGCGACGGTGTGAATGATGATGAACTGCGGTTTCCCGTTGTCGCGCTCTTTCGCGATGTTACAGGCATCGAGGAATTCCTGCATATCGTCGCCCTGGATTTCCTGGGTATCGAATCCGTAAGCCTCATAACGTTTTCGCGTGTCTTCGCTTTGCGTCTGGTTGGCCATGGCATCGAGCGTGATGGCGTTGGAATCGTAAATCAGAATCAGATTATCGAGCCCAAAATGCCCGGCGAACGCACTCGCTTCAGCGGAGACGCCTTCCTGGAGACAACCGTCGCCCGCCAGACAAAAAATATGCTGGTCGAAAATACGATGCTCGTTGGTGTTGAAATGTGCCGCCGCCATTTTCGCCGCCATTGCCACACCAACCGCGTTGCCAACGCCCTGCCCCAGCGGGCCGGTGGTGCACTCGACTCCTGGGGTTTCAAAAAATTCTGGATGCCCCGGAGTCCTCGAATGCAGCTGACGAAAATTTTTAATGTCGTCGATCGAAACGTCGTAGCCGCTCAGGTGCAGCCAGGCATACAAAAACATGCTGCCGTGTCCGGCGGAAAGAATGAAATAATCGCGATTAATCCAGCGCGGTTGCTCTGGATTGTGTCTGAGCAAATAACCGTAGAGCACGGCGCCGACCTCGGCGCATCCGAGTGGCAGGCCAAGATGGCCTGATTGCGACGCCTGCACCGCATCCATTGTCAGGCCGCGCGCTTCCGTAGCCGCGCGCGAGAGAGCCTCGAAATTCATTTGCATAGCGTTCTATAATGGCAGCGCGACTGCCGACAAAACGTTTTTGCAATCTTGCATTCGTGACCAAATCGCCGGTCATTGCCGGAGGTGAATCGGTCCGCATTGCTCCACATCGTCGAGCGTCTCGAGGGGTTGCTCGGAAAATTACCGGCGGCGATCCAAAAACCAGTGCTGCACGAGTTAACGCCATTGAAGGAACTTTTTTTGCAGCAACGCCCGCCGCGTCTCCTCCTCGCCGGAGCGGGGCGCTGGCCCATGCCGCAAGTTGTGAATCTTCTTTTTAATGGCGTCGCGGTTGAAGATTCCAGCCAGGTGCTGTTCGAGATCTTTCGCTGGCAAGACATTGAGATCAAAGATCGAGGCGCCATTTCTGTCCTCGATGCCCGTGGCGCCGATGATGAAGCGGAAAAAACGATTCGCCGAGAACTCGAACGCGCATCAGCAGACGCGATCATCATTTTGAGCGACGCCTCCGAAGGCCGCAGCAAAGTAAAACGAAGCGCGGAAAATGGCAGCGAGTGCGTGCACTGGAATGATGCGGTCCGCAAAGACGCCGGCATTGTGGCGATCCACCTCGAGCCGACTCCAAGTGCGGGCCACAATGGGGAGCCGGTCCGGATGGATTGGTCGGAAAAAATCCAGCCGCAATTACACGGTCGCGTCTGGGGCGGTTTCGAGTTTTCCGGCGAATCTGGACACGCCTTGGCCGACCGGGCAGCATCGCATCAATTCGTTTCCGTTCTTGCGAAAAGGTTACCAAACGAATGCCGGGTCGAAATTGTGCGCATTTTCGGCGACCGCGAAGCCCAACGCGAGATCGCAAACATTCTCATCAAATCGACCAGCGCGATCTGCACCGCAGTCGGCGCGCAGCCGATCCCGCTGGCGGATCTCCCCGTCCTCACCACCTTGCAGTTGGTGATGGTCTCCGGGATCATGTATCTGAGCGGACGCGAGCGAAGCCTACGAGCGGCCACAGAATTTGTCGGCGCGCTCGGGGCCAACGTCGGGGCCGGAATGCTACTGCGCGAGGGCGCTCGCGCGCTCCTAAAATTCTTTCCGGGTTGGGGAAATGTCGTCTGTGGCATGGTGGCAGGCGCGGGCACTTACGCTATCGGACACGCAGCCTCCGCTTATTTCCTGGAAGGGGTGACGCTAGGTGAAGCCCGTCGCACCTATTTGAAAGGACGAAAACGCCGGAAGTCAGCGATGCTGCAGCTGAAATGACGATTCGGGGGCGCGAGAAGCTAATATGCGGCGCTTGCTTCAGGCAATGGAGGGCGGAGCTCCTGCGACGCTCATGACCAGGGCGGGCTCGCAGGAGCTCGCCCCTCCATCTATTTATGAGATCGGCGAGTAGTTTCCGAGGCGGTGAATAACTTGTGTACAAAGCCGCGATCCTCTCCACATTTTGTTCACAGCTTTTTGTGAACAGCAGACGCGTTTCCCTGCCTTTCCGGCTGATCCGCGGATGAATCTTTCGCAGATTCGCGCAGCACTCGACAGCGCCGGCGTGCGACCGGCAAAAAAACTGGGACAGAATTTCCTGCACGATCAAAACCTGGCGCGTTGGATTGTCGAGCAGGCCCAGATTGGTCGGGATGATTTTGTTCTGGAAATTGGGCCGGGCCTTGGCGCGCTCACCGGCGAGATCCTGAAGCGCGGTGCGCGTCTGCTGGCGTTGGAGAAAGACGCGCGGCTGGCCAATTTTTTGCGCGAAAAATTTCGCGACTCGCGATTCGAACTTCGCCACTGCGATGCGCTTGATTTCGACACGCGAATTCTTTTCGCAGAGCGCAACGTGAAAGTGATCGGAAACCTTCCCTACTACATTGCGAGTCAACTGCTCTTGCGTTTTGTGAATTTTCCAAATTATATCTCGTTGGCATTGTTCATGTTACAAGATGAGATGGCGCGGCGTCTCTCGGCGAAACCAGGAAGCGCCGATTACGGCGCGCTCACGTTGCGGTTGCAACTTCATCATCACGTTGAGTATTTGCGAAAGATTCCGCGCACAGTTTTTATCCCGCAGCCCGAAGTCGCTTCGGCAATTGTTCGCTTTACCCCGCGTGACGAAAAACGGATCGGAATTTTCGATCACGAAGTGTTTCGCGAGATCGTGAAGCAGGGATTCTCGCAGCGGCGAAAGCAATTGCGAAAACTCCTCGCCGGTCAAATTGACGACTGGGAAAACATTTCAAAAAAAATTGCGGTCCCCCTGCCCGCGCGCGCAGAAGAGCTTTCGCTTGAGCAATGGATCGCGCTGGCCAACCTCATCGCTCCACGCGATGAAAAAATTGCGTCGCAGGCGTCAGCTGAGCGCTTTCCCGTGGTGGACGAAAACGATCGGCAAATTGGCACCGCCAGTCGCTTGGAAGTCCATGAGAATAACTTCCGTCATCGCGCCGTTCACATCCTCATTTTCAGTCATGCCGGGGAGATACTTTTGCAAAAGCGTTCGCCCTGGAAAGACCGGCATCCCCTGCTCTGGGATTCAAGCGCAGCGGGTCACGTGGAAGCTAACGAAGAGTATGACGAGGCCGCAGGGCGCGAACTCATGGAAGAACTTGGAGCAAGCGCGAGGATGGATCGCATTGGTAAGCTGCCGGCGTCGGAAAAAACCGGTCAGGAATTTATCATGGTTTATCGCGGAGAATGCGACGGGCCATTTGCCTTTCCATGCGAAGAGATCAGCGCAGCCGAGTTTTTTCCGACCGAAATCGTGGAGCGATGGGTGGCAAATAAGCCCGAGGATTTTGCGCCACCATTTCTCGAATGCTGGCGTTTATTCACAGCTAAATCGTCCCAGCTACCGCCGCCGTAGTGCCCTTGCTGCCGCTCTGTTGAACCTCGCGCGCGAATAGCGGCGTGGACGCGCTTCTGCGCGTCCAGGACGAGCGGAAGCTCGTCCCTCCGCAAATCGAGCTCGGGAATGCTGAGCGCGGTTATCCTCATCTCGCTCAGGTCCGGGTCAGTGCAAAGCTATTTCAGCCCGACCAATTGCGGCGCGGGTAAGTTCCAGCTTTTCCACCTTGCCGAATAATCCGTCTTCGTGAGCAACGCGTAGCAAGGATGCTTGGGCGCGCGCAACCACGCGACTAGCCGAACCAGGTCCGGTTCCGCCATTGTCGTGCAACCAGTCGTAGGGCGATTTACTCCGCGGCGAATGTGAAAGAAGATCGCACTGCCATCACCGGGCACGGGCGGGTCGGAATTATGTTGAATCTCGACCAGCCAGCGGTAGGCAAAATCGCCGCCGCGCATTTTTTCGTGGCTATAATTGTCCGGCGGATTACGCGGATCGATCACCACATGCCGGTTATAACTGGGCGAACGTGGATCGTCGCTCCAGACGTCGGCTTGGGTCACCTGATGAAATGGATAATTGGCTCCCGGCGGCAACGCGGCATCGTAGGTAAAGACCTCTCCGATGCGAAAAATGCCGGCGGGCGCCCGACCATCGCGCTCGTGTTTTCGCAAGCCCGGCTCGCCCTGGCCCGCGATCCCACTTCCCCAGGCCAGACCGTTTTTTCCAAACAACACCGGCACCGGCTCTGCCTGCGCTCGCCACTTGCTTCCGGCCTTTTCCAGCAGATACAAACGGCCATGCACGGAATTCCAGTCCGGCGCGAGAGCGACGATGAGTTGTGCGCAATCATCCGGGAGGGCGGCGGCATGGGCGTTGCTCGCAACAAACAACGCCAGCAGCGAGATGAGGAATCCTCCGTAATTCACGCTTAACCTAGACGCTGATCAGGCCAAAACTGCAACGCGTTTCCTCAATGAAACAACGAATGATCATCTGCGGCGTGCTCGTAGTTCTGATTTTCGCTGCGCACGCTCCAGCGTTACGAGCGACCTTTGTTTGGGACGATACCGCGCTGGTCCTGCGCGACCCGCTCATTCGCAGCTGGCGATTGATTCCAGAAGGCTTTCAACATTTTCTGTTTGTTGATGCGACTCCTTCGAATTTTTATCGCCCGGTTCAGCGGCTGACCTACACGCTGGAGTATTGGGCGTTCTCCTTTCGTCCCGCGCCTTATCATTTGACCAATATCTTGCTCCACGCTGCCACCGCGATCGCGTTGTTTATTTTCGCCCTCGCATTCTTCAGACTCTATCGCATTGATGAAGGAAAAAGCCTCGGTGTTGCGGCCATTGCCTCGCTGGCGTGGGCGCTACATCCGCTCCATTCCGGAGTCGTCGATTATGTATCGGGACGCGCGGATTCGCTCGCAGCACTTTTTGGTTTCGCAGCACTATATTTTACGGTTCGAGCGCTTGGCCAAGAATCGGCTTGGAAATTTTACGCTATCACTGGATTTGCGCTTCTGGCCAGCGCCCTCAGCAAAGAGAGCGGGCTCATTTTTTCCGCGTTGGCGATCACGTTGATTATTCTCAGGAAAAACTGGAAAGGACTTGCGGCGTCAGGCGTGGCAATCGCGTTTGTTCTCACCATCTATGTGACCCTGCGCAATCAGGTGCCGCCAGTGAATGTACCGCAGCTTTCACCGCCGGCGCCCGCACTGGTCCGTCCAGTTACCGCGGCTCGCGCGCTGGCGGAATACGCCGGTCTTTTAATAGCGCCTGTGAATTTGCACATGGATCGTGATGTGGAGAATCATCCCTGGGGATTTAATCCTGTTAGTCTGACGGCCGGCGCCTGGCGTGAGTTACAAACGCTGGCAGGTCTTATAGTCTTCGGCGCGCTGCTGTGGTGGGTGCGCCGCACACACAAACGTGAGCCGGCAATCTTCGCGCTTCTTCTCTGCGCCGGGGTTTCGTATTTGCCGGTATGTGGTCTTTTTTCCTTGAACGCAAACATTGCCGAACACTGGATCTACGTCCCGTTAGCCTTTATTCTTCTCGCCGTTGCACTGCAAGTCGCGCTAATTGTCCGCCCTCGGGCCACTTTTTTGTCGGTCATCGCGCTCGCGATCCTCTGGATCGCGTTTCTTGGAGTGCGAACGTTTTACCGCGCACAAGATTGGCAAGACGCGCGAACGTTTTTCGGGCGCACCATCGGCGCCGGGGGCGATTCCGCTCGCATGTTGATTAACCTCGGCGCGCTCGAGTTATCGGAGGGCCACCTCGAAGAAGCAGATATGCTCTTCCAGCGTGCCCTGTCGAAAAATCCAGAGCAACCCTTCGCGTTGCTCAATCTCGGCGCCGTCGCCTTGAAACGAAATGATCTGTCGACCGCGCGAGGTTTTCTCGAACGCGCGCAGAAAAATCTGGTAAGTCTGGCGCAAGCGGAAGAGATGCTGGCGATGGTGGAACAAAAAGAAAAAGGCCAGGTCAATCTGTCGCGCTTGCGCATGGCTTCGCGAACAAACCCGCCATCGTGGCCTATCATGCGACGCTACCTCGCCGCCCTCGCCGTCACCGGCCAGACGGAAAAAGCGGTAGCAGAATTGCAGGCCGTACTTAGAACGGAATGGTATCGGGCCGAATCCTGGCAATTGATTAGCGACTACCTAGCGCGTCTTGGAGAGACTGACCAAGCTGGCAAAGCGTTAGCCCAGGCACGCGCGTTCGACGCCCATTTGAACAACCACTGATACGGTCAGACCAGCTTCGGTGTTCGAGCTTGAATGTCCTAATCCTATTCGTATTCGTAATCACAATCCTTCTGCGCACCCGCAAATAGCTAAGAATAGATTAGGAATAAGAATTATTACCGGCCGTGCCTTCGTCACCAGCTCCCTCGATCGCATTGGTATCCGCCGGCAAATATTTCGCGCCCCAAAACCAAAGCGAACCAGCTACGATCATCAATAGCGCCACTCCCCAGAGGGCGACGTTCATGTTCCAACGATCCCGCACCACCCCGATTAAGGGCGGAGAAGTCGCGTCGCCCAGGAGGTGAATGATAAAAATATTAAGTGCGAATGCGCTCGCGCGCACCGTTGGCGGGGTCACGTTGGCCAAAGCGGTGTTGGAGGGACCAGTATTAAAGAAAAGAAAGAAGACCGCGATGAAGATCATCAACCAGGCCATCGGGAAACGAACGTAAATAACGGCGATGGTCGCCGGAACACAAAGCAACATTCCCATTCCGGAAACGAGAAAGTAAGAGCTGGCAAACCGCTCCCGTAGTTTGTCGCCAGCCCAGCCGCCGAACAGCGTCGCGAGCAACCCGGCCGCTGCGGTGATCGCGCCGAAAGTTAAATCAATATTTCCTAACAGGTTTCGGCTCGCCGGAAATTCAGCGCGCCGATCTAGAAAAATGTAATCAGGCATCCATGCGGAGAAACCGCCAATGGCAAACGTCATTACCGTCATGGCGGCAGTATTAAGGATGTACGATCGAATGCGAAAAAGAGCACCATAATCTCTTAGAGACGGCGGTCCTGTCGTCACCGAGGTCTTCGCCCGCGGCTCGCGCATAAAAAAGCAACATGCCGCCAGTAACAATCCCGGCGGCACAACGAGATAGAAAGCCCAGCGCCACCCCAGAAGATCCGCAATCTTTCCGCCGAACGCGTAACCCAGCGCACTTCCCACTGGAATCGCTACATAAAACCAGGCCAGCACCCGTCCTCTTGTCTTGACCGGATAAAGATCGGCAATGATCGTCGGCGCGGCCGGTCCATAACCCGCCTCGCCGATCCCGACGAATAATCTTGTGCAGAGCAAAACCGCAAAGGACGTCGCCAATCCCGACCAGCCGCTGGCCAGGCTCCAGATCGCGACACTGATTCCGATCAATATCCAGCGCGAAAAACGATCGGCCAGCCAGCCGAAGATCGGCGCCGTGCACATGTAACTGACCAAAAACGCCGTCGTCCAAAGGCCGGCTTTACCATTTTGGTTTGGATCGCCTGCCAAAAATTGCTGCTTGAGCGTCGGCAGTACCGACGCCAAAACGTAACGGTCGATGTAGTTAAAAAGGTTAATGGCGAGCAGCAGGGCCAGAGCGTTGCGGGCGCCTGATTTTTGCTCGTTCGTCATAACGCGATTGCAGAGTGAGATGGAGCGATTGTAAACGTAAAACAAATGCCCGGAGATTCTGCCACCGAGCGCGCTTTTTATTTTGTTGCCTGCGGCGTCGCCCGTCTGGTTTACCGGGTAAACGCGATCGGCGTCGAAAATCTTCCGACTGGCGGCTGCCTGCTCGTTCCCAATCACATCACCTGGGTTGATGCGATCATTCTTCAACTAGCCTGTCCGCGACCGGTTCGCTTCATCATCGATGAAGAATTTTATCGCAAAGCGGCACTCCAGCCGGTGCTGCGAATGGCAGGCGCTATCCCGATCGACCGGCGTAAGCCGCGCGAAGCAATTCGTCGAGCGACCGAGCGAATTGAAGCCGGCCAAATCGTTT
>WNGE01029388.1_pt1 | contig 12496 bp, 14 predicted proteins | sample 5400651 | NCBI WGS metagenome assembly WNGE01 (sample SAMN13153370, study PRJNA577476) | soil metagenome | isolation source: 60 cm soil or saprolite under grassland replicate 2 | place: USA:California | collected 2016-06-15 | reverse complement strand
TGTGCGATATCGAGTTCACCATCGAGAAGGGAAAGCTGTGGATCCTCCAGACCCGGATCGGCAAGCGAACCGCGTTCGCCGAATGGGTCATGGCCCACGACATGCTGGACGAAGGCCTGATCGACGGGGATACTGCCCTACTCCGCGTCGACGCCAACCGACTGGAAGAGCTGTTCAAGCGAGTCGTGTCGTCCACGGCGAAGGCGGAGCCGATCGCGCGAGGGCTGAATGCGTCGCCCGGCGCCGCCTCGGGCAAAGTCGTGTTCAGTGCGGACGAGGCGGAGGAATGGGCGAAGCGAGGCGAGCGGGTGATCCTGGTCCGCCGAGAGACCACGCCCGACGACTACCACGGGATGATCGCGTCGCAGGGCATCCTGACCTCAGCCGGCGGGACGAACTCGCACGCGGCCGTGGTGGCCCGAGGCGAGGGCATCCCCGCGGTGTGCGGGGCCGACGCGATAAAAATCGACATCGGCTCCCGTTCGTTCAGGGTGGACGGGACGACGGTCAAGGAGGGCGACCTCATCACCATCGACGGATTCACCGGCAACGTCTACGTGGGCGAGCTTCCGCTCGAGGAGTCCGTCCTGGAGCGAGCCCGGGCAGGAGATCCCGCCGCCCGGAAGGAGAAGATCTGGAAGGCGTTCGAACGGGTCATGGCCCTCGCCGATGCGGCAAGGCGGTTGCGCGTGCGGGCGAATGCCGACACCCCCGACCAGTCCGCGAACGCGCGCGAGCGCGGAGCCGAGGGGATCGGCCTGTGCCGGACCGAGCACATGTTTCTGGGCGAGGAGCGGGTGGACGCCGTTCGCCAGATGATCTTCGCCGAGACGTCCGAGGAGGAGGAGGCGGCATACGACAAACTCCTCCCACTGCAGCGCAACGATTTCGTGGGCATCTTCAAGGCCATGGACGGGCTGCCCGTGACGGTTCGGCTACTGGACCCGCCGCTCCACGAGTTCCTGCCCAACCAGGTGGACCTGGCGGTCGAGGTGGCGGAGCTCGAGGAACGCGGCGAGACCGGGCCGGCGCTGGATGAGAAGAAGCAGGTTCTGAAGAAGGTCAACGAGCTCCACGAAACCAACCCCATGCTGGGACTCCGCGGCGTCCGCCTGGGGATCGTCAAGCCGGGTCTGTATGCCATGCAGGTCCGGGCCATCCTGGAGGCGGCCACCGCAGTCAGAGCCGAGGGAGGCGATCCGAGGGTCGAGATCATGATCCCACTGGTCGCCACGAGGCCCGAGCTGGAGCAGATGCGCCAGGAGCTCGAGCCGGCGGCGGGGAATGTCATGGAGGAGACGGGCCAGACGATCGAGCATCTCGAGTGGGGCACGATGATCGAGATCCCCCGGGCCGCCCTGACCGCCGGCGAGATCGCCGAGGTTGCCGATTTCTTCTCCTTCGGCACGAACGACCTGACCCAGATGGGCTTCGGCTTTTCCCGGGACGACATCGGCAAGTTCGTGGGGATGTACGAGGAGCGCAAGCTGGTCCCGGCGAACCCGTTCGTGACCATCGACCGAGCCGGGATCGGGCGCATGATGCGGATCGCCACCGAGGAGGGCCGGGCGGCCAACCCGAACCTCCACGTCGGGATCTGCGGCGAGCACGGCGGGGACCCCGCGTCGGTGGCGTTCTGCCACGAGATCGGCCTGGATTACGTGTCGTGTTCGCCGTTCCGGGTTGAGACGGCACGGCTGGCCGCCGGGCAGGCGGCCGTCGGCGCCGCCGAGTCCGCGTCGAAGTAGCACGAGCGGAAATCCCCCGCACGTCGCCGCCAGTTCACCCATCCTGGTGATTCGCAAACGAGCGCGCGTGCGCTAACGTGTGCGCCCTCCCACCTCCCCCGCGTGTGGACAGGAGGTGGATCGTGCGGGCGAAGGTGGGCACCTTCTTGCGTCGGCATCAACGGCGGGCCCTCCCTCTCATCGCGGTGCTCTCAGTAGTGCCGCTGCTGCTCGGGTGGCACTGGGCCAAGGCAGGATGGCGCGACTGGCATTACAACTACCCGGCCACGCCATACGGCTACAGTCAGATCGTCAACCGGTTCGGGCAACCCTGCAACGCGAACGCATCGGCCGTGTGGATGACCTGGATCGCCTCGGACAACGGCTATCCATACACGTTTCGCTTCCACCGGAAGCTCGGGGGATTCCCGACGCAGATGGTGAAGGGGAAGGGTGGAGCCTCGACCAACCTCGACAACGATGTCTATGGCCACATCCAGAACGCCCACCTCTACGGATACACGAAGAGCGGAATCTGGGGCTACCTCTGCCGTTACATCGGGGGCACCACCAAGTGGAGCACTCACGCGTTTGGGATCGCCATCGACATCTCGGCTTCCTATGAACCCCTAGGCCGCTGCTACAGCACCGTGAACAAGTACTTCGCGTACGTTTTCAAGAACCATGGCTGGCGTTGGGGATTGGATTTCTGCGATCCGATGCACTTTCAATACGCATTCGGATACTAGATCTCTTGGATTGTGAGAAGGGGAAGACGATGAGACGAATCATTGCGACGGCCGCAGGGTTGGCCATCGGCATCATTGCAAGTCTGGTCTTGCAGGCGACGATCGGCCGGACCGCGCCCCAACAACAGTCCTATGGGCCTCCGATCGGGCCGGTGATGTCCACGGACACCGGTGCGAGCGAGCTGCTGCTCGTCGTGTTGGGCGACATCTACCCGACTCGTGCCGACGCTGAGGCGGCGAACGACCAGATGCCCTTCGGTGACCTGGCCGGCTACTACGTGGTCCCGGTCGCGCAGTTCCGAGGGTTCAAAGAACAGGTGGGCACACCCGGCGACTTTGCGCTCGTGTCCGTGTTCCGGACCGAGCTGGGAGCGCAGGAATTCGTGACGTTCGCACAGTCGTTGGGTTATCCGGCCACGATCCTTCCGGATCGGGTCCGGAGCCTTGGGGGCCTCTATGCCGGATTAGGTCAGGAGGCGGATCCGAATGGCTTGGGACCCCTGACCCATCCGATCCCGGAATCGCTGCCGTGATCTTGAGGTCGACCCGACTTCCCATGCTCGTCGCCCTGTCGGTCCTGGCGGGGTGCACCGGACGGACGGCCGAGCAACAGACCGCCGTTCCCTCCTCCACGAAGTGCCGTCCGCTCGCCATGGCCCCTTCGGGGTTCAAGGTGATGGAGACGGTCGAGGAGCGTTACCCGGATCACATCGGGATCCGCACCACGTTCAGAGACGACCATGGACGTCTTCTGCACTCCTTCACGGGTGTTCCCGGAGAGTACGGGGAAGGCCTGCCGGTTGCCGGCTCCGCCCACCTGGTTTCGGGAGGGGATGTCTCGTTAATCGGCAAGGATCAGACCTGGGTTATCGCGTGGGATACGGGAGGGCTCTGCGGTGCGCACGCCTTGATCGGGAACGGATTTACCAGGGAGGGGTTCATCAGGGCCTTGGAGGCGTCCGGGGTGATCTGATCCCGAGGAGCGAGAAGAGCGCCGCCCGGCGGCGTTGCTAGATTGGGGCCGTGCCCGCGCTCCGCCGCCACCCTTTCCTCTCCACCGCCGTGTTCCTCGCGCTCGTCCTCGTGTTGGTGGTGGTCGCCACGTTCGTGGCCGTGTGGCGCGCGGCCCACACCGACGACGCCAGCACCGTGGAACGAGCCGACGCCATCCTGGTCCTCGGCGCGGCCGAGTATGACGGACGACCGTCGCCGGTCTTCGCCGGGCGCCTGGAGCACGCGCAGCTCCTGTACGACCAGCATCGAGCCCCCCTCGTGATGGTGCTGGGTGGGGGGCAGCCGGGCGACGTCACGACGGAAGCGGAGGCCGGCCGGAACTACCTGGTCCAGCAAGGCCTGCCTCCAGACGCGGTGGTGGCCGAGCCGGTCGGGCACTCGACCCTGGAGAGCCTTCGCGCGGCNNNGTACATGCGTGACCACGGCCTTCGCTCGGCGTTCCTGGTCTCGGACCCCTGGCACAACTTGCGGGTGAGGCGGATGGCCTCGGACCTCGGCATCGAGGGATTCGTCTCAGCCACTTGGCACTCCGCGGCCCGGAGCGAAGAGACGCGGTTCGAGGGGTACGTCCGGGAGACCTTCGCCTACATCTACTACCGGGTGTTCGGACGCTGACGGCTGACGGAGCTGACGGCGCCCGGAGGTGTCGGAACCTCGCGCTACCATGGGCTGCATGACGGTCACGCCGCGCGAGCGCACCGAGGAGATCGAGCGCAAGACCCTGGCCCCGCACGCCACCCTGTCGGCGGAGTCCAAGGGACGCGAGCGCGACGAGGAGCATGACGCCCTTCGAACCTGCTTCCAGCGGGATGGAGACCGGATCGTCCACTCGAAGTCGTTCCGCCGCCTGAAGCACAAGACGCAGGTGTTCCTGGCCCCCGAAGGCGACCACTACCGGGTCCGCCTCACCCACACCCTTGAGGTCTCGCAGATCGCGCGGACGGCCGCCCGCGCGCTTCGCCTGAACGAGGACCTGGCCGAGGCGATCTCGCTCGGCCACGACCTGGGCCATACGCCGTTCGGCCACCTGGGCGAGCAAGCCCTCACGCCCTTCCTGGGCCGAGCCTGCGAGGGGTGGACTACCTGGAGGATGACGGGCGCGGGCTGAACCTCACGTGGGAGGTCCGCGACGGCATCGTGAACCACACCTGGTCCATGCCGGCGCCCTCCACCCTCGAGGCGCAGGTGGTTCGATTCGCCGACCGTATCGCGTACATCAACCACGACGTGGACGACGCGGTCCGGGCTGGCGTGATCGAGCCGACGGAAGTGCCGGACGACGCTCTCGGCGTCCTGGGCCGAACCCACGCCGAGCGAGTCAACACGCTGGTCACCGACCTGGTGGACCGGAGCGAGGATTCACCGGAGATCCGGATGTCCGACGAGGCCTTTCGGGCCCTCGACACGCTCCGGGATTTCCTATTCGAGCGCGTGTATCTGCGCGATGAGGCCCGGTCCGAGCAGGACAAGGCCATCGCGCTCGTCCGCTCGCTGTTCGCGCACTACCTGGACCATCCGGACCAGGTCCCGGAGGAGTACCATCGGGCCCCGGGAGACCTGCCGACCCGCGTGGCCGACTACATCGCCGGCATGACCGATCGGTACGCCCTGCGGGTCTATGAACAGCTCTTCCTTCCCCAGGGCTGGCTGCTGTAAGCGCTGGGGGAGTGGTGGCAGGAAGGATCAGGCAGGAGGACATCGAGGCGGTCCGGGAGCGGACCGACCTGGTCAAGTTGGTCTCCGGCTACCTCACCCTGAAGAAGGCCGGACACGACTCGTTCGTCGGCCTGTGCCCGTTCCACACCGAGAAGACCGCGTCGTTCTCGGTGTCGCCGTCGAAGCAGGTCTATCACTGCTTCGGGTGCGGGGCCGGAGGCGACGCCATTCGGTTCCTCCGAGAGGTCGAGCACCTCGAGTTCACCGAGGCCGTCGAACGCCTGGCCAAGGAGTCGGGGGTGTCGCTTCGGTACGAGGGCGATACGCCGGCCGACCGACGGGCCGCCTCCCGGCGCTTGGCGCTGCACCGGGCCAACGAGGAGGCATCGGCGCTCTACCACCAGACCCTCGTGGACCGGCCCGAAGGGGAGGAAGCCCGAAGGTACCTGGAGACCCGGGGCATCGAGCGGGAGACCGCCGAGGAGTTCGGGATCGGCTATGCCCCAGGGGCCTCGGACTTCCTGCTCCGACGCCTGGCCCGGGGGTTCTCCCCGGAGATCCTGATCGAGGCGGGGCTGGCCCTTCGCGACGCCTCCGGCAACGTCCGGGACCGGTTCCGCGGCAGGGTAACGTTCCCGGTCCACGATCTGTCGGGAAGATCGGTGGGCATCGGGGCCCGGATCCTTCCCGGCGATCGGGACGAGGGTCCGAAGTACATGAACTCCCCGGAGACGCCGGTCTACCGGAAGGGCGAGGTCCTGTACAACCTGGACCGGGCCAAGGCCGCCGTCTCCAAGTCCGGCGAGATCGTGATCGTGGAGGGGTACACCGACGTCATCTCGCTCGCCCGTGCGGGCGTGGAAACGACCGTGGCGACGTGCGGCACGGCCCTCGGCGAGGGCCACTTCCGCCTGGCTTCACGATTCGCCCAACGCATGGTGCTGGCCTTCGACTCCGACGAGGCGGGGGCGCGCGCGGCGGAGCGGGCGTTCGGATTCCTCGAACGGTTCCCCATCCAGCCGGTCGTGCTGATCCTGCCGGAGGGGCTGGACCCCGCAGACTTCCTCCGCCAACGCGGCGCCGATGCCTTCCGCGAACTCGCCGCCGGAGCTCGGCCGATCGTCGAGTACATGCTCCTCCGAGGTGTCGGTCGCCACGATCTGTCGACCATCGAGGGACAGAGCGCCGCCGTGGCGGCGGCCCTGCCCATCCTGGAGGGCCTGTCCGATCCGGTCCGCCAGCGCGAGTACGCGCACCGGCTGGCCGAGTTGGCCGGCGTGGCCGAGACCTCGGTCCTGCTCTCGTTGGAGCGCCGGGCGTCGGGGCGCCCGGCCGAGGTTCGCCAGGCCATGAAGCGAGCCTCGGTCAACGACAGGGTCGAGCGGGAGATGCTCCGGCTGCTCGCACGCGACACGGGCATCTATCACGAGGTGTCCAAGCGCCTGGCCGAGGAGCACTTCCAGTCGGCTCAGAACCGGAAGCTGTTCGGGCTCCTGGTGGCGGCGGACGGAGACGTCCGGACCGTCGTGGCCGGCTCGGACGACGACAAGATGTCCCGTGTGGCCTCCGCGCTCGCCCTGGAGCCCCTCGACGGCGACCTCAGCATGGAGTACGCGGAGGACGTGTGGGCCAGGCTCCAGGAGTTCGCGCTCCGCCGTAGGAGCGCGGACCTCCGGCGGCGCCTGCAGAAGCTCAACCCAACGACGCACCCGGAGTACGATGCCCTGTTCGGCGAGCTCATCGCCACCGATGGCGAGCTCCGCCGGCTGAAGGAGCGGCACGGCGACGCCGCCTGAGGGACGCAGGCGCGCCCATGGGTCGCCTCCGGTGCGGTTTCGTACACTTCCGGGCGGCCACCATCCCCCGCCCGCGAGGAGACCCATTGACCGAAGTGGCGCGAGACCTCGGTCTCGAGGAGGCGAAGGAATCGATCGCCGCCCGCGGTCGGGAACGAGGGTTCGTCACCTCGGACGATCTGCTGGAAGCCGTCCCCGTCGATGACTTCACACCCGAGCAGGTCGAGGAGTTCCTGACCCAGGTCGAGGAACATCTTCGGAACGAGGGCATCGAGGTCATCGAGGTCCCCGGTGACGACCTCGTCGAACCGGGCGTCGCCGCTCGCCTGGACGTCGACCTGCTGAAGGCGCCGACGAACGACCCGGTCCGGATGTACCTGAAGGAGATCGGCAAGGTCCCCCTCCTCACGGCGGCGCAGGAGGTGGACCTGGCCAGGCGGATCGAGGCCGGCGAGTTCGCCACCGAGCTGTACGACTTCCAGGACGGCGAGGACAGCAACGGCAAGGTCGACGGCAAGCGCCTTCGGATCGTCGTCGAGAGGGTCGTGGCCATCCGGGAGCACCAGCAGGACAAGTTCGGCAAGGTCGAGGGCATCGGCCGGGATCGCATCCCCAAGAGCTGGAAGCCCAAGGCCCCGGAGGACCTGGAGGACTTCCTCCGTCGCTCTCGACGTACGCCACGTGGTGGATCCGCCAGGCGATCACCAGGGCCATCGCCGACCAGGCCCGGACGATCCGCATCCCCGTGCACATGGTGGAGACCATCAACAAGCTGGTCCGAGTGCAGCGCCAGCTGCTCCAGGACCTCGGCCGCGAGCCAACCCCGGAGGAGATCGGCCGGCAGATGGGTATCCCCGCGGAGAAGGTCCGGGAGATCCTGAAGGTCTCGCAGGAGCCGGTGTCACTGGAGACGCCGATCGGCGAGGAGGAGGACTCACATCTCGGGGATTTCATCGAGGACTCCGAGGCAGTGGTTCCCGTGGACGCCGCCTCGTTCATCTTGCTCCAGGAGCAGCTCGAGGCCGTGCTGCACACGCTGTCAGAGCGGGAGAAGAAGGTGATCCAGCTCCGCTTTGGGCTCCTCGACGGCCACCCCCGGACGCTCGAGGAGGTTGGGCGGGAGTTCGGGGTCACCCGAGAGCGGATCCGCCAGATCGAGTCGAAGACCCTGTCGAAGCTGCGGCACCCCTCACGGTCGCAGAAGCTCCGCGACTATTTGGAATAGCGCACCGCAAGCCTAGCCTGCGGCCTCCCCGTCCCTGGCCATCCTGGCCTGGAGGCTGCTCCGGGCGCGGTTGACCGCCGACTGGCCCAACCGTCCGGCCGAGCCCGACAGGGTCTCGCCGCTTCGCCCCAGCTGGTAGCCGATGAGAAACCCCAGGATTACGCCGATCACGAACTTCATGGCAACGCCCCTTCGATCGGTGGTTCGGCAGAGCCTAGCGGAATCGCGCGCGACGAAAGGGCGCGGAGGCCCGTTGGTAGACTCCGTGGGTCGTTCCGGGGTAGCTCAATTGGCAGAGCGGCGGACTGTTAATCCGTAGGTTGTGGGTTCGAGTCCCACCCCCGGAGCCGCAAAACGCAAGTGGAAACGGGTTTTCGACACCGTAGGGCACCGACCCACCGGAGTGCCGAGGGACCGCGGGCTCGTGGTCTGAAGTCGTCACTCGGTCGGGACCGTGAGCACACACCGAAGCCTGCACCGATGAGTTTCCACGGGTGCGCCGGTCCTGACCGATGATGTGACGGCCGAGGAGGAGGAGACCGATGACGCAGGTGAACGCAGGGATCACGACCTCGCTGGACGGGTACATCGTCGGACCGAACGATGGCCCCGGTCGCGGTCTGGGCGATGGCGGTGAGCGATTGCACTACTGGGTCTTCGGTGGTCCGTGGACCTACGACGAGGAGCCAAGAGGCGAGCCGACGGGCGCGGACAAGGAGGTCCTCGACGATGCATTCGCTCGCGTCGGCGCCGTCGTCGGCGGCCGTAACACCTACGAGGCAGCGGAGGCGTGGGGCGGCCACAACCCGTTCGGCGTGCCGTTTTTCATTCTGACGCACCGGCCGGAGGACGCTCCCGCAGACGACGGATTCACGTTCGTGAACGGGCTGGACAAGGCGATCACCCGAGCACGCGATGCCGCGGGCAGCAAGGACGTGTTCATCATGGGCGGGGCGGACGTCATCCGCCAGGCGCTGCGCGCCGGAGTCGTTGAAGAGCTGTCGATCTCGATCGCGCCGGTCGTGCTCGGGGGCGGGAAGCGTCTGTTCGATGGCTTCGACGAGCCGGTGAGCCTCGAGCACCTGCGCCTGCTCCAGTCACCGTTCGCGACGCACATCACGTATCGCGTCGTGCGCTGACCGGCGTCGGCCGGTCATCCACAGTATGCGCAAAGGGAGGCTCACCATGGCCAAGTTGATCTACTCGGCGATCATGTCCCTCGACGGCTACGTTGCGGACGAGGAGGGCAACTTCGACTGGGCTGAGCCGGACGAGGAGGTGCACACGTTCGTCAACGACCTCGAGCGCAACGTCGGCACCTACCTCTATGGGCGCCGGATGTACGAGGTGATGGTCGCCTGGGAGGCCATGGACCTCGCGGATCAACACCCGTTCATCCAGGACTTCGCGAAGATATGGCGGGCGGCCGACAAGATCGTGTACTCGAAGACGCTGGAGACGGTATCCAGCGACAGGACGCGGCTAGAGCGAGACTTCGAACCTGAAGGTGTTCGGCAGTTGAAAGCGACGGGGGGACATGACATCAGCGTGGGCGGTCCCGACCTCGCCGCCCAGGCGATCAAGGCCAGATTAGTTGACGAGTGGCACCTGTTCGTCGCTCCCGCCGTGGTGGGAGGCGGTAAACAATCTCTCCCCAGAAATGTGCGCCTGAACCTCGAACTGCTGGACGAACGCCGTTTCGGAGGCGGCGTCGTCTACCTCAACTACCGCACCAAGACGTGAGGAGACGGGGACGCCGGCTCATTCAGGCTGCTGATCCGTAGGTTTGGTTGGGGGTTCGAGTCCCACCCCGGAGCCATGCGATCAGCTCCAGAACGTTCAGAAGTCGTGGCGACGGGGCTGCTTGAGGACGGCCTCCGTCTTCGGGCCGTACCGACCCACATCTCGTTCCCAGTCGACCATCCGCCGATACTGCGTGGGGCTCATGCCCACGTGGCGGTGGAAGGTCGTGGTGAAGTGGGAGAGGCTATTGAACCCCGCGTGATGGCAGATCTGAGTCACCGACAGCACGGAGTCGCGAAGAAGGCGGGTCGCGTAGTTGATACGGAGCCGGATCAGGTACCGGTAGGGCGGGACGCCGTACTGGGCCTTGAAGATCCGGGTCAGGTAGAAGGGGCTGAGCGCGACCTGCCGGGCAACCGAGACCATGTCCACGTCCCGTGTAATGTTGGCCTCGAGGTAGGCCCTGACCTCCTCCACCCGCGCCCGCACGTGCGGGCTGGGAGCACGATCCTCACGGAAACTTGCCAGCAAGTGCCCCACCCTCCGTCAAGTGGTACGCAAAGGCCCGGCCGGGATGGTTTGCGGATTTCTGTCCCCAACGGGTGGGGCGCGGTACATTCCACGCAGGGGGCGGTAGCTCAGTCGGTCAGAGCAGCGGACTCATAATCCGTCGGTCGGAGGTTCGAGTCCTCCCCGCCCCACGAGGAAAGGCTCAGGTGAGCGGCCTGTTCGAGGGCTCCGGGTTCAGGTGGCGTGCTGTTTCGGTTCCGGTTGGTCTGGGTCGTTGCGCGGCGTTTTTCGACGTCATGCGGGCATGTCCATCCAAGGCGAAAAGGAGTCTCCATGCGCGATACCCCGACGCGTTAGGCTTCCGCCATGGCCAAGGCCGTCTGGACCGGATCCCTTGCGTTCGGCCTCGTGTCGATTCTCGTTCGGCTCTACCCGGCGACTGAGCGGAAGGATGTCCGCTTCCACCTTGTGGACGCTGGTGGTCGCCGAGTCCGCTATCGGCGCTTCGTCCCGGCGGAGGAGCCAGAGAAGCATGGTTTGGAAGCCGCCGAGGTCGAAGAAGCCCATGTCGCGCCGGTCGGCGGAGGTCGTGAACCGGAACAAATGCCGTCGGCGGCCCTGGGGGGAGATTCGGGACTCGCCGAGGCGGAGGTCGCGTTCGAAGATCTCATGCGCGGCTACGAGGCCGAGGATGGCCGCATGGTGCTTCTGCGCCCCGACGAGATCGAGTCGGCCAGACCCGAGTGCAGCCATACCATTGAGATCGAGGACTTCGTTGATCTGGCCGACATCGACCCGGTCTACTTCGAGAAGAGCTACTACATCGCTCCTCAGCGGGGAGGGGAGACGCCGTACACGCTGCTGCTCCGGGCGATGGAGCGGGCAGGTCGTGTCGGCATCGGCCGGTTCGTCCTTCGGACGAAGCCGCATCTGGTCGCAATCCGGCCGGCCGGGGGAGTGCTTGGGCTCGAGACGCTGTTCTTCGGCGACGAGGTGCGAGATGGCCGTGAGGTGGCTCCGGGGGTTGAGGCGATCGACGTGTCCGATCGGGAACTGCAGTTGGCCGAGTTGCTGATCGAGACACTGAAGACCGAGTGGAATCCCGCAGCCTACTCGGACACCTACCGCGAGGAACTGCTCAAGCGGATCGCTGCGAAGACGCCGGTCGAGCGCGCCGAGGAGCCGGCGGCCGTTTCGCCCGGGGCGAAGGTAGAGGAACTGATGAACGCGCTCAAGGTGAGCGTGGATGCGGCCAAGAAGAAGCAGAAGAAGCGTCCGTCGCGGAAGCGCACGGCTTGAAGATGTCCTGACGCGGAAGAGGGTCTGAGGTTCTGAACTGTACGCGCCAAGTGCCTCTCAGGCTCCTGAGCCAGCTCTATAACCCGATAGCCGGCGACCAGGTTCGCACGTCGACTCGCCAGCTCCGCTGAGCCAGCGCTGCCGACCCCGGTCCAGAGCTCAGCGGATGCAGCCCCCTTCTCCGTCGGGTCGCGAACGGCCGAGCGAGTGATCTCGCCCTCACCGAGTGGCCAGCGGGTGCTGGGCCGACGCGAAGGCGGTCGACTTTAGCTGCAACCCCTCCCCTCGAGGCTCAACCGCCCCGACGGGCCGTGAGGAGGCGGAGTGTGCCCGATACGCCCTTCAACTCGACGGGCCCGACCTCCGTGAACGAGACCGGAATTCCGCCGGCCGCGTCCACGACCTCCTGGCTCACCAACACCTCGCCGGGTCTGGCGTACTCGGCGATCCTCGCCGCGATGTTCACGGTCCGGCCGAAGTAGTCACCCTCTTGGAAGACCACCGGCCCGGAGTGGATCCCGACGTGGGCGGGCGGTAGGGCATGGGTCGCGACGCCCTCCACCATGTCGAGAGCGGCCAAGACGCCGGGGCCCGGGTCCGAGAAGTAGAACATCACGCCGTCGCCGAGCCATTTCACCGGCTGCCCCCCGTGTTCCTGGGAGGACCGCCGGACCAGGGTGGCCATCCTCGCCGCCAGGTCCGCCGCAGCCTCGTCCCCCCGCTCCTCGGTCAGCCGGGTATACCCGGTGATGTCGAGGAAGCACACCGCCGGCGGCC
>WNGE01009365.1_pt1 | contig 12497 bp, 10 predicted proteins | sample 5400651 | NCBI WGS metagenome assembly WNGE01 (sample SAMN13153370, study PRJNA577476) | soil metagenome | isolation source: 60 cm soil or saprolite under grassland replicate 2 | place: USA:California | collected 2016-06-15 | reverse complement strand
TGCGCGGGGCGACCGAGGCCGCCGAGATCGGGATCATCGTTCCCGTTCTCGTTGGACCGGCCGAGAAGATTGCCGCGGTAGCGCACGAGCACAAACTCGATATCGGCCGCTTCGACATCGTCGATGTTCCGCACAGCGATGCCGCGGCCGCAAAGGGCGTCGATTTGATTCACGCGGCCAAAGGCGAGCTGCTGATGAAGGGCAGTCTGCATACCGATGAGCTTATGCGGGCGGTGACCTCCGGAACGAAGGGACTGCGCACGGCTCGGCGTCTCAGCCATGTGTTCGTGATGGACGTCCCAACCCATTCCGAAGTGCTGTTCATCACCGACGCTGCCATCAACATCTTTCCCGATCTCGACGCCAAGCGCGACATCGTCCAAAACGCGATCGACTTTTTCACCGAGCTCGGCTTCGGCACGCCGCGGGTTGCCCTGCTTTCGGCCGTCGAGAACGTGACCACAAAAATTCCGTCTACAATCGAAGCCGCCGCGCTATGCAAGATGGCCGATCGTGGCCAGATCACAGGCGGCCTCCTCGATGGGCCGCTCGCGTTCGACAACGCCATCGACCCCGAGGCGGCGAAGATCAAGGGCATCCGCTCCGAGGTCGCGGGACGCGCGCAGATTTTGGTCGTGCCGGATCTCGAGGCCGGCAATATGCTTGCCAAGAATCTCTCGTTCCTGGCCAAGGCTGACGCCGCCGGGATTGTGCTCGGCGCACGCGTGCCGATCATCCTGACGTCGCGTGCCGATTCCGTGCGGGCCCGCATGGCCTCCTGCGCGATCGCGGTGCTTTACGCGAATGCGCGCCGCCGCACGGCGGCCCTGCCCGCGGCATGACTGCCATGAGCACGATTCTCGTCGTCAACGCCGGGTCCTCCAGCGTCAAATTTCAGGTATTTGAGGTGAGGAACGGCGACTTGACGCGCTTGGTTCGGGGCCAGATCGACGGCATCGGGACGCACCCGCGTTTGCGCGCGAGTACTGCGGAGGGTGCTGTCGCGGTTGATCGCGCGTTTCGGACCGATGATGTCCCCGACGTGAGCGCCGCGCTACATGCGGCGGGCGCTTGGTTGAGGGAGGAGCAGGGCATCGACCCTGTTGCCGTAGGACATCGCGTCGTGCACGGCGGGCCCGAATACGATCGGCCGGTTCTGATCGATCGCGAGGTGCTGACGAGGCTGGAACGATACGTATCTCTGGCGCCGCTCCATCAACCCAACAACCTGGCTCCAATCCGGGCACTGCTGGGGCGCTTTCCGAATCTGCCGCAGGTCGCCTGTTTCGATACTGCGTTCCACCGCGGCCACAGCGCCGTGGCGGACCACTTCGCGATTCCCGAGCGACTCTATACGGAGGGCGTGCGCCGCTATGGCTTTCATGGACTCTCCTACGAATTCATCGCGGAACGACTTCGGCATATTGCGCTCGATGTCGCGGGTGAGCGGGTGATCGTCGCCCATCTCGGTAGCGGCGCCTCCATGTGCGCGCTCTTGGGGGGACGCAGCATCGAAAGCACAATGGGATTCACGGCGCTGGATGGTCTGCCCATGGGAACGCGGCCCGGACAGATCGATCCCGGAGTGGTGCTCTATCTGATTGCCGAAAAGGGTATGAACGTCGCGCAGGTTCAGGATCTCCTCTATCGCGATTGCGGGCTGAAGGGCCTGTCGGGCCTCAGCAATGACATGCGCGAGCTGCAAACCAGCGCCGACCCCCGTGCGGCGTTTGCCATCGAATATTTCGTCTACCGGGTGGGGTTACACGCCGGGATGCTGGCGGCCGCATTGGGCGGACTCGATGCCTTCGTATTCACCGGCGGGATTGGCGAGAACTCGCCGACGATTAGAGCCCTGATCGCGGACAAGCTCGGCTGGCTCGGCGCCGCCCTCGACCCGGACGCCAATCTCGCGCAAGGGCCGCTGATATCCCAGCGTGGCCGTGTTGCTCTCTACGTCATACCCACCGATGAAGAGCTGATGATTGCCCGACATACGCTGGCGACGATATCAGCCCGCCATCGGCCGCAATCCGCCAGGATGGCAATGGCATGAGAATAGGAGCCGCCTCTTGGTAGCGGACCGCAGCGGACCGCCCGCTGGTTGACCGTAACGGAAGTCCTGGCCCCAACATGCGAACCATCGCTCTTGAACGATCGGTAGCCATGATCCCCGGGACCCCCGAGCGTGTCATTGACGAAATGGTGCGTCAGAACAAGCGTGACCTCACCGTGATCGCGAATGATACGGCAATGCCGGGCAAGGGAATCGGCAAGCTCGTCCAGGCCAAACTCGCGCGCAAGATCATAGTGAGCCATATCGGTCTAAATCCCGAGACCCAACGACAGATGATGACGGGCGAATTGGAGGTCGAACTCGTTCCACAGGGCACTCTCGTGGAACGAATCCGCGCCGGCGGGCACGGGTTGGGCGGCATCCTGACGCAGACCGGCATTGGCACTCCGGTCGAGACCGGCAAGCAGCGTATCGAAGTAAAAGGCAAGACTTATCTGCTCGAGATCGCTTTGCGCGCCGATTTCGCCCTGGTGCAGGCATTCATCGCCGATTATTTGGGCAATCTCAGCTACGCACTGACCGCTCGCAATTTCAATCCGATCATCGCGATGGCCGCCGACACCGTCATCGCCAGTGCCGACAACATCGTTCCCGTAGGCGTCATCTCGCCAGATCATGTAGTCACGCCGGCGCCGGTCGTTGACTACGTCGTCGCCAATGCGTGAGGTGTGCCCATGAACCCCCAGACGATCATCGCGCGTCGGATTGCCCGAGAGCTCTTTCCTGGCATGCTCGTGAATCTCGGCATCGGAATTCCGACGCTGGTTGCCAACCATGTTCCGTCCGGCATGCAAGTGTTCTTCCAATCCGAGAACGGACTGATCGGCACGGGGTCAGTTCCCGAAGATGGCATGGCGCATCCGATGCTCACCGATGCGGCCGGCCAGCCGGTTACGGCACTCCCCGGCGCCAGCACATTCGACAGCGCGATGTCGTTTGGCCTCATTCGCGGCGGTCATCTGGATCTCACCGTCCTCGGCGGCCTGCAGGTCGATCAGGCCGGCCAGCTGGCCAACTGGGTGATTCCCAACAAGATGGTGCCGGGCATGGGCGGAGCCATGGATTTGGTTTCAGGCGCCAAGCGCGTGATCGTGGCCATGCAGCACACCGCCAAGGGGTCGGCAAAGATCGTCAAGAAATGCACTTTGCCCGTCACCTCGACCCGCCCGGTCGACTGGGTGGTGACGGAACTGGCAGTGATCTCATTCCGGGATGGTCGCGCAACGCTGCTCGAGACTGCGCCGGGAGTTCCCGTTGCGCAGGTGGTCGCAGCCACCGAAGCCGACCTCGTCATCCCGGATCACGTCCCGGAGATGGTTCAATGAATTTTGCGGACAGGCATATATCTCGCGACTGTCGATCGATCGCATAGGCCCGGTACCGGCCGATTACGGCGAAAAAGCGAGAGCAAAAAGGGTGTCTAATGATTCCCGATTTCAAAGCGAAGTTGCTTGAAGGCAAAAAGGGGCTCATCGTCGGCATTGCCAACGAGCAGTCGATCGCCTGGGGTTGTGCAAAGGCCTTTCGCGGCCTCGGCGCTGAGCTCGCGGTGACGTACCTCAACGAGAAGGCAAAGAAGTACGTCGATCCGCTCGCTCGCGAGCTCGAAGCAGCGATCGTAATGCCGCTCGATGCGCGTGCCAACGGCGAGATGGAGGCAGTGTTCGATCGGATCGCCAAGCAATGGGGCAAGCTCGATTTCGTGGTGCACTCGATCGCGTTTTCTCCGAAGGAAGCGCTCCACGGGCGGGTGGTGGACGTCCAGCGAGACGGTTTCCTGGCCACCATGGATATATCCTGCTGGTCCTTCATTCGGATGGTGCACCTGGCGGAGCCCTTGATGACCGAGGGTGGCACGTTCTTCACGATGACCTACTACGGCAGTCAGATGGTCGTGAAGAACTACAACATCATGGGCGTGGCAAAAGCCGCGCTGGAGTGCGCCGTGCGCTACATGGCGGCCGAGCTCGGCCCGAAGGGCATCCGCGTCCACGCCATCTCGCCGGGACCACTCGCTACTCGCGCCGCTTCGGGGATTCCGGAATTCGACGAGCTTTTGGAGCAGGCGAAGGGCAAGGCTCCCGCCCGCAGTTTGGTTAGCATCGACGACGTCGGCCTTGCCACCGCGTTCCTGGCCCATGACGCCGCGCGGCTCATCACCGGAGAAACGCTCTACGTGGACGGCGGATACCATATCATCGATTAGTGCGCTCTGCCGATCCCGGAGGTATCGATGGTGCCCGCGAGACCGCCAATTCCTCATCCGAGCCGGCTCGCCGACGAGCTCGTGGCGGATACGGAGACGATGAGGGGCGCCGGCGTGCGGTGTCTCTCGTCGATCGGGTCACTCGGGATACGGATCACGACGGGATGGGAGGGGTCCATGATCGGATCCAAGCTAGCTTTGAACCTGGCAATGGCGCTCTGTCTGTGTACCCTTGTCTGCTCTTCCGCCTGGGCGTTCGATCTTACGGGCGCGTGGGCAACGGCAGAAGCGGCGTGCCCGAAGGTTTTTCTCAAAGACGAAAACAAGGTTTCACTCACCGCCGACTCCGACATTTACGGCGGCGGGTTTGCTGTGGACGGCAATCAAATTGTGGGAAAGATGGCAAGATGCCGGATCAATTCGACGAAGCAGGATGGCGCCGTTTTGCGGGTATCCGCCACGTGTTTGACGGATATAATGCACTCGGAGGCTCAATTCAGCTTCGAGATCGCCGGTGAAAATAGAATGTGGCGCAAGTTTTCGGGCATGCCCGACATGGATATGGAATATGTGCGTTGCCAACTATAGGCAAGCCGTCTATCCAGAACCGCAGCATCGGACAAGCGCGGGAAGCTAGGACCACGTAGATGATAGACGATCCGCTTTTGAACTACTTTGCGCTCGGCATTCTGGTGTTCGTCGTTGTGGTGCTTTTTTACGGCATCATCGCGATCCACGATATCCCTCACATCATTGCCAAGTCGCGCGACCACCCTCACCAGGACGCAATTCACGCGGCCGGCTGGGTGAGCCTGTTCACACTGCACGTCCTGTGGCCGTTCCTGTGGATTTGGGCGATGGCGTACCGACCCGAGCGGGGTTGGGGTTTCTCCAAAGCGGCGGACGGACATCACGAGCGCCCGCCCGCTGAGGAGCTCGCGGACCTGCGTCAGCGCATCGCGGCTTTGGAAGCGCGAGTGACCCCCGCGGGCAAGATACGCAGTCTGGAAGACATTAAGACTTCCATAGGGAACGACTGAGGTCGGAGGCCGCCGATGGAACTCCTGCTCATTCTGATTTACGTCGCGTTCTGTTTCGTGATTTTCAAGCTTTTCAGGATCCCCGTGAATCAATGGTCACTGGCGACTGCGGCGCTCGGCGGAATCCTCGGTATTGCGCTGCTTCTGTTGATCATGAATTACAATCATCCGTTCACGACTAATGCGCGGATCTATTTTTCGGTCACGCCGGTTCTGCCTGGTGTCAAGGGTCGGGTCATCGAAGTGCCGGCTGCGACCAATGTCACGCTGAAGGAAGGAGACGTGTTGTTCCGCCTCGATTCGAGGCCCTACCAGTACGTCGTCGATCAGAAGAAGGCGCTGCTTGCGGAAGCCGAGCAGAGCGTGAAGCAGCTCAAGGCGTCTCTCGACCAGGCGACGGCGGAAGCTGAACGGAGCGGGGCGCAATTTCAGCTGGCGCAACAGAATTACGACCGTCAGTCCGAGCTTTTCGAGAAGAAGGTGATCGCGCAGGCGAACCTCGACACTTACGCGCGAAACCTCGAAACGGCGAGGCAGAGTCTGGCTGGTGCCAGAGCCGCGGAGGATCGTGCCCGGCTGGCATATTCGTCGGAGATCGGCGGCGTCAACACCACGGTCGCGCGCCTGCAAGCCGAGTTGCGCGATGCCGAATTCGATCTCGATCAAACCGTTGTCCGGGCGCCAACGGCAGGATTCGTGACCCAGGTCGCGTTGCGCCCTGGAATGTACGTCGTTCCAGCCCCGCTGCGGCCCGTCATGGTATTTGTGAACCAGGGCGCGAGGGATCAGGCGCTCGCAGCGGCGTTCCAACAGAACTCGCTGCAGAGGGTCAAGCCTGGCGACGATGCCGAGATCGCCTTTGCTGCCGTGCCGGGCCGCGTTTTTAAAGGCAAGGTGGTTCAGGTGTTGGACGCGATTGCGGCGGGTCAGTTCCAGGCGACGGGCGTGCTGCAGGATTTCGGCGCCGAGACGAGCAGCGACCGGGCGGTGGCGGAAATTCAGATCTTGGACGACATTTCCAATTACCGGATCCCATTGGGCGCTTCGGCGCAGGTCGCGATTCTCACGGAGCACTGGCATCACGTGGCTCTGCTCCGGCGCATCCTGCTCCGAATGCGGAGTTGGCAGAATTACGTGTTTTTCGAGGGTCATTAGGGCTACTTATCGAATGTCGAGGCGCAACCGGAATTCCGAGCCCACTTCCCGTTCGAAGGAAACCGTGCAGAACGAAGTACGCTGTGAGCAGTGCTGAGGCCGATGCTTAGGATATTGCCCCAAAAGCTGTGGTGCTTGGCGGCGGTCCTGATATTGATCAGTGCAAAAAATACGCGGGCTGAATGGCCGCTGTCCCTGTTCAAGACCGCGGAGCAGGCGCAACGACATTGCCCGACCGACAGCGTTGTCTGGCTCGACCTTCAAAGCAGAATTTATTACGTTCCGGGTCAGCGTCGGTATGGTCGCGGCAGAACGGCGACGTTCGTCTGCCGCGAGGAGGCTCGACGCGCCGGCAATCGCCGGTCGTGGCTGGGCCGGCGATAGTAGCGACCGATCGGCGATCGGAAGCTGCCTGATGCTCGCTCCAAAGACGTTCGGGCGGCAATCTCCGTTACACTGACGATCCCACCGGCTTGGCAATCGACTTCCGCTCTCTGCGCAACTGTGAGAATGCCGGCGAAGTATAAGCCGCGATCTTCATCACATGTACCGACGGCATTCCACGATCGGAGATACTCGGCGCAGGTCGTCGTACTGAGAGTGCACGGGTCTGCGGGATCTTGATGAGCAAGCGGCTGGCCTGAGCAAAGATTTGGCATCTGCGTCCACTGGCCCGTCGGCTTCGGAACAGCGGTGGCGATCCTTGCGCGATCTTTAGGCGCGTTGAGCGTAACCATGACGGCGGCCTTCGACCAGCCAAGCTTCAGGCGGTGAATGGCGTCGGTCTTCCTGCCAAATATGGGGTCGGACGCACGCTCACGATCGTGGCCTGATTTCATTGGGTACATTCTTTTGTTTGGCATTGTCTCAGGGTTTGCCCGGTCCTGTCCCAGGGAAAACCCTTGAAAGATTCCGCTGCGCGCAAGGCAAAAATGAGCAAAAACATACAAAAACATATTCGTGAGAGAGCTACCACGCGGTTGTCACATTGTAGACCCACAAGCTATGCTATATTGCATACTGGACGCGGCGAGGGAGGTATCCCACGAGGCCGGGAACTTCTCGGTCCCGACCGAGCGGGGAAGGGACCTGACGAAGAGGCGCAGCTCGGGCGAAAGCAGACATGTTGTCGCGTCGTGATCCTTTTCAGTCGTTGGCAGCCAACCCCCGGGTGATGATCTGGACTTCCGGGCCCAATAAATCGTGCAATTGGGTCAACCGTGCTTGGTTGGATTTTACAGGTCGAACAATAGAACAGGAGCTTGGGAATGGGTGGGCCGAAGGGGTCCACCCAGATGATCTGTCGACGTGCCTGTCAACTTATACCACCGCCTTCGATTGCCGTCGGGAATTCAATATGGAGTATCGCCTGCGCCGATACGACGGCGTTTATCGGTGGGTGCTGGACATCGGCGGACCGTATTTTTCAGATGATGGCAAATTTCTGGGCTATTTCGGGTCGTGCATCGATGTGACGGACAGCAAGCATCACAACGATGCCTCGCGCACAGCACAGCCGGAACTTGACCGTCTCGGACTGAATACAAGCATCGGCGAGGGAGCCGGCGAATCGATCCCCCTCGAACGCCAATTTGGCGCCATTCCGACGGAGGCCGAGATTCGCGCTGCACTCGATCGGATTGCCGGCGGCCACAGTTTCCGAGCGTCGCCGCAACTCGCGGCATTTCTGCGGTTTGTCATCGAGGCGACTTTGCGCGGTGAAGCGGAACGCATCAAGGGCTACACCATTGCCGTCGAGGCGCTCGGACGAGGGCAAGACTTCGATCCCCAGATTGACCCTATCGTTCGAGTGGAGGCGGGACGACTGCGGCGGGCACTCGAACATTATTATGCCGGGCCCGGCGCGTCGGATTCGATTGTAATCGACGTACCGCGTGGCCGTTACGTGCCGACGTTTCGTTATCGCGGCACAGACAAAGCCGCAGCCGCAGCCGCAGCGAACCTGTCCGAGGGCGAATCCCTTGCGTCTCGCGCGCTGCATGCCTCGCGCCGATACTTCGCCACGAAGCCGAATCTCCGGCGCGGATTGCTGTGCCTGGCCCTCATCGTCCTGACCGCAATTGCGGTTCTGCTGGCGATCGGGGACTTGGACCGGTCGACTGAGCGCGCAACCTTGCCACCGGCTCCCACGGAGACCTTTGCAAAACAATACCGAACGACGAGTACCAATCGGCAGCTGACCGGTGGGTTGCGAGCCGGGCACGGGATGCCGGTTATCGTCGTTCAGCCGATCAACATGGTCGGCATGCCGGCGGCAGGGCCGACGCTCACGGTCGGTGCGCTTCGCAGCAACCTCCGCGATGCCTTAGCCCGATTCGACGCTCTCAATGTCGCCTCAGACGCGATAGCCAGCTCCAATCCGTCGCTAGTAACGGCGGAGCGTCTAACGGGCAGTAGGTACCGATTGGGCGGAGCCATGGAGAAACCCGAGCGGGGCATGAGTCTCAGCTTCTGGCTGGCCGATGAGTCGGAAGGGGACGCCGTGGTCTGGTCGCGGAGTTTCGGTCTCGATCGCGCTCCGACGGCCGCGCCGACTGAAGAGCAGATTGTACGGCAGGTGACGATGGCCTTGGCCGAACCGTTCGGCATCATCCACGCTCGAGAGCATGGGAAAGCTGACCTCGATCCACGGTATGCCTGTCTGCTTGATGCGCTCGTATATTGGCAAACGTTCGATCTGGATACCCACTTCGGGGTTCGGGGATGTCTTGAGCGAATGATCGAACTCGATCCCACCTTTACTGCGGGATTTGCTGCACTCGAAATGGTGTATATTCGAGAATATTACAATAATTTAGCCCGCCCCGGAGACTCACCGCCGCTTGATCGAGCCCTCAAGGCGGCCCAGCGCGCTGTCGCGTTGAAACCCCAGAGTGCCTGGGCGCATGCGGCTTTGTTGGGCTCCTATTACGCGCGCGGACAGATCGCGGCCGCCTTGGCTGAAGGTGAGACGGCTTTGTCGCTCAACCCTTTCGATCCATTTGTCGTCAGCAGCTACGGAATACGACTTGTCGGAGCCGGACAGATCGAAAAGGGATCGGCCTTACTCAAGGAGGTCACGGCTGATAATATCGTCATAAATGCGAATATCGTCGATTTCTATTTGTTCCTTGTTGCTTATTTGAAGGGCGATCGTGAGATCGCGTCTCGCCACGCCAATCTGAGCTTCAGCGACCGCCATCTGCTCGGGCTCGTCGCCCGCACCCTCGCCGCCGCTTCGGACGGCGATCGGACCCAGGCGATGCAAACGAGAGACCGTCTGCTCATGCTCTATCCGGCATTTCGCAACGGGCCAAGAGACGCAATCGCGAAATTCATCCCATCAACCGAGATCGTCGACCGATTGGTAGGCGATTTTGCGAAGCTCGATCGCGGGGCGGCGAACTGAGAAGTCGAATCAACCGCGGACGTGAAGTTCCCTAAACAATATGACCGTGTCGTCAAAGCGCTATTTGCCGGCGCCGAGCACCGAATTCACAGCTTGGATAACCGTCACGTCGGAATTCATGATGCAATATTTTCTCACCTTACTCACATCGACCTTTAGCTTTTGGGGGTCGACAATGGTATTGTCGCGCTTGCCACTGTGATAACGGTATAACCAGATGGCGACGCTTTCGTCATTGGTAATTCTATACTGGACAAACTGCTCACAGGTGACCTTGGTCATGTCGATCTTGACCTGCGCCTGAGCGGCCGACATCGTGTAAAGGGCCAGTATGAGTGCCGGCCCGGCAAGACTGGAATCCATTCTGAGCCACTTTCGCGGATCCCTCTCACTTCGCCTCATGATAACAAACCTCTCTCCTGGGCAGCATGATGCCGGCCGGGACCAAGTGCTTCGCATTGAGTAGATGCAGGGTAACAGCGAATACGTTTGCCCGCAATGTCTGACCAGCAACCGAAGTTCACGACCACGATGGGTCCGCGGCTGAAATGCCACGCGAACTGCTCCCATTGTCGGCGGCTCAAACCTTGGCCGTACGCCGCTACGACGCAAACGTTGCGAGCGACCCCGTTCGCGCAGGAAATGTGCAGGAGATGATACGCTTGGGCCTGTCAAATTTGGCAGCTGAACACTGGGACTTCGGAAGGTACACTATTGGGCCTTTCGGCTTGAAGCCCGCATCCCGCAACTCCGGTTGTGTCTCCCCGAAGTCGGTTGCGAGGGCGGGAGCCGGAGAGCCGCAACTTGGCAAAGATTCGATATCGACCGCGTGTTTCTGGCAATTCTGGCAACCGCTTCAGCCTGCGGTTGGATGCCGGACGGGGATCTGTGGGCGCAAAGCGTTCCTCCTCCGATCATCGTGCCCCAGGTTGTTCCACGTTTCAACGATCCGGGTCCTCAAGTGAACATTCCTCAACCCGGAAATCCGCTACAGCAGCTATATCCGTCCGTCGGTTCACGGATGAATTCGGCCACCATTGCGCACTCTCTTCGCGAAGACCCGCCGAGCCGATATCGTCACGCCCGAAAGCACCGCATCGACTCTCGAACTCGCGCCAGCCGTGACCAATTCGATCGGGATGTGCCGAGCCGCACAGCTTTGATTGCCCGCGGAATAACCTGCTCTTTGGCGCGGTGCATGGCTAGCTGCTTCGCAAAGGGTCAATCCGTCGGAGCGACCAGGGGTGGTCACCCAGTCTGCAGCTACACATGCATCACTAGAGGCTGCATTTAGCGTCAGCGACGGTTCTCAATGAGAAAAGAATCTCCATGACGATACCGCTCGAAAAGGAACGAATCATAATCGCGCGGCTAAACTGAGATTGGTTTGACCACGGGGGCGATACGCACCTGTAGCAAGGAGCCCGAAAATCCTCTGGACCACCTCATTATTGCGGCAGCGCTGCTGGAGCGTTCGCCGACTGAGTCGGCTCATCAGGCCTCGCGCATTAAGAGCGGCTGGTTGGCGCTCCAGCCGGACCTGTTAATTTTGACGGCTGGCCCATTTGGTCGGCCCCGTGATCCATGAAGATGCCCTTCCTCACGGAAAGGCACGGTCCTCAGCTGTGTGTCCCCGAACCCCCCGTTCGCAACGGCTGGGGGCCGTCTGTTTTCAGGCCCAGGATTCACCTCTAATAGGTAGTCCAACCTTTGTCACTGCCGCCCTAAAGTAACGCGACGAGCGAAGCTGGTGCGATATCTCGGGGGGAGATGAGGCGCGAGGCGGGCTGCAATAGAACGGGCGCTCGTGGAGCGCGCGTCTTCCCTCTCGTACGTCATCCGGCCCCACCATTCGGCATATTGCGACATCTCAGCCCGAGGATTGGAGTCGTCCGATGTATCGGCCTCGATCATGCGATCCGGTGGTCTCGTCCGGTATCCCTCGAGGTAGATCGACGTATGGCCTCCTATCCTATCCTGGTTTGCTGGTCAGTCGTAATTTCCGGAACGACTGAGAATGGAAGAGCTGATCCCGTCCGAATACTGAAAAAGCTGACAGGTGCAACGGCGAAATTTCTCACAGACAATACACCCTTACGGAAGCCGCGACCAAGAAGACGGCGGGGGCGTGTACAATGGTTCTATAACGTTGCGCTCACGCCAGTGGACCTCAGCGAAGGGGGATTCGCATGCTTACGAAACCACACCCGAACGTGATTACCACAAAACTCATTTGCCTCGCCTGCGGTGGGCAAATGCCATTGAAACTGATCGAACCTGCGTACGACGGCAAACCGACGGATACTCATGTATTTGCGTGTCGAGCCATCGGCCGTCCCATCGCCATGAAGTCGCCAAAACGTGTCCTCAAAGCCTTCTCTCGGATTAACGTCCCAGGTGATCGTGGATTGGGACGAGGAAATGTAGCCCTACTGGTCGTCTAAACGCCCGTTCCGGCCACTGAGCGCTTATATAACTCTCTACCGCCCCATTCTTCTTTCCATCACTCCGCGAATTGCCTCCGCAACTACATCGGGTGGCACGTCACTCGTTCTCAGCAGCCGAATTAAAGCCCGCTCGGTGCCAGTCAGTTCGATGATTTTCTGCTGA
>WNGE01006903.1_pt1 | contig 12497 bp, 13 predicted proteins | sample 5400651 | NCBI WGS metagenome assembly WNGE01 (sample SAMN13153370, study PRJNA577476) | soil metagenome | isolation source: 60 cm soil or saprolite under grassland replicate 2 | place: USA:California | collected 2016-06-15 | reverse complement strand
GCGGCCTGCCTCGACCGCCGGGGCTTCGCCGCTTCATAAGAGGTTGTTTTCCCGCGTGTCCAGCCCTTGGCATCGGTCGTGCCTGCCATCGAGTCTGGCGAATCCCCCGAGGTGATGAGGGGCGGAGAAACCGACCGGAGGGCGAGGCCATCTCGCCCGACAGGTGACGCCATGCAGATGGATGTCTGGTACGACGCGATACAGGAGCTGTTGCAAGCCAATCCGCGGGTGAGCGAGCTGCTCGAGGACGCGGAGGTCACGCTCGAGCCAGAGCCGGCCGCCGACGAGGAGGAACTGGCCCCAGCCGCGCGGTGGCGCCCCACTGGTTTTTCTCCGACAGACTCCTAGCCAGCGCGGCGCGATCGACCCCCGGCCACCTGTCCGCGTGCCGCAAAATGGCGTGGACAGGCCGGATCGCTTTGTTATAATCCCGCCAGACCGAACCCGAAGAGGGCAATCCCAGCAACGACTCTCCCGCCACATCCAGGACGGGAGCAGCCCGGAGGAGTCCCACGATGGCTTGGTTCGGCAAACGGCCACGGATCGAGGACGAGGCGAAGTCCCCCTCCAACCAGGATGACGGCGTCGAGGAGGAAGAGCCCGACGACGAGGACCTCGAGGAGGATGAGGACTTCGACGACGACGATTTTGAGGATGACGACCTGGAGGACGATGAAGACGACGAAGACGACGACGAGGACGAGGACGACGAGGACGCCTAGCTGAAGCGACCCGCACGCAATCCTACGCAGGGAGGCGACTATGGCACTGTTCAGTGAGGCAGGGTGGCTTTTCCTGTTGCGTTGGATTCACTTCCTCTCGGGCATCACCTGGATCGGCCTCCTCTACTACTTCAACCTCGTGCAGGTCCCGTTCTTCGCCGAGACGGAGGCGCCGGTCCGGAGCGGGGCCCAGCAGAAGCTCTTGCCCCGTGCCCTCTGGTGGTTCCGCTGGGCGGCCATGTTCACCTTCCTCTCGGGCTGGCTCTACCTGCTCCATTACTGGCTCGGCCGCAGGGGGCTCACCGACCCCGGGACGTGGGTGATCCTGCTCGGCGGCATCATCGGCTCGGTCATGTGGGCCAACGTGTGGTTCGTCATCTGGCCCAACAACAAGATCGTCATCCAGAACGCCATCGACACGGCGGCCGGCAAGCCCGCCAATCCAGCGGCCGCCCCCGCCGGCGCCCGCGGGGGCCTGGCCTCTCGCACCAACGTGGTCCTCTCCATTCCCATGCTCTGGTTCATGGGCTCGGCCAGCCACATGCCCCCACCGATGCCTGGGAGCGGCGCGCTCTTCTGGATCGTCGCCCTGATCATCGTGGCTCTCGTCGAGGCGAACGCGCTGTGGGGCACGCCCGGCCAGGGCGCAGCCAAGCCCCTGGCCACCATCAAGGGGACGCTCTGGGCGGGCTTCATCCTGACGGCGGTGTTCTACGTGTGGTTCGGGGTGGTACGGGGCTAAGACACTCGGCGGGGGGCTTCGCCCCCCTTCCGAACCTCCCCCCAGGACGCAGTACGAGCCGCAGGACGCCCACGGGCTAGGCCCCGCGCGTCCGAGGCGAGCCATCCGGAGCTTACGCCGGCAAAGCCGGCGCTCGAAAGCGTCGATGCCATCGCGCGAGTTTTTCTGCGACAGCCGGCTAGGCTCGGTCAGGCCTGCCCGGGCTCCAGGTCCTCGAGCAAGGCCGCCTTTGCCTGCCGCGAGAGCTCGGCCCGAGCGCGCTCGGCGGGGTGGTCCACCACGAGGAAGACCGGGGAATCCCGGAACGCGCGCACTGCGCCGTCGGGCAGCGCGAAGCGCACGAAGTGCACGGCGGAGAGCTTGCCCGTCTCCTCGTCGGAGTGGCCCGCCTCGAACTCGCCCGGGATCGCCCACTCGCGACCGACCTGCATCCAGACATGCTGGCCGGTGTCGATGCCCATGAAGCGGTCGAGGATGGGCTTGATCTGCTCCTTGTCCTCGATCTCGATCATCATGGTCGCCGATAGCTCGCCCGGCCCCGGCAGCAGCGCGCCGTAGACGTCGATCTCATCCTGGATCCGAGCGTCGTCGGTGATCCGCTCGGCGCGGCACATCTCCTGGATCTGGAACAGCACGGTGTCGCGGTTCTCGAACAGGAACGAGAGGTAGCGACCCGCCGATACGCGGCGCGCCCGCTTGAGCTCCATCACGCGCCGGCGCATCCCGTCGCGGACCTTCTCGTATTCGAAGAAGTTCAGCACGTCTCCGAGTTCGATCTTGCTGTGCGTCATGTCACTCCTCGATGGATAGACCGTAGGCCTCGGCCAGTATGCGGATGGGATGCTGCGCCCGCCGGCCCATCCCCTGGTCGATCTGCAGCGCCGCCAGCGGACAATCCGTCGCCACGCGGTCCGGCCGCGCGGCGGCGATCTCCCTGAACAGCGGCTGGGCGAGCTTCATGGAGAGCTCGAAGTATTCCTTCTTCAGTCCCCAGGTGCCGTCCACCGCCGAGCACCGCTCTATGGTCTCGACGCGGGCGCCCGTGAGCCGCAGCACGTCGGCCGACTTGGTGCCCAGGTTCTGCGCCTTCAGATGGCACGGCAGCTGGTACGCGATCGTGCCCGGCGCCTTCGGAAAACGCGTGTCCAGCCGGCCCTCGCCGTGGAGGCTCGCCAGGTACTCGAACAGGTCGCGCGTGTGCCCGGCCACCAGGTTCGCATCCTCGGAGCCGTCGAGCCACGGGTACTCCTGCTTGAGCATGTACGAGCAGGTCGGCCCGGGCACCACGATCTCCCGCCCCTCGCGCACCGCCTCCGCCAGGGTCCTCACGTTGCCGGCGATGAGCCGCTTGGCCTCCTTGATGGCGCCGCCGTCCAGGTACGGCATCCCGCAGCAGCGCTGGGACGGCAAGGACACGTCGATGCCGTTCTTCTCCAGCACCGCCACCGCGGCCTTGCCGGTCGCCGGCTCGTTGTACTCCACCGTGCAGGTCGCGAACAGGGCGACGCGGCCCCGGGGCGCGAAGGGCTGCGGCTTCCGCCGGTCGAACCAGCACGAGAAGGTCTGGCGGTGGAAGACGGGAAGATTCCGGTCGCGATGGATCCCGACGGCGGCTTCCATGAGCTTGCGATGCGCGGGAAGCGCCGTCATCCAGTTCGACACGGGCGCGGTGAGACTCCCGAGCTTGCCCACCAGGTCGGTGTTGCCGAGGAAGCGGTCCGCGAGCGTCACGCCCTTCTGCCTCGCCTCGGCGGACCGGGCGCGGAGCATCAGGCGCGGGAAATCCACCTGCCAGCGATGGGGCGGCGTGTACGGGCAATGGTTGTAGCAGAGCTTGCACTGGTAGCAGAGGTCGACCACGTGCTTGACGTCGCCCGCGGGCAGCTTCTCGACGTCGCCGTCCACCGCCTCGCCGTCGAGCCGCTCGAAGAGCACCTTGAACGACGGGCAGAGCGGCAGGCAGCGCCGGCAGCCCGCGCAGATGTCGTAGACGCGCCGCAGCTCGGCGTCGACCTGATCGAGCTTCCAGAAGTCGGCCTGCCTGATATCCAGTGTCATGGTGGTGTCAGGTCAGGCGCCGCCAGCCGCCGCCTGACCTCGCGTGCGCGCCAGCCGGAGCGCGTCTGATCAACCTCCGTCCGAGCGCCGGCCCCGCCGGCGCAACCCTGTTCTTCCTGGAGGAGGCCTCGGAGGGGGCCGTCGACGCCCCCTCCGAGGATGTCATGGTGGCGTCGCCCAGCCGTCAGCTGACCTCGCGTGCGAGCCGACGAGAGCGCGTCTGGTCAACCTCCGCTCGAGCGCCGGCTCCGCCGGCGCAGCCCTGTTCTTCCTGGGGGAGGCCTCGGAGGGGGCCGTCGACGCCCCCTCCGAGGATGTCATGGTGGCGTCGCCCAGCCGTCGCCTGACCTCGCGGGCGCGCCGGCGAGAGCCCGTCTGATCAACCTCCGTTCGAGCGCCGGCTCCGCCGGCGCAACCCCTCCTGGGGGAGGCCTCGGAGGGGGCCGTCGAGGCCCCCTCCGATGATGTCATGGTGGCGTCGCCCAGCCGTCGCCTGACCTCGCGGGCGCGCCGACGAGAGCGCGTCGGATCAACCTCCGTTCGAGCGCCGGCTCCGCCGGCGCAACCCTTCCTGGGGGAAGGTTTCGGAAGGGGGCGAAGCCCCCCTCCGAGGTCAAATGGCGTCGGCAGGGTCCTTGCCGGTGATCTGCTGCATCCCCTTGGTGAAACGCCCCGCGTGGGACTTCTCCGCCTTGGCCAGTGTCTCGAACCACTCGGCGAGCTCGCCATAGCCCTCATCGCGCGCCGTCTTCGCCATGCCGGGGTACATCTGAGTGTACTCGTAGGTCTCGCCTTCGACGGCGGACTTCAGGTTTTTCTCGGTCTTCCCGATGGGCACGCCCGTCACCGGATCGCCGACCTCCTTCAGGAAGTCGAGGTGCCCGAAGGCATGCCCGGTCTCGGCGTCGGCGGTGTCCTTGAACAGGCCGGCGATGTCGGGGAACCCCTCGATGTCCGCGACGCGCGCGAAGTAGAGGTACCGGCGGTTGGCCTGCGATTCCCCCGCGAATGCTTCCTTCAGGTTGTCGTGGCTCTTCGAGCCCTTCAAACTCTTCCCTGCCATCTCGAGTCCTCCTCTCCGCGTTATAGGGTGTACGACGAAGCTGAGCCTCCGCTCAGCCACGGCGACGGCTACGACGGCGAGCGCCGGCGCGGGATCCCGCGCCTCGAATTCCGCCGGCACGCCGCGCAGCGGCCATAGAACTCGATGCGGTGATGGGTCACGCTGAACCCACCCCGCGCCGCCACGCGACTGCAGAGGGCGCGGGAATGGGGCTCGGTGAGCGGACCGTCCACATCGAGGATCCGTCCGCACCAGAGGCACGTGAAGTGATGGTGCTCGCTGGTGTTGCCATCGAAGCGCGCATGGGGGCCGGGTAGTTCCTTGACCAGCCCCTCGGCGACCAGCAATCTCAGATTTCGGTACACCGTGCCCAGGCTCACCCGGGGTAGCCGGCGGCGCACCATCCGGTGCACCGTTTCCGCCGTCGGGTGCGCGTCCGTCGCGCGGACGACCTCCAGCACCACGCGGCGCGGGCCGGTCAGCCGCAAGCCCACCTTCCGGAGGGCCGCCTCCGACGCTCCATCGCCCGCCCGGCTCCGCCCGCGTCCCCTGTCGGTTCCGGCTTGTTTAGGAATGATTGTCATTACGAGGATCACGCTACCGCCGCCCGCTGGCCGTGTCAAGAGGCCGCGCTCCCGCCGCTCCCGCCACCCTCCCGAGGGAGCCGGGACCGGAGGCACGCGGCTGCCCGCCCGACCGCCGGGCGCGGAAGGGCCCCGACGGCGCACCCGAAGGACCGGCGGCCGGCCGCCGGGAACGCGCCGTTGCGTGCCGTAGCCGCCGGCGAGGCGCGCGGTGACACGGCTCGAAGAATCTGGCGCCGCAGATCGGTCCCGCGGCAATCCGTCCATTCGGCCTCGCTACCGGGTCAAGTCGCGAGCCGGACGAGGCGGAAGGGAGCCGGCTTTGCTTGGCGTATTCCCTGCACGTCGAGCGTCGCCGGCGACCGGGCAACGTGGCCGTTGCCTACCGCGGGCGGGAGAGCGAGGCGAGCGGTGAAAGGGTTCGAGGACTATCGCGAAGCGAACTGGCCCGCTACCCGTTGCCCGCTCCCTCCGCCCTCTAGTACACTTCCCTTCTCAGGAGGATCCATCCAATGTCCCAGCCCCCCTGGCTCCGGATCGAAGGAGCCCGCCAGAACAACCTCAAGAACGTGTCGGTCGCCATCCCCCACGACCGGGTCACGGTGATCACCGGGGTCTCCGGTTCCGGGAAGTCGTCGCTGGCCTTCGACACCCTGTTCGCGGAGGGGCAGTGGCGCTACATCGAGTCGCTCTCCACCTATGCCCGGATGTTCCTCGAGCGGCTGGACCGCCCCGACGTGGACCGCATCGAGCACATCCGGCCGGCCATCGCCATCGAGCAGAAGAACCCCGTGCGCACCGCCCGCTCGACGGTGGGCACCGCCACCGAGCTCCAGGACTACCTCCGGCTGCTCTTCGCCAGGATCGGACGCGTCCACTGCCCGCAGTGTGGCGCCGAGGCGCGGAGCGATTCGGCCGAGCAGGTGGCCGATGCGCTGGTCCGCGACCATGCGGGAGCGCGCGCGCTGATCTGCTTCCCGCTGTCGCCGTCGGCCGCCAAGGACCCGGCCGCGCTCTTCCCCGTCCTCCTCCAGCGCGGATTCGCGCGCGTGAAGGCGGGCGAGGTCGTGCTCGACCTGGCGGACGCCGCCGGCCGGCCGGCGATGTTCCCGGCGGAGCTCCCGGGCCAGCCGCTCTCCGTGGTGCTCGACCGCGTCGTCATCGCTCCCGACGCGCGGCGCCGGATCACCGACTCGCTGGAGACGGCGCTCGCGGAGGGAGACGGGCACGCCCACGTGGACCTGGTCGGCGGGAGCGTGATCACGGTGAGCCGCGAGTTCCGCTGCCCGCAGTGCGGCGTGGGGCTCACGCGGCCGCGGCCGTTGCTCTTCTCGTTCAACCACCCGCTGGGCGCCTGTCCGGAGTGCAAGGGGTTCGGCAACATCCTCCGTTACGACGAGGCGCTCGTCGTGCCGGACCAGACCCGGACCCTGGCCGACGGCGCCGTGCAGCCCTGGTCGCATCCCTCCGGCCGCTGGTACCAGAAGCAGCTCCTCAAGGCCGCGAAGAAGCGCGGGCTCGACACGACGCGGCCCTACGCCGAGCTCCCCGCCGAGGACCGCAAGTGGATCTACGAGGGGGACGACGGCTTCACCGGCATCCAGGGCTTCTTCGAGGAGGTCGAATCCTACCGCTACAAGCTCCACGTGCGGGTCTTCCTCTCGCGCTACCGGAGTCCCTCCCCCTGTCCGCGCTGCCACGGAGCGCGCCTCCGTCCCGAGGCGCTGTGCGTTCGGGTCGGCGGCGCCACCGTCGCGGAGCTCTCGCACAAGACGGTGGAGGAGCTGCAGAGCTTCCTGGACACGCTCCCGCTGGCAGGGTGGGAGGAGACGGTGGCGCGCGACGCCCTCCGGCACCTGCGCGCCAAGCTCACCTTCCTCGTGCGCGTGGGGCTTGGGTACCTGACGCTGGGGCGGCAGACTCGCACGCTCTCGGGCGGCGAGGCCCAGCGCATCAACCTGGCCAACCAGCTCGGGTCCCAGCTCGTCGGCACCCTCTACGTCCTCGACGAGCCATCCATCGGCCTCCACGCGCGGGACACGGCGCGCCTGGCCGAGCTGTGCCGCGAGCTGGCCGCCGCCGGCAACACGGTGGTGACGGTGGAGCACGACCGCTCGTTCATCGAGAGCGCCGACTACCTGATCGAGATGGGCCCGGGCTCGGGGGAGCGCGGCGGCTCGGTGGTCTTCGCGGGCACCCAGGGCGAGTTCCTGAAGGACCCGCGGTCGCTCACCGCCCGTTACCTGACCGGCCGCGAGACGATCCCGCTGCCGCTCTCGCGACGCGAAGGGCGGCGGGCGCTCGTGCTCCGCGGCGCGCGCGCCCACAACTTGAAGACCGTGACCCTGCGGATACCGCTTCACACCCTCACCTGCGTGACCGGCGTCTCCGGCTCGGGCAAGTCCACGCTGGTCCACGACACGCTCTACCGCGCCGTCGCGCGACACTTCAAGGTGGAGTTCCAGCCGCCCGGCGACTACGCCGAGCTGAAGGGGCTCGAGCACCTCCGCGGCGTCCGCCTCATCGACCAGGAGCCCATCGGCCGGACGCCGCGCTCCAATCCGGTGACCTACGTCAAGGCCTTCGACGAGGTCCGCAAGCTCTTCGCCGGGCTCACGCGGGCGAAGACGCTGGGGCTCGGGCCCGGCGCCTTCTCGTTCAACGTGCCGGGCGGGCGCTGCGAGACCTGCCAGGGCGACGGCGTCCAGAAGCTCGAGATGTACTTCGTCGAGGACGTCTACGTCACGTGCCAGGAGTGCGAGGGCAAGCGCTACCGCGCCGAGATCCTCCAGGTCGCCTACAAGGGCCGCAACATCAGCCAGGTGCTCCAGATGACGGTGGACGAGGCGGTCGCCTTCTTCGCGGCCGAGCCCGTCCTCGTCAGACGGCTCAAGCTTCTCCAGGAGGTGGGGCTCGGCTACCTCCGGCTCGGCCAGCCGGCGACGACCCTGTCCGGCGGCGAGGCCCAGCGGCTCAAGATCGCGGCGGAGCTCTCCACGCGCCTCACCAGCGATCACCTCTTCATCCTCGACGAGCCCACCACCGGGCTTCACCTGGATGATGTCAAGAAGCTCCTGGCCGTGCTCGACCGCCTGGTGGACGCCGGCAACACGGTGCTGGTCGTCGAGCACCACCTCGACGTGATCAAGACCGCCGACTGGATCGTCGACCTCGGGCCCGAGGGCGGCGACGCCGGCGGCGAGGTCGTGGCCGAGGGCACCCCCGAGCAGGTCGCCCAGGTCGCCGGCTCCTACACCGGCAAGTTCCTCCGCGATCTGCTGCCCAAGGTCAACGGCCGCGCGGTTCCCTCCCCCAACGCTCGAGCCGCCACGTAGGCATGACAGTGACGAAAGATCTCGCTCACGCCCCAGCGCGCGCGCAGCACCCCGGGGATCGCGCGGAAGACGGCGCCGCCGACGAGACCGGCGAGGAGCACGGACGGGAGCAGCAGGCCCGGCACCGGCCATACGGCCGCGAGAAAGGCGAGTCCCGTCGTCGCGATCGCGCCGACGTAGATCTGCCCGTCTACCCCGATGTTGAAGAAGCCGCCCCGGTAGGCCAGCATCACGGCGGTGCTGCCGAGGAGGATCGGGGAGACCTTGTCGAGAGTTTGCGCGATCCCGCGGGGCTCCCGAGCGAGCTGCTCAGGATCGTCCGGAAGGCGATGAGCACGTCGTCCCACATCGCGAGGATGAACAGCGCGCTGACGAGGGCCAACGCCTTGGCTATCGTCACCTCCACGGAGAGACTGGCGCGGTCCCCGCTTCCCGCTGCTCACATTCCGCGCACGGTGAGCCCGCGCGAGAGCGCGGCGGTGGTCTGGCGATCGTCGTGGGTCCAGAATTCCAGCGGCTCGCCCTCCGCTTCAGCGGCCAAGATCTCGGCGGTTGCGACGTGGATCGCATCGAGCGCGCGGACGTTCACCGCAAACGGGCTCTTCGCGCGATCGATGACCGCACCATCGATCGGGGCCAGATCCAGCATGACGAGGAGGTCGGCGAGCTCCTTCCGTTTGCTCGCCGTCTGGGCGTCGTCGAGGTTGCCGAGCAGCCGCTCGCGGTCGACCGCCCGGAAGGCCTCAACCTCGACGAGTTGCGACGATACGAGGCGGTCGTCGGCGGCGAGTGGCACCCTGGATCCCGGCTCCGAAAACAGGATCCTGAGCACGGCGCTAGCGTCGACGTACTTCACTCGGATCCTCGCGCACCGCACGAAGCGACCCCTGGATGTCGACGCCTCGATCGAGCCTGGAGATCTCAAGCTTGCGCCAGTCTTGCGTGCCCAGCCGGAGCCGACCCTCCTGCGCCAGTCGCTCGCGCCACGACGGCGCTTCGGCTTGCGGCGGGCCGAGCTGCGCGATCGGCTCGTCCCGGTCCTTCACGATGATCCGTGACCCGCGCGAGGCCATCCGGAGATACTTGCTGAGGTGAGCCTTGAGCTCGGTCACGTTGATGGCCTTCATGGTCACATTATGAGACCATCATGGTCTCGACGCAAGGACGTCACGGCGCTGCGCACCGTACGGGAAATTGAGACATCGCATCGCGGCGATTCCCGGCGACGGGCGCATGTAATCTTCGAATCGACGACATCCCGACGGGCAGGCGGCGACCGCCAAGAACCCCCAAAACTGGCCGTATCTCTTCGACTTTCGCGCCATCTTCGTCGAGCCGCCGCGTGCGACCCCGAAAGTGCGGCCGGTCCGAATTGTGTGCCCCTCCGCGAGGTCCCCGTGGGTGCCGCAGCAGCGACCCGTGTGGGCTATACTGTGGCCGATGGCGATCGCGCCCGCTGACCAGCTCCGGTCGCGCACCGACGCGGTCATCCCCGTGATCGACTTCGGCCCGTGCTTTTCCGGGGCGTCGGGCGCCCTGGAGGGTGCCGCCGCGGAGTTGCGCCGCGCCCTCGAGCACGTCGGGTTCTTCATCATGATCAACCACGGCGTGCCGCCGGACCTGATCGGCCGGACCTTCTCCGAGGCCAGGCGCTTCCACGACCAGCCCATGGAGGCCAAGCTGGCGCTCCGGATGAACGAGCACGGCAACGGCTACATGATCATGGGCCGCTACACGGTGCGGACCTCCGAGGTCAATGCCAACGACAAGCCCGATCTGAACGAGGCGTTCTTCTGCCGGCGCGAGCGCTTGCCCGAGGACCCCCTGCTTCGATCAGGCCGGCGCTTCGTCGGGCCCAACCGATGGCCGGAAGGCCTTTCGGGATTCCGCGAGAACGTCCTGGCCTACACCGACGCGATGGACGCGCTCACCCGTCGAATCCTTCCGGTCTGCGCGGTGGCGCTCGCCCTGCCGCCTGATGCCTTCGACCGCGCCTTCGCCGAAAGTCAGTTCACGTTCCGGCTCACGCATTACCCCCCGGTGATCGCCGACGAGAACCAGTACGGGATCGCGCCGCATACTGACGCCAACTTCTTGACCTTCCTCGCCCAGACCGACGTACCCGGCTTGCAGCTCCGAATGCCGTCGGGACAGTGGGTGGTGGATGTGCCGTACGTGCCCGGCTCGTACGCGGTGAACTCGGGCGACATGATGCATCGCTGGACGAACGGTCGAGTCAAGTCGACGCCGCACCGTGCCCTGCCGCCGGTCGGCCCGCACCGCTACGCCATCCCGTTCTTCCTCGGGCCGCGCATCGACACGGTGATCCAGTGTCTCCCCACCTGTCAGGGACCCGACAGCCCGCCTCGCTTTCCCCCGATCACCTATGCCGACTATCTGAAGTGGTGGTACGACGCGAACTACGACCCGTCGCTTCAGAATGCCGACGCCGCCGCTGAGCCAGTGGACTGACCGCGCGGCTGGAATCGGAATCGCGAAGGGTTCGCCCGGTTTCGGATCCGGCCCCGCCGGCTCGTGGACGTCAGCAAGGTCGACATCTCGTCAAGCGTCTGCCCCGTCATCAAGAAATAGCGCCCGCGGTTCATTCCCAGGAGCAGCGGGTAGACGATGTGCATGCCGTCCCCGGGCACGACCTCCGACGAGAAATGCGCGGAATCCTGGAATTGCGCGGTCTCCGCCGCCAGCACGATGTCACACAGCAGCGGGATTTCGGAGTGCCGCCACGCGGGTCCATTGATCGCGCTGATCACCGGAACCTCGATGGTCAACAGGTTCATCAGGAGATGGCGCCCCTCCCAATGGATGCGATCGATCCGTTCGATCGACGGCCGTGTCGGGAACGAGGAGGTTCCCGGGGTCGCGCGCGGGCCCGAAAACTCATCGCCCGTCCCGGTCAGGATCACCACGCGGTTCTCGCGGTCCGCGCCAATGGCGTGAAAGGCTTCCGGCAGCTCGCCGTGCGGCAAGAACCCCCACCGCAGCGACTGGCCATCGGTGTGAAGGGTCACCTGGAGCACGCCGTTTCTGCGCTCCATCCGCGCCGTCTTGTATTTGTTCGCGTACTCGTCGAATGAGCTCATCTCGACCTCCCCGATGTCGAAAACGTGGCCCGCCCGAGCATCGTCTGTCCGGCGTTTCACGATGCCGTTCGAGCGCCGGCGGAGGTCGCCTTCGACGCCGTCGCGCTCGCCTTCGACAAGTTGACCGCCGACGCCGACCGTCGCCTCCGGAGGTGCCCCAATTGATGGACGCTCCATCCCGAGCCCCCTGGTCCTCTCGCCGGCCGCGAGTAGAGCGTGGTTGCCATCACTAAGCCCTCTGCCTGACCGCAGCGCAAAATCGCTGCGCCCACTGATGCGCTTGCCGCCATCGCCATGCTCAAACCATATCGCGCTACCTCGGCGCTTGACGTCCCGCTCTCCTTGCGAAGGATCCCGGATTGAACGATCTGAGGCTGGCGGCAAAGCTTGCATGCGACAGATTTGACCTTCTCGCATGCCGGCCATCCGGGTCAACTGAGCAGGCTCGCGAGCTGGCGGTACGTCGTAGTCGCCCGATAAGGAGGTGGATCGTGCCGTCCGGGGAGACGACGTTGACCGCTGAGCGGACATCCACGGGTGTCCGGCGCCGGACGCCGCCGCTGATCTTCCAACCCTGGGGCACGTTGATGGTGTAGGCCCCCTCATTGGGTTCCGAGTCATCTCCCGGGGACGGCGCATCGGTACCGCTGAAGGTCGGTTGACCGACGCCGAGGGGCGCCTCCTCGCGCACGGCACGACCACCTGCCTGATCTTCGAATACTAGGCAGGCTGCAGCCTGCGCGTCTTTCCGTATCCTGCTCGATGACGAACGGCGATGCCGACGCTCTCCGGTGAGCGCCTGTGAACGGGTTCAGGCCCACGTGGTCACCGGAAATCGAGGTCGGCGTGGTCGCGGCCCGCCAGCCGGCGATACCCGGGTCCGCGATCGAAG
>WNGE01012384.1_pt1 | contig 12500 bp, 9 predicted proteins | sample 5400651 | NCBI WGS metagenome assembly WNGE01 (sample SAMN13153370, study PRJNA577476) | soil metagenome | isolation source: 60 cm soil or saprolite under grassland replicate 2 | place: USA:California | collected 2016-06-15 | reverse complement strand
GACATCATCATCTCGGGCGGCGAAAACATCAGCTCGCTGGAAATCGAAGAATGCCTCTACCGCCATCCGCAAGTGATGGAAGCGGCGGTCGTCGCCAGGCCGGACGAGAAATGGGGCGAGACGCCCTGTGCGTTCGTGTTGCTCAAGCCGGACGCTGCGAGCGTCACCGAGATCGAACTTATCGCCTGGTGTCGCGAGCATCTCGCGCACTTCAAGGCGCCGCGCACGATCGTTTTCGGCGCGCTGCCCAAGACGTCGACCGGCAAGATTCAGAAGTTCATACTGCGCGAGCGGGCCAAGGCGCTGCAATCGTAGGGCCGAATTCATTGGGCCGCGGCGCTGCATCGGCGCGCGGCGTGCGGATCAGTCACAAGAACTTGCCGTTACACGTGCGCCGCGAGCAGTTGGCGCGCCGCCGCGACGCCGCTTCTTGTCGCGGCTTCCAGTGTCGCGGGAAACTCGGGGTCGGTGTAATCGCCCGCGAGATAGAGCCGCCTCTCCAGCGGTCCGGGCGCCGGCCGTGCGAGGCCGGCCGTGCAGGCATAGGTCGCGCGGCGCTCGGCGATGGTCTGCGACCATACCGGCGGTGGCAGATCAGGCGCCCGCCGGCGCAGCTGCGCATCGATCGCGTGCGCCAAGCTATCGTGGTCGATGCGTGCCGCGGCGACGTCAGTGCTGATGACGACGGCGGCAAGACCGGGCGCACCGCCGAACTGGCCACGGTCGAATAGCCACTGCCCGGGATCGTTGTCGAGCTTGAGCATCGGTTGCGGCAGCCCGAGCGCACGGCCATATTGCAGATAAGTCGTGCGTATCGGCTCGTAGGCGAATGTAGCAACCTGGTCGAGCGCGGCCGTTGCGGAAGGGCCTGCCGAAGCCGCCAACACGTGCGCCAGCTGGTGCGGGCCGACCGCGATGATCGCCGCCGCGAACCGCTCTTCACCGGCTTCGCTGGCCACGACGACGCCGTCACCGAGTGCGGCGATCCGGGTCACCGTCACGCCCATACGTACTTCGCCTGCTCGCGCGACGACATGGACGGCGGCGGCCGCCGGAAAGAGCGCGGTCAAGTCGACCCGCGGCAGGAGCAGGTCGGAATCGTGCGCGTGCACCGCGAAGGCCACGCGCAGCAGATTCAGAAAGGTTTGCGCGGAGGCTGCATCGACGGGCGTATTCAAGGCGGCCAGGCACAGCGGTTCCCACAGCAATTTGACGGCGAGAGCGGGCTGATCGGTCAGCAGGGCGCCGACGGTCAGCTGTGGCGCGCAGCGGAATTGGGCGCGACGCAGCCGGCGCACGAACGCAAGGGTCGCCAGGCGGTCTTGTCGCGGCAGGCCGCGCATGGCGAGCAACGCGACGCCGAGATGCCAGGGCGCAGGCAATGCAGGTGTCTTGAATCTGAACACGCCGGGCTCCTCGAGGTGGAGCCGCCGCCGATCGAAGAGCTCGCGCTCGGCGCGCTCGCCGTGCACCGTGCGCAACAACGCCAGCGTTTGCGCGTAAGCCCCGAGCAGCAGGTGCTGGCCATTGTCGACGATGCGATCGTCGACGACGACGCGGCGCGCGCGACCGCCGAGTACCTGCGCGGCTTCGAAGATGGTAACCGGCCGCGCGGCACACGCGAGCGTGACCGCGGCGGCCATACCGGCCCAGCCGCCGCCCACGATCGCGACCCGGTCGGTCATCTAAGGTTCCCTCAATACGACCACGACGTCTTCCAGGCGATCCACGCCTTGGCCAACGGCGTCAAGGCAATCCGGTGGTCGAGCACGTGGAATCCGTCCCGCTCGATCCGGCGCAGCAGCGCCTGGTATATCGCCGCCATGACGAGGCCCGGCCGTTGCGCGCGGCGGTCGATTGAGGGCAGGGCGGCCAGCGCCCGGGCGTAGAACGCGCGCGCACGCGCGACCTGCTGCGCCATCAGCGCGGTGAATGCAGGCGTCACGCGGCGCTGGAAGATATCCGCAGCGGCGACGCCATGGCTTTGAAGCTCATTCTGCGGCAGGTAGATGCGGCCGCGCCTCGCGTCTTCGCCGACATCGCGGATGATGTTGGTCAGCTGGAAAGCGACGCCGAGGTCGCGCGCGTAATCACGCGTCGCAGGTTCAACGTAGCCGAAAATCTCCGCGGACATGAGTCCGACGACGCCGGCAACGCAATGACAGTAGCGCTCGAGTGCCGCGAAATCGAGGTAACGATTGCGGTCGAGGTCCATGGTCATGCCGTCGATGACCGCTAGCAAATACTCCTGCCGCAGCTTGAATGCCGCGACGCCCGGCGCGAGCGCCAGCGCGACGGGGTGCCGTGGCGCTCCGCCGAACACCGCAGCGATTTCGCTACGCCACCACGCGAGCTTGAGCCGCGCGACGCCCGGATCGGTGACTTCGTCGACGACGTCATCGACTTCGCGGCAGAATGCATACAACGCGATGATCGCGCGCCGGCGCTCCGGCGGAAGAAAGCGGAAGCTGTAGTAGAAGCTCGAACCGCTGCGCGCGGCCTTTTCTTCGCAGTAGGCATCCGGAGTCATCGCGTCAGCACCGATGCCGTCATGGCCGCCCAATCGCGGCGGGAGAGTTGCGGTCGCTGGCGAAAGATGTCGCCCTGCACGGCGTCGATCGCGGCAAGGATTCGCAAGCCACCGGCGAGCACGAACTTGAGCTCCAGCGCAAGGCGCAGCGGCAGCGCTCGCGCGAGCGGTCGTCCCGCTTCGAGCAGCGCACGCGTGCGCGCCACCTCGAATGCCATGAGCTGCGACCAGCGCGCGTCGCAGCGGCCGTCGGCGATCTGCGACTCGGCGACGCCGAACCGCGCGAGATCTTCTGCAGGAAGATACACGCGCCCCTTGCGCCAATCGAATGCGACGTCCTGCCAGAAGTTCGTAAGTTGCAGCCCGGTGCAGATCGCATCCGCAAGGCGGCAATGCTCCACATCGTCTGCATGGTAAAGACGGAGCAGCAGGCGGCCGATCGGATTGGCCGAGCGCGAACAATAGTCGAGAACCTGGGCAAACTCCGCGTAGCGCGGCTGAACGACGTCCTGTCGGAAGGCGGACAGCAGATCGCGAAAGGGCTGCAGCGGAAGGGCATGACGACCGACCGCCGCGCCGAGGGAGGCGAATGGCTCTTCGGCGGGCACGTCGCCGCATTCGATGCGCTCGAGCATCGCGCCAAAATGATCGAGCTGGGCCAGGCGCGCCGCGGACGGAGCGTCGCCTTCGTCGGCAATATCGTCGGCTGCGCGCGCAAACGCATAGATCGCAACAACGGCGGGCCGCAGCGGCGCGGGGATGAGCCGCGAGGCGACGGGAAAGTTCTCGTAATGGGCAACAGACACGGATTGCGCCGCTTTCGCGGCAAAGCGCACGCTAGAATCGGAGCGTCCGCCGCGCTCGATGCCGCCGCGCTTCATGGCGCGGGCACACGCTTTGCGCTACAATTATTTGTTTGGCGAAACCGGTTGCGAAAGTGGCGGAATTGGTAGACGCACCGGCCTTAGGAGCCGGAGCCGAAAGGCGTGAGAGTTCGAGTCTCTCCTTTCGCACCAACGCGCTGTGGCAAAGGCACCGTCGCAACATAGCAAGGAATCGTAGCGTATGCAAATGACTCTTGAGACGCTTGGCCAGCTCGAGCGACGGCTGCACGTCGCGGTGCCGAAGGCGCAGATCGAGGGCGAGATCCAGAAGCGTCTCGCGCAGCTTGCCAAGACGGCGAAGATCCCGGGATTTCGCCCTGGCAAGGTACCGCTGAAGATGGTCGCGCAGCAGTATGGGCCGCAGGTCCGCTCGGACGTGATCTCCGACACGGTGCAGGCAAGCCTGAACGACGCGATCCGCACGCAGAACCTGCGCGTCGCCGGCTATCCGCGCGTATCCCGACATCAAGCTCGGCGATCTGGCGGCGGTAACAATTACGCGACCGGTTGCAGAGGTGACGCCCGCAGATGTCAACCGCACGATCGAGATCTTGCGCCGGCAACGCGCGCGCTACGAGCCGGTGACGCGGCCGGTGCAGGCAGACGACCGCGTGATCGTCGACTTTACCGGCACGATCGATGGCACGGAGTTTCCCGGCGGCCAGGGGCGCGATTTCGCGATCACGCTGGGCGAGGGCAAGATGCTGCCCGAGTTCGAGTCCGCGCTCTCCGGCATGGTGGCCGGAGAGCAGAAAAGATTCTCGCTGACATTTCCGGCGGACTATCACGGCAAGGAAGTCGCCGGCAAGCACGCCGAGTTCGCGCTGACGGTGAAATCGATCAGCGAGCCGCACCTGCCTCCGATCGACGCGGAATTCGCAAAGAATTTTGGCATCGCCAGCGGCAACCTCGACGAGTTGCGCGCGGAGATTGCCGCGAATCTCGGGGTCGAGCTCAGACGCAAGATCGAGGGCGTGTTGAAAGACCAGGTGATGAAGGCGCTGCAGTCCACGTCGGAGCTCATGGTTCCCAGGTCGCTGGTCGAGCTCGAAGCGCAAAGCTTGCGTGAGCGCGCCATTGCCGAGCTCAAGAACCGCGGCGTCAAGACCGAGGAGCTCGAGCTGCCGGAGGACGCTTTCCGGCCGCAGGCCGAGGAACGCGTTGCGTTCAGTCTCGTGCTGAACGAAGTCGTCCGTCAGCACCAGCTGCAGGCACGACCGGAGCAGATCCGTGCACTGGTCGAGGAAGCGGCCCAGAGTTTCGAACAGCCGGAGGCGGTGATCCGTTGGCATTACGAGCAACCCGACCGCCTGAACGAATACGAGGTACGAGCAGTCCAACGCAACGTGATCGACTGGGTGCTGCAGCGCGCGCGAGTCGAGGAGCAGCCGGCAGCTTTCGCGGCGCTGATGGAGCCGGCGACCGCTTGAGCACGCACCGGGGAACAGCTGTCAAATCGTAGCGGACAATGCGACAACCGAGGCGGGTGAGGGAGCGATGAGCAAGGGCTGGAACGCGGAACCGAAGGGACTCGGCTTGATCCCGATGGTGATCGAGCAGAGCGGGCGCGGCGAGCGGGCTTACGACATCTACTCGCGGCTGCTGAAGGAGCGGGTGATCTTCCTGGTCGGCGCGGTCGACGAGAACACCGCCAATCTCGTGGTGGCGCAGATGCTGTTCCTGGAATCGGAAAACCCCGACAAGGACATCAACTTCTACATCAACTCACCCGGCGGCTCGATCGCCGCGGGATTTGCCATCTACGACACGATGCAGTTCATCAAGCCCGACGTATCTACGCTGTGCATCGGCATGGCCGCCAGCATGGGGGCGTTCCTTCTCGGCGCGGGAGCAAAGGGCAAGCGCTTCGCGTTGCCCAACTCGACCGTCCTCATCCATCAGCCGCTGGGCGGTTTCCAGGGCCAGGCCTCGGACATCGCGATCCACGCCAAGTACATCCTGAACTTGCGCGAGCGGCTCAACCGCCTCCTTGCCCAGCACACCGGCAAGCCGATCGACCAGATCGAGCGCGACACCGACCGTGACAATTTCCTCACCCCCGACGAGGCGCTGGAGTACGGGCTGATCGATAAAGTCTTGCAGAGCCGGGCTTAAGGCCTGTAAAGTGTATTCGAGCCCCCGTTGGCTTCGAGGCATCCAAGGCAGGTGAATGGCCGATAAAGCGTCCGGTGACAAGCTTCTTTACTGCTCCTTCTGTGGCAAGAGCCAGCACGAGGTGCGGAAGCTCATCGCCGGTCCGTCGGTGTTCATTTGCGACGAGTGCATCGAGCTCTGCAACGACATCATCCGCGAGGAGGGGGCGACCTCCGACACGGCACGGGCCGACAAGAACAAGCTCCCGACCCCGCACGAGATCCGGCAGATCCTCGATCAGTACGTGATCGGGCAGGATCTCGCCAAGAAGATTCTGTCGGTTGCGGTCTACAACCATTACAAGCGGCTCGACACCAGCGTCAAGGAAGACGATGTCGAGCTCGCCAAGAGCAACATCCTGTTGATCGGGCCCACCGGCTCCGGCAAGACGCTGCTGGCGCAGACGCTGGCGCGCCTGCTCGACGTCCCATTCGTGATCGCGGATGCAACGACGCTTACCGAGGCGGGTTACGTCGGCGAGGACGTCGAGAACATCATCCAGAAACTGTTGCAGAAGTGCGACTACGATATCGAGAAGGCGCAACGCGGCATCGTCTATATCGACGAGATCGACAAGATCTCGCGCAAGAGCGATAACCCGTCGATCACGCGCGACGTGTCGGGCGAGGGCGTCCAGCAGGCGCTGCTCAAGTTGATCGAAGGCACGATCGCGTCGGTGCCGCCGCAGGGCGGGCGCAAGCATCCCAACCAGGAATTCGTGCAGGTCGACACCACGAACATCCTGTTCGTCTGCGGCGGTGCATTCGACGGGCTGGAGAAGATCATCCGCCAGCGCACGTCCAAGACCGGGATCGGCTTCGGCGCGGAGGTGTCGAGCCCGGACGCCCGCAAGGACATCAGCATCCTGCTGCGCGAAACGGAGCCCGAGGACCTGATCAAGTTCGGCCTGATTCCGGAATTCGTCGGGCGGCTGCCCGTGGTCGCGACGCTGGAAGAGCTCGACGAGGCGGCGCTGATCCAGATCCTGGTCGAGCCCAAGAACGCTCTCATCAAGCAGTACCACAAGATATTCCGGATGGAAGGTGTCGAGCTGGAGGTGCGCGAGCAAGCGCTGCAGGCGATCGCCAGCCGCGCGCTGGCGCGAAAAACCGGGGCCCGCGGCCTGCGCTCGATCCTCGAGCAAGTGCTCCTCGACGTGATGTACGACCTGCCGTCGCAGGCGAACCTGTCGCGCGTTATCGTCGACGAGGCGACCATTGCCAACGACGGCAAGCCGCTCCTGATGTTCGCCGAGCAGCCCAAGGTGGCTGCGGCGCATTCGTAACCGTCTGATTGGCGGGGTGTTGGAGGATGGTTCCCGGCTTGAAGCGCCGGCGGCCGCCCCCATCTGCACCGGTGATACCCGCAACCTAATCCAATCTTGAGCGCGAGCCTCCATGGCCACCGATCTCCCGGACCGCACTACCGACCTGACGACGTTTCCGCTGCTGCCGTTGCGCGACGTCGTCGTCTTCCCGCACATGGTCATTCCGCTGTTCGTCGGCCGCCCGAAGTCGATCAAGGCGCTGGACATGGCGATGGAGGCGGGCAAGCACATCCTGCTCGTCGCGCAGAAATCCGCCGCAAAGGACGAGCCCGCCGCCGAGGACCTGTACGCGATCGGCAGCGTCGCCACCGTGTTGCAGATGCTGAAGCTTCCCGACGGCACGGTGAAGGTCCTGGTCGAGGGCACGCAGCGCGCGCAGATCCTGCGCGTCGATGAATCCAACGACTATCTGTCTGCCGAGGCGACGCTTCTCGCCGGAGGCGAGGGCGGCACCCACGAAATCGAAGCGATGCGCCGCGCGCTGCTCGGCCAGTTCGACCAATACGTCAAACTGAACAAGAAGATTCCGCCGGAGATATTGACCTCGATGTCCGGCATTGATGACGGTGGTCGCCTGGCGGACGCGATAGCGGCGCACCTCCCGCTCAAGCTCGAGCAGAAGCAGGAGATTCTCGAGATGCAGGACGTCGCCAAGCGGCTCGAGCACCTGCTCGGACTGCTCGAGGGCGAGGTCGACATTCTTCAGGTCGAGAAGCGCATCCGCGGTCGCGTCAAGCGGCAAATGGAGAAGAGCCAGCGCGAGTATTACCTTAACGAGCAGGTCAAGGCGATCCAGAAGGAGCTCGGCGAAGGCGATGAAAACGCCGATCTGGACGAGACGGAAAAGAAGGTCAAGGCCGCCAAGATGTCGAAGGAGGCCGAGGGCAAGGCGATGGGCGAGCTCAAGAAGCTGCGCATGATGTCGCCGATGTCCGCCGAAGCGACTGTGGTGCGCAATTACATCGACACGCTGCTCGGCCTGCCTTGGAAGAAGAAGAGCAAGATCAACAAGGACCTCGGCAACGCGGTCAAAGTGCTCGACGCCGATCATTACGGCCTGGAGAAAGTCAAGGAGCGGATCGTCGAATATCTGGCCGTGCAGCAGCGCGTCGAACGGCTGAAGGCGCCGATCCTGTGCCTCGTCGGCGCACCGGGCGTCGGCAAGACCTCGCTCGGGCAGTCTATTGCGCGCGCGACCAACCGCAAATTCGTGCGCATGTCGCTGGGCGGCGTGCGCGACGAGGCGGAGATTCGCGGCCACCGGCGCACGTATATCGGTTCGATGCCGGGCAAGATCCTGCAGAACATGACCAAGGTCGGTGTGAGGAATCCACTGTTCCTGCTCGACGAGGTCGACAAGATGGGCATGGATTTCCGCGGCGATCCGTCGTCGGCGTTGCTCGAAGTGCTCGATCCCGAGCAGAACAACACCTTCGTCGACCATTACGTTGAGGTCGAGTTCGATCTGTCCGACGTGATGTTCGTCGCGACGGCGAATACGCTTAACATCCCGCCGGCGCTGCTCGACCGGATGGAAGTCATCCGACTGTCCGGCTACACCGAGGACGAGAAGGTCGCGATCGCCAAGCAATACCTGGTTCCGAAGCAGGTGAAGCACAACGGGATCAAGGAGAACGAGCTGCACATTGCGGAATCGGCGCTGCGCGACATCACGCGTTATTACACGCGCGAGGCGGGGGTGCGCGCGCTCGAGCGCGACATCTCAAAGATCTGCCGCAAGGTGGTGAAAGGTCTGTTGCTCAAGGCGAGCGAAGGCAAGCCCCGCGCGGCGAAGAACCCCGTGGAAGTCAACGCGAAGAACCTCGACAAGTATCTGGGAGTGCGGAAGTTCACTTATGGCATCGCCGAAAAGAAGAACCAGATCGGACAGGTGACCGGGCTCGCGTGGACCGAGGTCGGAGGCGACCTCCTTACGATCGAGGCAGTGTCGCTGCCGGGCAAGGGCAAGACGACGACGACCGGCAAGCTCGGCGAAGTCATGAACGAGTCGATCCAGGCGGCGTTGTCGGTCGTGCGTCACCGATCGAAGCAACTCGGGATCTCGCCCGACTTTTATCAGAAGACCGATCTGCACATTCACATGCCGGAAGGCGCGACGCCCAAGGACGGGCCGAGCGCGGGCATCGCAATCGGCACGGCGATGGTGTCGGTGCTGACCGGGATACCCGTTCGCGCTGACGTCGCGATGACGGGCGAGATCACGCTGCGCGGCGAGGTGCTGCCGATCGGCGGCCTGAAGGAAAAGCTGCTGGCGGCAGGCCGCGGCGGCATCAGGCAGGTGCTGATCCCGGAAGAGAACGTCAAGGATCTGACGGAAATTCCCGACGAGATCAAGAATCGTCTCGACATCCATCCGGTACGATGGATCGAGCAAGTGCTGGAGAAAGCGCTCGAGCGCCAGCCGGAGCCCGCTCTCGAGGCTCCAGTCGGAGACGCAGTCGCCGTGCCGGCAGCGCCCGTTGAGGAACCTGCCGCGCCGCCGGCGATCATGAAGCACTAGCGCGGGACAACGAATCGGTCGCGCGTCGCGCGCCGCCTTGAAGAATCGCCGCGGCTTGAAATCGCGGCGATTCGTTCTCATGAGAGCGAAGATCCTCCGGTGATCGATCACGGCGCTTGACACGGTGTTTTCGCGATTGCTATAAAGCACGTTCGCCGAGTCCGTCGCCTTCGCTCCCTGGTTCCGCCATTATTTGCAACCTTATTTCCGCAACGCTCATTGCGCATCGAAAGGGGATCCCGTGAACAAGTCAGAACTGATCGACGCGATTGCCAAGCACGCCGATATTTCGAAAGCGGCGGCCGGACGCGCATTGGACGCGACGGTCAATTCGATTCGAGGATCGCTCAAAAAGGGCGACATCGTGACGCTAGTCGGTTTCGGCTCGTTTTACGTCGGGAAGCGCACGGCCCGCCAGGGGCGCAATCCGCGCACGGGCGCGGCGATCAAGATCAAGGCGGCGCGGGTACCGAAGTTCCGGGCTGGAAAAGCGCTGAAGGATTCTGTAAACTAGTAAATTCCGCAGCCGGCTGCGGGTAGGGCAGCAGGGCCGCAGCGACGTTCGCGCCCGGCGCGGCAAGCACGGGTGCTTAGCTCAGTTGGTAGAGCGTCGCCCTTACAAGGCGAATGTCGGGAGTTCGAGCCTCTCAGCACCCACCAACACGAGCCGGTGCAGATCCGGAGTGGTAGTTCAGTTGGTTAGAATACCGGCCTGTCACGCCGGGGGTCGCGGGTTCGAGTCCCGTCCACTCCGCCATCGACATAGGAAGGGCGAACGCAGGTTCGCCCTTTTTTGATCTATCACGCAGGTCCGATCGCCATGTATGACTTCCTTCACAGGCGCAAGCGCACGGTCCAGATCATTCTCGGGCTGATTACCCTGCCGTTCGCGTTCTTCGGTGTCGACTATTACTTTCGCGGTGGCGGCGACCGGGCCGGCGAGGTGGCCAGGGTCGCGGGTACGCCGATCACGCAGGGCGAATTCGACAACACTTTACGCGAGCAGCAGGAGCGCATGCGGCAGGCGCTCGGCGGGAATTTCGATCCCGCAGTGTTCGATGATCCCGAGGTGAGGTATTCGCTCCTCGACGGGCTGATTGGCCAGAGGCTCTTGCAGGAACAAGCGCGGCGCGGCCGGTTCAGCGTCTCCGACGAGCAGCTCCGGCAGTTCATTTCCGAGATTCCCGCGTTTCAGGAAGGGGGCAAATTTTCTCAGGCGCGATACGAGCAGATCCTCTCGATGCAGAATCCGCCGAAATCTCCGATCGAATTCGCGCGGGAAATCAGGCGGGAACTCATGCTGGGTCCTGTGCAGGAGTCCATCGTCGGGGGGAACATCGTCGCCAGGACCAGTGTCGAGCGCTATCTCGGCCTCCTCGATCAGCAGCGCGAGGCCGCGGCGACCGCGATCGACGCCGATGCCTATCTCAAGGAAGTCAAGATCGACGACGTGGCGGTAAAAGCGTTCTACGATGCAAATCCCGCCGCGTTTCAGGTGCCTGAAGAAGTGAAGCTCGAGTACGTGACGCTGTCGCCGGAAACGCTCGGCGCGCAGATCGCGCTCGATCCCGCCGAAGTCAGGAAGCAGTACGACGATAATGCGCGGCTTTATGGCAAAGCTGAGGAACGGGAGGCGGCGCATATTCTGACCACCGTCAAGCCCGATGCGTCCGAGGATGAGAAGACGAACGCGAAAAAGAAGGCCGCGGATATCGCAGCGCAGGCGCGGAAGAACCCGGCGCAATTCGGCGAGCTGGCGAAGAAGCTGTCGCAGGATCCGGGCTCGGCAGCGCAGGGCGGGGACCTGGGATTCTTCGCGCGCGACGGTTCGATGGTCAAGCCGTTCGAGGACGCGGTGTTTTCGCTGAAGGCGGGAGAGATCTCCGACCCGGTGCAGACCGACTTCGGCTGGCACGTGATCAAGCTCATCGCGATCCGGCCGGCAAAACAGCAGAGCTTCGATGAAGTCAAGGCGCAGATCGAGCAGGAGCTCAAGCGACAGAAGGCGACGCGCAAGTTCGCTGAGGCGGCCGATCAACTGCAGAACCTCGTCTACGAGCAGGCCGATTCGCTGCAGCCGGTTGCCAAGGCGCTCAACCTGACCGTGCAGTCGACGCCGCCGCTATCGCGCGCGCAGGTGCAGGCGCTGGCGCAGAACAACGTGAAATTCGTGCAGGCGATATTCAGCCCCGACTCATTGCAGGCAAAGAGAAATACCGAACCGATCGAGGTCGCGCCGAGCACATTGATGGCCGCACGCGTAGTCGAGTACAAGCCCGCCAACCCGCGCGCCTTCGATGAAGTCAAGGGCGAGATTCGCCGGCAGCTCGAACGCAAGGCCGCGGCCGAGCTCGCGCAAGCTTCGGGGAAGGTCAAGCTCGCGCTGTTGCAGCAGGGCAAGGAGGCCGGAGTCACCTTCGGCAAACCCACAACGCTGACGCGCAACCAGCCGCAGCCGGGCTATCCACCCGCAGCGTTAACCATGATCTTTCAGGCCGATCCGACGAAACTACCGGCGTATGCGGGCTCGGTGAACGAGCGCGGCGGATACTCTATTTATCGGATCGAGCGCGTCATCGCGCCAGCGGCGCCGGATACGGCACGGCTGACCGCTTTCAGCGACCGCGTTGGCGAGCAGATGGGCCGCGAGCTCACCGCCGCGTATGTCTCCAGCCTGAAGGCGAAGGCCGACGTGAAGATAAACCAGGCGAACCTGGAGAAGGAAGGTGAGCGCGCCGGGCCGGCGCAGAAACCGGTCAGCCCGCGGGGACGGCGGGGCAGCTGAGATCGCGCAACATCTTCTCGCTTTCGGCGACAGCCTTGTCACGCTCCGCCGCCGGCATGTAAACCTTCTCGCCCTTGTCGTTGAAGCGGTACATCGCGACATCGGCGCGCAATGTCTGGAGGCGGCCGCGAACCTGCGCGCAGCGGTCGAGCCGGAGCTTCGCATCAGCCTGGGCTTTTTCGGCCTTGGCGTCTTCTTCTGCCCGATCCTGCTGGCGCTTGTTCATCTGCGCATCCTTTGCGGCCATGTCGCGTACTGCGTTCGGATCGGCCGGGGACACCGCCGGATTGACGCGTTCC
>WNGE01006899.1_pt1 | contig 12502 bp, 9 predicted proteins | sample 5400651 | NCBI WGS metagenome assembly WNGE01 (sample SAMN13153370, study PRJNA577476) | soil metagenome | isolation source: 60 cm soil or saprolite under grassland replicate 2 | place: USA:California | collected 2016-06-15 | reverse complement strand
CGACGCCGCGCACGGCGGCGGTATAACGCACGGACCGGGCGCCGCCGGAAACCCGGACCATTCCATCCCGCAGCGGCGTCCCGAAATCCCGCTCGATCTGCAGCTGCTCCGCGCCATACGGAAGGAAGAGGAAGCCCTCGGCGGAGAGGTTCAGGTCGGCGGAAAGATTGCCGATCAGCAACTGCTGCGCCCGCGTCTCCAGCGGCAGGCCCTCGGCCGCCGCCACGCGGTGTTGCGCCCCTCCCCCGCGCGTCCAGATCCCCCGGTGGTACTCCGTGAAGACGGCCTGGCGCAGCCGCAGAACCCGCGGGAGCGCCGACTGCGGCTCGACCTCCATCCGAAGGATGATCTGGTTGCTGCGCTTGGCGGAGCCGAAGGATTCCAGATCCACCCGATCCGCCGCCAATGTCGTGGAAAAGGCGTCTTCGACCCGGAACGGCGCCGTGGCGAAGGGACGGCGCAGCCTCGGCAGCATGTAGAAGAGAGGCCCCGTGATGATCGCACCGATCAGGATCGCGGCGGCCAGCATGCCGCGCGTCGGGACCGAACGCAGAACGCGCTCGGGCGGCGCATCCTCGAAATCCGCCAGCACGGCCAGCCTCGCGAGCGCGCGGAAGCCCAGAAAAGCCATGGCGCCGAAATAGAGAAGCGAGGAGACGTGCGTCGAGGACGACGCGGACGCGACCGCGATGAGGAAGATCACGAGAAGCGAGGTTCGCACCTCGCCCGGACGCTTCAAGGAGGCGAGCTTCGCGACCGCGGTGAAAAGAAGCAGATGTGAAACCGAACGCAACAGCCCGTGCCGCAGTGCCACGACCTCGAACCCGAGCCAGAAGAGATACCCGAGGCCGAGCACGTTCAAGACGGCGTTCGAGAGCCGGGCGGGGCGGCCTCCCCTCGCGCGCCACCAGAGGAACAGGAGAACGCAATCGTAGAGGACGACGCCGAAAGCCGAGGCGCCCTCGGTCCAGAGGAGAGGCAAGGGAGCGACGAGCGCCAGCGGCGCGAGCACCTCGAAAAAGGCGCGGCGCAGGCCGGCGGGCATCTCGGGAACGCCGCTCACGTCACGAACCACCGCAGCTCGCCGCGGCGGACCGGCGCGAAGGCCGGCGCGCCTGCGGGGTCAGTCGCTTCGAGCCTGGCGAGCGCTTCCAGGATTCGTGTGCGCTGCCCCCGGCCGCTCGACGCCGGCACGCGAACGCTCCGGGCCTGGAATCCGACTTCGCCGTCGCGCGAGAGAAGGAGGACCGCCTGGCCGGCGCAGCGCGAGATCCTGCGCTCGAAATCCACGCGCGCAGCCGGGTCGGCCGGGTTCGCCAGCGCGTTGTCGAGCGCGAGGATGACGACGCGGTCCCGCTCCGCTTCGCGCTCGCGAACGATCCAGTGGCGCATCCGAGCCGACTGCTTCCAGTGCAGATCGCGCGGATCGTCTCCGGGCACGAAGTCGCGCAGCATCCGGATGTCGGCGCCTCCTCCGCGCCGTCGCGGATGCGGCCGGCCGCCCCGGGAGTCCTCTGGCGGCACCGGCGCGACGGCGCTTGCTTCCGGCATCGGGTACACGACGACCTCCCGCGCAAGCCTCGCGTGCTGGTACTTGCGAAAGAGCCCGAGCGGAAAGCGTGAGAGCAGACCCGCGTCGGCATCGCGGTAGACGCCCCGCCGGGGAAAAATCCCCTCCACCATGACCTCGCGCCGCTCCCCGGGCTTGAGCGGCTCGACCCAGAGCGGACCCGGCAGACCTTCGTGCAGGAAGAAGAGTCCCTGCGCCGTGGCCGTCGCGAGCCGGTTCTCGAAACGGATCCTGAGCAGCGCCGGCCGCCCGGCCACGACCTCTCCCACCGGTTCGATCTCACAAGACACACCGCGCACGTTGCGGCGCGAGATGATTCCGGAAACGACCATCGCCGCGAGCATCCCCGCAAGCACCAGGTATAACCCGTTGTTGCCCGTGTTCGTGGCGCCGATCGCGACCACAAGGCACATCAGGATGTAGCCCAGCCCGAAGTTGGTGATCCGGATCTCCCACTCGGGAATGAGCCGAGTCATGAGGGAGTCGTAAGGCGTAAGGCGTAAGGCGGTAGGCGAGGGACCGAGGCCAGTGGCGCGAGCTCCGCCTCACGACTCACGCCTAACGCCTGCCGTCTCATAGGGGGACCGGCACCTGGGCGAGGATCTTCTTGACAACTTCCCGCTCGTGGCCGCCCGAGCCGAAGCCGTCGGAGGAGAGAGACAGGATGCGGTGCGCGAGCACGGGTTCGGCTACTGCCTGGACGTCGTCGGGCGTAGCGTAGTCGCGCCCCTGCATGAGCGCGTAGGCCTGCGTCGCGCGGAAGAGCGCCTGCGCGCCACGCGTCGAGACGGGCAGGCGCAGGTCCGCGGCGCGGCGCGTGGCCCGCACGACGGCGTGGAGATACTCGAGCAGCCGGTCGGAGACCGTCACGGCTTCGACCCGGTCCTGAAGCGCGAGGACTTCCTCGGGCGCGAGCACCGCCGGAATCGTGTTCAAAGCCTTCTCGGTGCCCCCGCTCCGCAGGAGCATCTTCTCCTCCTCCTGCGTCGGATAGCCAAGGGAAAGCCGGAGAAAGAAACGGTCCATCTGCGACTCGGGCAGCGGATACGTTCCCAGATACTCGACCGGATTCTGAGTCGCGACGACCATGAAGGGTTGGGGTAGCGGGCGCCGCTCCGACTCGATGGTCACGGCGCCCTCGTTCATCGCCTCGAGCAGCGCAGACTGAGTCTTGGGAGTGGCGCGGTTGATCTCGTCGGCGAGCACGATGTTGGCGAAGATGGGCCCGGCGTGGAACTCGAAACGCTCGGTCGGCGTGTGGAAGACGGAGATCCCGAGCACGTCGGCCGGCAGCGTGTCGCTGGTGAACTGGATCCTCCGGAACTCCAGTGACAGACTGCGCCCGAGCGCCCGCGCGAGCGTCGTCTTGCCCACGCCCGGCACGTCTTCGATCAGGATGTGCCCGCGGGAGAGCAGCGCCGTCAGGGTCAGGTCTACAGCTCGCGGGTCGCCCCTGTAGATCAACCGGACGTTGTCCCTCAAGCGGGTCAGGCCGCCCGCGACCTGCGTCTTCATGCGATTGACTTCATGCCGACTCCCATGCCGGCTGTGACGCCGGTTCCAGTCTTCCTTGTGAAAAGACACATGGTAGGCGTGAAATTCTCTGAATTCACAAATTTCCTCCGAAACGTCCCGGGAGCAATTCGTTTGTCTGACCGGCTCGCGTCCGGTCCTGCCGAACCGTTGAGAGTGAACGGGATAGCTGCGAGCGGTCAGCGGGAACCTTGCGGTCCCCCGAACCCTCTAACACGTCGCGCACGCTTGCGCGGGATCTGCGCTTAGACGGCGCACCGGCGAGCGACTCGGCCGGATGCGGCCTCGATCGCTCGCCTGATCCCACGCTGCTCGCTCGCTCCCGCGGGCTGAGGAGACGGTTACTCGGACAGGCCCTTAAAGGGCCGGCTTCCTGGTCTCTCCGCGTTTGGCCAGGCGTTCGACGGCGGCTCGCAGCTCTCCTTCCCTGTCAAAGGGAAGCACCAGGACGCCGTTGGGGCTGACGATGATCGCCGTGTCGCGCACGCCGGGAGCCAGGACGGCGGCGTCCGAGAGGATGAGATTGCCGTGTTCATCGGAAGCGCCCCGGATCTCGCGCACCGACCTCCAGCTCCCCACGTCGCTCCACCCCGCCCGCAGCGGCACAGCCCGCACTCCGGCGGCCTTCTCCATGACGGCGTAGTCAATGGACACGGAAGGCATTTCCGCGTAGGCGCGGCGCGTTGCTTCATCGTCGCGTTCGCGTAACCGGCGGCGGTAGCGCTCGACCTGCTCGAGGAGAGGGCCCGCAACCCGGCGAGCCTCGGCGAGAAAGCGGGAAGGACGGAAGACGAAGATCCCGGCGTTCCAGAAATAGCCGGCGCGAACGAATGCCTCCGCCTCCTCGTGCGCCGGTTTTTCGATGAACCGGACCGCCTCCATTCCTTCTCCCCCGCCCGCGGAGAGCTCCAGGTATCCGTAGTCTGTCTCCGCCCGGCTGGGCGGAGCGGCGAGGACCACGGCGGACGCCGTTTCGGCGACCCGCGCCGCGAGCGACAGCGACCGGCGGAACGCCTCATCGTCGGCGAACGTCTGGTCCGAAGGAATGGCGGCGGTCACTGGATCGCCGTCGCGCTCGAACTGAAGAGCCGCGGAGAGAAGCGCCGGCCCGGAGTTGCGCCGGCAGGGCTCGAGGATGACGCGGTCCGCCGGCAGAGCCTTGAGCTCCGAGAGAACCAGGTCGGCATGCCTCTCCGTGGTGGCTACGAAGATGTCCTCGGTCAGCGGGAGGAGCCTCTCGAAGGCCTCGGTGAGAAGACTCTTCTCCGAGAGGAGCGACAGGAACTGCTTGGGACGTTCTTCGCTCGAGAGCGGCCACAACCGCGTCCCGCCTCCGCCGGCCAGCAAGAGCGCCCTCATCGGCTTTCAACGCGCGGGCCCGGACCCGGTCCCAGATCAATCCTCATCCTGGTCTTCATTCCCATCTCAACCCCAATAGCTCGACCTCTGGAGCAAGGGTGATGCCGAAGTGCTCTCGCACGGTGTCGCGAGCGAGACGCATGAGAGTCAGCACGTCGGCCGCCGTGGCTCCGCCCTCGTTCACGATCACGTTGGCATGACGGGCGGAGATCGCCGCCCCGCCGCGGCGCGTTCCCTTCAAACCGCAAGCTTCGATCAGGCGGCCTGCGTAGTCGCCCGAAGGGTTCTTGAAGACACTTCCGGCGTTGGGCTCGGAGGGGAGGGCACCCCGGCGCTTCTCGGCGACCGCGCGCGTCTTTTTCTCGATCTCCTCGGCGGGCGCGCGTCGGAGCTTCAAGCCGGCCCACGCCACGACATCCCTCGTCTCGACCAGGTGCGTCCAGCGATAGCCGTGGGGGATCTCCTCCGCCCGGACGCTTCGCTTCTCCCCCGACGGGGAGACCAGGTGCGCGGTCTCCAGCACGTCGAAAATCTCGCCGCCGTAGGCGCCGGCGTTAATCCGAACCGCGGCCCCGATCGAGGAAGGAATTCCGGAGATCGCTTCGATGCCCGAGAGTCCGGCGCGCGCCGCAACCGAGCATACAGCCCCGAGCGCCGCGCCTCCGCCGGAGGCGAGGCGCTCCCCTTCGACCGACACGCGGAGGAACTCCCCTTCCAGGCGAACGACGATTCCGGGAAATCCGGCATCCGAGACGAGGACGTTCGAGCCCATTCCCAGAAGCGCGACCGGCTCGCGGCCGGAATCCGCCCATGCCAGCACTCTCGCGAGCGCGCCCTCGGACCGTACGCGGCAGAACCAGCGGGCCGGACCGCCGATCTTCCACGTGGTGAGCGGGCCGAGGGGCTCGTCGGCGGTGACGACGCCCTCCTGCGCGGTGAGCGCGAGCTTCACGGCCACCAGCCCAGGAGAGAGGCCGCCGCCGCCACGCAGCCCGCCGCCAGGAGTCCCGCCGCGACGTCGTCCGCCATGATCCCCCAGCCTTCCGGCAGATTCTCGAGGCGCCGGACCACTCCCGGCTTCCAGACGTCGAAGAAGCGGAAGAGAAAGAAGGACGCGAGCCAGGCGAGCACTTCCGCCCGCGGAGTCGGGTAACGAAAGAGGGGCACGGCTGCCGAAGCAAGCAACTGTCCGGCGATCTCATCGATCACGATGCATCCGGGGTCCTTGGCTCCGAGGATACGCGCGGTCCGTGTCGAGGAGGCAACGCCTGCCAGGCCCACGAGCAGCCCGGACATCAAGAGTCCGACCACCGCCATCAGACTCGGAGGCGTGGTCGAGAGAGCGCGGGCGAGAAACCAGGCCAGGGCGAGGCCCAGCGCCGAGCCGGCCGTGCCCGGCGCGAACGGCGAGAGCCCCGTCCCGAGGCCCATCGAAAGGAGCGTCGCGACCGGAGAGTCTCGAAAAGCGCGGCGAAAGTCGGCCGTTGACACGCGGTTCTCGCCAAGAGATGATGACGCGGTCCTCATCGTTTCGAACCCCCACCGGAGTCTATAATCGTGCTCTCACATAACGCAGAGACGCAATGGTTGCGAGCGAAAGCTCCGCCACAAGTTGAGAAAGGTCGAGAGATGTCCAGCGTGAAATCCACCGAGAAATGGCGCGCCGTCGAAACGGCGCTGACACAGATCGAGCGGCAGTTCGGCAAGGGCTCAATCATGCGGCTGGGCGACCAGCCCGAACAGGTCATGTCGGTCATTCCGACGGGCTCGCTCGCCGTGGACGCGGCTCTGGGGGTGGGAGGGATCCCGCGGGGCCGCGTCGTCGAGGTCTTCGGCCCGGAGGCCTCCGGAAAGACTACGCTTTCGCTCCAGATCATCGCGCAGGCCCAGAAGACGGGGGGCCTCGCGGCGTTCATCGACGCCGAGCATGCGCTCGACGCCGACTACGCGCACAAGCTCGGCGTGGACACGGACAACCTGCTCGTCTCGCAGCCGGACAACGGCGAGCAGGCGCTCGAGATCGCCGAGATGCTCATCCGCTCGGGCGCGATCGACGTCGTCGTCGTGGACTCGGTCGCGGCGCTCGTCCCCAAGGCCGAGATCGAGGGAGAGATGGGCGAGGCGCAAATGGGACTCCAGGCGCGTTTGATGTCGCAGGCGTTGCGGAAACTGACCGCGATCGTCTCGAAGTCCCGCACAACGCTCCTCTTCATCAATCAGATCCGCGAGAAGATCGGCGTGATGTTCGGCAACCCCGAGACGACGACGGGAGGGCGCGCCCTGAAGTTCTACGCCTCCATCCGGATCGACATCCGGAGGATCGCGTCCTTGAAGGACGGCGAGACGGTCGTCGGCTCGCGCACGAAGGTCAAGGTCGTCAAGAACAAGGTCGCCTCTCCCTTCCGGCAGGCGGAGTTCGATATCACGTACGGCGAAGGTATCTCCCGCGAGGGCGAGTTGATCGACATGGGGATCGAGGCGAAAATCGTGGAAAAGACGGGCGCCTGGCTCTCCTATGGCGACCTGCGAATCGGCCAGGGACGCGAGAACGCCAAGCAGTTCCTCAAGGAGAACCCTCAGCTCGCCGCCGAGATCGAGACGAAGCTGCGCAAGCACTTGAACTTGGCCCCCGCGCCCGTCTCCGCCCCGGCGGAGGCTCCGGCGGCCAGGCCCGGTGCGCCGGCCGCGGAACAGGCGAAAGAGAAAGAGAAGGTCCGCAGGTAGAGACATCCGGAAAACGGGAACAACTCCCGCGACAACGCGGTTGCCGAACCGGATGAGTGGCACTCGAGGCGCCCGCTTCCTCGCGGGCGCCCTTCTTTTGTGCGCGGTGGCGCCGCTTTCCGCCGAGCGTATCTGGCTCGCGGCGGAGCGAGACGACCGCGCTTGCCCGGCCTCCGGGCCCCCCTTCGGGGTCGCGCCCCTCTCCGCGTCCGGCTCCGCGGCACCGGCCGGCGATTGTCTGATTCGGGTTCTCCTGCCCGACCTGACTGACGCGACGCTGGGCGACGCGGTCGCCAGAATCGCGCGCCTCGCCCACGCACCCGCGGTGGATCTCGATCTGAACATCGCCGGCTGCGTGCCGCCCGCCCTGTCGGAGGAGGAGCGCAGGCTTCGCCTCCCCTACGCCTTGAAGAAGCTTTCGTCGGCGGCCCGAGCCTCCGAGCCCGGCCGGAAGATCCTCGTGAGGCTGACGGAGATCGGAGATGTTCCTGCATCGGAAGTGGCGCAGATCGCCAGGATCCTTCTCGATGAAGATCTGGAACCGTATGTCGATCGCGTGGCTCTGCCTCTCGACCTGGCCGGCTCTCCCTCCTTCGACCAGACTCTCCTGGCGAGACCCTGGGCCCAGACTCTGCCGGCCGGGCGGGGAGGAGCGGTCGGCGCGGTCCTGGCCGCGCTCGCGACAGTTCGGGCCGCAAATCCGGTCGTGATCGGGGGGAGCGTCTCGGACACCGACTGGAGCCCGCTCTCCCGGCTCCAGGCCTATCTGACCGAGGACGTCTCCCGCGATCCCACAGAGACACGCGCGGCGCGGCGGGATGGGACGCCGGTGGATGTCCTGAGGTTCTTCGACGGGAAGAAGTTCACGCCGATTCTTCTCTTGCCCGAAGATCCCGCGGGCCCCGCCGCGATCGAGCTGTCCGGCGGCCCGTTCGCAAAGGCCTCCGTCCAGAACCTCGCGAGCGGTGCGAAGAAGGACTTCGACCTCAAGACCGCCAGGACGCTGACGCTCGATCTCTCAAAGGGCCCTCTCGCCGTCGTGCTCCAGCCCGCCGCTCGGGCCGGCGGCGAGACAAAGGCGGCGGTGGAAGTCGGCGCCGCGCGCGGACTGACCGCCGAGGAGATCGTGGCGCGCGAACGGGCCTGGGACGCCGGGCAGCGCGAGCGGACGGGATCCTTCATCGCGGACATGAAGGCTTCGCTGCGATTTCGAATCGGGGAAGTCAACGAGACCTTCGACCTGACGATCCTCGGGCCCTTCTACTTCCGCCGGGGCCAGCCGCCCGACTGGGAGTGGGACGAGTTCTACTTGAACGGAGTGAAGTGGAAGGGCAGGACGCTTCCCAAGCTCCCGATTCTCCAGCCCGAGAAGGTGACGACCCTGCCGCTCGACATCCGGCTCTCGGAAGACTACGACTACGCGCTCCACGGTGAGGACACGATCGCCGGCCGCCGCGCGTACCACATCCACTTCGTTCCGAGAAGCACAACCGGGGAAAAACCGATTTACCGCGGCAGCGTCTGGATCGACAAGGAGACGTTCGCGCTCTTGCGCCGCGATTCGGTGCAGCTGAACCTGAAGGGCGAGACGCTCTCGAACGTTCAGAGCGAGTTCTACCGCCCGGTCCCCGGCTCGCCCGGCGTGTTTCTGCCTCTGGAGATCAAGGGCGAACAGGTGTTCTCGACTGCCGGGCGGACGACCGCCATCGAGCGCGACGTCGTCATGCAGTTGGTCCGCGTCAATCCGCCGGACTTCGACGAGCGGCTCGCCGCGGCCCACGCTTCGCAGGCCCAGATGATCCGGGACACGGAAAAGGGGATGCGCTATCTCGTCCCCGACCCCGCAAAGCCCGGGACCCGCATCGTGGAGGAAAGGATCTCGAAGAAGAGCACGTTCGGCCTTCTCGGGGCCTTCTACGACGACTCGCTCGACTATCCGATTCCTCTCCTGGGGATCCAGCATTTCAACTTCGATCTCTGGGGCACGGGAAAACAGCTCTCGGTGTTTTTCGCCGGGGCGCTCCTGACGGCCAACTACACCGATCCGTCGCTTGGAGGAAGCCGATTCGATCTGGGAGCGGACGTCTTCGCGGTGGCTTTCGCGTCCGGAGACGTGTCTTACCGCGACGGCAAGGAGGTTCCCGCGGAGAAGTTGAAGCACCTCCCGGCCGTTTTCCAGGTCAACGTCGGGCATCCGCTCGGGCCTTATCTCAAGGCGTCGCTCGGCATCTTCACCAAGTGGGACAACTTTCAGCGCGATAAGGATACGGGGCCGAATTTCATCACGCCCGTGGACACGTTCACCGACGGCGCGGACGTCAAGCTCGTCGGCAACCTCTCCGGGTTTAACGCGATTGCGAGCGGGTCCTTCTACCGCCGCCGGAAGTGGGAGTTCTGGGGCGATCCGGCCAGGCCGGAATTCGAGTCAAATCAGAAGGAGTACTGGAAATACTCGCTCTCGCTGTCGAAGGACCGCTACTTCTCCGGATTTCGCAAGCTGCACCTCGGCCTGTCGTATCAGAGCGGCAGCAATCTCGATCGCTTTTCCAAGTACGAGTTCGGAACCTTCTCCGGAAACCCGGTGCGGGGTTACAAATCCGGAAGTCTTCGCACGGAGAGCGCCTTCGTCGGCAACGTTTCCTATGGCCTCAACATCGAGGATCTGATCCGTTTCGAAGGCTTTTACGACCAGGCGTTGCTCAAGGACAAGCGCTCCGGCTTCAACAACACGTACTTCTCGGGGGCCGGGCTGCTCGCCTCGGTCAACGGTCCCTGGCAGAACTCGATCCTCCGCGGCGAGATCGGAACTCCCGTCGTCAGCCACGGCGTTCACGGCTTCGTCATCAACATCCTCCTGCTGAAGCTCTTCTAAGGTCAGTTCAAAGGTTCGGCAGATCAGGGCGAGGCGCCTTTCCGAACTAGGAACGAAAAGACGTTGGCGTCGCGCCGGGATTCCAGAAGCTCGTGACCGCGCTCCCGGCAGAAGACCTCCACGTCTTCCACGGCGGCGGGATCCGTCGCAAGGAGGCGGGCAACGGTTCCCGCCGGCTGGCTGCGAAAAGCCTTCGCGAGACGCAGCACCGGGATCGGGCAATAAAGGCCTTTCGCCTCGACGAGCAGCTCGGTGTCCGTCATGGTTCCATGCTAGCCCGGATAACTCACGGACACCCGGCCGAAACACGCGCATCTTGTTGAGAGATGAGCCGTCTTTTGCGCCGAGATGATGTGACGCCGGGATACCCCTTGTTCCCGCGAGAGATTTTCCGTCGGGACGAGGAAGACCGACGACGGCGACCGTCCGCGGGGGCACGGGGGACCAGAAGGTCCCCCGCCGGACTTTGCTATCGCAGAGGAAGGTCTGACGAAGTATCCGGCGAGCGTCCCTGCGCAGGGGGCGCGTGGCGCCCCCTGAACCCCCGGGATCCGCCGGATGGCCGGAGTCGTTCGTGAGTTATGCGGGCTAGACGATCTCTCAGGAGCGATGACGTTAATATTGCTTCGCCATGCCGGAACCCATCCCCTTCCCTTCCGCAGTCAGCCCCGTCCGCCGGGCCCTCGTCTCGGTGCACGACAAGACCGGCATCGTGGAGCTGGCGCGAGAGCTCGCCTCCCGCGGAGTCAGGATCATCTCGACGGGGGGCACGGCCGCGCATTTGAAAAGGGAGGGCATCGAGGTTGCGTCGGTCGAGGAGACGACGGGTTTTCCGGAGATCCTCGGCGGCCGCGTCAAGACTCTCCATCCCAAGATCTTCGGCGGCGTGCTCGCCGACGAGACCCGCGACGACCATGCGAATGACCTGGCGGGAGCCGCGATCGAGGCCTTCGATCTCGTCGTCGTCAATCTCTATCCTTTCGAAGAGACGGTTTCGCGCGGAGCGCGGCTCGCCGACGCGATCGAGATGATCGACATCGGCGGTCCCGCGTTGATCCGGGCGGCGGCGAAGAATCACGCCCGCGTGGCCGTGGCCGTCGAGCCTGAAGACTACGAGGACCTTCTCGCGGAGATCCGCTCGACGGGCGGCACCACGCTCGCGACGCGTGCGCGCCTGGCCGGCCGGGCGTTTGCGCGTACGGCGATTTACGATGCCGCGATCGCGCGGTCGCTTTCCGAGTTTGCGCGGGGGGGAGAAGCCTTCCCCGAGAACCTGGTGTTCGCCTTCGAGCGCGTCGGCGCGCTGCGGTACGGCGAGAATCCGCACCAGCGCGCGGCCCTCTACCGCGAGCCCCAGGCTCCGGCCGACGCCGTCGTGCGCTTCGAAATGCTCCAGGGAAAGGGGCTGTCATTCAACAACCTGCTCGATCTCGACTCCGCCGTCGCGCTCGCGCGGGATTTCGACGGCCCTGCGGCGGTCATCGTCAAGCACAACAACCCGTGCGGCGCGGCGACAGGCGAGACGATCGTTGAAGCTTTCGGGCGCGCCTTCGCGTGCGACCCGCTGGCGGCGTTCGGCGGCATCATCGCGATCCGTGGGCGAGTGGACGGGGCGCTGGCGTCTCTCGTGCTGCAGCACTTCGTCGAGGTCGTCGCGGCCGACGATTACACGCAGGAGGCCATCGATTTCTTCGGGAAGAAACCGAACATCCGGCTGTTGAAAGTACCGGTCTCCCGGCGGCCGGCGGGCACGATCGACTGGAAGCGCATCGAGGGAGGGCTGCTCGTCCAGGATGCCGACACCGAGCCGGACCGGACTTCGGCCTGGCGCCTTGTCTCGCAGCGCAAACCGACCGCCGTCGAGCGGGCGGCGTGCGAGCTCGCCTGGAAAGTCGTGCGGCGCGTCAAGTCCAACGCGATCGTTCTCGCCAACGCCCGCCAGACCATCGGCATCGGAGCGGGACAGATGAGCCGCGTGGATGCCTGCCGGCTGGCCGCGTCCAAGCCGGTGCTTCCGATCATCAACTGTGGCGCCGCCTCCGACGCTTTTTTCCCGTTTCGCGACGGCCTCGACACGCTGGCCGACGCCGGCGTGACGGCGGTGGTCGCGCCCGGAGGCTCCATCCGCGACAGAGAAATCATCGCCGCCGCCGACGAGCGCCAGATCGCCTTTCTGCAGGCGCCCAAACGCCATTTCCGACATTGAGGAATCGGGTGATCTGTGATCGGGCCATCGGGTGATTGAACGAGGGAAAGAGTCCATGAAACACACCCGATCATCCGATCACCCGATCACCCGATCACCCGATTCCTCCTCACCCGATCGCCCGATCACCCGATTTCTCCTGGCGCCCTTGCTGCTGCTTGCGGGAACGATTTCCCCTGACGTCAAGTCTCTTCTCGACCGGGTCTCCTCTCTCTACGCGGACGGATCGGCGCACTCG
>WNGE01006898.1_pt1 | contig 12502 bp, 17 predicted proteins | sample 5400651 | NCBI WGS metagenome assembly WNGE01 (sample SAMN13153370, study PRJNA577476) | soil metagenome | isolation source: 60 cm soil or saprolite under grassland replicate 2 | place: USA:California | collected 2016-06-15 | reverse complement strand
GGAGGAGCCGGAGGAGCTCGGCCCGCAGATCCGCCGCAACGGCCACAGGGAAAGCCTAGTGCCCCTTCAGGTGATGTTGCCTGGAGGACATTGCCTGAAGGGGAACTAACCCGGTTGACCGTTCGTTCGGACCGAAGTGCGCGCGGGTAGAGGGGGACGAGCGCGCGGGGAATGGAGGACAGCTGGTTCACCGGACTCGCCGACGAATTGGCTCAATGCCTCGTCGACGCGGCACGCTGCGCGGAGATCTGCGAGCGGCTGCTCGAGGACGTGCAGCGGGACGGCGACGCTGCGATGCAGAAGCGAGTCGTCGACGCGGTCGTCGCGCCGACGGCGGTGTCGCGCGTCCTGATCGACATGATCGACCAGCCACCGGGGTACGTGCTCGCCGCCACGCGGCTCTGCCGCGACACCTCCCGTGACGCCGCAGAGGCGCTGCGCGGCCTCGACGCGGCCCAGGCGATCCTCGCGCTCGAGGCGTGCGCCGAGTCGTGCGGGCGGCTCCTCGAGGCGGCGTCTCCCTAGGTTGCGTCTTCGCGCGACGTCAGGACGTGATCGGCAAGGCCGTACTCGATCGCGTCGGCGGGGCCGAGGAAGCGGTCGCGGTCGATGTCGCGCATCACCTCGTCGACGTCGCGGTGCGTGTGCGCGGCGAGAATCTCGGCATACCGGCGCGTAAGCGACAGGATCTCCTTGGCGGCGATCTGGATGTCGGCCGGCGTGCCGCGAAAGCCGCCCGAACCCTGATGGATCATCACCTTCGAGTTCGGGAGCACGTACCGCTTGCCCGCGGCGCCGCCGGCAAGGATGAGGGCGCCGGCCGACATCGCCATCCCGACGGCGTAGGTCTGCACGTCCGGTTTGACGAACTGCATCGCGTCGTAGATCGCAAATCCCGCGTACGCGCTGCCGCCCGGCGAGTTCACGTACAGCCGGATGTCCGTATCCGGATCTTCGGCCTCGAGAAAGAGCAGCTGGGCGACGATGAGATTCGCCGCCTGGTCCTCGACCTCGGTGCCCAGAAACACGATTCGCTCGCGAAGCAGGCGAGAGTAGATGTCGAACGAGCGCTCGAAGCGGCCGTCGGACTCGACCACCATCGGCACGACGTGGTTAAATGCGCTACTCATCGGTTGCGCATATTAGCGCAACCGACGGGTTGCGCGTCAAGTGAGAGGAGTAATGGTGCACATCGAGCGCGAGATCGTCTTTCCGGCGTCACCCGCCGAGGTATGGGAGGCCCTGACCGACCCCGAGCGGCTCGAGGAGTGGTTCGCATCCGAGGTCGAGCTCGATGCGCGCCCCGGCGGTGTGGGCGTCTTCCGCTGGGGGGACGGCGACGAGCGACGCGCCGTCGTCCGCGAGGTCGAGCAGGAGGAGCGCCTCGTGCTCGACTGGGACGACGACGGACAGGTGGTACTCGAGCTCGAAGAGGTCGAGGGCGGAACGCGACTCCACGTGGTCGAGGTCTCGCCCGAGTGGAGCACCGCGCTCGAGCTGCATGCATTCGCGTGGGTCGCAGTCGCGTAGACCTCGTCTTCGACGCACTCGGCGATCCGGGCCGGCGCTCGCTCGTCGAGGCGGTCGCGAGCCGCGGCAGCGCGACGGCGACGGAGCTCGCGGCAGAACTGCCCGTGACGCGGCAGGCGGTCGCGAAGCAGCTGATCGCACTCGCAGACGCCGGGCTGATGCGCGCGACCCGCGCCGGCCGCGAGACCCGCTACGAGGTGACGCCGGAGCCGCTCGAGGACGCCGTCGGATGGATGGTCGAGGTCGGCGCGACGTGGGACGAGCGGCTCGCGAAGCTCCGGCGAACCCTTGCGACGCGTGGCCCTACGAGACCCAGCCGTAGAGCGTGAACGAGGCGCTCGCGATCGCGAGCAGCGTCGCGCTTGCGGCCACATAGGCGACGTGCATCGCTGGGCGGGACCGGCCGGCCATCGCAAGCACGATGAAAAACGGAAAGATCACGAGGCCGAACCGGGGCAGCGACAGAAGCGGGTTTCCGTGAATTGGCGAGAAGAGCGGGATGGCGAGGCTCACAGCGGCATAGATGAAGTACGGACTGCGCGCTCCGAACCGCCGGTAGACGGCGGCGAGTAGGGCGATGAACGCAACGAGCGCGAGCAGTGCGATCACGTTGTTGAATGCCGCGCTCTGGAACTCGTGAAAGGCCTTTGTCGGCGGCGGCGGAGCGAAGAATCTCACGATGTACAACACGGTGATTCCGACGCTCTCGAAGACTGCGATGAGCGGCCCGAAGAGCGAAAACTGGCGTCCCCAGTGATGTTGGGCGCCCGCGAACGCGAGCGGCTGCCCTCGCTGCCACCAGAGCGTAAGCGGATACAGGAGAAAGAGGGCTGCGGAAAGCGCAATTGCCGTGAGGCCCCTCTTCCAGCTCGATCGCGATAGTGCAAACGCTGCGAGTGCGGCGACGAGGGCGACGCCGGAGGGCCGCGTCAGCAGCGCCAGGCCGCACATTCCGCCGGCCCACATGAAGCGACCTCGCTCGGCGAATACGAACGTTGCGAGCGCGAGCGCCAGGAACAGCGATTCTGCGTACGCCGCCTGCAGGAAGAGTGCACTCGGGAACACGGCGAGGTAGAGGACGGCGCGATTCGCGACTTCCAGTCCGGCGAGCCGGGACGTCAGCTGATGGAGCAGGACGAAGGACAGGAGACAGGCGGCGAGCGAGATGAGCACCGACGCGAGAACGACGTGGCCGCCCAGTAGCCAACCGAGTGCGCGGGCGAGGTAGGGATAGAGCGGGAAGAAGGCCGGAGACGACGCCCGCCGGTAGCCGTGTTCGGCGATTCCCGCGTACCAGGTGCCGTCCCAGTTCGCCCAGGTGTCGAGGGGCCATCCCACGTCGACGAGGCCGGCGTCGTGGTACTCGTTACCGCTCCGGCTCGGGTTGAAGATCAGGAACGCGACCATCCCGGCGAGCCAGACGAGACCACGGCTGACCACGAAGAAGACAACCGGGCGCGACGACGCGAATTTGCGTACCTCGGCGATGAGTTGACACTCGGCCGCCCTGCTGCCCGTTCGGATACCTCAAAAGGGGTACCGCAGCTCTACGGGGAGAGGCGCTCGATGACCCAGGCGTCGTCTACGCGGCGGTAACGGAAGCGGTCGTGCAAGCGGCTCTCCCGGTGCTGCCAGAACTCCCACGACTCCGGAACGAGGCGAAACCCGCCCCACCATTCGGGCCGCGGGACGTCGCCACTCGCGAGCTCGGCGACGCGGGCCTCGAGCTCTTCGCGGCTCTCGATGACCTCGCTCTGCCGTGAGGCGAGCGCGCTGACGCGCGCGCCGTGCGGCCGCGTTTCGAAGTACGCATCCGATTCCGACGGAGGTACGCGCTCGACGCGGCCCTCGACCCGCACCTGCCGGCCGAGCGGGTCCCAGTAGAGGAGCAGCGCGGCACGGGAGTTGGCCTCGAGCTCGCGCCCCTTCCGGCTCGTGTAGTGCGTGAAGAAGGCGAGCCCGTTCTCGTCCGCCTGCTTCAGCAGCACCATGCGCACCGAGGGCGCGCCGGTCGCGTCCGCAGTCGCGAGCGCCATCGCCTCCGGTGCGCGTACGACGCCCTCGGCCTCGGCGAACCAGCGCGCGAACTGACGCACGGGATCCGTGTCGAGGTCGCCCCGGCGGAGCGGAGTGTCGCGAGCCATTCCTACGAGATGATGGACTGCCGCAGCGCGATCGCGACGGCCTGCGTCCGGGTGTCGGCCTCGAGCTTCTTCATCGCCTTGCGGATGTGCGTGCGCACCGTCTCGGGTGAGATGTGCAGGGCCTTGCCGGCCTCCTCGTTGGAGAGCCCGTCGGCGAGGTGACGGAGGACTTCGCGCTCCCGCTGTGTGAGCGTCGGCGCGCGGTCGGTGACGTACCCGCTCACGAGTACCCCGGCCAGCACGGGGTCGACGTACGCCTCCCCTGCGGCGACGCGCTCGACCGCGCGCACCAGGTCGACGAGCGGGGCCTCCTTCAGCACGAAGCCGCGGGCCCCCACGTCGAGGGCCTCGGAGAGGAGTGCACGGTCGCCGAACGCCGTGTAGACGACGACCGCTGTTGCGGGCGACGCAGCGGCCGCTCGCATCGCCACCTCGATCCCCGACATGCGCGGCATCCGCACGTCGACGAGCGCGATGTGCGGCTTCGTCTCCTCGATCAGTGCGAGCGCCTGCTGTCCGTCGGCTGCCTGACCGATGACGTCGAACCCGCTGCGTGCGAGGGTCTCGGCGACCGCGCTGAGCATCGCTGGATGATCGTCCGCGATGACGATTGTCGTTCGCTCGCTCATACTGTCCCCCGTGGCGATGCCTGCTCTTTTGGCAACATTATCGTCCCTCCCGGACGACCGCCGTGCCTCCGTCGAGCGCGAGCTCGTGGAGTTGACGCGTTCCGCAGCGCTCGGCGGACTCGCCGGCGACGTGGGCCATGACGTCGCCAACTCGCTCTTCGGCGTCATCGGCCTCGTGGATCTCCTGCTTCAGGACGCGACCCCCGGCTCGGAGGAGGAGTCGCGGCTCGAGCTGCTGCAGACGACCATGCTCGAGCTGAAGACGACGCTGCGGACCCTGCTCGACTTCGCCAGCACCCCGGACGGGGAGCAGGCGCACGCGGAGCTCGATGGTGCGGCACGCGCGGCGGTCGCGCTCGTACGTCACGGCATCGGACGCTCGCTTCAAATCGACGCGCGCTACCCGCCTGGGCCGGTGGCCGTCCCGTGCCGGCCGAGGGCGCTCGTACAGGCGGTTCTGCAGCTGCTTCTCGCGGCCCGCGGCGCCGACCGCATCGCCCTCGAGGTGTCGCCAGGGCTAGTGCGGGTCTCGCCGGTCCCGGAAGACTCGCTGGACGCGATCGTCGCCGAGCGCATCGCCGTCGACCACGGCGGCGCGTCGGAACGTGACGGAGACTGGCTCAGCCTGCGCTGGACCCGATAGCGTCGCGTTGTGCACGAGTTCAGCGTCGGTCCAGTCGTCGAGAAGCTCCGCGCGGCGGGCGGAGGCTACGAGATCGTCCACGAGTCCCCCGGCCTCGAGCTCGGCGTCTACGTGCTCGTCGCCCCGGAGCCCGACCGGCAGCAGCCGCACGAGGACGACGAGGTCTATCTCGTGCTCGAGGGCACGGGAGTGCTCGAGGTGGAAGGAACGAGCATTCCCGTGCGGGAGGGTCATTCGGTCTTCGTCGAGGCGGGCGCCGACCATCGGTTCACCGCGTACGAGCAGCTCGCGCTATTCGTCGTCTTCACGCACCCGCGTTAACAGGGCACGCAGGTCTGCCGGCCGCAGCATGCGGTTCCCGAGCTCCGCGTCGGTGGGCACGAGCTCGCGAACGACGCGGAGCACGAGATCCGCATCGTCGCTGAGCGGGCTGATGATCTTGTTCCCCTTCAGCAGCGCCTTCTCCCGCGGCCCGGCATGCACGGCGAGGTCGCGCTCCGCGTAGCCCTTCTCGCGTAGAAGTGCGTTCGCCGCGGCGATCGCGTCGTCGCTCATCGCCGCCCGACCCTAGCCGAACAGATCGAGCTCGGGCGGTATCGGAATGTCGGTCGCCTTCCCGACACCTCGAACGTCGAGCCCTCGCACGATCGACACCGGCACGCGGTCGAGCTTGCCCGAGACGAGCTGCGCGGCGCCCGCGATCTCGTCGGCGATTGCGATCACGGTCGCTTTCAGCTCGTATCCGGCCGGATCGCGCTCCCCGCTGAGCTCGCGCATGACCTCGACGCCGGCCGCACCGATTGCGACGTCGGTCGTTCCCTGCCGCCATGGACGCCCGAACGAGTCGGTCACGACGACGCCGACGTCGCGCCCCGTTCGGGCGCGCAGCGCATCGCGCAATTCGGCGGCCGACCCGTCGGGATCGAGCGGCAACAGCACGAGCGTCCCCTCCCCGGGCGTGTTCGACTGGTCGACTCCCGCGGACGCGCAGATGAAGCCGTGGCGTGTCTCGCAGATCACGAGCGGCGCGCGCACGCGGACGACGCGTTTCGCCTCACGCAGGATCCACTCGATCCGGCGCGGATCTCCGTCGCTCCCGGCGATCTCGATTGCGCGTTCCGACGGCTCGACGTCGTCGAGGCGGACGACGCGCCCCTCGATCTTCGAGATCGCCTTCTGGACCACGACGACGATGTCGTCGTCTTCGAGCTCGACGCGCTCGGCGATCAGCGCCGCGAGGTCGTCGCCCTCGCGCAACTCCGGGATCCCGGTGACCGGGAAGACCGAGAAGCCGCCGGTCACGGCAGGCCGGTGATCTGCACACCCGCGTGCGCGCGGTACCGCTTGTTCAGGTTGATGATCACCGCAGTCATGCCTTCGAGAGCGCGGGCGCTTGCCAGCGGGCCGGAGTCGAGCGCGCGTCCGGTGACGAGCTCGCCGGCCAGCGCGAGCGCGAGCTCCTTCGCGCCTGCGTCGTCGCCGCAGACGAGCGCGTCGCCCTCGGCCTTGCCGTGTGCGAGCGACACCGCGGCGAGCGAATGGAGCCCTGCGACGACCGGCGCCTGCAGGAGCTCCTGGGTCTGCTCTGCGAGCGACAGGCCTTCCTCACCGGGGTAGACACCCTGCTTCGTGAAGCGCAGCTCGCTCGCGACGCTCAGCACCGGCGCAGAAATCTCGTCGGCGAGGTACGCCGCGGTGTGCAGTGCCGCCTCCGCCTTCACAGCGAGCACGACGAGCTCGACGTCGCGGACCGCTTCCTCGTTCGTGGCGCCTCGGGCGCCCGCCTCGGCCGCCTTCGCGTGCGCGCGCTCGACGTCGCGAGAGCCGATGACGACCTCGTGTCCCGCGGCGACGAGCTGATGTGCGAGTGCGAGCCCGAAGTCGCCGGTGCCGCCGACGACGGCGACCTTCACGCGGGCACCGTTCCGAGTGCCACCTCCGCGAGGCGCCGCCGCGCGTCCGCGTCCGACATGAGCGTCCGGGTGACGATCGGCCTCACGTCCCCGAGCCCGGCGAGATCGCGCGCGTCCGCCTCGTCCACGACGAGCGAGTCGATCAAGCCCAAGTAACAACTTGCAACTTGGGCGGGTGCGGTTCCGCCTGCGAGACGGCGGAGCATGCGATCCGCGGGGCCCTTCACGGCCCGGCCGCCGATCAGAGGGCTGACGGCGACGCACGGGACCCGCCTCTGCTCGAGCGCCTCGCGGACGGCACGCACGGCGAGGATCGGCGCGATCGAGACGTACGGGTTGCTCGGAGCGAGCAGCAGCAGATCGGCGGCGGCGATCGCCTCGACGACGCCCGGCGCAGGCGTTGCCGTCTCGGCGCCCTCGAAGCGGAGCGCGTCGACCTCGTCCCGGTGGCGGCGGGCGACGAACCACTGCTGGAAGGTGAACTCGCCCGCTTCGGTCGCGATCCAGGTGCGCAGTCGGTCGTCAGTCGCAGGCAGCAGCCGGGACTCGACACCGAGCTCGCGCCCGATGCGCGCCGTCACCGCCGAGAGCGTCGCACCGCCGCGCAGCGCTTCCGTGCGGATGAGATGCAGACCGAGGTCGCGGTCGCCCAGGCGGAACCACGATTCCCCGCCGAGAGAGGCGACCGTGTCGAGCGCGTTCCACGTCTCGTCTGCGCGGCCCCACCCCCGCCGCTCGTCGTTCAGATCAGCAAGCGCGTAGAGAATCGAGTCGAGGTCGGGCGAGACGTGCATGCCGAGGACTTCGAGATCGTCCCCGACGTTTCCCACGACGGTCACCCGCGCGGGATCGACCACGTCCACGACGCCCCGCACGAAGCGCGCGCCGCCGACACCGCCGGAAAGAACCACGAGGTTCACGGCCGTACCTCGGCCGGAAGCGTCGAGAGCGCGGCCTGCGAGCGGGGACCGAGCCGAAGGTGCAAGCGTTGCAGGTCATCGAGCCTGTCCACGTCGTCGGCGAGGTTCGGCACGGCGGCCGTCACCACCTCCAGGCCCAGCGCCTCGCCGTGCGAGCGGAAGCGCGCGGCGCTGTCGCGCCCGTAGAGGTCGGCGAATGCCTCGGGCGCGGGGATGCTCAGCGCGTTCGTCGTCCCGTCGAGCGCCTCGACGAGCGCCATGCCGCCGGCCGGCGTCGCGGCGAGCAAAACGCGCAAGTCGTCGGGCACCACACAGGGGACGTCGGCGTTCAGGATCAGGATTGCACCGGGCTCGAGCTCCGCGACCGCGGCGGCGACCGCGGCACCCTGACCGCTGCCGGGATCATCGACGAGCTGGGCGCCGGCGCTGCGCGCCAGGGCGATCCCGTCGGGATCGGGCGTCACGACCCGCACCGAGCCGACGGCGAGCGCGGCGGCGAGCACGTCGCCGAACATCGCCAGCGAGAGCTCGTGCCGCGTGCGCCTCGAGGCATGCAGCCGGGTCTTACCCTCCACTCCGGCAAACGGAATGACGACCGTCGTCACGGGAAGAGACTAGCCGGGTGAGTAACGCCGAGATTGCGCAGACGCTCGAGGCCTACGCCGCCCTGCTCGATCTCGCAGGCGCCGGACACTACACCGTGCGCGCCTACCGGCGTGCGGCGGAGCTGATCCGGGAGACGAGAGCGCCCGTCGCAGAGCTCGTGCGCGACGGGCGCGTGCGAGAGCTACGCGGGATCGGGCCCGGCATCGAGCGGCGCCTGAACGAGCTCGTGTCGACGGGGCGGCTTGTCGAGCTGGAGGAGCTGGAGCGCGAGGTCGAGCCGCAGCTCGTGGCGCTCGGCCGGCTCGTCGGCCTCGGTCCGCAGCGGATGGTGGCGCTCGGACGCGCGCTCGGCGTGCGGACGGCCGACGAGCTGCGAGCCGCCGCGCAGGCCGGCCGACTACGTGAGGTGCCGGGAATCGGCCCGCACACCGAGAAGAAGATCCTGGCCGGCCTCGCGCGAGAGCGGCCGGTGCGTCGCCGCGGGCTGCTGCTGAACCGCGCACGCGCCTTCGCCGAGTCGATCGCGAACGAGCTCGACGGCGAGGTCGCCGGCGAGGTGCGGCGGTGGCGCGACGTCGTGCATGAGCTCGCCGTCGTCACGTCGGCTCCCGACGCACTCGAGCGGCTCGAGCGATCCGCAACCGTCCTCGCGATCGTCGAGCGCGATGCCCACCGGGCGGTCGGCGTGACCGTCGAAGGAGTCCCCGTCGGGCTCGTCGTCGCCGCGCCGGAGCGTTACGGCACGGAGCTCGTGCGAGCAACGGGCTCGCCCCGCTACGTCGCTTCGCTCGGTGAGCTGCCGGACGCGCGCACCGAGGAGGAGCTCTACGCGCGGCTCGGGATCCCCTGGTGTCCGCCCGAGCTTCGCGAGGGTCCGCTCGAACGAGAGCCGCCGCTGCTCGTCGCACCTGCGGACATTCGCGGCGACCTGCACTGCCACACGACATGGTCCGACGGCAAGGCGAGCGTCGAGGAGATGGCGGTCGCCGCGCGAGACCTGGGCTACGACTATCTCGCGATCTGCGACCACACCCCGAACGTGCGCGTCGTGCCGGGGCTCGACGCCGACGATCTCCGCCGGCAGGGCGAGGAGATCGCAGCGGTCAACGAGCGACTCGCGCCGTTCCGCGTGCTGCGCGGGACCGAATGCGACATCCGCAGCGACGGCACGCTCGATCTACCCGACGCGGCGCTCGCAGAGCTCGAGTGGGTGCAGCTCTCGCTCCATGCCGGTCAGCGCGAGGAGGCGGACCGGCTGACGCGCAAGGTGGTGGAGGCGATGCGCCACCCGGCGGTGCGTTGCCTCAGCCATCCGAAGGGGCGCATCATCAACCATCGGCCGCCGAACGCGCTCCAGCTCGAGCGCGTGATCGAGGTCGCCCTCGAAGAGGGCGTCGCACTCGAGACGAACGGTCTTCCCGATCGACTCGACCTGCGAGACGAGGAGGTGCGGCTCGCCGTCGAAGCCGGTGTGCCGATCGTCTGCTCGACTGACGCGCACTCGGTGCGCGGGCTTCGCAACATGCGGCTTGCGGTCGCGACGGCGCGCCGCGGCTGGGCGACCGCGGCGAACGTGCTGAACACACGCAGCCTCGACGAGGTGCTCGGGCTACGGCGCCGATAGGTCGGCGAGAAGACGACGTGCGTCGGCCAGCCCTTCCGCGCGAAGCGTGAACCAGTAGGCGCGCGCGTTTCCGTGCATCGTTACGAGGCCCGCGCGGCGCAGCTGCGCAAGATGGTGGTGCGCGGTCGACTTCGCAACCCCCGCGGCCTCGGCGAGCTCGGCGAGCGATGCGTCGCGCGTCGCGAGCACGCGCAGCATGCGCACGCGTCCCTCGTCGCCGAGTGCGCGACCAAGCAGGAGCGCGCGCTCCTCGAGCCGCTCCTCCTCGGGAACGGGATAGCAGATGATCCGCGTCCGCTCGTGCTGGCAGAGCAGAAGCCACGGGCGTGCGGCGAGGTGCGGTATGAGCGCGACCGTTCCGAGCTCGGGCTCCGGCTCGTACCGGTAGCCGCCGGCGGCGATCTCGATCAGCTCCTCCGCAGAGACGGCGAGGCGCCGCTTCGCCGCTGCGTCGCGCTCGAGCTCCGCGACGACGCCGCGGTCGAAGAGCTCGTCCTGATAACGGGTGAGCACGTCCAGCACGCGCCGCTTCGTCTGGGCCGGGGTCAGCGGCAGCAGCAGCTCGAGCGAGGCTCGGGCCTGGCCCGCGTAGTAGCGATCGTGGTCGGGCAGGCCCGGATCGCCCGCCGCGGTCGCCTCGAGCGCCTCCAGGCCGGCCACCGTCCTCCAGGCGGGCACGTAGACCCCGGTGAGGTGCCGGCGTAGCTCTGTGCCGTCGAGCGCCTGTACGCCCGCGACGACGTCGTCAGGGTGGTCGAGGGCGACGCCGAGCAGGTGGAGCCAGAGCTCGCCCGAGCGGGCTCCGACCCGCTCGACCGCACGCCGGAGCCCGGGGCTCGAGCCCTCGAGGGAGCCCTCCGGGCCTGTAAGCGACGAGAGCCCGATCAGGAGCTCGAAGCCGGCGCCGGCCACGACCTCCACCCGCAGCTACCGCCTGCTCGGCCGCAGCGGGCTCCGGGTCTCGGAGCTCGCACTCGGCACGATGACGTTCGGTACCGACTGGGGTTGGGGCGCCGACGAGGCGGAGTGCCGCCGGATCGTCGAGCGCTTCGCCGATGCGTCTGCAGACGGACTACGTCGACCTGCTCCGGCTCCACATGCGGGACGCGACGACGCCGATCGAGGAGTTCGTGCGCGCGCTCGACGACCAGGTGCGACTCGGCAAGGTGCTCTACGTCGGCATCTCGGACTCGCCGTCGTGGGTCGTCTCGCGGGCGAATGCGATCGCCGAGCTGCGCGGCTGGTCGCCCTTCGTCGCCGTCCAGGTCCCCTACAGCGTCGCCGACCGTGATCCCGAGCGCGAGGTGCTGCCGATGGCGGCGGAGCTGGGGCTCACCGTCACCCCGTGGGGCGTGCTCGGCGCCGGCGTGCTCACCGGGCGACCCGTCGAGTCGCTGCGCTGGCCCGAGGAGGGTGCCTCGGAACGCACGACCGCCGTGGTCGCCGCGGTTCGAGAGGTCGCTGACGAGGCAGGCTGCACGCCGGCGCAGGCCGCGATCGCCTGGCTCCTCGACCGGCACGGCCCCGAGCTCGTACCGATCGTCGGCGTACGCTCCGCGGAGCAGCTCGAGGAGAACCTCGGCGCCCTCGACGTGGACCTCTCGGACGAGCAACGTGCGAGGCTGCGTGCGCGATCTCATCTACGGAGACGCGTGGAAGCTGCTGTACTCGAACCGTGCGCGTGCTTGCGACGAGGCGGCTGCCCGGTGAGGCGTGGGACGAGCTCGGCGACGTCGAGATCGGCCCGCTCGAAGGCCCGGGGGACGACGTCGAGGTACTGATCGTCGCCGGCGACCGGGTCGACGACCGCGTGCTCGACCTGTTCCCTTCGCTGCAGCTCGTCGCCAACTACGGCGTCGGCTACGACCCGGTCGACGTCGATGCCTGCCGCGCGCGCGGCGTCGGGGTCACGAACACGCCCGGCGTGCTCAACGCTGCGACGGCAGATCTCGCGTTCGCGCTCGTGCTCGCGACTCGGCGGCGGGTCGTCGAAGGCGACCGGCTCGTGCGCGAGGGACGCTGGGGCTCGGCGTGGTCGGAAGGGCCGTTCCTCGGGCGCGACCTCGCAGGGGCGACGCTCGGGATCGTCGGGATGGGCCGTATCGGCGCGGCCGTCGCACAGCGGGCGAGTGCGTTCGAGATGCGCGTCCTCCACCACCGCCGCACAAACACGGGCGAGCCTGGATATCGAGCGCTCGACGACCTGCTGCGGGAGTCGGACGTCGTCTCGCTGCACCTCCCGCTCACGACCGAGACGACCGGCGTCATCTCGCGCGAGCGCCTTGCGCGCCTGCGCGACGGCGCGACGCTCGTGAACACGGCCCGCGGCGCCGTCGTCGACGAGGAAGCGCTCGTCGACGAGCTCGTCTTGGGGCGCATCGGCGCCGGCCTCGACGTCTTCGTGCACGAGCCGCACGTGCCCGAGGCGCTGCTCGGTCTGCCGAACGTCGTCCTGACACCGCACATCGGCAGTGCCACTGTCGAGACGCGTGC
>WNGE01015225.1_pt1 | contig 12503 bp, 12 predicted proteins | sample 5400651 | NCBI WGS metagenome assembly WNGE01 (sample SAMN13153370, study PRJNA577476) | soil metagenome | isolation source: 60 cm soil or saprolite under grassland replicate 2 | place: USA:California | collected 2016-06-15 | reverse complement strand
CGAAGCCGCGGAGGCGCTGGTCGATGCGGGTGCCGACGGCGTCAAGGTCGGGATCGGCCCCGGATCGATCTGCACGACGCGTGTGGTCGCCGGTGTTGGTGTGCCGCAGATCACGGCGATCTACGACGTTGCGGAAGCTGCCTCGGCGCACGGCGTGCCGGTGATCGCAGACGGCGGGATGACCTCGTCGGGCGACGTAGCGAAGGCGATTGCCGCCGGCGCCGATTGCGTGATGCTCGGGTCGATGCTGGCCGGAACGGACGAGTCGCCCGGTGACGTGATCCTCGCGCGAGGTGAGCGCTACAAGGAGTACCGCGGGATGGCGTCGATCGGCGCGCTGCGGCGCGGCTACTCGAAGGACCGTTACTTCCAGGGTGACGTCGAGGACGTCGACAAGCTCGTGGCCGAAGGGATCGAAGGACGCGTCGCCTACAAGGGCCCGCTCGCCGGCGTGCTGCACCAGGTCGTCGGCGGGCTGCGGCAGGCGATGGGGTATTGCGGCGCGCCCACGATCGAGGCGATGAAGCGAGCCCGCTTCGTCCGGATCACCGGCGCCGGCCTGCGCGAGTCGCATCCGCACGACGTCACGATCACCAAGGACGCCCCGAACTATCGCCGTGGCTAGCGTCGTCGCCCTCCGCCCGGATCCTCTTCCTGAAGAGCGCCCGGTGCTGGTGGTCGACCTTGGCGGGCAGTACTCGCAGCTGATCGCGCGCCGTGTGCGCGAGGCGCGTGTCTACTCGGAGCTCGTCTCGCATCGTGCGTCGGTCGAGGAGATTCGCCGACGGAACCCGGTTGCGCTGATCCTCTCCGGCGGGCCCGCGTCGGTGTACGCGGACGGTGCGCCGCGCATGGACCCCGCGATCTTCGAGCTCGGCATCCCGACGCTTGGCATCTGTTACGGCGCTCAGCTTCTGGCGCTCGAGCTCGGCGGCCGGGTCGACCGCACGGGGGTCTCCGAGTTCGGCCGGACGCAGGTGCGCGCGCAGGAGGGCGGGCTGTTCGTGGCGCTGCCCGAGGAGCAGACGGTCTGGATGTCGCACCGCGACACGGTCGTCGAGCCGCCCACGGGCGCGCGGGTCGTCGCCGAGTCGGACGCGACGCCGGTCGCCGCGTTCGAGGACGGCGAGCGCAAGCTCTACGGCCTGCAGTTCCATCCAGAGGTCGTTCACACGCAGCACGGCCAGGAGGTGCTGAAGAACTTCCTCTATGAGCTCGCCGGCGCCGCGCCCGTCTGGACGCCGGCGGCGGTGATCGAGGAGCAGGTCGAGCGCATCTCTGCGCAGGTCGGGTCGGAGCGCGTGCTCTGCGCGCTTTCCGGCGGCGTCGACTCGGCGGTTGCGGCGCTGCTCGTGCACAAGGCAGTCGGCGTGCAGCTGACGTGTGTGTTCGTCGACCACGGGCTGCTGCGCAAGGGCGAGGCGGAGCAGGTGGTCGAGACCTTCGACGGCCACTTCCATGTGCCGCTCGTGCACGTGCAGGCGCAGGAGCGCTTCCTCACGCGCCTCGCGGGCGTCACCGATCCGGAGCGCAAGCGGAAGATCATCGGCGAGGAGTTCATCCGCGTCTTCGAGGAGGAGGCCCGGAAGCTCGGTGACGTGCACTGGCTTGTGCAGGGGACGCTCTACTCGGACGTGATCGAGTCCGGCGGCACCGAGGGCGTCGCCGAGACGATCAAGTCGCACCACAACGTCGGCGGGCTGCCGGCCGACATGAAGATGAAGCTGGTCGAGCCGCTGCGCCTGCTCTTCAAGGACGAGGTGCGCCGCGTCGGCGAAGAGCTGGGCATGCCGGAGCGGATGGTCTGGCGGCAGCCGTTCCCGGGGCCTGGCCTGGCGATTCGCATCATCGGCGACGTCACCGAGGAGCGGCTCGAGACGCTGCGCGAGGCGGACGCGATCCTCCAGGAGGAGGTGCGCAAAGCCGGCCTGTACCGCAACCTGTGGCAGTCGTTCTGCGTTCTCCCGGCGATCCGTTCCGTGGGCGTCCAGGGCGACTCGCGCACGTACGGCTACCCGATCGCGATCCGCGCGGTGACGAGCGAGGACGCGATGACCGCCGACTGGGCGCGCCTCCCGTACGACCTGGTCGAGCTCGTCTCGTCGCGGATCATCAACGAGATCCCGGCCGTGAACCGCGTCGTCCTCGACGTCACGTCGAAGCCGCCGGCGACGATCGAGTGGGAGTGACCACCCCGCCGTATCGAATCGAAACCGAGCGGCTCGTCATTCGCTGCTACGACCCCGCGCGCGACGCGCCGCTCGTCAAGGAGGCTGTCGACTCGAGCATCGACCACCTGCTGCCGTGGATGCCGTGGGCGCAGCGCGAGCCGCAGACGCTCGAGGAGAAGGTCGAGCTGCTGCGCGGCTTCCGCGGCCGGTTCGATCTCGACCAGGACTACGCGTACGGGGTGTTCGAGCGTGACGAGTCGCGTCAGTTCGGCGGCGCCGGCCTGCACGCACGCGGCGGGCCCGGGTCGCTCGAGATCGGCTACTTCATCCGCGCGGACTCGATCGGCCAAGGCCTCGCGACGGAGGTGACGGCGGTGCTGACGCGGGCCGCGTTCGAGGTCGCCGGCGTCGAGCGGGTCGACATCCAGATCGAGCCGAAGAACGAGCGCAGCCTGAAGATCCCGCGCAAGCTCGGCTTCGTCGAGGAGGGCGTGTTGCGGCGCCGGCTCGACCCATCGAAGGAAGGCGAGCCGCGTCGCGACTCGACGCTCTTCACGCTGCTGCGCGAGGAGCTCGCCGCCTCGCCGTGCATGGCGTACGACTACGCCGCGTTCGACGTTGCAGGCACGGCCTTAGGTTCGTGAGTTACGGGCCGCCGCGGACGTAGATGACCTGGCCCGAGACGTAGCTCGCTTCGTCGGAGCAGAGGAACGCGATCGTCGCTGCGACGTCCTCCGGCTGGCCGACTCGGCGGAGGGGGGTCTGCTCCGCGACCATCTCCATGAACTGCTCGAACGGCACGCCGATGCGGTCTGCGGTCTGCTGCGTCATCGCCGTCGCGATGAAGCCGGGCGCGACGCAGTTGACGTTGACGCCGAACGGCCCCAGCTCGATCGACAGCGTCTTCGTCATCCCCTGCAGCCCCGCCTTCGCCGTCGAGTAGTTCGTCTGGCCGCGGTTCCCGAGCGCCGACGTCGACGAGATCAGCACCATCTTTCCGCTCTTCTGCGCGACCATTGGGGCCTGCGCCGCGCGCGCTGCGTAGAACGTCCCCTTCAGATGCGTGTCGATGACCGCGTCCCAGTCCTCGTCGCTCATCTTGTGCAGCAGGTTGTCGCGGATGATCCCCGCACAGGTGACGAGCACGTCGAGCGAGCCGCCGGCGTCCACCGCTGCCGCGACCGCGGCCTCGACGTCCTCGCGCGACGTGACGTCGCAGCGAACGGCGTGCCCGCCGATCGCCTCGGCCGTCTCGCGGGCCGACGCCTCGTCGAAGTCCGCGACAACCACGATCGCACCCTCGCCGGCGAGCCGCTTCGCAGTCGCGGCGCCAATGCCTTTCGCGCCGCCCGTGATCAGCGCCGTCTTGCCCTCGAACCTCATGCGCCCGACCCTATACGTTCCCATCCGTGGAGTTTCGCGACATCCTCGCGCGCCGCCGGATGCACCGTTCGTTCCTGCCGGAGCCGATCCCGCAGGAGCAGATCGAGCGGATCGCAGGCGTCATCCGCCGCGCGCCGTCGGGCGGTTTCAGCCAGGGCTCGAGCATCGTCGTCGTCGTCGACGACGAGAAGCGGCACGAGATCGCCGCCGCGTTCGGCGACGAGCACTACTCGCGCGACGGCCACAACTTCATCGACGAGGCGCCCGTGCACATGGTCATCTCCGCGAACGAGTCGCTCTATCACGCCCGCTACAACGAGGCCGACAAGCTGCAGGCGACCGGTGGCGTCGAGGTGACGTGGCCGGTGCCCTACTGGTTCGTCGACGCCGGTGCGCTGATGATGCTCGTGCTCGCCGCGGCGAGCACGAGGGCCTGGCGAGCGCGTTCATCGGCCACCCCGACCAGAAGCGGATCTTCGACGAGCTGCTCGGCCTGCCCGAGGACGTCGTGCCGATCGGTCTCGCGCTGATCGGCAAGCCGGGCGACGCAGCGCCCGTCGGCTCACGGCTGCGGGAGCGACGGCGGCCGCTGGACGATCTCGTCCACTGGCGGCGCTGGTAGCACTACCGGCCCGTACTTCGCGCGCACGGAGTCGACGAACGCGGCCAGCTCGTCGGCGATCGAGGCGTCTTCGAGCTCGAGCACGTTCTCGGCGTTCTTTTCGCCGCTGCGCGACAGGTTGAAGGAGCCGACGAAGACGGTGTCGTCGCAGACCGTCACCTTCGCGTGCATGAAGTCGTGCACCGTCCCGTCGCCGTACGGCGTCGACTCCTTGCCGGTGAACGGGCCGGCCATCACCCGCTGCAGGAGCGGCAGCTTCCACGACACGTTCCGGTTCGCGCGCCACTGGTGCACGACCTCGCGGATCTGCGTCGCATCCACACAACCGGCGAGGTCGACCGACCTGTCCGCGATCACCTGCGCGAGCGTCCCGAGCACCGGGCCGGTCGTGATCACGGGTGAGCAGATCCGAACCCGTCGCCGTGCGCGCCGGATCATCTTCGCGATCCGCGCCGACAGGTCGTCGCCGTGGCCAGGCGTGAACCACGCGCGGACGCTGTCCTCCCAGCGGGGGTCGACGAAGCCTGTCTTCATCACGTCGGTGGTCGACCAGAGCTGGCCGAAGTCGAGGTCATACGCTTTCGCGATCCGTGCGTCGTCGACGATCGCGACGACGTTCTCCTGACGCGACCACGAGTCGTCGGTCCAGTTGAGCGAGCCGGTCCACACGGCCGCGCTGTCGCGGATCACGTACTTGTGGTGCATCAGGTCCGGGATCCCGGCGATCGGCTTTCCGTCGACCGGGAGCGACGCGATCAGCTGCACGTCCGGCTCCGGCGGCGGCGGGACAGGGATCGGCATCCCGTGGTCGACGTTGTAGGCGAACCGGATGTTCACGTCGCGGCCAGCCGCTCGCCGGATCGCGTCGCCGACGATCGCGGCCGTCTCGGGCCCGAGGTTGAAGTCGTATTGCGCGAGCTCGAGCGTCTTCTCCGCGCCGTCCAGGAACTCGGCGACGGCGTGTGCGATCTCGACCGGCTGCTGGCCGCCGTCCGTCAGAGTTCGGATCTGGATGCGTTCGTTCATCGACCGGCTCGCCGCCGCCAGGATCGGGCGGACGTGGAACTTCTACCGTGACGGGGCGGGCGCTGCGCTGCGGTGCGAGCGGCTCATGCGGTACCTCGAGGCGCGTACGGACGCGCCGCTGCTGCTCGTCGGCGAGGCACCGGGCTACCGCGGGGCCCGAATCTCCGGCATCCCGTTCACGTCCGAACGGCAGCTGACCGGTCGTGGGCCAGCCGAGGTGACGGCGACGATCGTCCACCGCGTGCTCGTCGAGCTCGGCCTCGACGAGCAGGTCCTGCTCTGGAACGTCGTCCCGACGCACCCCGGGACGGCGACGTCGAATCGGCGACCGAGCGGCGCGGAGGTCGCGGCCGGGCTCGAGTTCGCCCGAGAGCTCGCTGCAGGACGCCGGGTGATCGCCGTTGGCCGGATCGCCGCCGTCGCACTCGACGCGCCGTACGTGCGCCACCCGAGCCACGGCGGCGCTGCGGTGTTCAGCCACGGCCTGCGTGCTCTAATCGAGCCGTGAGGCTCACCCCGATCAACCGCAACGCCCTGCTGCTCGCGGGCGGGCTCGTCTTCCAGTCCGGGATGATCCAGCTGGCGGTCGCGCTCGGCACGGTGACGATCGTCAGCGTCACCGGCGTCGAAGGGATCCTCGGCCTCGGGCCCGCCGTGTTCCTGATCGCGGGCGCGCTCGCGGTCGGCCCGGCCGGTCGCGCGTCCGACCGCTTCGGGCGCATGCCCGTGATCCGCTTCGGCTTCGTCCTCGGCATCGCCGGCCCGGTCGTGACGGCCCTCGGCTGCGCCGCCGTCTCGGGCGTCCTCGTCTTCCTCGGCCTCGGTCTCTGCGGTGCCGGGCAGACGATCGTCCTGCTCTCGCGCGCCGCGGCGGCGGAAATGTTCCCGCCCGCCCGCCGCGCCCGCGGCATGTCGATCGTGCTCTTCGGCGTCGTCTCGGGTGCGATCTGGGGGCCGCTCGTCTTCGGGCCGATGTTCTCCGGCCGTGCGCTGACTCCCCCCGAGATGGTCGTGCCCTGGCTCGCGGCCGGGCTGTTCACCTGCGGCGGGCTCGCTCTGTCGTTCGGCGTCCGCCCGGACCCGAAGGTGATCGCGGCCCAGTACGGGACGGCGGCGGAGGCTTCGGAGCCGGCGGCGCCGCTGCGCGAGATCCTGCGCCGTCCCGGCGTGGCCACGGCGATGGTCGGCGCGGTGGCGAGCTTCGCGGTGATGGTCGGCGTGATGAACCTGGCGGGCTACGTCGCCGTCGGGCACGGCCACCAGCACGGTGACATCTTCACGATCATCAGCCTGCACATCGTCGGCATGTACGGCCTCGTGCTGGTGATCGGCGACGTGATCGACCGGCTTGGCAGGCGCCGCTCGATGGTCACCGGCCTCCTCGTGATCGCTGCCTCGAACGCGGCGCTGATCTGGCTGCACAGCATCGCGGGCATGAGCCTCGCCCTGTTCGGGCTCGGCCTCGGCTGGTGCCTGGCCTACGTCGCGGCGACGACCGAGCTCGTCGACCTCGCCGCCGCCTCCGAGCGAGGGCGGTTGATCGGCTTCACCGACCTGCTCTCGAGCTTCACCGGCGCCGGGCTCGCCCTCGGCGGCGGCGTCATCTACACCGGCAGCGGCAACTTCGCGCTCTCGGCCACCGCGGCAGGCCTCGCGATCCTTCCGGCGGCTTGGATCCTGGGATCCGGCGTCCGCCGCGTGGGGCCGCTCGCCCGCGTGCCCGCGTGAGCGCTGCTACCATCCGCCCTCGGCGGACGCCTGTGGTCCGCCCTTTCTCCGGATGAAGACCTACAACGCCAAACCGGGCGAGATTCAGCGCGACTGGGTCATCGTCGACGCCGAGGGGAAGACTCTCGGGCGTCTCGCGACGCGGATCGCCGAGCGCCTGCGCGGCAAGGGCAAGGCGCAGTACACGCCGCACGTCGACACGGGCGACTTCGTGGTCGTGGTGAACGCCGAGAAGATCGCCGTCACCGGAAAGAAGCTCGACGAGAAGATGTACTACAAGCACTCGGGGTACCCCGGTGGCCTGCGCGAGCGGACGCTGCGCGAGCAGCTCGAGCGCCAGCCGACGGAGGTGCTTCGGAAGGCCGTCAAGGGCATGCTCCCGCGGAACCGGCTCGCCCGCCAGCAGCGAGGACTACTTCCCGCGGCTCGTCCACCGGGTGCTCGCGACGGCGCCGCTGAAGACCGCCGGGCTCGACGGTCAGTACGACCTCCGCGTGCGCGTGCACGGGGGCGGCCCGACCGGCCAGGCCGGCGCGGTTCGCCACGGCATCGCGCGTGCGCTCGTCGAGGTCAACCCTGAGCTTCGCGCGCCGCTCAAGCGCGCGGGCTTCCTGACGCGCGACGCGCGCCAGGTCGAGCGCAAGAAGGCCGGCCTCCACAAGGCCCGCAAGGCGCCGCAGTTCAGCAAGCGCTAGCGCGCTCGCCTCTCATGGCGAGACGCTATTTCGGCACCGATGGTGTCCGCGGGGTCGTGGGCGAGTTTCTGACGCCTGAGCTGGTCGAGCGCCTCGGGCGCGCGGCCGCGCTCTGGACGGGAGCGAGCAAGGTCTTCGTCGGGCGGGATACGCGCGCCTCGGGCCTCGACCTCGAGCAGGCCTTTGCGCGCGGCGTCGTCTCGGCCGGCGGCGACTGCTTCCTCGGCGGCGTGCTGCCGACCCCGGCCGTCGCGCTGCTCGCGCTCGACCTGGGCGTCGTCATTTCCGCCTCGCACAATCCGCCCGAGTACAACGGCGTCAAGTTCTTCAACGCGCTCGGCCACAAGCTCTCGGACGAGCACGAGGAGCAGATCGAGGAACTGCTGGCGGCTGCGCCCGCGATCGACCAGGGCACGATCGAGAACATCGAGATCGCGACGGGCTCGTATCTCGACCACGTGCTCGAGCGCTTCGGCTCCGAGCTGGCGGGCCTGCGCATCGTCGTCGACTGCGCGAACGGGGCGTACTCGGGGCTGGCGCCGCACGCGTTCGAGCGGTGCGGCGCCGAGGTGCTCGCGATCGGTGACGACCCCGACGGCACGAACATCAACGTTGGCTGCGGTGCGACCGATCTCGCGTTCCTGCAGCGCACCGTCCGCGAGGGCAAGTACGACCTCGGCATCGCGTTCGACGGAGACGGCGACCGGATGCTCGCCGTCGACGAGAACGGCGACGCCGTCGACGGCGACCAGATCATCGCGGTGCTCGCGCTCGATCAGGGCGTCGACCTCGTCGCCGTCACCGTGATGACGAACCTCGGCTTCCACTCGCTGATGCGCGAGCACGGCATTCGTGTCGTCACGACCGACGTCGGCGACCGGTACGTGCTGGAGGCGCTGCAGCGCGAGGGCGGCCTCCTCGGCGGCGAGCAGTCCGGGCACATCATCTACCTGCGCGACCACGTCACCGGCGACGGCCTGGCCTCCGGCCTGCTCCTGTGCGGCGCCCTCAAGGGCCGGAAGCTGAGCGAGGTCGCGGCCGTGATGCCCCGCTGGCCGCAGGCGAAGGAGAACGTGCCGGTCGCCGACAAGGAGCTGACCCCCGCGATCCAGGGCGAGGTCGACCGGCTGAACACGGCCTGGAACGGCCAGGGCCGCGTGCTCGTTCGGCCGTCCGGCACCGAGCCCTTGATTCGCGTGCTGGCGGAGGCGGAGAATGCGGAAGTTGCCGCGGAGGCCTGTGCTAGCATCGCCAAGCTCGTCGAACGAGAGCTCGGCTGACCGTCCCGACGGAGGGATGGGCCCGCAGCCGGGCTTTTGCGTTTCCAGAGGTCGTTTCCGGGACAGGACCGGGCTCTCGCTCGGCTAACAGGAAGGGGGCTTCCGGATGTGCGGAATCATCGGATACGTCGGCAGCCGGGCCTCCAAGCAGCTGCTGCTCCAGGGGCTCCAGCGGCTCGAATACCGTGGCTACGACTCGGCCGGGATCGCGTTCATCGAGGACGACGGCCTCGAGTATGTTCGCGCGGTCGGCAACCTCCAGAACCTGAAGGACAAGGCTGGGCCGAACGGCTCGGTCTCGACCACCGGGCTCGGGCACACACGCTGGGCGACGCACGGCTCGGTCACGGAGCAGAACGCACATCCGCTGACCGCCTGCGACGACCGCTCGCTCGCGATCGTCCTCAACGGGATCATCGAGAACTACCGCGAGCTCCGCGAGGAGCTGCTCGCGAACGGGCACTCATTCTCGTCGGAGACCGACGCCGAAGTGGTCGCGCACCTGCTCGAGGACGCGTACGACGGCGATCTCGTCGCAGCGGTGCGCGCCGCCTACAGCCGGCTCGAAGGCCATTTCACCTTCGTCCTGATCCACCGCGACCATCCCGGCCAGCTCGTCGGGGTGCGGCATCAGACGCCGCTCGTCGTCGGGCTCGGCGAGGGCGAGAGCTTCCTCGCCTCGAACCTCGCAGCGTTCCTCGCCGAGACCCGTCAGGTGCAGTTCCCCGACGACGGCGACATCGCGTCGATCACGTCCGAGGGCGTCACGTACGTCAACGCCGTCTCGGGCGAGCCGGTCGAGCACGACATCGTCGACGTCGACTGGGACGACGACGCCGCCGAGCGCTCCGGCTACGAGACGTTCATGCTCAAGGAGATCTACGAGCAGCCGGACGGCGTGGCCGAGACGATCGGCGACCGCGTCCGTCACGGCCATCTGGTCCTCGAAGGGCTCGGGATGACCGAGGAGGAGCTGCGCGTCCTGCGCCGGATCGTAATCGTCGCGTGCGGCACCGCGTACCACGCCGGCGTCGTCGGGCGCTACGCGATCGAGGAGTGGGCACGCGTGCCCGTCGAGCCGGACGTCGCCAGCGAATGGATCTACCGCAACCCGGTGATCGACCCGGGCACGCTCGTGATCGGCATCTCGCAGTCGGGCGAGACGCGCGACACGATCCAGGCGATGAAGCTCGCTCGCGAGAAGGGTGCGCGCACGGTCGCGATCACGAACATGATGGGCTCGCAGATCACACGCGAGGTCGACTCTGTGCTGTACACGCGCACCGGTCTCGAGGTGGGTGTCGCAGCGTCGAAGACCTTCACCGCGCAGATTGCGCTCCTCTTCCTCGTCGGGCTCAAGCTCGCGCAGTGCCGGGAGACGCTGCCGGAGGCCGAGATCCAGTTCATCCTCGACGAGGTCTACGACCTGCCGTCGAAGATGCAGCGCTTCCTCGACGGCGACCATCCGATCGAGGAGATCGCGCAGCGCTTCCACCGCGAGCCGTTCTTCCTCTACCTCGGACGTCACATCGGCCTGCCGGTCGCGCTCGAAGGCGCGCTGAAGCTGAAGGAGATCTCCTACATCCCGACGGAGGGCTACTCGGCCGGTGAGATGAAGCACGGTCCGATCGCGCTCCTCGAGGAGGGGACGCCGGTCGTCGTCGTGGCGACGCGCATCCACGTCTACGAGAAGATCGTTTCGAACATCCAGGAGACGCGCGCGCGTGGCGCGCACGTGATCGCGATCGCGACCGACGGCAACGAGGACATCCAGCATCACGCCGACGACGTGATCTACGTGCCGAAGTCGCCGGCCTTCCTGCAGGCGGCGCTCGCGATCCTGCCGCTGCAGCTGCTCGCCTACCGGATCGCGCGGCTGCGCGGGCTGAACGTCGACCAGCCGCGCAACCTCGCGAAGACCGTCACGGTCGAGTAACGCTCAGCGCCGTTTCGATGAACGCGCGCGCCGCCGGCGAGGTGTAGCGGTCGCGGTGGCGTGCGATTCCGATCAGGCGAGGTGTGATCGCCGCGCCGAGCTCCAGCACGGCGACGCGTGGATCGGCCTCGTCGACGGTGAGCGCGGGCAGGATCGCGAGCGCGACTCCTGCCGCGACGAGCCCCTGCACCGTGCCGTTGTCGTTCGAGCGGAACGCGAAATGGGGTTCGACGCCCGCCGCGCGAATCGCGGTCTCGACCGGCTCCGTCGAGCGCGACGAGCGGAAGCCGACGAGCGCTCGACCTCGAGCGCGATCTCCTCGTCCTCGAGCTCCTCGAGCATCACGTCGATCGGCGGCCACTGGGCGGTGAAGCGGCGCATGATCTCCGGCAACACGCGTGCGCCAACGGACTGGAACGTGCCGACCCGCAGCGTGCCGACCTCGCCCGCCTGGAGCGCGTGCAGGTCGGCCTGGGCTGCCTGCAGGCGGGCGACGATCGAGTCGGCATGCCGTAGCAGGAGCTCGCCAGCCTCTGTCAGCGTCACCGGGCGGGGGCCGCCCGGCCGCTCGACGAGCCGCTCGCCGACGATCCGCTCCAGGGTCGCGATCTGCTGGCTGATCGCCGACTGCGTATAGCCGAGCCGCCGCGCGGCCCGCCCGAACGAGCCCTCCGCCGCGAGGGCCTGCAGGGCCGCGAAGTGGCGGATCTCGACGCCGAGCCAACTATCAGGTTTCATGATCGCAATCAACTATATCCCGATTTGTGCTAATAGACCCTGCACAGGCACCATGGGCACATGATTGCTATCGCCTTCCTGCTCGCCTTCATCGGCCTCTGCGTCCTCGCCGCCCGTTACGGCGTCGACTCGCGGCCGGTCGAGCGCGGCTACCACAAGCCCAACATTTAAGCCGCCGGCCCATATACCCTAATGGGGTATGTGGCTCTGGCACGGGCTGGCCAACTCCCTGCGCATGGCGTGGGAGGTCTGGTGGGCGCTCGTGCTCGGCTTCGCCCTCTCCGGGGTCGTGCAGGCGTGGGTGCCCCGCGCGCCGCTCCAGCGGGCGCTCGGAGGCCGCGGGCCGCGCGACGTGTCGCTCGCGACCGCGCTCGGCGCCGCGTCCTCGTCGTGCTCCTATGCGGCGATCGCGATCGCGAAGTCGCTCTTCGAGAAAGGGGCGAGCTTCGTGTCGGCGATGGCCTTCCAGTTCGCGTCGACGAACCTCGTCTTCGAGCTCGGCATCGTCCTCTGGCTGCTGATCGGCTGGCAGTTCACGCTCGCGGAGTTCGTCGGCGGGCTGATCCTGATCGGGGTCATGTGGCTGGCGCTTAATCGCCTTGTCTCGGCCGGTGAGGAGGCGGAGGTGCGGAGCCACGCAGCGGCCGCCACGGCCGGCCACATCCATCCGACGGCGGAAACCGATCTGCCCCTGCGCAGCCGGCTCACCTCAGTGCAGGCCTGGGCAGACGTCGGGCACAACTTCCGCAGCGACTGGACGATGCTCTGGAAGGAGATCATCGGCGGCTTTCTGATCGCGGGCTACGTCTCGCTGCTGCCGAAGGGCTTCTTCAACGGACTCTTCATCACGCACGCGTGGGCGCCGCTGCGCATCGCCGAAAACGTGCTCGTCGGGCCGCTCGTCGCAGCGCTGGCGTTCGTCTG
>WNGE01006896.1_pt1 | contig 12504 bp, 8 predicted proteins | sample 5400651 | NCBI WGS metagenome assembly WNGE01 (sample SAMN13153370, study PRJNA577476) | soil metagenome | isolation source: 60 cm soil or saprolite under grassland replicate 2 | place: USA:California | collected 2016-06-15 | reverse complement strand
GATCCGCACCGATGAGCGTTACAACAAGGACGGCCTGTTCAGTGGGCCTCGCGGATGGGTCTACTGGAACTACCTGGCCGACCCCAAGGGCTACCAGAACCCCAATCTCTGGCCCGACAAGCGGCCGACCTACTTCTTCGGCGAGATGGAGATTCCCGCCGGCACCGAGTTGACGGTACGCGGTAGGTTCCCTCACGTGCGCTACTTCAAGTTCTCGATCTACGTGCACGAGAGGAACACGTTTGTCGCCGAAACCGGAGGCTCCATCGCCGGCATCCACATCGAGCCCGACCCGGGCTCCACCAACCCCTACCGCGTGGGCGCCGACCGCGACGCCAAACCGCGCAACTTCACGATACGCATCTTGGCCAAGGATGCCCCGGCGAACGCGGCCGACCGCGCCAGGAACACGGTGTACCTAGGCAATCAAACCAAGACCATCTTCGGCGGCTTCCGCATGTACGTCTCCGACCGGGGCTACGACGGGGCGGGCTGGGGGCTGGCGGACGCGCCTTCCCTCGAAGGGCCAGGCATAACGTACGACGCTACGCTCGCCGACGGGAGCAAGCTCGTGGGCGACGAGGTCGTCAAGCGCATTGGCAAGCTGATGGGTGATGCGCCGCCGCCGATCGACGCCGACGCTTGGTACAAGCTGGTCAACAACAAGGACAACAACCCCTGCATGACGCCGGTCACGGCGCCTGCCTGCTCGAATTCGCAGTTCTTCCTGTTCACGGGAATGAAGGACGCGGTGTATGGCGCCTTCATGCCGCCCGCGGAGCGGGCCAAGGTCCCGGTGGCAACGCAGATGGAGGGTGGCGGCGACCCGACGACTGCGTATATCGTCAACTACATATCTCGCAAGTACGGGCCCCTGTACGTCTTCCGGGCAAAGCTCCCGACCTTCCCGAACACGTGGGCGAACACCAAGATCATGCCCGACGGGGAGGTGCAGTACTGGTCGGTCGCCACCATGGCGACGTTCACCAACGGCAGCCTGTGGGACGGCGTATTCGATATGCAGGTGCCGGTGGACAAGGACGGCTACTACACGATCGTCGTCAGCCGCCCGGAGGACCGCCCGAAGAACGCGACGCGCGAGAACGGCGTGGCTTGGATCGACTGGGGCCCGGGCGAGGGTCTGGGTGATCCACGCAACCGCAAGGATTGGGGCGCCCTGCTCATGCGCTACATGGTGCCGCACAAGGACTTTCAATACAGCCCGCTGAAGGCGGACAGGCCGGACAAGCTGGCCGAGGTCATGGGACCGTACTACCCGCGGGGCTACTACACGACCAAGGCTAAGTTCGAGGCTGAGGGGGTGAAAAAGCAGACTCCGAGGGCGAAGTGAAGCTACTCGGGCCCCTCAAGCTCGCGGGACTCGTCCTGATCGTTCTGCTGGCGGTCGCGGTCTATCTGCTGCTATGGCCGGTGATCACGCAGAAGGCCGAGCAACGGATCGCGGAGATCGGGCTCACGTCGAACGAGGTCGCAGCCAACGGCCCGCTTCCCGGTGACGTAACCCTCTACGCGAAGGAGCTGGCCTGCACCGAGAAGCTGCTGACGCCGGGCTACTACCCGTCGCTCAACGGCGCTGAGATCGCCGACGCGCAGCGCAGCGGCCTGTACCCGTGTGCGACGTTCACTGGAAATTTCGACGGCCCGAATAGGGTGTTCGCCTGGCGGAGCCAGGACGGCTACCAGGCAGCAAACTTCGTGAACAATCGCAGACCCGGCGAGCTGTACGTTACCGGCGGGGACAATCCCGCGCTCAAGCCGCCTTTCGCCCCGGGCCCGTATGTCGCCAAGGTGGACGCGACCACCGGCGCGCAGATCTGGCGCACCTATCTGGACAATACCAACGCGTCGGGCAATTTCATTGCTACCGCGAACCTCAACATTCTTGCCAATGGCAAGATCGTCTTCGCCTGGACCAACAAGATCGTCCTGCTGGATCCCGATACCGGGCTGATCCTGAAATCGAACACGCTGCCGACGGGCGATACGCCGGTGGCGGATGTGAGCTTCAAGCATCTGACCATCGCGCCCGACGGCACGCTCATCCTGAAGACTCAGGCGCGGCCGACAGGCTCCACTGAGCAGGGCAGCATGGCGATCATCAAGGGCGTCCAGCAAGGTCTCAAGCAGGCGAACTCGGTGATCGCTGGGGTCGATTCGAACACGCTGGAAGTGCACGACTGGGTCCAGATGTCGGAGCCGGCAACCACGCCTCACGTCATCACGACGCTCGAGAGCAGGATCGCCATTTACATCTCCGCGAACGTTCACGCGTACCGCTACTTCTGGGATCCGAAGACGAAGAAACTCTCGAAGGACGAGGGCTGGGTCGTCCCGTATCTGCAGAAGGGACAGAGCACCGGGGACGCACCGACCCTCATGGGCGACTGGGTCACGATCCAGACCAACGGCATCGGCAGCAAGACGATCGCATCGAGCATCGTCGCCATCAGTCGAGACGACGCCAAGAAGATGACCACAGTCTTTCCCTTCGGGCCGCTCAAGGAGGGGGAGCAGAGCTTTGCGCCGCCGAAATCGGGCGGCGACCCCGAGAACAATCTGGTCTACTCGGCCGACATGGGCATCGGCAAGGTGGCCGGCGTCAGGATTGACCAAGCCACGGGCGAGATGAAGACGACGTGGGTGGTTGATGACATCACCAGCGGCTTCCAGCCCTTGATCGGTCCGAAGGACAAGCGGGTGCTGCTGGTTTCCCGGATGAAGAAGAACGTCGAGAAGGAGCCGCTCTTGCCCGCCCTGATCACCGGCAACTACAAGGAGCAGATCACGTGGCGGGACGCGGCCACGGGCCGGCTCATCGCCGAGTCGGATTTCTTCGAGGGGTTGACGGTCGGGGCGCTCATCACGCCCGGCTTCGGCGGCCGCGTGTACTTCCCGACCGGCAAGGGATTCATCACCATGCAGGTCATGCCGGCGCCCGCGTCACGATAGGCGCCGGAAGGGAAAGGAGAAGACAATGAGCTTCGCCGGGAAGAAACTCAATGCAATGGGTGGCAAAGCGAGAGCCTGCAGGCTCCTCTTGGCCTTGTGTTCGTTGCCCCTGGTCGGATACGCGGCCGAACCTCTGAAGCCGGGGCCGATCGCAGGCAACACCGTCTACCTCGACAAGGCGCGCGGCTATGCCTTCTGCGAGTTCGAGATCATCGAAGGCCGGCCGCCGAACCTCGTCGTGCAGATCTACAACACGAGCGGAACGGTGCCGTGTACCCCGGCCAAGTTCGGCCCGATCGACGCCAAGTCGCTGGCCAAGAAGATCGGTGCCGACGCGGTGATCAAGAACCCGACGCGCTGGTGGCTGATGGACAGCATGTGGTTGTACGACGCGGGCGAAACCCGCGATTTCGACGGCGTCAAGGCGACCTGGATGGCAAAGCTCAACCTCAATGCCGACCAGATGAAGGAGGGCGGCAAGCCGTTCGCCTCGTACAAGCCGACCGTCGTCGCCCGGCATTCGAAGTTCCTGTGGCTGAAGGGCTCGCAGGTCTATCTTCTGCGAGACCCGGACGGGAAGGCCTGGATCATGCAGGCCTACACCAATCTGGTCGACAAGACGCTGACCGCGGCCGATCTTCCGAAACTGGGTGGCAAGCTCAAGGTGGCGCCGGGATGGAAGTACGAGGTCAAGACGCTCGACCAGGACCTGACGTACATCCCGCCCGCAAGCACTGGCTATCTGACGCACGCGGTGGCGGACGACCTCCAGAATGTCTATCAGGGCTGCGGCTTCGACGACGCCTGCAACTACATTCCATAGGCCCGGATGGATTCTCCGAGGAACGTTGGGTGATGCTCGACAATCACCCGATGCTCGTCGTCCTCGCTGCGGCGGTCGCTGCGCCCCTGTTTGCCGAAATGTCCGTTGGGCGGCGAGTGCCAATCGTCGTACTGGAGGTCCTGCTTGGAATCCTCGTCGGGCCTCACGTGCTGGGATTGATTCACGGCGACGCGTTCCTGTCTGTAATGAAGGTGGTCGGCACGGCTGCCGTGCTGTTCATGGCGGGCATGGAAATCGACTTCGGACAAATCCGCGGCCGTCCGCTGTCGCTTGCGCTGGGCGGGTGGGTCGCTTCGGTCGGGTTGGCGTTCCTGACCGTAGCCCTGCTCCACGTGATCCCCGGCGTGCACGCTCCGATGATGGTGACGATCGCGCTGACCACGACGGGCCTCGGTACACTGCTGCCCATCCTGCGCGATGGCGGGCAACTCGAAACCCCGTTCGGACGCCTGCTGCTGGCGGCCGGCACGGTCGGCGAGGTCGGGCCCATCGTCGCTGTTTCCCTGGCGCTGTCCGATCGGTACAGCTCCTGGCAGGAGTTCGGATTTCTGCTTGCCTTCCTCGCGCTAGTCGTTCTGGCGACGGCCGTCGGCTTGGGCGCCCGGCCCCCCAAGCTGCTCGCCCTGCTGAACCGCACGATGCACGCGAGCACGCAGTTGCCCGTCCGCCTGGCGTTGCTCGTGCTCGCCACATTCGTCGTTGTCTCGGTGGAATTCGGATTTGAAAGCGTCCTGGGCGCGTTCGCCGCCGGGATGGTCGTGGGGCTCGCCACGCGCGGCGAGGAGGGCAAGGCGTTTCGCGTCAAGATCGATGCGGTGTGTTTCGGCTGGTTCACGCCGTTCTTTTTCGTCGGGACGGGCATCGCGTTCGACCTCGGGGCGCTCACCCGTGACGTCACGACGGTGCTCCTGATACCCACGTTGCTGGTGCTGTTCCTGGTGGTGCGCGGGGCGCCGGTGCTCCTGTACCGCAACGACATCCCGAAACCGGAGCAACTGCCCTTCGGGCTTTTCGCATCGGTCGCTTCGCTCGGGCTGGTCGTCGTAATCACCGAGATCGGGTTGAGGGCGAAGGACATGAACCGGGACGTTGCCCAGGCGCTGGTGGGGGCCGCCTTGCTATCGCTGTTGGTGTATCCGACGCTCGCCCGGGTCCTGTTGTCCAAGACGGCTCGGTCGGCGCCACTTGCCGATCGAGCGTAGCCAACATGTCGACAGCCGCGAGCGTACGACGGCGAGGGAAGCCGAGCTGACATGAAAAGATCCGGGCTCCTCAAGCTGGCGGGACTCGCCCTGATCGTTCTGCTGGCGGCTGCGGTCTATCTCCTGCTGTGGCCGGTGATCACGCAGAAGGTCGGGCATCGCCTCGCCGAGATCGGGCTCACGTCGAACGAAATCGCGGCCAACGGCCCGCTTCCTGGCGACGTGAGCCTGTATCTCAAGGAGCTGGCCTGCGCCGAAAAGCTTCCGACGCCGGGCTACTACCCCTCGATCAACGGTGCCGAGCTGACTGACGCGCAGCGCAGCGGCCTGTTCACCTGTGCGACGTTCACCGGCTCCTTCAGCGGCGCCAACAAGGTGTACGCGTGGCGGAGCGAGGACGGCTACCAGGGCGCCTCCTACCTCAACAACCGCAAACCCGGCGAGCTCTACATCACCGGGGGTGACTTTCCCCCGGTGAGCGGCCCGATACCCGCCGGCCCGTTCATCGCCAAGGCCGACGCAACCACGGGCCGGCAGATCTGGCGCACCTACCTCGACAACGGCAACGCCTCGGGCGCGTGGATCGCCAACACCAACCTCAACATCCTGCCGAATGGCCGGATCGTCACGGCGTGGGCGAACAAGGTCGTGCTGCTCGACGGCGACACGGGCCTCGTCCTGAAGCAGACCACGCTGCCCACTGGACCGACGCCGGTCGCCGACGCGAACTTCAAGCACCTGACGATCGCCCCCGACGGCACGGTGATCCTGAAGGACCAGACCCGGCCGACCGGCTGCACGCTGCAGGGCACCATGGCCATCCTCAAGTGCACGATGGAGGGCATGAAGCAGGGCAACTCGCAGCTGGTCGCCGTGCGTGCCGAGACACTGGACGTGCTCGACTCGATCGCGCTGCCGGAGCCGGCGACCGTGCCGCATATCATCACGACGTTCGAGGGCAGGATCGCCATCTACCTCGGCGTCAACAGCGGCGCGCTGCGCTACTTCTGGGACCCCGCGGCGAGGAAGCTCTCGCAGGACACGTCCTGGGTGGTCTCGCCGATGCAGAAAGGCCAGACCACATCCGACGCGCCAAGTCTCATCGGCGACTGGATCGTGCTGCAGACCAACGGCATCGGCAGCGAGACCGTCGCGTCCAGCATCGTCGCGGTCAGCCAGAAGGACCCCGCGAAGACGAACGTGATCTTCCCCTTCGGGGCGCTCAAGCCCGGCGAGTGGAGCTTCGCGCCGCCGAAGCCCCAGACCGATCCCGAGAACAGCATGATCTACTCGGCGGACATGGGCGTGGGCAAGGTGGCTGGCATCAGGCTCGACCAGGCCACCGGCGAGATGAAAACCGAATTCGTGATCGAGAACTCGACCAGTGCCTTCCAGCCGCTGATTGGGCAGAAGGACAAGCGCGTGCTGGTCCTGTCCAACTTCAAGCGCCGGGTGGCCAGCGAGCCGCTGAAGCTGGCGGTGTTCACCGGCAACTACTCCGAGCAGGTCACTTGGCGCGAGGCGGCCACCGGCCGGATCATTGCCGAGTCGGAGTTTTTCGAGCCGATGACGATCGGCTCGCTGATCACGCCGGGTTTCGGCGGCCGCTTCTACTTCCCGACCGGGAAGGGATTTATCACCATGCAGGTCATGCCGGCATCGTCGCCACGGAAGTAGGGAGAGAGGGAAGACCATGGACCGCCGATCATGCCGAGCTCGCGAAGACTGCACGCCACATCGGTGGCAGATCCTCCGGCCACGCGCGCGGACCGGGGAACGCTGCGGCCACGCGGGCGCGGTTTTCTCGATCTGGCTGGGTTCCAAGGCGCCGTCCGAGGACCTACGGAAGGGGATGCTCGGTTGACGATTCGGCGGCGTGGCGAAGAGGTGCTCAGACGTCGTTCACAGGGGCGATGTAAACGGGAGGCGGTGTCGCTGGCGCGGATGTTCCTCGGCGTCCTCCTCCTGCTGACACCCGCGGTCTGCGGCGAGGCGGCGGACCAGAAGGTGTCAGGTTCGCAGGAAGCGCCGGCACCGGCCCCGCCACCGCCTCCGGTGATCCCGCTCGCGGAGGTGGCGTCGCGGGCCACGGAGGTGGAGACGCTCCTGCGCACGCTCGAGGCGCTGGGGGCCACGAGCCGCAAGATCGAGGCGATCCAGAGCCAGCTTCCCGCGGAAAGCGCTCGTCTCAAGCTGGAGCTCCAAAGGACGCAGCAGGTTCTGCGGGGCCACCCGACGCTCGTGTGGCTCGAGGGAGCGCAGGAGCTCTGGAGGGAGTGGCAGCACCCGATGATCACGTGGCTCCATGAGCTCACGCAGCGGGCCACGTACCTCCAGGAAGGCCTGACCCGCCTGGCGAATGAGCAGCAGAGGTGGACCCAGACCCAGGACGCCGCGCGGGCGGCTCGGGCGCCGGAGCCGATCCTCCAGCAGATCGCCGAGGTCCTCGCCGCGATGGAGCCCGCGCAGAAGGCCCTCCTGGCCCAGCGCGCTACCGTGCTCGACCTCCAGAGCCGCGTCGCCCAAGGGGTGTCCCGCTGCCAGACGGCGCTGGCGCAGATCGACGAGGCGCAGAAGCAGGCGCTGCAAGGGCTCCTGGTGCGGGACCACCCGCAGCTCTGGAGCGGCGAGTTGTGGGGTGCGTGGCCCGAGAGCTTCCGTCGCGTCCAAGACAACGCCGCCGGCTGGTGGCTGGGAATCACCCTGTCTCTGCGCAATCCCGCCGAGGGCGGCGCGCCGACTGTGGTGTTGTTCTTGGTTCTGGCCGTCCTGCTATGGGCGGCGCGAGGCTGGGTACGTCGAGAGGCGACCGCCGAAGAGGCCCCGTCGTTCGGGGCCGCGGTGTTCGATCGTCCCCTCTCCGCTGCGCTGTTCATCGCGGTGACCGGCCACTTCTTCGTGTATGGGGTCGCTCGCCCCGTCGTGCGGGACCTGCTCCAGGTTCTGCTCCTGGTCCCTGCGATCCGCTTGACCACGCCGTTGGTGGATCCGCGAGTGGTCCCCGGCCTGTTCATGCTGGGGGCGCTGTTCGTCTTCGATACCGTCCGGCGTGTCCTGGTCGACGGGCTGGTCTTCGAGCCGGCGCTCTTGGCGGTGGAGATGCTCGCGGGCATCCTGGCGCTGGGGTACGCGCTGCGGAGCGGGGTTCTCCGGCACCCCCCCGCCGGGGTGAGGGAATCGGAGCGGCTGAGATCCCTCCGGGTGGGGGCCGGCCTCGTTCTGCTCCTGTTCGCCGCCACGCTGGGGGCCGCGGTTCTTGGGCATCTGCGCCTCGGGCGGTTGCTGGCCTCGGGCGTGCTCGGCAGCGCTTACGCGGCGCTGCTCCTGAGCGCGATCATCCGCGTATTGACCGGCGTGGCGGCGCTAGTCTTGCGGATGTGGCCAGTCCGCCGCCTCGGGATGGTCCAGCACCACCGCGCCCTGCTGGAGCGCCGCACGCACGGCGTGCTGGTCTGGCTCGCGGTTGGCGTGTGGACCCTCCGATCGCTGTCCTACGTCGGCCTGCTGGGGCCGGTGTGGGTCCTGGGGCAAAGCCTGCTGGCCGCCAAGGTGGAGCGGGGGGCGCTCAGCATCTCCGTCGAGGACGTCCTGGCCTTCGTCCTCACCCTGTGGGCGGCGTATCTGCTGTCCGCCTCCGTCCGCTTCGCGCTGGAAGAGGACGTGTACCCACGCATCGGCATGGCGCGCGGCCTGTCCTACGCCCTCTCGAGCCTGCTGAACTATGGGCTCCTCACCCTCGGATTCCTGGCGGGCCTGGCGGTGCTGGGCCTGGACCTCACCAAGCTGACCGTCCTGGCCGGCGCGTTCGGCGTCGGCATCGGCTTTGGGCTGCAGAGCATGGTGAACAACTTCGTCTCGGGCCTGATCCTGCTCTTCGAGCGCCCGGTCCACGTGGGTGACATCATCGAGGCGGGCGATATTCAGGGGACGGTGCGCCGGATCGGCATCCGCGCCAGCGTGGTGCGCACCTTCAGCGGCGCCGAGATCATCGTCCCCAACGCGCAGCTCGTCACGGAGCGGGTGACCAACTGGACGCTCAGCGATCGGCACCGGCGCATCGACCTGCCCGTGGGCGTGAGCTACAGCGCGCATCCGAAGAAGGTCATGGAGATGCTGGAGGCGGTGGCGCGCGCACACCACCATGTATTGCGGCAGCCGGCGCCGCAGGCGTTCTTCACGGGCTTCGGGGACAGCTCGATCAATTTCGAGCTGCGGGCCTGGACGGACCAGTTCGACCAGTGGTTCCAGATCCGGAGCGAGCTGGCCACGGTCGTCTATGATGCGGGGCACGCGGCCGGGCTCTCGTTCCCCTTTCCCCAGCGCGAGGTGCGTCTCCTTCAGGACCCCTCGGCCCCGCCCGCTGCGGGCCCACTACCGTCGCCCACGTGAGGAAGGCCTCGCGGCCAGTCACACCAGGAGCGCGGCAGCGTTGCGTCCGCTCCCGTCCTTCCTCCATGCGCCCCTGGGCGCGAGTCACTCATGACGCTGGCGGACACGGGTGAGAGGGCGCCGCCGCCGGTTCTCACCATCCCGGCGCAGTGACGTCGGAGCTCCGCGGAGGGCGCATACCATGGCACGACGAGACGAGGGCGGCACGGAGCGCAGCCTGAAGGGGGCCGGAGCGGACGGGTCTTTGCTCTCCGCCGCGGGCGTCGGCGCGGGAGCCGTGCTCGGCGGCATCCTTCGGGGAGGCCTGGCACTCTATCATCTCGGGGCGTTCACCGCGGACGTCGCGCCGGTGGTGCTCGCGGCGGTCGCGATCGGGATGGTCAACGGCGCCATTGGCGGCGCGATGAGGCGAGCCTGGCTCGGCGCGGTCGTCGGCGGAGCCGTCTCACTCGGTCTCTACTATCTGCTGCTCCCGCTCGTGATGTTCCTGCAGGTTCTGAAGGTGGGGACGGTTGCGCGTCCCGTCGAGGCGCTCGTGATCGGCGCGATCGCCGGCGGGCTCGGCGCCGCCCTGGGCGCACGGCGGGCCCGGTCCACCAGGTAGGCACACGGGACCCCGAGGGTTACATCCGGCGTCGTCCCGCCGGCACAAGCTGACGTTCAAGCTCGAACCGCAGCAGCTGACGGCCGAGGAGCGGCGCATCGGGCACGCGCTCGGGCAGCGGAACAACCGGGCGAGCGAGTAGCGTGGCGGCACGGTGCGAGGCCCCGCTCGAACGCTGTGCCATCGGGCTCCTGGGGGCAGGCTTCGACAGTAAGGATTTCCCCCGACTACGCTCCGGTGCTGTCTCGCACGGGGACCAGAGCCGGGATCAGTGACGGTGACGCTTCCGCCGCTTTCCGGCAGGGACGCGGGTCGCGAGCCATTGCAGCGCGCGGCGTGCCATCGGGGCCGTCTACCCACATGGGCATGCGGAGGATGCCGCCTTGCCAGGTATCCCCTGAGCGACGCGGCAGGCGAGCAAAGCGGCCAGCATGAGGGACCAACGCGGTCGGGCTTCGTGCCGGCGGGTTATGCGCGCGCTTCGGTCGGCACTCGCTCAAGGACGAGGGCGACGACGGCTCCCGCTCGGTCGAGCGCCTCCCGAACCTCCGACTCCTCCGGCTCGAAAGGTTCTCCGGGGTAGCGGTATCGCCATGCGTACTCCGTCAGCGATGCTGTCCCGCGCAGGTGCGGCTCGAGCGTTGCGTCGATGGCCACGCACTCGCCGCCGAGCTCCACGAGGTCGTGCGTCTTCCTGAACGGCTGATCGTGCCAGGTGAGGAAGGCCTTCAGCGCCTTTTCGACGGCCTGCTGACAGTGGAAGGCCGCGTCACCAAGCAAGGGCGGTGACGCAGCCAGGTCGATCTCGGCGCCGCGAAGGTCGGAGCGCGCCCGCGCCAACCAGGCGCGGGTGTCCGCCGCCCGCACCGGGTCAATTGGAATAGAGCACTCTCCCTTCGCGCTCCACCGTGGACGGCAAGGACGCACGGAGGTGAAGACGTTCGACGAAGGCTGTGTGGGTCCATATGAGGATATCGCCGGAGGTCGGGAGCCCCCAGAGGGCCTCGTAGGCCCTGGCGCTTCGCCGCAGGCCAAGGGGGACGTCGTCCCCGACGACCACGAGCAGATCGTAATCGCTGTCCGCTCTGGCTGTGCCTCGCGCGCGCGAGCCGAAGAGATAGATGCGTTCGGGCCGGTAGATGTCCACGAGGCGGCGCGTGATCTCCGCGAGGGTTGGATCGCCGACCGCTACGGCAGTCTGGCCGTCGGTCTTCATGGGATCGATCGCCATAGCAGCCACATTCTAGCAGCCTCAACGCCGCGTATCTGGTACCGAATTGACTCCTGTTGCCGGTTTGATTCGAGGCCTACGGCAGTCACGCTGCCCGCTTCACGATCGTGTCCCAACACCGAGGGGTCGGGTGTCCCGGCCTCTGGGGACCTTGGAGCAGTGACCCTCAGGTCGTACCTCAAGATGTCCGCACCACTCACTCGCATGGCCTGCACGCCCTTGAAGAGCCGCAGGAGCTGGTCCGTGCCGAAGGGGAACGACCAATAGTCCGACGGCCTTCCGTCGCATTGCGCGCCTCGAGGGCCTTGAGGAGATCGTCGACCAGGCAGAGGCGCGGATCCGGGGACGGGGCCAGGCCCTTGGCCCTGCGGTCCGGGTCGGCCCGCAGCATGTCCTCGGCAACGGACGGATCTGTGGTGATTGCCAGGTTGATCTGTCCCTGGCGATCTGGCAGGATCGCCGCGATGGGACTGTCCTCATCCGCACTGGGCGAAGACCGGTCATGAGCAGCAGGAGTCATATCTCCTGTCCTCCCCGGCGCGAGCTCGAGGACACTCGGGCGACTCGATGAGCACCTCAGGCTCCGAGGCCGAGCCGCCCACGGACGAGGCGGTACGGTTCGAACGCCTCCTGGCTGACCTCTCCTCGCGCTTCGTCAACCTTCCGCCTTCCGAGGTGGACCAGCAGATCGAGCAGGGCCTTCAGCAGATCGTGGAAGCCCTGGACGTGGACCGCTCCGGCCTCGCCGAGTTCTCCGAGGACGGGAAGGAGTTCATCGTCACCCACTCGTGGGCGAGGGAAGGGTACCCAAGGCTAACTGGAATCTTGCTCAGCGCGGAAGCCCCCTGGTACACGGGGATGCTGCTCAAGGGCGAGACGCTCGCCTTTTCTAGACTGGCGAAGGATTCCTGGGGGGGGAACGAGCGCGAAAAGGAGCTCGCTGCGAGCTTCCGGTTTCGATCCCACCTGTCGATCCCGCTGAGGGTATCCGGCCGGCCCCTGGGCGCTCTCTCAATCGCCTGCTTCCGACACGAACGGGTATGGCCGGCCGAGGTCATTCCCCGGCTCCGCCTGCTGGGCGAGGTATTCGCTAATGCCTTGGCGCGCCGGAACCAATGGGTCAGCCTCGAGCAGGCGCTGGCCGAGGTGCGGGAGCTCAAGGCGCGGCTGGAAGAGGAGAACCTATACCTCCGCAAGGAGATCGACGTGGCCGCGCGCGCGGGCAGCGGCATCGTCGGGGAGAGCGAGGCCATCAAGCGGGTGC
>WNGE01015951.1_pt1 | contig 12506 bp, 12 predicted proteins | sample 5400651 | NCBI WGS metagenome assembly WNGE01 (sample SAMN13153370, study PRJNA577476) | soil metagenome | isolation source: 60 cm soil or saprolite under grassland replicate 2 | place: USA:California | collected 2016-06-15 | reverse complement strand
CTTCGTCCCATTGCGTCTCGGTCATCTTGTGCAGCATCGCCGGACGGACGATGCCGGCGTTGTTGACCAGGATATCGACTCGGGCGAAACGCTCGCGGGTCGCCGCGACCATCGCGTCGACCTGGTCACGACGAGATACATCGCAACCAACGCCGATCGCTTCGGCGCCGCCGCTGCGGAGGGTGCTCGCCAGCGCGCGAGCCCGATCCTCGGCAAGGTCCGCGACACACACGCGCGCGCCCTCACGTGCAAAAGCCCCGGCCACGGCGGCACCGATGCCCTGAGCCGCTCCTGTGACGATCGCCGTTCTGCCCACGAGCTGCATCCGCGCGTCCCATACCCTTTGGCCATGCACGACGGCATGGTCCGGCTACTGTGCGAGAGCGCGCGCGAACCGGCCTTGATCCACGTCAACGAAGACGATCCGGTGCCATGCCTCCGGCGGATGTCGGCGTGGGATGCCTCCGTTCGATTTGCATCAGGCACTCGGCTTTCGCTTCGCTCCTCTTCGGGATTCCCTGTCCGGGGCGCGATTGTTGGGCGTCCGCGTCCGAGACTCCGCTTGATTGCGCTGTTGTCGCTCGATCAACCGCAGCATCGTGGCGAGCGTAATCGAGCTGAATGTCGCCTTGGCGATTTCGTCGATCTCGGACAGCACTGCGCCTAGCGCCCTGCCCACCGGAGTGAGGTCGCCAGGCTCGCGCCGGTCGGCGGCCGCCGGCGATAAGTCTTCGAAGGTGCGGATGACGTCCACAGCCGGCGGGCGTTGCCGGCGAAGCGGTAGCCGCCGCCCACGCCGCGGACGGACTCTACGACGCCCGCACGGGCGAGGTCCGAGAGGACCTTCGCCAGATGATGCGATGAAACGCCGTACTTATCGGCGATCTCAGCTGCAGAGATATGACGGTGCGGATCAGTCGCGAATTCGAGGACGCTGTAGAGCGCGAGCGAAGTATTCTTCTGCAGTTTCATCGCGTCTCGCCAGCGCGGATTGACCGCTCGCCGTCAGGTCCCAAGATCCATCTCCAACGGAATGAACGGCCCGGCCATCATGCCCTGGCTGCGAAAGAACGACAGGATCAGCGTGTTGTCGCGTCCGAGCATCGTGCGTACCTTGCGCACGCCCGCGCGCCGAAAGTTTGCGCAAATCGCGTCGAGCAGCCGGGTGCCGACGCCGGCCTGCCGGGATTCGGGCTTGACATCGATCGCGAAAACCCAGCCGCAGGGCGGAGATCCGAATTCCCAGTCGCGGACTTCGCCGATGACGAACCCGACGACGCGCTCGCCGGTATCCGCCACGAGGAATTGCCGCTCCACGTGCCCGGAGTCGCCGTAACGCTGGTAGATCGATCGCCAATAGTCGCGCTTCTCCAGTCCAGTCACCGTGGCATCGATGGCGATGATCTGGGACAGATCGCCACGCCGCACTGGCCGGACGACGATGGGATCCGGGGGTGCGGGGTTCCGGACGCGGATGGCGGCGCCAACCGTCCGGCGGCGCGCGCTCCGGCGCCTGGGTTTGGTGGTCGTCCGCGGCTTCAAAGGATGACGCAGATCAATTCAATAAGCGCATTTCGGTACCAGAATACACCATCTAGTCGACGGGAGGAGTTTGCTATGGCAGTCATCTGCAAGGCACGTGTGTCAATGCTGCTCGCGGCGATCGCGTTCGGCGGTGCGATCTGCGCCGTCGTGCCGGCGTCCGGCCAGGAACCGATTCGGATCGGGGCGTTTCTTTCCGTAACCGGGCCAGCAGCGTTTCTCGGCGATCCGGAGCAGAAGACGCTCGAAATGTACATCGAGCGCATCAATGCCGGCGGCGGCGTGGCAGGCCGCAAGCTGCAGCTCGTGGTCTACGACGACGGCGGCGACGCCGACAAGGCACGCACGTTTACCAAGCGCCTGCTCGAGCAGGACAAGGTAGACATCATCGTCGGCGGTTCGACTACGGGCACGACCATGGCCGCGATTCCGCTGGTGGAGCAGGCACAGGTCCCGTTCGTGTCACTGGCCGGAGCGGCGGTCATCATCGAGCCGACCAAGAAGTGGGTGTTCAAGACACCACATACCGACCGCATGGCCTGCGAAAAGATCTTTGCCGACATGCGCGGGCGCAGGCTCAGCAAACTCGCGTTGATCTCCGGCGGTGGCGGTTTCGATAAGTCGATGCGCGGCGAATGCCTGAAGGTCGCCGGCAAATATGGCATCGATATCGTTGCCGATGAGAGCTATGGCGCAGCGGACACCGACATGACCGCGCAGCTCACCAAGATCAAGGGGACGCCCGGCGTTCAGGCGGTGCTCAATTGCGGGTTCGGACAGGGGCCGGCGATCGTCACCAAGAATTACAAGCAACTCGGCCTCACCGTGCCGCTCTATCAGTCGCACGGCGTCGCCTCGAAGGAGTTCATCAAGCTTGCGGGCGACGCAGCCGAAGGCGTGCGCCTTCCCGCCGCAGCGCTGCTGGTCGCCGACATCCTTCCCGAGAGCGATGCCCAAAAGCCGGTGGTCGTCGCCTACAAGCGGGACTACGAGGCCAAGTACAAGTCCGACGTTTCGACCTTCGGCGGCCACGCTTACGACGGACTGATGCTCGCGGTCGACGCGATCAAGCGGGCCGGCGGCACCGACAAGGCGAAGCTGCGCGACGCCATCGAAAGCACGCACGGCTACGTCGGTACGGGCGGGGTGGTCAACATGTCGAGCGCCGACCATATGGGTCTCGATCTCACCGCGTTCCGGATGCTCGAAGTGCGCAACGGTGGATGGGTGCTGGTCAAAGAGAGCGCGATGTAACCGACGGAGCGCTGGAGATGGGCAGCCAGTGGACGCAGTTCCTCGCCGGCGGCCTGACCGCCGGCTCCGTCTATGCGCTGGTGGCGTTGGGCTATTCCATTATCTTCAACGCGAGCCGCGTCATCAATTTCGCCCAGGGCGAGTTCGTCATGATCGGCGGCATGAGCGCCGTATCGCTGGTTGCTACCGGCGTGCCGCTGCCGTTGGCGATCGCGGGCGCGGTCGTGATCGCATCCGTCGTCGGGCTGTTGCTGGAAAAGTTGGCGGTCGAACGCGCGCGGGGCGCGGATGTCGTGACGCTGATCATTATCACCATCGGCGCGTCGATCTTCCTGCGCGGCCTCGCGCAGCTTGTCTGGGACAAGGGAATCCATCCGCTGCCGCCATTTTCAGGCGACCGGCCGATTGCGGTGCTTGGCGCGACCATCGTGCCGCAAAGCCTGTGGGTTCTCGGCGCAATGGTCGTCATCGTCGCAGCCTTATCTTGGTTCTTCGGCCGGACGCTGCTCGGCAAGGCGATGCTCGCCACGTCGCACAATCGTCTTGCCGCACAACTCGTCGGTATCGATGTCGGCAAGGTGCTGTTCGCGAGCTTCGGCCTGGCAGCCGCGCTCGGCGCAATCGCCGGCGTGCTGATCGCGCCGATCACCTTCACGTCGTACGACGTCGGCGTCATGCTGGGACTGAAGGGCTTCGCGGCGGCGATCCTGGGTGGCCTCGGCAGTTTCGCCGGCGCGATCATTGGCGGGCTTGTACTAGGCCTGCTCGAAAGCCTGTCCGCGGGCTACGTCTCGTCCGCCTACAAGGACGTCGTCGCGTTCCTCATCATGCTCGTGGTGCTGTTTTTCCGACCCCGTGGAATCCTTGGCGCACTGCAAAGCGTTCGCGTCTAGCCGTCATGACGCAGCGAACCCCTGGTGGGCCAGCCCCCGCACCGGCGGAATGGCGTTGCTCGCGCTCATCATCGCGCTCGCACCGCTGGCGATCGCCAACAATTATTTCTACGATGTCGCGATCCTCGTCGGCCTCAATGCGATCGTTTGCATTGGCCTGAACCTGCTGATCGGCTATGCCGGGCAGATCAGCCTCGGCCACGCCGGCTTCTTCGGGCTGGGCGCCTACGGTTCCGCGCTGCTTGCCTCGCGATACGGCTGGCCGCCGCTCGCGGCGCTTGCTGCGGCGACGGCGGGTGTCGCGCTGCTCGCGTTCGTCGTCGGCCGTCCGATTCTTAAGCTTCACGGACATTACCTTGCGATGGCGACGCTCGGGCTCGGCATCATCGTCTCGATCGTCATTTCCACGGAAGACGGGCTGACGGGCGGGCCCGACGGCATGCCGGTCCCGCCACTGGCGTTGTTCGGGCTCGTCGTTCAGGGCGAGCGCAACTGGTATTGGGTGGTCGGCGGATGCCTACTGCTCGCGGTGTGGCTGGCGCAGAACCTTATCGAGTCGCCGATAGGACGCGCGCTGCGCGCCCTGCATACGTCCGAGATCGCCGCCGAAGTGGCCGGCATCGACAGCGCGCGACACAAGCTCATGGTGTTGCTGCCGCAGGTTCTGACGCTGCTGAAGGACTACGAAATGGTGGTCTTCGGCGCGTTGATGATGTTCACGATGATCTTCCTCCCGCGCGGCGTGGTGCCGACGCTGGCCGGTTATTGGCTGCGGAGGGCTCGATGAGCGCGCTGCGCGTCTAGCGCCTGTCGAAGGAGTTCGGCGGAGTGCGCGCCATCGACGATCTTTCGTGGCAGCCCCGACCCGGGACGATCCATTCGATCATCGGCCCCAACGGCGCCGGCAAGACCACCCTGCTTAACCTGCTGACGGGGGTCTATGTGCCGAGCGCGGGCCGCATCGTCCTCGATGAGCGCGATCTCACTGGCGCGCCACCGCACGAATTCGCCGCTGCCGGCATCGGACGCACGTTCCAGAACCTGCAGATCTTTTTCAACATGACCGCGCTCGAGAACGTCATGACCGGGCGCCATTTGCGCGAGCGCTGCGGTCTGCTGGCGGCACTCCTGCACGCGCCCCAGCTTGCGCGTGCCGAGCACGAATGCCGTGAACGGTCGCTGCAGCTGCTGCGCTTTCTCGGTCTCGAAGCTTACGCGTGGATCGACGCGGCGGCGATGCCGTACGGCGCGCTCAAGCGTCTCGAGATCGCGCGTGCGCTGGCCGGTGAGCCGAGCATGCTGCTGCTCGACGAGCCTGCAGCCGGACTCAATCCGACCGAGGCGCAGGAGATCGACGCGCTTGTCAAGCGGCTCGCCGCAATGGGCACGACCGTAGTGCTGGTCGAGCACAACATGCGCCTGGTGATGGGCGTCTCGGATCACATCCTGGTTCTCGACTACGGGCGCCTACGGCCGCCGCTTGAGCGAAGGAACGGCGGAGGAAGTCCGCGCCGACCCGCGCGTCATCGAGGCCTATCTGGGCGCTGCGGACCCACTGGAGGCCGGACATGCTTGAGGTCGCCGCGCTGTCCTGCCGCTACGGGCGTATTCCCGCGCTGGCTGACGTCGATCTCCACGTGGGGCAAGGTGAATTGGTCGCGCTCGTCGGCGCCAACGGTGCGGGCAAGACGACGTTGCTGCGCGTGCTCTCCGGAGTGCGGCCGGCGTCAACGGGCAGCGTGCACTTTGAGGGTTCGGACGTAACGCGCGCATCACCGCGTCACCGCGTGAAGATGGGCATCGTGCAAGTCCCGGAGGGGCGGCAGGTGTTCGGCCCGTTGTCGGTCGAAGACAATCTGCGCCTTGGCGCGTTCGTGCGGCCGGCCGTCGAGATCGTCGGCGCGCTCGAGCGCGTGTTCGCGCTGTTCCCGATCCTGGCGACAAAGCGGCGCGAGACGGCGGGAACGCTCTCGGGAGGGCAGCAGCAGATGCTCGCGATCGGCCGCGCCTTGATGACGCGGCCGAAGCTGCTCCTGCTCGACGAACCGAGCATGGGGCTCGCGCCGCGCATCGTGGCCGAGATCTTCGCGATCATCCGCTCGCTCAAGGACGCGGCGACGACCATCCTGCTGGTCGATCAGAACGCACGGGCGGCACTGGCGATCGCTGATCGTGCCTATGTGCTCGAAGTCGGACGCATCGCGCTCTCGGGCCGCGGTGGCGAGCTCCTCGGCAATCCGAAGGTGCAGCAGGCCTATCTCGGCTTGTGAACCGCATGCGTCCCCCGAACCACAACCAAGACCAACCCTGGAGAACCGGATGAAGGCTTCACTTGCACAAGGCGTGACCGCAACCTCGAAATTGACCGTCGACCGCGGACGCACGATCGACTTCATGGGCGAAAAAGCGCGCGTGTATGCGACGCCGATGCTCGTGCGCGACGTCGAGATCGCCAGCCGCGAGCTGCTTCTGCCGCATCTCGACCCGGGCGAGGATTCGGTCGGCACGAGGATCGAGCTCGATCATCTCGCCGCGACGCTGATGGACATGCCGGTCGAGCTCAAGCTGACGGTCGCCGAGGTCAAGGGCCGTGCCGTCGTGTTGGAGGTCGACGGTCGCGACAGTCTCGACTTGATCTGTCGCGGCCGGCATCACCGCTTCATTGTCGACGTCAAGACCACCGAGGCGCGCCTCGCGGCCAAGGCGGCGAAGGCCGGGCTCGCATGAGCGCTTTGCGCGACGGCACTCGCCACGTTCCGACGTACTGCTACCAGTGCGTCGCCGGGCCGGATCTGCTCACCGTCAAAGTCGTCGATGGGGTAGCTACCGAGGTCGAGCCGAATTTCTGCGCGGCAGGCGTGCACCCTGGCGGTGGCAAGGTATGCGTGAAAGCGTACGGGCTGGTGCAGAAGACGTACAACCCGCATCGCGTGCTGACGCCGATGAAGCGGACGAACCCGCGCAAGGGCCGCGATGAGGATCCCGGCTTCGTGCCGATCGGCTGGAACGAGGCGTTCGAGTTGATCGCCGAACGGCTGAACCGCGTGCGCGAGCAGGGGCTGACCGACGAATCAGGCTATCCGCGCATGGCTGCGAGCTTCGGCGGCGGTGGCACGCCGCAATCCTACATGGGCACCTTCCCGGCGTTTCTCGCGGCGTGGGGGCCGGTCGACATGGGCTTCGGGTCGGGGCAGGGCGTCAAGTGCTATCACTCGGAACACCTGTACGGCGAGTTGTGGCACCGGGCGTTCACCGTGTCGCCCGATACGCCGCTCTGCGACTATTTGATTTCGTGCGGCGCAAATGTCGAAGCGTCGGGAGGAGTCGTCGGCATCTGGCGCCACGCCGCTGCGCGTGCGCGTGGCATGAAGCGCGTGCAGGTCGAGCCGCACCTGTCTATTACCGGAGCATGCTCGGCGCAATGGGTGCCGATCAAGCCCAAGACCGATGCCGCATTCCTGTTCGCGCTGATGCACGTGCTGCTGCACGAGGTGCCGCGCGAGCGCCTCGACACGGACTTCCTGCGTCGGCATACCGCCTCGCCTTACCTCGTTGGCGCGAATGGCTATTTCCTGCGCGATCGCGCGAGCAGGAAGCCCTTAGTGTGGAACACCATTTCCGGGGCCGCCGCGCCATTCGACGCGGCCGATCTCTGCGAAGCGCTGGAAGGGCGATACGCCGCCGAGGCAGTCGAGATCGGCCCCGATGACGAGGTGCTCGGCGAAGGCCGGCTCGAGGGAGAAACGGCGCTCGGCAGGCTGGTCGCACACATGGAGTCGTATTCCCCAGAGTGGGCCGAGCGCGTATGCGAGGTGCCGGCCGCGACGATCCGCAAGATCGCGCTCGAGTACATCGAGCACGCGCGCGTGGGGGAGACGATCGAGATCGAAGGCATGCGTCTGCCGTATCGGCCGGTGGCGATAAGCCTCGGCAAGACGGTGAACAACGGCTGGGGCGGTTACGAGTGCTGCTGGGCCCGGACGATGCTCGCGGCGCTCGTGGGTGGCCTGGAAGTGCCCGGGGGGACGCTCGGCACGACGGTGCGGCTCAATCGCCCACTCTCCGAGCGCCTGAAGAGCGTGCAGCCCGGACCCGACGGTTTCATGGCCTATCCGATGAACCCGACGGACAAGGCGCGCTGGTCGGCGAAGCCCAACATCCGCAACGCGTACAAGACGATGGTGCCACTTGCTGCCGATGGGCCCTGGAGCCAGGCGCTGGGGCCGACGCAGTTTTCATGGATGTTCCTGGACGATACGCCAAAGGGGTTGCCGCGCGTCACCCTGCCGGACGTATGGATCGTCTACCGCACTAACCCGGCGATCTCGTTCTGGGACACGGCGGCGATCGGACAGAAGATGGCGTGCTTTCCGTTCGTGGTCGCGTTCGCCTACACGCGCGACGAGACGAATCACTTTGCCGACGTGTTGCTGCCCGACGCGACCGATCTCGAAAGCCTGCAGCTGATACGCATCGGCGGCTCGAAATACGTCGAGCAGTTCTGGGACCAGCAAGGCTTCGCGCTCCGCCAACCTGCCGTCCAGACTCTCGGCGAGGCGCGCGATTTCACCGACATCGCCACCGAGCTCGCGCAGCGCACGGGGCTGCTCGAAAAATACAACGCGTCCATCAACAAGGGCGCGGGCGGAGTGCCGCTCAAGAGCGAGCACGGTGACTTTACCCTCGATGTCGCTCGCGCTCACACGCGAGACGAGATCTGGGACGCGGTCTGCCGCGCCGCGAGCGCCGAGCTGAGCGACGGCGCGGAGATCCACGATCTAGCGTGGTGGAAGGAGAACGGCCTCGCGACCAAGCCTTTCCCGCGCACGGACTGGTATCTGTTGCCGACCTTGGTGGCGCGCGGCCTGCGTTTCGAGATGCCCTATCAGGAGCGGCTCAAGCGCGTTGGAGCAGAGCTTGGCCGGCGTTTGCATGAACACGACATGTACTGGTGGGACCGCCAGCTCGAGGAATATCAGGCGCTGCCGGTCTGGAAGGATTTCGCCGCGCCCTGGGAAGCGGCAGTCGCCGTCGCCGGGGGCCGACCGCAGGATTATCCGTTCTGGCTCCTTACCGCACGAAGCATGCAGTACGCATGGGGCGGCAATGTCGGCATGCAATTGATCAAGGAAGTCGCCGACAACGTCGCCGGCCATCGCGGCGTGATCATGAACACGAGCGCGGCGAAGCAACTGGGAATCGGCGAGGGCGACGAAGTCGAGATCGCGACGCCGATGCGCAGCGTGCGCGGCCGCGCGGTGCTGCGCCAGGGCATTCGCCCCGATACGCTGCTCATGATCGGCCAATTCGATCACTGGGCCACGCCGTTCGCCAAGGACTTCGGCGTGCCGAGCCTCAACACGCTGGCGACGATGTCGATGGATTTGACCGACGCCACCGGCTCGGGCGCCGACATCGTGCGCGTGCAACTGGCGAAAGCAGGCCCGTCCGTCGAGCCGCCGCGCACACCGATCTCGCGCAGCGCGGAGGTCCGACGATGACGCGCTGGGCCATGGTGGCCGATCTGCGCCGCTGCGTGGGTTGCCAGACGTGCACTACGGCATGCCGGCATGCCAATGCCACGCCGCCCGGCGTGCAGTGGCGGCGGGTGCTCGACATGGAATTCGGCGAGTACCCGAATGTGCACCGTGCGTTTGTTCCCGTAGGCTGCCAACACTGCGACGATCCACCTTGCATGCACGTGTGCCCGAGCAAGGCGACAAAGAAGCGTGCTGACGGCATCGTCACGATCGACTACGACCTTTGCATCGGCTGCGGCTATTGTGCGGTCGCGTGCCCCTACCAGGCGCGCTACAAGACGGACAAAGCGCTATTCGCCTACGGCGCGCCCACCAAGAGCGAAGCGAAGCGCCACGACGACGCGCGGCTCGCGGTGGCGACGAAATGCACGTTTTGCGTCGATCGCATCGATGCGGGCGTCGAGAAGGGCCTCACGCCCGGGATCGATCCGGAGGCGACACCCGCCTGCGTCAACTCGTGCATCGCCAGCGCCCTCGCCTTCGGCGATCTCGATGATCCGCAGAGCAATGTGTCCGAGCTTCTTGCCGAAAATCGGCATTTCCGGATGCACGAAGATCTCGGCACCGGGCCCGGATTCTACTACGTGTGGGACAAGGCATTGCCATGAGCTTCGGACCCGCACCTTGGCAGCAGACGAATTGGGATTGGCGTGCCGCGGGCAACTTCATTTGCGGCGGAGCCGGCGCCGGTCTGATCGTTTTTGCGGCGCTCTCCGGTGCCGTGGCACCGGCATTTACGGGGCTCGTGCTGGCCGGCCTCGCGCTGGTGGGATTAGGTCTTTTCTGCGTTTGGCTGGAGATCGGCCGGCCGTTGCGCGCGCTCCACGTGTTCTTCAATCCACGCACCTCATGGATGACGCGCGAAGCGTTCGCTGCGGCGCTGCTGTTTCCCGTCGGCCTTGCCGCGGCAGCGGCAGTGCCCGGTTGTGCGTGGGTGGCCGCAGTGCTCGCGCTTGCATTCGTCTATTGCCAGGGGCGAATGCTGCAGGGGGCCAAGGGCATTCCGGCATGGCGCGAGCCGTTGCTTTCGCCGCTGATCGTGGTTACCGGGCTCGTTGAAGGCGCGGGGCTGTTCTTCGTTACGACGCCGCTGCACAGTGAAGGCACGCAGCCGCTGTTTGTGCTCTTCGGTGTGCTGGTACTCGCACGCATCCTCGTCTGGCTCGCGTACCGGCGCCGGCTCGCCACTGCGGCCGCGCCGCAAGCGCAAGCGGCTCTCGATCGCGCGGGGCGGTGGCTGCAAGTCGCGGGAACGCTCGTGCCTCTGGCGCTGATCGCGGCAATGGTGGCCGGTGCGGCGTCGGCCGCTCAAATTCCGCTGATTGCCGCGCTCGCCGGACTCGTGGCGGCTGCAGCTGGCGCGTACACGAAATACACGATCGTCACGCGCGCCGGATTCAACCAGGGTTTTGCGCTCGCGCATCTGCCGGTGCGCGGCGCGCGTCCCTGATCGACAACGTTAACGACTTGAGGAGGCCCCATGGGCGCAACGACGATGGCGGAAGTCGGCATCAGGACCCATGTTCGACCCCGCTTTTTGTTCCAGCGCGAGCTGGAGACCATGCCGCGCGAGAAGCTCGCCGCGCTGCAGCTCCAAAGGTTGCGCGCGACGGTAACGAATGCGTATGACAACGTGCCGATGCATCGCGTGCGACTCGACGCGGCCGGTATCTCGCCTGACGACGTCGCGAGCCTCGCGGATCTTGAGCAATTGCCATTCACGCGCAAGTCCGACCTGCGCGATCACTATCCGTTCGGCTTGTTCGCGCGGCCGCGCGACACGCTCGCCCGCCTGCACGCGTCGTCGGGAACGACCGGCAAACCCACCGTGGTCGGCTACACCGCAGATGACCTCAACACCTGGGCAGATCTGATGGCGCGTTCGCTTGCCTGTGGCGGTGCGCGGCCGGGTGATCTCGTTCACAACGCCTACGGCTACGGGCTGTTCACCGGCGGCCTGGGCGCGCATTACGGTGCCGAGCGGCTCGGCGCCACGGTCGTGCCGATGTCGGGCGGCTCGACGGAGCGGCAGATCGCGCTGATCCTGGATTTTGGCGCACGCGTGCTGTGCGCGACACCGTCGTACGCGCTGGCGATTGCCGAGCTTGCGGAGCAACAGGGCGTCGACCTGACCCAAAGCACGCTTGAGATCGGCATGTTCGGCGCCGAGCCGTGGAGCGATGCGATGCGGCGCGAAATCGAGGCGCGGTTGGGCCTCAAAGCGATCGACATTTACGGACTGTCGGAAATCATGGGCCCCGGCGTCGCCTGCGAATGCGAGTGCCAGGCCGGCCTGCATGGCTGGGAGGATCATTTCCTGTTCGAAGTAATCGATCCCGAGACCGGGCGTGCGGTGCGCGAGGGCCAGGCGGGCGAGCTCGTGATCACCACGCTGACCAAGGAAGCGCTGCCGATGCTGCGCTACCGGACGCGCGACATCACCCGCGTCACGACCAAACCGTGCGACTGCGGGCGGACGCACTTGCGCATCCTGCGCATCACGGGACGCAACGACGACATGCTGATCATCCGCGGCGTCAATGTGTATCCGTCGCAGGTGGAAGCGGTGCTGATCGGTCTACCCGGCATCGCGCCGCATTACCAGCTCGTTGTCGAGCGCCGCGGCAGCCTCGACCATCTGACCGTCGAAGCCGAAGCGCAACCCGGCGTCGACGCCGCGGCCTACGCCGCCGCTGCGCGCCAAGTCGCCCACCACATCAAATCGCTGATCGGTCTCACCGCGGACGTGTTCGTGAAAAAACCGGGCGCGATTCCGCGCTCGCAGGGCAAGGCGGTGCGCGTACGCGACCTGCGACCGAGAGAATGACCGATGACCAAACGCCTCGTCTCGCTGACGGTCAACGGACGCGCGCGTGAGGACGCGGTTGCCGATCACCTGCTGCTGCTCGACTATCTGCGCCAGACCGCGGGGCTGACCGGAACCAAGCAGGGCTGCGACGGCGGCGAATGCGGCGCCTGCACGGTGCTGATCGACGGCGAGCCGCGGCTCGCCTGCATCACGCTCGCGGCGAGCTGCGAAGGCGGGCACGTGGAAACGATCGAAGGCCTTGCGATCGATGGCCGCATGAGTCGCCTGCAGCAGGCGTTCCACGAAAAGCTCGGCACGCAGTGCGGCTTCTGCACGCCGGGGATGATCATGGCCGCCGAGGCGCTGCTGCGACGCTGTCGGAGCCCGACCGAGGCCGAGATCCGCGAGGCCCTATCGGGCAACCTCTGCCGCTGCACCGGCTATGTGAAGATCATTGAATCGGTGCAG
>WNGE01007328.1_pt1 | contig 12507 bp, 9 predicted proteins | sample 5400651 | NCBI WGS metagenome assembly WNGE01 (sample SAMN13153370, study PRJNA577476) | soil metagenome | isolation source: 60 cm soil or saprolite under grassland replicate 2 | place: USA:California | collected 2016-06-15 | reverse complement strand
TGGATCTCCTGCAAATGGGGGCCTATCACGTTTCGGTGCTGATCTGGTTGTGCTTCGCGAGAGTGCGAGAAGAGGTCACCTCAGTCTCCGCAGTTGTTTCTTTTCCGGACGCTCGTAAGTGGGCTGTTGAACTGAGGAGATTGATATGGTCATGATTCCGGTGATTGCTTTAGCCACAGCGGCGGTGGCCTTTTTGCTCTTTCTCTCTTACCAGGTCTGGTGGCAATTGGGGAAGGCAGGGGAAATCGAGAATCTCTTGCCGTTGGATCTGGAAGCCTTCCGCAATCTGACCGATCCCGAAGAGGTGCGCTTCCTCCGAGTCAACCTGTCGCCAAAGGAGTTCAGAAGGATTCAACGAATGCGCTTGCGTGCCGCGGCGGTCTACATCTCCGTCATCTCACACAACGCCGGCAGACTGGTCGTCATTGGCCGGTCTGTGAGTGCTGATCCGGACGCGGAAACTGCGGCCGCGGGACGCGGAAACTGCGGCCGCGGGACTCGATGTCGTCCATCGTGGGTTACAGTTGAAATTGTGGTGCTCATTGTCGCTCTTGAAATTAAACGTAACCATGATTTGGCCGACACTTCCGTCTCCATCGGGCAAAATCGCCGACCGGTACCTTGATGTGAGTTCCCTGACGGCCGCTCTACCCAGGAAGCTAGCCGCATAACCGCGCCGGCATCAGCTTGAGCCATCTTCTCTCGTGACGGTGATGCTCTCCGCGGAACAAGTAGCTTACCTGGGTAGTGGCTCAGTTTCAGAGTCTCGACTGCCTCTTGCTTAGCGGGCTTTGCGGCCTTTTTTTGCGAGCTTTGCGGTTAAAGGTCTTAAACCGCAAAGTGCGCCAAGGACTTCGCTAAGGACGCAAAGAGACCTCCGGACACGCGCAAACTGCACCACTGCCCTTACCCGACGCGGCTTTACGTTTCCAAGTCCGATCTGTCACACTGACCACTGATCACCGATCACCGACCCCTGATCTCATGGGCAAGATTCACGTCCTTCCGGAACGAGTTGCGAATCAGATCGCCGCGGGCGAGGTGGTGGAGCGTCCGGCGTCGGTGGTGAAGGAATTGCTGGAGAACGCGCTGGATGCGGGTTCCACGCGCATTCGTATTCTCGTCGAGGCGGGCGGGAAAAAACTGATCCAAGTCACCGACAACGGCTGCGGCATGGTGAGGGACGATGCCATGCTCGCGTTCGAGCGGCACGCGACCTCAAAAATCAAAGATACCGAAGACTTGCTGAGCGTGGCCACTCTTGGGTTTCGCGGCGAGGCGTTGCCCTCGATCGCTTCGGTGGCGCGGCTGCATCTGGAAACGCGCGCGGAAGAAGAAGCCGCCGGGACCGTGATTGAGATCAATGGCGGGAAGATCATCCGAGTGGAAGAAGCGGGTCTGCCGCTGGGCACTTCGATCGCTATTCGCGATCTCTTCTTCAATACGCCGGCGCGCAAGAAATTTCTGAAGTCGGAGTCGACGGAATTGTCGCACATTGCGTCCCTGGTAACGCACTATGCGCTCGCGCATCCTGACAAGCATTTGGAGTTACACTCGGCGACCAATGCCCTGCTGGTAGCGCCCCCGGTGGCCGATCATCGCGAGCGGGTGTACCAGGTATTTGGACGCGAGATGCTGGACCAGTTGATTCCGCTGGCGGCGATGCAACCGCTGGAACGCGTAGGACTGCCGCAGCCTCCACCCTGGCGGCGGGTGGACGCATTGGACGGGCGGGGCGCCCGTCGCTCCACCGACACTTTGGAGGATGACACCTCGCGGGCAGAGCCTGCCCTGAGCTTGTCGAAGGGAGTGCCCGCGCCACACGTGCCTGCGCCGCACGATTTTGGCGAGTTGCGGCTGCACGGGTTTGTTTCCAAGCCGGAGATCCAGAAGCTCAATCGCAATTCGATTTTCATTTTTGTGAACGGGCGGCTGATTCGCGACCGGCTGATTCAGCATGCGCTGACCGAGGCGTATCGAAATATTTTGCCGCCCACGGTGTTTCCGGTGGTGCTGCTGTTTCTGGAGGTGCCGACCGCGGAAATAGACGTCAATGTGCATCCGTCGAAGACCGAGGTGCGATTCCGGCAGGGGACGGCGGTGCACGATTTCGTGCGCGAGGCGGTGCGGGCGGCGCTGATGAAAGCGCGCCCAGTGCCGCAGTTTCTGTCCGAGATCCATGCCCAGCCGACGGCCACTCCTGCACTGACGCCCGGGGCTCGCGGTGGGGACGGCGCCCGGCGCGATCTGTACGAACCAGCCGCCGCGGGTTTTGCGCTGCAGACGCCTTCGATTCCGCCTTCCACCGCGCATCTTCAATTTGAAGGTGGGATTCCGGTCGAGGCCAACGCGGCGGTTTCGCTGGCGCGCGCGCCGGAGAAGGCGATTCCCGATCACGGCTGTGCGCCGCCGATCGTGCAAGAGCCGCAGACCCCGCCGACGCTGGAATCGCTGCGCACGTTGAAACCGCTGGGGCAGATTCGGAACTCGTTCATTCTTGCGGTCAATGAAGATGGGCTCTGGATCATCGACCAGCATGTGGCGCATGAACGCGTGCTGTTCGAAAGAGTGCTGCGGCAGCGGGCGGCGCAACACGTCGAGAGCCAGCGCCTGCTGATGCCGCTGGTGATCGAACTGACTCCGGCGCAGCAGGCTGTTTTCAGCGAGATCGCGGAAGAACTAGCGCACAACGGCTTCGAAGCGGAACCGTTCGGCGCGCGCAGCGTCGCGCTGAAGATTGCCCCGGCGGGTGTGGACGCTGCACAGATCGAGCCCATGCTGAACGAAATCTTCGAGCAGCTCACGCGCGCGGATCAGGCCATCAATCTGGAGGCGGTGCGCACGCGGATCGCCGCGTCCATCGCCTGCCATGCGGCGATCAAGGTCAACATGCCACTCGAGCAAAACAAAATGGAGTGGCTGCTGGCCGAACTCGCAAAGACGCAGCACCCCATGACTTGTCCGCATGGGCGACCCGTCGTGTTGCGATACTCCATGCAGGATATTCAGAAGGCGTTCAAGAGAATTTAGCCGTCAGGTCTCAGCTCTCGGCTGTGCCATCTGAGCGTGGCGGCATGTTTTCGTCGAAGGTGCCGGCTTAGTGGTCAGGCCAAAAGCTTAGATTGGGAAACTGAGAGCGGATAGCTGACAGCTGAATCCGTGTGTTCTAATCGAAATCATGACCGATCCGGAACTTCGGCATGCGCGCGAGCACAAGTGGCATCTTGACGGGCATGCAGTGCGCACGCTCGACGACGCTCGCTCGTTTCTCGAGTCGGTCGGATTCTGCCTGATGTATCCGCTGCGCCCGGCGGTGCTGGTGCCGACTTTCGTAGGAGCGTGGGTGGGAGCGGACGACCGCTTGCCGACGTGGCAGCACGTGTTTTCCGATCCCCGCGCCAAGGACGCTACGGATCTCATGGTGCGTGCGTTGCGGGACAAAGCCGCCTATGAGGCTCCGCTGTTTGACGAGAACAATGCCTTCCTGCTGGCGGCCTCGGTGTTTCCTTACTTTTATGCGTTGGTGGGGGAACGCAATCCGAAGCTGGCGCCCGCGCCCGGCACGCACTCAGGATGCTCGCAACTCGCGTGCGACGCTTTCCAGATCATTCGGCAGCATGGGCCCATCGCAAAAACAAAGCTGGGTGAGATGCTGGGGGGAGCGCTTTCGGTCTCGGGCCTGGACCGCGCCCTGAGCGAACTGTGGGCGAAGCTCCGGATTACGCGCGTCGATTACACGGAGGCGGAAGGCTCGGTGTGGGACGAACTGCCGCGCTGGGCGCCGGACGCGGTGCGCGCAGGTGTTGGCATTTCGGTCGGGGAGGCCCTTTCGGCCCTGCTGTCGAAGTATCTGGACTGCGTCGTCGCGGTGGAGCAGGGAGAAGTGGAGGCTTTCTTTTCCAATTTCCTTCCGCGGTCGCGCGTGAAAGAGGCGATCAATGCGCTGCTGTCGGCGCGGGAGTTGAGCTTCGTGCACGTGGGAAGTAAGTCCCTCTTGCAGGTGACGCCGCCGAAACAGGCGTACGTTCCCCGGCCAAGTCCACAGAAAGTGGGAAGCTAGGTCGATCCTCGTTTGGGTTTGAAACGGGAAAAGGGGGCCGCAGTATTGCCGTTCTGGCTGCTTTCCTCGTGTTCCGGAGCCTGCCCTGAGCGAAGTCGAAGGGTGACCCCTGTGGTTCAGCCCTTGATCGTTCCGCCGTGTACAATGCTTCCTTCCCACGATGACGCACCCCTCCCCACGCAAACTGATCATTGCCATTGACGGCCCGGCCGGCGCGGGCAAGAGCACGATTGCCTCTCGGCTGGCACGCAAACTGGGCTACGTGAACCTGGAGAGCGGCGCCATGTACCGGGCGCTGGCGCTGAAAGCGATCGAGTGGGATACGTCCTTCGACGACGAAGAGGCACTGCTGAAGATGGCGCATGAGTCGCGGATCGCGCTGGAACCGGCTATCGGCGGGAACCGGGTGCTGCTCGACCAGCGCGACGTGTCTTCCCGGGTCCGCGAACGCGATGTCACAGAAGCAGCGTCGAAGGTGTCGCTGCTTCCCAAGGTACGCGAGTGGATGGTGGCTCGCCAGCGCGAGATGGGCATCGGCGGCGGGGTGGTGATGGAAGGACGCGACATCGGGAGCAAGGTTTTTCCGGATGCCGACCTGAAAATTTTTCTGGATGCCGATCCGGTGATTCGCGAGCAACGGCGGTTGGATCAGCAGAGAGTGAAGGGCGCCCCGGCGGAAGCGATGGCTGCCGAGCTTCGCGAGCGCGACCGGCGCGACCGGACGCGGACGGCGTCTCCGCTGGTGGCAGCGCCGGATGCGGTAATGCTGGATTCGACGCATTTGAGCGAGGACCAAGTCCTGAAGCGGATCGAGGCGCTGGTGAACGAGAAGCTTGCGGCACGTCACGAGTAGCTGGTTTCTCGTTGCTGGTTCTTAGTTCCCGGTCTTTCGCTTTTTTCCGCGCTGGCAACGAAACAATGCCACTGGATTCTGTGGGTGTTCACTGGCGATGGAACGAGGGCTCAGCCGATGTTGAGTGGAAAGACTTCATTCGATTTCTGGAGTCAAAGAATCAATTCCTTCTTTACTCGTCACCTGCTTGCTTCAATATCGTGCCGAAACGTGTATTGACGCCCGAACAAACGTCCGAGTTCCGTGCGCTTCTTGCACAAAATCGGTTACACAGTATCGATGAGATAACAGAAAACTGCCGGAGCCAATTGTCATGATGCAATGCCACGATCGACTACTTCGGCGCGGGGCTGGAGTTGCCCATATCGACCACGACCTTCCACGAGCCGTCTTTCTGTTTCTTCCAGATTGAGGTGTATTTGCCGTAGTAGGTAACCGGTTTGCCTTCTTTGTCTTTGGACTTGAAGACGAAGTTGCCGTAGGTGTAGCCGAGGTTGCCGGAAGCGGCCATGTCGGCTTTGACGGGGGTCCAGGTGAGGGACGTGCCTTCGGGCCACGCGGGCTCTTTGCTGATGGCGTCTCTGGTCGCGATCCCTCCACCGTCTTCGAGTTCGACACCGTCGTCGGCGAAGTAGGTGACGAAGGCCGCGCGGCCGTGTTCAGCTACAGCCTTGGCGAAGTCGGCTTCGAGTTGCACGAGGAGATCGGAGCCTGGGGCGGATTTCTGTTTGGTGGCGAAGGATGAAGTCGAAAAGAGGCTGACGAGAAGGAGGAAAACGACTGGCGATTTTTTCATGAAGGTTCCTGGTGCCGCAACGGCGGCAAAATGATTGATACAAAATCCGGCGATTACCTTACCACGTCCGCAGGCGGCGAACGAAGCGATGGCACTGGCGGGTGTTGGGGCGAGCCAAAACGAGGCACTGGGTGGAGCAGGGTTTTCAGCCCTGCATTTGGGATGTGCATTTCGACGAGCGGCTTTCAGCCGCTGAGGTACATCATGTTGAGGAGTCCGCAGAGTAACCTCGGTGGCTGAAGCCCCCATGTTTCTTGCCTATTCCTGCAGGCCTGAAGGCCTGCTCCGCCCTGGGCGTGAAGAGTGCAGGTTAGGGCTGCTACACTTTCTCTCCAGCTATGAACGTCGTGAAAGCTTCGCTCTCTCTCCTCCTTCTGGCAGGCCGGATCGCCTGGACGCAAACTCCCGCTGCGCCCCAATCCGCAGCGGCCGATTCAGGCGCTCCGCAGCCGGCGGCCATCCAGCCTCGGATCTCGGAAGCGAAGCACGTGCGCAACATTCGGCAGCTGACGTTCGGCGGGTCGAACGCCGAGGCTTACTTCTCTCAAGATGGAAAGAAGCTGATTTTCCAGTCGACCCGCGACAACCTGCAGTGCGACCAGATCTTCACGATGAACGTGGACGGGACGAATCAGAAGATGGTCTCGACCGGCAAGGGGCGCACGACGTGCAGTTACATTTTTCCGCACCAGGACAAGATTCTTTATTCATCGACGCATCTGGCGGATGCGGCCTGCCCGCCTCGTCCCGACTATTCGAAAGGGTACGTATGGGCGGTGTATCCAGGGTTCGATATCTTCACCGCTAAGCTGGATGGCTCGGATCCGAAGCGGTTCACGACAACTCCGGGCTACGATGCGGAAGCGACCATTTCGGAAGACGGGAAGAAAATCGTCTTCACTTCCCTGCGCAATGGCGACCTCGACATCTACACAATGAACGCGGATGGCAAGCACGTCCAGCAAGTCACGCAAGAACTGGGCTACGACGGCGGGCCGTTTTTTTCTCCCGACCGGAAGTGGATTGTGTATCGCGCCTATCATCCGACAACCGGCCAGGAGATCGCGGATTACAAGGAACTGTTAAAGCAGAACCTGATCCGTCCGGCGACCCTCGAACTCTGGATCATGAAGGCCGATGGCAGCGGCAAGCGGCAGCTGACCAACCTGAATGCGGCGAGCTTTGCGCCGTCGTTTTTTCCGAACGGCGAACGGATTATTTTTTCGACTAACATGGGCTCGACCGGCGGCATGGGAAACTTCGAGCTGTATGCCATCAATGTGGACAGCACGGGGCTGGAACGCATCACCTACAGCGATGGTTTTGACGGTTTCCCAATGTTCAGCCCGGACGGCAAACAGCTGGTCTGGATTTCGCATCGGAATGGGAAGGAGCAGCACGAGACGAATGTGTTCATTGCGGATTGGGTACCGTGAGGTCTGAGGTCTGATGGCAGAGTGAAGAACATCGAGTGTCTGCTGGAACGATGAAATCCCCGGTTCTTACCTCTGCAATCTGACTTGTGCAAACTGGGTTTCTATGAAGCTTCATCAATGGGCAATCGGCGGGCTGCTTCTCACGCTGGTGATCCTGGCGGTCGCAGCCTTTATTGCCACCGAAGACACGGGCACTCCAGCCAAAGCGTTGCAGTCGACGTCAGCCCAAACCGGCCTGGTGGATGTGCTCCCCTTGACGACGGCCCGCGGGCTTGCCGCGCTGGCTGTGACCGCCGAAGAACAACGGCTCGCGCAGGAGGCTGCGCGCATCGCCGACCACGAGGTCGATCTCGCGTTTGCCGATGCCCTGCGCGAAGCGAGAGAGCACACCAGCGACCAGGATCCCAAGTACCGCGAGTTGAATGCGCGGATCCACGACGCGCAGACGGCCCTCAATGAAGACAAAGCGCAGATTGCTCAGCTCAAGGCGAAGTTGGCTTCGGCGAAGCCCGCCGAACAGGACAGCCTGCAGGACCAGATCGCGCTGCTCGAGGCGCAACAGGCGCCCGACGAAGGCGACCTCGACGACTCCGAGCAGGACTTGATCCGGGCGGGCGGCAATCGCGAGGGGGCAATCCAGCGCCAACGAGAGGCGCACGAGGCGAACGAAGACCACCTGGCTCAGAACCCGCCGGCGCCTTCTCAGGGCCACCCGGTTGATCTGGCGGCCTCGAATTTTGCAGGCCAGGTCCGCGCCTGGATCTGGCTGAAGAACAAGCGAGCGAGTTTGGAGGCGGCGCGGCGCAAGGTTCAGGATCTCGCACAAGGTTTGCAAGCGCAGCACGACGCTCTCGAGCGCCGGGTGCGCGCCGAGCAGCCGCAGAAACAGCAGACGCGGCAGCGGGCGAGTGGACTCCGTGAAAAAGCCGCTCAAGGCGCGCCCTCCAAAGAAGCGGCCGCAGCGGCTGTCGAGTCTTTTAAGCATTATTCCAATGACCAGAAATTGCTCTCCGGTCTCAGCAAGCAGTTGCAGGACCAGCAGGAGCTTGGCAATGTCTACCGCAACTGGATCGAACTGACCGCCAGCCAGCAACGCGCCGCCCTGCACGGCATCTTGCGGTCGCTGCTTTGGATCCTGCTCATTCTCTTTCTCATCTACGTCGCAAGCCGCCTCATCGATCGCGTCTACATCGAGGCTGCCCCGGAGAAAAAGCGGCTGCTCACCCTGCGCGCCGTGTTGCGATTCGCCGTGCAAGCCGTGGGCCTGCTTTTGGTAGCCTTCGTGATTCTTGGCACGCCCGCCCAGATGCCGACCGTCCTGGGCCTGGCCGGCGCGGGGCTGACCGTTGCCCTCAAGGATTTCATTGTCGGCTTCTTCGGATGGTTCGTGCTCATGGGCAGCAACGGCATTCGGGTGGGCGACTGGGTCGAGATCAACGGGGTGGTCGGCGAAGTGGTCGAAATCGGGTTGTTGCGCACGGTGCTGCTGGAAACCGGCAACTGGACCGACACTGGACATCCCACCGGCCGCAAAGTCGCTTTCGTGAACAGTTTTGCCATCGAGGGGCACTTCTTCAATTTCTCGACTGCGGGGCAGTGGCTCTGGGACGAACTCCAGGTGTTGATTCCGGCTGACCGCAACCCCTACCAACTGGTCGAGGCAGTGCAAAAACTCGTGGAGCAGGAAACCCGGGCGTACACCTCATTGGCGCAAAAGGAATGGGAGAAGTCCGCCAGCCACTATCGAGTGCAGTCGTTGTCCGTTGCCCCCGCGCCTCATCTACGGCCCACCGCAGGCGGCTTGGAGATGCATGTGCGCTACATCACCAGCGCCAATGAGCGCTATTCCATGCGGGCCCGCTTGTACGAGGAGATCGTGGGCCTGCTGCATGGGGAGGAGAAGGGGCAGCCGTCGGTGGGGCCGACGCGGAGTGCGTGAGCAGGAAAGCCGGAACAGATCCTAAGCTCTCCGCCTGTAGTGTCTCGCAAGTTCGTGGCATAAATCCACGCTGTCATCCTGAGCGAAGCGAAGGACCCATGTATTTGAATTCGCGATGCATAAGCTCTTTCGCGGTCGACAATTCAGGAAATGTTCTGCTGGCCGGAGTCCGACCTCTCCTGGCACCCCGCCCAAGCTGCCTGACTCTCTCTGAGAAGCTGATCTTTGATTTTCGCGGTCAACCGCGAGGTCTTTAGTACCTCGCGCAGGAGTGGAGCGGGAATTCCGTGGCTGAACTCAAGCGCGCGGGCGAGCGACAGATACTCAGTCCGTAGAAGTGCGCACCGTACTTCCCTGCGATGAGACCACTTCGCGTGCTGCACAGCTTGTACGAGTGTGGCGCTGGCCTGGGGGCGAAGGACGGCCTGGATGACAAAGGCTTCTGTCAGGCGCGGATTTTCGAGGGCAATCCGCATCACGCGCGCTTCACTGTCGAGCAGGAGCGCTCCTGCGACCCTGCCCGACGCGCGGCGCGCCAGTGACAAACGCTCGCCCAGGGTGATCGTTTTCACGCGTGCGATGAGGACTTTGTCGACCGCGACTTTCACATCGGCGGGCACGGTGGGCGAAAGCGCGACTTTCAACAGATCGAAGGTGTAGAACTGGCGGGCCAGCGGCACCGAGACGTGGCGCGGGGTATGCGCATGCGTGACCAGAGCCATTTTTACTTTACGGAGCTTCAGCACATTGCCGTTCTTTGACAGTTGTTCGAGAACTGCCGGGGGCAGGTCGGCGCGCTTGAGCATTGCGAGCGCCAGGTCCTCGGTCAGCGCAGGATCGGCGGCAACCCGCAGCAGATCGTCGCGCGAGGTGGAGTGGATTTGGGACTCCAGTGGCGGCGGAATCGCCGACGGCCCCGCATTGTCCTTTTCAGACATCACGCAATTCCACCTGTGCTCGTCACGCCGGCTTTTCTTGCCCGCGCCAGGGCTCCTTCGACCGGAACGACGAGGTTGGGGCGCACCTCGATGCCGGGGAAGTTCGTCTGCAAGGCACTGAAGAAAACCCGGCGTACCTCAGCGGACTTACGAAAGACGCTGCCGGTCATGGCCACTGGGGGATAAGGAGGCTCGGCGGCCACACGAGGAATGACCCTCGCGGTCAGGTTCGCCAGATGAGTCGCGGCATCGGCCAGCAGCTTGCGCGCGATCGCGTCGGCTTGTTCGGCGGCGCGCAGCACGACCGGAAATAGGCGCGGGAACTCGGGCGGAGGAAGCGAGTTGGCTTTCTGCACGAGTTCGTCGAGAGTCGTCAGATTCCAGGCGCGAAGCACCATGGCAGTAAGCGCGGTCTCTTGTTCCTCATCGTGAGCCTGAAGAATTGCGGAGATCGCGCGCCAACCGATCCATTGACCAGAGCCCTCATCGGAAATGGCAAACCCCCAGCCCCCGGCGCGGGCGGTCCGGCCAGTCCTATCACGACCCCAAACGATCGAACCAGTGCCGGCGATCACCATCACGCCCAGGCCGGAACCAAAGGCGGCTTCGAGGGCGATGACCATGTCGCCCACAACTTCGACGGCGGCGGGAGTGAGTTCGGCAAGGATACTGCGAATCGTCGCGGCAATCTCCGGCCGCGCGGCGCCGGCGGCGCCGACACATATGCTCCGGATCTGTTCCGGAGTGATTTTGGCAGTCGCGCAGGCCTGGCGAACCCCGGCGTGTAGCGCTTCCCTTGCCTGCGCCTGGCCCAGTCGGACGACATTGCTGCCCGCGGACATCGCGGTGGCGAGCAGGCTGGTCTCGTCACCGAGAAGACAGCGCGTTGTGGTGCCTCCGCCGTCGATTCCCAAATAGAAGGACATGGCGCAGTTCTACCACAAGTGTGGCGCGGACACTCCTGTGGCGCGGACACTCTTGTCCGCGAACCGATGGTGGGAGGGACAGTGTTCGCGATACAGACTCGCAGGCAGGAGTGCCCGTGCCCCACCTGAAAACCCAGCCTGTACAATGCTGCCGACCGTGGGAGATGCGACTCGCCGCGCCTCTACCCGACGGACGAAATGGCCGGAAGGGACGCGCACTTGGGACTCAATCGGGTTGACCTGCTGATTATTGCCGTTTATCTGGCGGGCATCACGCTGTTTGGCCTGCGCTTTCGCAAACGGCAGCGCTCCATGCGCGATTACTTCCTGGCGGATCGCAACATTCCGTGGTGGGCCATTGCCCTTTCGATCGTGGCGGCGGAAACCAGCACGCTCACCATCATCAGCATTCCCGGGCTCGCCTACGATTCGAACCTGACATTCCTCCAGGTCGTCATGGGATATGTCGTCGGGCGCGTCATCATCAGTTTTGTGCTGCTGCCGCATTATTTTCGCGGCGACCTGTACACGGCTTATCAACTGATCGAGCGCAGATTTGGCCCTCCGCTACGCACGGTCACGGCGGGGCTGTTCTTGCTGACGCGGGCGGCGGCAGAAGGAGTGCGAGTCTATGCGGTGTCGATCGTGGTCTCGATTGCGTTGGGCACGGGCGAGGTTACGTCGATCGCCATCATCACGCTGCTGACGCTGATCTACACCTTCGAGGGCGGGCTGGCGGCCGTCATCTGGACGGACGTGGTGCAGACGTTCATTTATGTCGGCGGGACGCTGGTTGGGCTGGTCACGATTGTGCATCTTGTACCGGGTGGGTGGAATTCGGTTCAGGCCACAGCAGAGAGCTTCCACAAGTTTCAGGTCTTCGACTGGCCGATGGTCGCGCACTGGCCGTATCTGGATCTCGCGAAGCCTTACACGCTCTGGGCGGGAATTATTGGCGGGACGTTTCTGACGACGGCGAGCCACGGCACGGATCAGTTGATCGTGCAGCGTTTGCTGGCGGCGCGGAATCAGCGGCAGTCGGTGCTGGCATTGCTCTCCAGCGGCGCAGCGATCCTGTTTCAGTTTGCCCTGTTTCTTTTCGTGGGCGTGATGCTGTTCGCCTACTACCGCGTACCGTCGTCGGCCTTTGAGCGGGCGGACCGGATTTATCCCACGTTCATCGTGACCCGGATGCCGCATGGAATTGCTGGGTTGCTGATTGCGGCCATCCTGGCGGCGGCAATGTCGAATCTGAGTGCGGCTCTCAATTCGCTGTCGTCCAGCACAATGATTGACTTCTACTTTCGGTTTCGCCTGGAAGTTGATGAACAACAGCGGCTTCGACTATCGCGATTGGCGACGCTGGCGTGGGCGCTTGTGCTCTTCGGACTAGCCGTCATCGCTCTGCATCGCGTCGGCCGCGTGGTCGAAGTCGGACTGCAGATTGCGTCCGTCGCCTATGGAGCACTGCTGGGAGTTTTTCTTCTGGGCGTGCTGACGAAACGGGCGAATCAAGACGGGGCGATGGTCGGCATGATTGCGGGATTCGTGATTGAACT